>Ga0209803_1003195_pt1 | contig 9925 bp, 9 predicted proteins | sample GraSoiAngelo_138_FD_185895 | JGI IMG/M metagenome (GOLD analysis project Ga0209803, IMG submission 185895) | Grasslands soil microbial communities from the Angelo Coastal Reserve, California, USA - 14_0929_09_40cm (SPAdes) (version 2) | ecosystem: Environmental > Terrestrial > Soil > Grasslands ... | reverse complement strand
GCCATCGCTGGCGACCTAACGAGCAAAACCGCGAACGCGAGACAGAAGCTCCTCCACTTATTCATCTCTACTTTTCTTCCTCACACGATACCATCTAACGAGATATCGATTGATTTTTTCGTCGTAATTATTTTACGAAATTATTCCCTCTGATCTCGCTCGTACGACTCGCGATCACACGATGAAACCGGAGTCATGGAAATTGGCTTTAGCGGAAACGTCCACCTGATGCGAGTAAAAACTTCCCACTCTTTGAAATCGCCAATGTACTCGTGCGTCTCAATCACGTTGCCCGCTTCATCGAGAACGCGAATCACAGCCTGATGCGAACGACTGTAGAACTTCGCGTAGCCGATTGCATTGCTGATTGCGAAGTTGAGCAAACGGCACAGAAGTAGGAAGTAGAAGGCCAAAGTACAAGAAGGCCAAGGGGTCCCGCCTTCGCGCTAAGAACTATGGCGCAGCAAGCGGAAGTCGCTAATCGCCCTCGCCTGATTCGAACTTCGGCTTGCGGCTGGAGATTTTCTTGTACGTGCCTTCAGCGGTCACGTTATTGCCAAAGCTGCAGGTTCCGGTTTGCGTGACCACGAGTTTGCCGTTTGCGAATTTCATCGTGATCTGGCATTCGTCTTCGGCAGGTCGGGTTTGAAGATGGCGGTGTCACCTTCGATCGAAGCAACACCGCGGCCTTCGCCAGTGTTGACATTCGGGCCTTCGGGCGATTTGTATTCGTAAGTGCCGGAGAATTCGACCTGCAGCATTTTCTGGCTCAGTGCCCAAATCTTGAACTCACCGCCCTTGCTTTTCCAGGTGCCGTTGACCTGCGCTGCCGTCACGACGGTCTCCCCCCGATGCTCGCGACGCGACCAAGACCGCGCCGCAGCATAAAATCGCAGCCAAAACAATTCTAATCATACTGAAGGCTGCTACGTTCCAGCCTTCTGATTGCGGTCGCAAGGAATAATGTTATCCCACTCGTCGGCAGAGGAGCGGGCGACAAAGGCTACCACGGTTTCGTGTCACTCATAGAAGACTTCGTGAGGCACATCGGGTTTTATGTAAATAAACTCTCCCGCGTGCTTGTGCGTTTCAATCACGTTTCCCGCATATTTGTCGGACGCCAGCGTATGAAGTATTGGGAAATAATCGCTGACAATCTGAGCAAACGCGGTTGGACTTGGTTGAAAGCTACTTCTGGTCGAGAAAAGTGACAGACCCCGTGTCGAGACTGTAATATGCGCCGATCACTTGTACCTCGCCGGAATCAACTTTCGGCTTGAGAATGGGCGTGGATGAACTCAGTGCTTGCACGACATCCTTCACGTTCGCTTTTACAGTCGCATCGAGATCTCCATTGATAGTAGCTTCGACCGCGGGCTGGATCGCTGTTATCAGGGATTGAATATGCGCAGTCGCTTTGGTTTTCGCTGCGATTGTTTCCTTTGCCGCTTTCACCGCGCCGCAACTCTGATGCCCAAGCACGACGATGAGGCGCACCGCCAAATGATCGACTGCATATTCGATGCTTCCTTGGCTGTGATCGTCGATCACGTTACCTGCCACGCGGACCACGAATAAGTCGCCGAGGCCCTGATCGAAAACGATCTCGGGCGGAACACGCGAATCGGAACAACTAACAATGATGGCAAACGGATGCTGACTCTTTGCCAGTTCCGCGCGTCGTTCCGTCGTCTGACCGGGATGTTGCAGGTTACCACTAGCATAGCGTCCATTACCTTCCTTGAGCTTGGAGATTGCCTCGGCTGGAGCTACGGCCGGCTGCGCCGGATGAGTCGGATCAGCGGCTCTTCCAAATTGGTTTGTGCCAAGCACGCTGACTGCGATGAAGCAAGCTGCGAGTTGTGCCTTTCTCATAGCGCGATCGTACGGTGCAGAATGGTCGTGCATTGTGTACAAAGTGCAATTGAGAGAAGGGCGCGGCTTGGAAAGAATTGTTCCCGAGCGGCGCCGAGGCGCGACGGGAAGTCGGGGCAAGGCGCAGAAGATTCGCGTAAGCGGTTATGTCGTGAGACGATAAGACACAAGGTTGAAATACCACTTTGCCGGGTTGTAAAATTCATATCCCAACAGTCCCTATTCGGAGACGATGATTGACACCAGCACGCGGACTCAACCGACAGGCCTGCCTGAAGCACCGCCGCAGCCGTCGCTAGGGGCCCGAAATCGGACCCCACTAATTCGGCGTGGTACCGATGGATAGCGTAGCGAGGGAATAAGTACGGGCGCACGGGCGCGAGTGGAAAATCTTGCATCATCCATGTTTTTCTCGTGATGCTGCGTCTCGTTGGCTGCATGCTTGTCATTATCTTCCTTGCTTCTCGTAAAAGTAACCCATAAAACATATTCTTCTCTCATGAAGCGTGTAGATAATGGTCTTCTCTTTGGGATTAGTTTTTAATCCAGTGTAAGTCCATTGATTGAACAGCTTAAAACCATTTTGTTTCATTTTTGGCACAATCAACTTCAACTCTGCGGTGGCGGGCGTGAAATACCACTTTGCTGGATTGTAAAATTCATATCCCCCTTTAAACACGGCCTTATGGTCCGGCAGGAAGCGTATTTCCATTGGCTTCTCGTCGCCACCCTTGTATCTCCATATGCCGGGCACTGAAACTGAGCTCTTAGACGGCCGATTAGAGTCGCGACCGGGCGCCGATTTTGAGCTAAAGACCAGACCAAAAAATAATATTAAAACAACCGTCACAGTTTTCATTCTGGCACCTGATGGCTGATTAGCTGCAAGCAGCGCTGCGTTACGAGAGTCATTGGAGCTGCGCAAAGATTTGCACCTCCGAGTCGGGATCGATCGCTTTAGATCCATCTTTATACGTCACCAATTGCGCCTTCAAGAGAACATATTGGTTTGGGTCTTCGATCTTGTTCAGCACCTCTTTTTGGGCGTCGGTCAAGTCCCATGCATAGCGAATTACGTAGTATCTTTTACCTGAATTAATGGCGAAGTTAGCTCCCACGACATCGTGGTCCTCGCTGACACGCCCGATTAATTCCAGCGGTTCTTTTTTTACAATCGCAGGTCCAATCTTGGCAGCAGCATCCCGGTCTTCGGCTGGGCTGGATGGCAACACAATCAGTGGCTTGTCTAACACTGGCTTAAACGGCAGCTTCTCAAGCTGCTCTTGCAGATCAGAAATTCGATTCGTATAAGCCCGCTCCAAACAGTCCGCATTTTTACACAGGTTTCTCGGGTCTTTCACCCACTCGCGTTGCTGCTGCTTCGTGTCTTCCGGAACAGGGCTTTGTGCCAAGACCTTGTTGTAAAGAGCAGTCAACTTGTCGTCTAAACCTGACAGCTTGGGGTCACCGCAAACGAGTTTATCAACCTTTGTTTTAGCTTTTGCGCAATCAAAACTTGCGGAATGCACGTGTGGCATCCAAACCAAAGATATTGCGACTAGTGAGAAGGCGATTGTGGTTTTCATATTAGTCTTTGTCGTCGAAGATGATTTCGGGAGATGTCCGGGAGTCTGCGCTCCGGTCAGAGCCATTAAAAACTGAAACTAACACCGCCGCTAACCGCATTCGAGTTGTAACGATTTCGACCCAGCTGTCCCTGGTAAGACACATAGGTTGCGATCCTTGGCGTCCATTGAACCCCGACGCCAGCATTAATAATTGCACTATCGTGGCCTTCGCTCGGACCAAACGAAGTTTCGGTTTCCCCGCCAAAAACGGGAGCGCTAACAGTGATCGGTAGAGCGGAGTATTTGTATTCATGTTCCCAGGCAGCAGTCACGGACGGAATCAACAACACTCGTCCGAAGCGCCAGGTATAAGAGGCCCGCAGGCCTAAATCCGTTCTTAATGAATCCTCGGAATCGGAATGGACCTGCAAGGGGAGCAGCGAACCTTGCTCAGTAAAGCCATTGAGGCTGGCATAGGTGTATTGTAGCGACGCGACCGGGCCGATTTCAAAATTCCCCAAGTGGAAGTCGTAACCGGCTCCGATGAAGCTGCTGAATTCTGCACCGTCGCTGTTCCCGTTCGCAAAGCCAAGCGCCTGCCGGCTCGTATCATCGGCGTTGTATCCGCCATACACCATACCATTGAGGTAAAAGCCGCGATCGAAATAGGTACCATAGAGACCGGCTCGCCCAGTATCGACATCAATGCTCCCTGGTTGAAGATCGGTCCAAGTGTGAGCGTAACTGCCAAAGAAGCCTAGGGTCAGGTGATTAGTGAACCGGTAATCGATTCCCACGGTGACTCCTCCAGTGGTGAAGTCATACCCCTTCGGAAAATTGTCATCGCCGACGTTGACGAAATCACCCCAGCCGCTCACCCAGACACCCCAGCGGTTCTCCGGTGCAGGCTGCAGCGCCTGTTGTTTCTCGACGACAGATTTTCCAGACCCATCTGCGCTCATGTTACTCTTCTCTTGGTACGGCGCTGGCGGTACGTAGATTTTAAGATTGGAAGCAAAACCCGTTGAGCCTCTCCTAATTTCTGCAAGGCGCTCCTCCAAGTTGAACCGTTGCATGTTTGCTCCCGAAAAGCTGATCTCGTATACCGAGGTCAACTGTTCAGTACCCGGATCGAGAAGCGAGATAGGCAAGGATAAAGGCGCGTTTGGCTCAACGACCGGAAGCAGATCAGGGGTAACAATTACGACTGGCTGTCTCGGCGTGGGCGCTGACAAGTAGAGCAGGGCCACTCCATTTGACGCATACAGGTCTATGCGCGTCAAGTTAGGACGGTTATTCAATGAATCATTAATCCGCGCAAATTCGCCGTTCCGTATCCCGTTCGTCAGGAGGAATTCGAATGCATCCCCATTTGAAGGCCTGAAGTTACTCACCGAACTCAGCGCCAGTGTTCCGTTCAAGCTGGCATTACGTCCAACTTGCACACGATCGTAATCCTCGCCGTTGATTCCGGCGACCCCAAGCGCCAGCGTCCCGCCGGGGGCTTGCGTATAGTTGCCACCGACATTGATCACGAGCCTATCCATGCTTGGCGCCCGCAGGGTTCCCCCTTGCACAAAAACGGACCCCGTGCCCAGGGCGAAGGATATTTTTTGAGCGGCATCTAATGTACCAGCGACGAGAGTACCGTTCTCAATTAAAGTCCCGCCGGTGTAGGTCGAGGAGCCGTTGATGGTGAGCGTGCCAATGCCGTATTTTATGAGTGGACGGTCGCCGAATAGGATTGCCGGATCCGGATTGGAGTCATTGTCCGCGAGACCGAATTGTAGGACCTTTGCGCTCGCGAAGTTGCTGGTGACATCATAGAGCAGATATGCGCCACGCCCGACCGTGCCAACCGCAAGCGTGTCGGCCTTGGTTAAAACTGTCGAAAAGGTTTACGCTGTCGGCAACGAAGAAGCGTCGGTCGGACCGGAGATCGAACTTTACCGAGGTGGGGGCAAGCCCTGAATAGGTGGACAACTGCGTCAGCGAATCGGGAAGCGCGGTCCTGCTGAGGTAAAGAGTTCCCTTACCCTTCGAGGTTTCGGTCGCATCGCCGCCAGCAAGCAACGCGTTCTCGTTGTTACGCGTGCCGTAGTCGATCGCAGTGATTTGTGCATTCGTGTCGCCGACCTTGGTAACGTCGAGCTTCACAGTCGTCGCCGTGGGGCCGTTGCGTCCTGTTAGCGTGTCCTGCGTTACATACACGGTCCTACCAGGGGGCTTCGGTGGCGAGGGCGCCGGGCTCGGCGTCGGGGTCGCGCCTTCGGCGGGCTTCTTGTCAGTTGAGCCTGCAAGCGCGATGCGTGTTTTATCGATGTTGTTAAGAACAAAGGGGCTAAGGAAAGCGGCGTTTCTTGTCACCGGCAGGTCAAAGTTGATGCGGACACCACCCTCTCCGCCTGGGCTAATGATCCTACCCGTCTGGTCAACGATCAGCCGGAGGAGAACTCCTAGTTCCTGCTGAGAGACGTAAATCGCGCTGGCGCTCCCCAACGTGACGTCATTGACAACGGCATTGGTGCCGTCGCCTCCGGTGGCGGTCGGCTTGAACTGCGAACTGCCGGGTGCTGATTGAATACCGCTGGTGTTGTCTTGCATTGCCACGATGAGCCGTTTGCTATTCGAATCATAGGCCAGCGAATAAATCTCACTCGTGGAAAGGTTACCCAGCATATTCTTCCAGATGCCGGTTGAGTTCTGAGGATTTGTGCGCGCATACAGGCCGGTATCGGTGGTCGTCAAGAGCGTTCCGTTTACATCGAAGGCAAAGGCGCGCCCGTCCGGATGAACCCATGACCCGTTGGCCGTGTTACCCTTTCCGTTGTCGTCGGACATCTTGGCAAACGTATTCGTTGCTGCATTGACGCGGTAGATCGCCAGGGCAGCTTGTAGTTTGTCATTTTTAGCGGAGACGTTAGTACCCATGACATAAACCAAACTGCTATTGTACGGGTCTATCGCGAGTGCGAAATTAGTTCCCTGAGGATAGATGGCCGGAGTGGCCTGCATGGGTAAGAGACGCCAATTCGCGCCTGCGTCTTTCGAATAGAAGAGCCCGAGCAACTGGTTATTTTTGGCATCGACCAGTCCGAGCGCCAGCGTTTGGTTCGGACCCACAGCGATCCTGACGAATGTGTTATTTTTGACCCCTTTGGGAATCAACTGAATCAACTCCTCATTCAATTTGTTATTGCGCATTTCCCAGGTGCCACCTGCATTTCTGCTGACCCATACGGAGGGGCCGCTATCGCCGGTTATCGCCGCATAAAAGACGTTTGGATTGCTCGGATCACTGACGAGCGAGCTCACGGGTCCTTTTGGAAGCCCCGAACCTGGCGCTCCCGATACCTTACGGAATGTCGCACCGGAATCGGTGCTACGATAAAGACCGCCTGTCGTGCCGCTGACCACTTCCGGTTCGAAGGTCGCTGCAAGGATTGTATTACCCAGCGCTGCGACACCAACAACGCTTTGTCTGCTCAGTGTTGTTTCGCCGAGCCGCGTCCAAGTGGCTCCACCGTCCCGGCTGTAGAGCAAACCGTTTCGCAGCCCACCAGACCCGACCGGCGCGGGTAATGATAATGAACCGAAGCCACCGTTCGAAGTGATGCCGATGCCTGCGATCAGCGTCTGATGTGTCGGGTCCATAGGGTCAAACGCAAGACTGGCGATTGATAGCGACGCCTTCTGGTCGGTCAGCGGCATCCAGTTCATGCCGTCGTTCGTCGTCTTCCAAATTCCGCCATTAACGGAGCCGACGTAGATGGTGCCCGGGTGTGACGGGTCGACCGCAATGGCTTCGATAGCTCCAGCGGTGGTCCCGTTCGGCGGTGCGTCGTTGCTTACGGCCAGTGCAGAGGGGCCGGTAAGCGGTGCTGGCCCCTCGGGATTGAACACTGAGCCGTTCTGAACCGGAACGTTGTTTTGAGTCTGAGCACCAGCCTCAGGGCAGGTACCAAGGAGCGCATGAAAGACGACAAGTGCCAGCGCAACGAGAAAACGGGTTGAAACAAGAGTTCGCCCTTTCAGCTTGGTCCCCAGATTATAGCTGGACGAAGTTGTGTCGATAGCTGCTGCAGAACTGTTTGCGGGAAAGGTCACCTTTTGAATTTCAGTCATTGCCGGGGTTGACGGAACTCATGAGCGATCCCGAACCCATCCCTTTTTCGGGTCCCAATGTTCCTTGTATAAAGTTGCCTTGTCGGGAATGTAGTAATCTCCGCTCTGTTTTACTTCTATGACCTTCCAATCCAAGCTGCGGTCGTGAAGCGTCAAACGCACCTTTAACACTGCATCCGAATAAGTGCTGTGAACGTCAACGACCGCGGTGTTGCCTTTGATTGTGCCTGTAATTGAAGGTGAGCCTTCCCCATCGGGCGCCGTATCCGTTCGACTTCCATCCTTCGTTACGCCTGAATGGTAGCCGTTCAAACGGTTGCCATTTTGATGCAAGTGAATTCCAAAATCGAAACCCTTGTGCGAGCCCCATTCACCGTCGAATTGTTTCTCCGAGGGAATCGCATACAGACTCGTGACTGCACTTCCTAAACAGATAAACATTGTTAAACGAACAAATTCTTTTCTCATACCAAGCTCCTGATCCGACGATCTTTCACTTTTTAAATTTCACGGTCGATAACATTCTATTAAAAATTTCCTCTAGCGTTTTATCCGTCGGCTTGTGGTCATTGGGGCCGTACGATATGCGAAATATCGAGCTGTTATATTTCACGATAACCAAACGCTGATCTTCGGGCAGTTTAATGAAGTACGCCGGCATTCCATCGAGTTGGCCGGCTTCTTTGGAGATGGCGCTCGAATTCTGCGTCTCACCATCGACGTATTTCTCGAAATCAAAGTGCCGATTTGCCTTAACAGAATCCAGAGAGATTTGGAAAAGACCGCAGCGCTCCTTGTTTTCGTAACAGTCTTTAGGACCGTCGAAATTCACGTTGTCGCTTTCTTGAATAGATAATTCTCGCCCGGAATCGGGCGCTTGTATGACATAGGCTTCCCACGAGGCCGGGTAACTGATGCTCCATCCGTGGGTGTTATTGACCTGCACCCATTTATCGGATGCCTGAAGCCAGCCCACTGCGAACAATGAAGAAATCAAAAATCCTGCGATGCAACGATTCATAAAATTTGGCATCTTCGTTGGCTAACGAGGATTCGGCCCAATAATTGCGTCTTACAGGCGTAATTTTTAGGTCCATAGCCGCTTGCCTCCCTCGCGATCGCCCGGTGAAAGCAGAATCATGGAAATTCGCTTTAGCGGGAAGTGCGACGTTATGCGAGTAAAAACCACTCTTTGAAATCACCCGGTGGCTCGTGTGTCAATCACATTGCCCGCTTCATCGTAACGCGAATCACCCCGCATCACGCGACCGACTGAAAAACTTTGTGTAGTTGATTGCAAACTCGATTGCGTTTGGATCAGCATACCAGAGGCGTCGATTGCCCAACAATTCAGAACCGCTCGTGGAATTGGGCGGCGTCGCAATGCAGAGAGGGCGAGCCAATGAGGCATTTACCAACCTGCGCACAGCGTTGGCGATGGACCCGCGCAATCCTTCGACCATCCGTCGCAACGGCGTTTTCGAAGCTTACTTTCGGCGTACTTCGGACGCGAGTGCTTCTATTGCTCGTGCACTCGAGATCACGCCGGACGATCCAGCCTTAATCGCGCTCGCAGCTGATATTTATCAATCCGAAGGCAATCTGGCAGGAGCGGAGCAAATGCTGGCACGGCTGCCGGCACAGTTACCTCCGGAAAGAGTAGCTGAAACTTGCTCGCGAATGCGGCAATTGATTTACCAACACCGTAATGAGGCAGTGATTAGTTCGCTTGAGCCGATTGTGGCAACACCTCCGTTATCTATCGGCACTCGCCTGAGTGAATACCATATCTTGTTAGCGATGGCGAAACGACTTGCTGGGTATGCTGCAGCTGCTCGTGATACCTACGAAACAGGGCACGATTTCTTATTGGCAGCCATTGCGAATAGTGGACAAACGCAGGGCCGCGTGCATGCGATGTTGGGACAAATGTATGCTGGCCTTGGCCAGAAAGAGTTGGCTCTAAGGGAAGCTGCTATCGCGATCGAACTGGAAGGTGAGGATAAGGTCTTGGGACCGGCAGCGAACGAAGCTCTTGCCCGGATCGAAATGCAGCTCGGTGAAAAAGATGCCGCACTCGCGCGCGTGCCGCAGCTTTTGGCTGCGCATTATCACAGCTGGTTCTATTTTGTCCCGATTACGCCAGCTTTGTTGCGGCTGGATCCTACTTGGGAGCCGTTACGGGGCGATCCACGTTTTCAGAAACTCGCGAACGCGCAGCCGTGAACACACGCGAGTGGGAGCCGCGCAGGGAAGGGGTGATGCAGTCTGCCGCCGCGGGGATTTGTGATACCCCCACCGACGCCGAGAAGGGGTGCGCGGTGTCAGGGGTGGGAGTAATTCTACGCGAAAGAGTC
>Ga0209803_1003190_pt1 | contig 9937 bp, 10 predicted proteins | sample GraSoiAngelo_138_FD_185895 | JGI IMG/M metagenome (GOLD analysis project Ga0209803, IMG submission 185895) | Grasslands soil microbial communities from the Angelo Coastal Reserve, California, USA - 14_0929_09_40cm (SPAdes) (version 2) | ecosystem: Environmental > Terrestrial > Soil > Grasslands ... | reverse complement strand
TTTTTCGAAACAGTCGCCTGCGAACCTCGTTGCGGTCACGCCGACAATCGCCTTGTCGGATCGAATTCTCATCGTGGCTCTCAATCCGGTCTCGGCGGAGGAGGCTGTAAAGCGCAGCGTCGGCGCCTCCTCGGAACTTGCAGATTCGCAGACTTACAAGGCGGCCACCCGATTGCTCCCACCGCCGACGAATTTTTTTGCATACGTCGATACGGCCCTTCTGTATTCCCGGCTCGATGCCTCGCTACGACCAATACTGATGCTAGCGGCGGCGTTTATGCCGTCGGTGGCCACTGATTTCGATCTAGCCAAAATTCCATCGCTGGAAGTGATCACGAAACACCTCAGCCCGATCGTCACTTCGCAAAGATATGACCGCGATGGTTACGTCGTCGAATCGATCGGACCCATTACATTGGATCAATCGCTAAGCGGACTCGCTATTGCCGGCGGGCTCGGCACGATGCCGCGCCAGATTTCCGGAAGCGGCAAGAGAGGATGGGGTTCATCTCCGGCCGTAAGCCCCCAACCATCGCCCAGCCCGAGTGGAACGCCGTAGCAAGGGCATGGCCGCCGGGCGCGCCGAATTCGCTCCTCTTCGCTGCGCCATTTCGGCGCTATTTTCAGAAACTCAAAGAAAACTGCTGCGTCCCTCCAAAAATGTGCTATTTTCCTCATCCTATGGCTATTCTAAAGAAAAATGCATTCTCCCGTCGAGTTCCTGACTTGGTAACTGAGGAGTTGGTTGCGGTCCTCTCCCGGCGTTCGTCCTTCGAGTTCAAGCAACTGTTTGACATCGTGCACGAGAATCTCCGAGCGCGCAATGCCGCCAGCGGTGGCGAGGAAATGCTGCGACTGCGAGCGTACGAGAAACTGCAAAATCTCGTAGCGCGCGGAGCGGTCAAGAAAAACGGCAAGAAATACAAGGGGTTGCCCTCGGCGCTGGCCAGCGCCATTGCCCCGTCGAATGGCCATCTCGCCGGCATAAGGTAAACCCGGCTCCGAGCTTCAGCGAGACTTCGGGATGCTGCGAGAATATCTGCCGGTCCTCCTGCAAATTATCGTTGCAATGCTGTTTGCGGCTTCTGCGCTACTCGTTAGCGTTTTAGTTGGGGCGAGCGGCAAGCGGACACGAGCAAAAGATACTGCTTACGAATGCGGGATGATCCCGCAGGGCGAAGCGCAGCCGCGGTTCAGCGTAAAGTTTTATCTCGTGGCGATGCTCTTTATCCTGTTCGACCTCGAGATCGTGTTCATGTATCCGTGGGCGGTGGTTTACAAAGACGCGATCAAACAGAGCAGCCTGATCTTCTGGAGCATGCTCAGCTTCATCTCGATCCTAATGGTGGGCTATATTTACGCCCTGAAGAAGGGCGCACTCGAATTCAGGAAATAGTGGTGGCGAGTCACCGTGCTGGCGTCGATGAACCAGCCGGATCTGCAAATCTCTCTAACAATCCCGTTTCTGGCTTGCGAAGATCAACGTAATTCGCGGTTAAGTCTTCTGTCTCCTTATTTCGATCGGCACCGCACTAAGTCGAAACTATTTAGTCGCTCACTCCTCGTTGGATTTTTCGGTGCGAAATGAATCGCCAAAAATATCCGAGTGGACTCGAAGCACCGCTCCAACGTTCTAAGGAATTGGAGTGAGATTGGCATGGCAAATCCATTGCCAGCCGCTTGCTCCTTTTTTCCAGACACTCAAGCGCGGGGCAGGCTTCGTCGGCAATCGCTCCAGATCGATCGTTTCTTGCGCCGAAATCATATAGGTAACCACAATGTTGTCGCCGTTCACGGTCGATTTAAGATCGCTCAACCCTACCTGGCCGACGTCCAGGTTTTTGATTAACGATATTTCCCCAGCCCGGTCGCGCGCTCCATCCGAATGCACAGACTGAAAGCCCTCGGCGATTTTACTTTCCACCGCCTTCCAATTCTTCGCCTTCATGTCTTCCCACATCTGTTTTTCCATCTTTTCTCCGTCATTGGTCGTTTGATTCATTGTAGATCGATACTAGCAGCGCGTTGTTGCTGTCAAACCTCAAATCTGTCGATTGCCAAACGCGGACGAAATACGAGGCTTGATCCCGTTGATTAAGCCGTGAATCCGAAGAATTTTTTTGCCGAGTTAAAACGGAGAAAAGTTTACAGCGTCGCGATCGCATATCTTGTTGGCGCATGGGCGCTCGCTCAGGGCATTACCCAGGTTTTGCCCGTATTCGACATTCCGAATTGGGTGGTGCGCCTTATCGTCGTGCTCATGGTGCTCGGCTTCCCCGTTGCGCTTACGCTTTCCTGGTTTTTCGACCTCACTCGATATGGAATTATTCGCACTCCAGATCGCACAGCCGCGGCCCCGGTTATCGCGCCGCCGGCAAACTCGGCCGAAAAGTCGATCGCCGTCTTGCCTTTCAACGATTTAAGCCCCGCGAAGGATCACGATTACTTCAGCGACGGTATTGCGGAAGAGCTTCTGGGAGCGCTGGCGAAAGTTGATGGCCTGCGCGTGGCGGCGCGGCGGTCTTCATTTTGGTTTAAGGACAAAGAGGCAGAGCTCAGCGAAGTCGCATCGAAGTTAAATGTCGGGCACGTGCTCGAAGGCAGTGTTCGACGCGATGGCAATCGGGTGCGCGTCACGGCGGAGTTGATCGACGCGTCCGTCGGATTTACGCTTTGGTCGGAGACGTACGAGCGCGAAATGCATGGGATTTTTGCGCTGCAGGATGAGATTACACGTTCGATCGTCGATGCGCTAAAGCTGAACCTCGATATTTCGCCGCCACCTGCATCACGCAGCACCGATGCCTACGACGCGTATTTGCACGGTCTCTTTTATTCGGACAAGAGCACCGAGGACGCATTGCGCAGAAGCCTCGAATTTTTTCAGCGTGCGCTGGAGAAAGATCCCAAGTTTGCACGCGCGTGGACTGGGATCGCGAAGGCGTGGCTATGGCTGGCGGACGCTTACGTGCCGCCGCTGGAAGCGTATGCGAAAGTTCGCGATGCCGCTGTTCGTGCTTTGCGGCTCGACGACGAGGAGGCCGAAGCGCACGTATATCTCGCCGAGACCAAACGCATACTGGACTGGGACCTTGACGGCGCCGAAGCAGAATTTAATCGCGCGGTGGAAATTGATCCAAATTCGACGCCGTCGAATTACTTTATCGCCGCGCTCTACGCCGCGCGCGGCGACCGCGAGAAAGCGCTTGCCTATTTGAAGCGCACATCGAAGATCGACCCGGCCTCACTCTGGGTGAGCAACTTCGCCTGCGAGATTTACCGTTACTTCGGTCTTTACGATGAAGCGATCGCGGCCGGAGAGCGCGCACTCCAACTTGACCCGACGTTTGCCCATTATGGCGAGCCAGCGCTGGCAGCGCTGTATCGCGAGATGGGACGCTTCGATGATGCGATTGCACTTTATAAAAAGGCACAGGATTTCACCGGCAGACCAGGGTTTGGTCTCGCGATTACCTATGCGCGCATGAACCGTCGCCAGGAAGCGCTGCAAACGCTGGATGCAGCCGTAGCGGGCTGGGGCTATCGCCCGGGCGATGCCATTGCACACGTGCATGTAGCACTTGGAGCGCATGATGACGCCATTCGCGAACTTGAACGCGCGTGCGAGCAGCGCTCGTCATCGTTGCACGGCGCTGGTATTGCGCCTGAGTTTGCGCCGTTGCGTTCGGACAAACGCTTTAGGTCAATTCTCCAAAAAATTGGGCTCGAGCCGGAAAAAGTGTTCGCCGCGACAGGAGTTACGAGCAGTTCACCTGAACCGCCGGCGGGCAGTTGAGGCCAATCGCCCTATTGCACCAGAGCGTCGCGTCCATGCCCGTGGGCCCGGACGCCATGTTGTTGCAAGTCTTGCTGGGCCACATGCATTCCGAAAAGCAGAACTGCGATCAGGCCGAAATATAAGATCGACATCGTCCAACGTTGCGAGGGCGTGACTTCGAAATAGCGCTGTTCTTCTTCGGTTCGTTTGCGGAATAACGAATAGATCCGCGGCAGCGACAAAAGTACGATCAACCAGATAATAAAATTTGGATACTTCCACCCGAACCAAAGGAGCAGGGCGAATCCCGGCAACCAAAGCCAGCGCGACAACGCAGTCACGATTCGTCCGCCGTCCAGCATACCGACTGGCGTAAGGTTGAAAAGATTGAGAAAATATCCGAACCAGGCGAGAGCGATGAAAACTGGCGCATCGAACACTTCGCCCAGGGCATTGCAGATCAATGCGCCGAAGCTGCCTAGCATCGGCCCCCCAATTCCCACGCATGCCTCCACCCAGGCATTGCGCGGCGCTTCCTTGAGCGCAATGAATGCACCCATAAACGGAATGAAAACCGGCGCGCCAACTCTAAGCCCGAATTTTTTGGCGACCAATAGATGACCCGTTTCATGAACAAACAAGAGCAGGACAAAACCGAGCGCAAACTGCCACCCCCATAGCTGCATATAGACCCAGACCATTAGCAGCATGGTGCCGCCGGACTTGAGTAAGACGGGTAGAAACTTGAGGAGCGGCAGCAGAACGAATTTCAGCTTCGCAAAAAACTTCGCGATCACGACGCCAACCACAGTGAGCGGCCCGAGCGCTTTTTTCACGCGACTCCAGGCTGTCTCGGTCTTCGGCGCCTCGTACTGTGTCTGCCCGGTTTGAAGATTCATGGCTTTGCCACGCCTTAACTTTTAACTTTTTTAACTCCTGAGCTCATTAAAGGCAGCGCCAAGATGGTCGAGAACTTCGCGAGGCAACAACGATTGCTCGCTTTGGGTGTTATTAAAAATCGCGATTTCCGCAGCGCGCCCGCAGATCCATGCCCCGAGTCGCGCTGCGTCGTAAAGAGACAAACCTTGTCCCACCAACCCTGCACAAACTCCGGTGAGAATGTCGCCCATTCCGCCGCTGGCCATTCCGGGGTTCCCGGTTGTGTTATAGCTCAATGGGCGATCGCGCCGGGCTACAATTGTTCGACTGCCTTTGAACAAAAGAGTTACAGCAAAGCGATTGCAGAATTTCGTAGCCGTTGCTGCCCGCGTTTCTTTTTTGCTAGGGAAAAGCCGCTTCATTTCGCCCGGGTGCGGTGTGAGCAACCGTTTGCCTCTGCAACGCTTCAGTATGGAAATTTTGTCTGCCAAAATATTGAGCCCATCTGCATCAATCACCATCGGTTGCTTTGCTTTTTCGATCACCTCGAGAATTTCAACAGCCCGCGCTTTTCCCAATCCAGGGCCAAGAGCCCACACGTCGATCTTTTCTCTGAGCAAATCGCGATAGGACTTCACCGGTTTCACCATTGCTTCCTGCGGCGCAGCCGCTGCAACGATTGGATAAATTTCTTCCGGCACAAAAACTTCCACCAACCCGGCGCCTGCGCGTAGCGCTCCTTGTGAAGTCATGAGTGCGGCGCCGATAAATCCTTTCGAACCGGCGATCACCCCGATGCGGCCGCATTGATTTTTGTATGTGCTGAATTTTCGCCTCGGCAGCAGTCCGCGAAGAGCTGGCGCGCAGGCGACAATTTCTTTTGCTTTCTTTTCCGGCGGCCGCAGCTCATCGAGTGATACAACCTCCAGTCGGCCGACAAAGTCCAGCGCGCCATCCGCCACTAGGCCGGGCTTTGCGAATCCGATCGTAACGGTAAAATCCGCGACGACGCCATCGCGATCGGTTTTACCGGAATCGCCATCGAGACCTGTCGGAAGATCGACAGCGAAAACGTAAACATTTCTTTGGCGGCGGAGCCCGTTAATCTCGCGACATGCTGCGCGTACTGGGCCGCGCAGTGGCGGTTTCGCACCTAAGCCCAGCAAACCGTCGAGAATGATGATCGGCGAAATGGTGCCTGGGTACGCTTCGGCTGCGATGGCATCCTGCTTCCCCGCGAGGGAATCAGCCCCGTAAGCGAAAAGTTCGAGGATCGTAACGCCGACGTCATGGTCCACTTGATCCATCCAAGCCGGTACTTTCGGCGCCGTGGCTCGTAAAGCATCGAGCTTCTTGCGCATGAGCTCGCTGCAATCATTTTCTTTGAATGCCAGCCGGACTTCGATTTTCCATCCCCGCCGCCGCAAACATTCTGCGGCAAAGAGAGCGTCGCCCGCGTTATGACCTTTCCCCACGAAAACGATGCAGGCACCTGGATTAGGAAAAAATTTGGTGACCGCCCGCGCGACGCCCGCGCCAGCTTGATCCATTAACGCTTCAACTTCGACGCCCCGGCCGAAAGCGCCGTTTTCCGCGTCCCGCATCCGTGCCGAACTCAAGATCGGCGACTCCAATCACCCCTCCTGCTCGTTTAAGATCACGTTGGCTTCCGATCCAGTCGCTTTCGATGAGCTTTTCTTTTTTGACGAACTGCTTCGAGACCTTTTTTTCCGCGAATGGCGGCGGGAACGCTCGGAGTTACTTGTCTTGGTCTGATCGATATACGATTGCAACGGAACACTATCTGCCGTTGCCATTCGCGTCGTGCTCGACGCAGCCACAGAATTCCGCGCGCGAACTCCCGCCGCGATCTCTTCCGCCAGTTTTTGTCGATAGGAAACCGTTTGCACGTATTCGCCCTCCGTCGGGTTCGTGAGGAAACCGCATTCCACAAGTACGGCCGGGACTGTTGTTTTTCTTAGCACATAGAAACCGCGGCGCCGCACTCCACGATTGGATGACGGCGCGCCTCCCGCGACATAATAGTGAATGGCCGAAGCGAGCGGCAGACTATCGCGGCCATAAAAATATGTCTCAATCCCGCCAGCGCCCATGCGGTTTGCCGAGTTGAAATGGATACAGACAAAGATGGCGTTGCGATACGAATTCGCGATTGCGACGCGCGATGGCAACGGGACAAAAACATCGCTGTCGCGGGTCATGACTACGTTGTAGCCGCTGGCGGCAAGAAGCGTTTTGAGCCGTTGTGCTACATCGAGTGTCATTTCCTTTTCCGGGATTCTCTGGCTCGGGATGCCGCCGCGATCAAAACCGCCGTGACCGGCGTCGATCACCACCGTCGTGGGTGACCCGCTAATTTGGGGATCGCGGCTCGTCTGTGCTGCCCGCGAAGCGGCGCACGCTACACTTGCAACCGAGAAACCGGCAGTAATCAAATGCAGCTGCCAAAGTTTTATACTCATCGCTGTTCGTCCTTGGGTAAGACCGGCGGGCGCGCCGAAAGTTTCGGCGCAGTACTACGTCCTTTTTGTGATGGTGACGCCTCAATCATCCCCCCGCGCACGGCTACCTCGCCGTCTGCGGTGCGGACCAGACGCGGGCGCGTTTTTGTTTCCATGAAAGAAGAGCGCACGATCAACTCACCACTGAGCCCAATCCGCGAATACGCCCAACTGCGCGGAGCGACACAATGCAGAACATGCAATTGATTCCCCCGATCGATTTCCGCCTGCGGTTCCTCGAAGGCAATCGCTCGGCCTAACGAGTAAGTGGCATACACGATTCCCTTGTCCCGGTCTTGCACCCGCACGTACAAGGAAGTATGATCGGGGAAGCGGTTGCTGAGCAACGAGTAGGTGCGGACGTCGCCAGGTGCAGCAACACCCTCGGGAATGCCTACTGTTTGTTGCCAGATCGGCCGGGCGTCCGTTACCTCGAATACTCCTGTTTGCGAGTAGAAAAACCTGTCCAGATCGGAAAAGTAAACGTGCGCCCGGACATGGTACATGCCCGAGTCGTGAATGAGATAAAGGGGAGTGAGGTCGATCCGCTGCGTGACTTTTTGCCCAGCTTCAATTTTTAAAGGCGGCTGGGCACTCTCTGCGCTGATGGGAGCAATCGTTTGCCCATCGCTTCCAGTGACCTCGAATCCAAGCCAGGACTGTCCGTTCGCATCCTGCAAATCGATATCGCGGCCGGCGAGATTTGTAATGCCGAGCGTGGTCACCACGGGTTCGTAAACGATGTATTGCAGCCGCGGCAGCTTCAATTCCACCTGAATCTGTGCCTCGGCTCCGAGTGCGAATAGCAAAGGAGAGAGAATCAGCAACGCGCGATGAATCACGTGATAGGTTAATGCACTTTGTCTCATAAAAGAAATTAGTGCCCTCCCAGATTAATTTCCCTTATGAGACCAGCGACGGAAAATACTAGGGCGATGAGATACTTTCAGAAGGAGGAAAAAGCTGCAACAATCGGGTGGGTTCAGCCTGAACGACTTGCAATTTATCATAGTAGTAAATCAAAATTTCGTACCCCAGATACTTTCGCTTTTCTTGGGTCGAGGAACCGATCTTGGGCGGTCGCCCTTTCTGTGGTTTGACCGCTGCCGCGGTTTCGAACAGCTCAGTCTCAGGTGAACTGGCCCTTTTCTTTGGGCGCAGGTAATTCACAGAGAGAATCTCTGGATTCGTGTCCACCCAATCATGCTTTGATGTCAGCCATTCATAATTTACGTCAGCATCAGTCAGCTTAACCTCTTTGTCATCGACGGTATCGTAAAACTTCACCAGAATTTTCACTTTGGTGTGATCGATTGTCGCATTCGTCTGTTTTTTTATGCCGATTCGAAGCGTCAGGTTCGTCTCCGCGTCGGGGTCGGGCGCTTCCGTCGTGTTAATCTCGCTAACCCCAAACGTCGAACTCTCAGGAATGCCGCCGACCTCGTTGCCGGAGGGTGCGCCGCCGGTCCATTCGGGCGCCACGCCAGCGCTGGCGGGGCCAGGACTCGGCACTCCAAACTTCAAGCGGCGATCCGCCAATTCATACAATGGGCCAACCGAGGGACCCAAGTCCCGGAGCTTGCGCCAGGTCTCATTGGATCGATCGAATAACTGCATTGATTCATACGTTTTGGCTGTTTCCTCCAACACCATGGCGTTATTCGGATCACGCTCCGACGCTTGGTGCAAACGCGCCAGCGCGGTCGTTGTATCGCCGCGGTCGCGCAGCTCGATCGCTTCTTGCAGGAGGCGATCGACGGTCGAGAGCCCAGGAGGAGATGGAATACTTATCGCCGGTGAGGATCCTGGACGCGGCCTGATGGTTGTTGCAGAAAAAGCGGGACGCTGCACGCTCGCCATTGCCACAGACTGTCCCGTTCGAGCGGCCCGCATGTGATTGAGATAGTGCAACGTGGCACCGAAAATTTCCGCGGCCGCCAGAGTCACAATCAAGCCCAAGCCAATGGCGAAACTTGGATCAGCCGGTTTAGGGCGTGAGATGAGAATTCGCATTTGGCGATCGAAAGACCATTTCTGTAAACGCGCTTTCACAACCCTGTCAACCCGCGAAAGCCTTCGGAGTCAACTCTGGCTTCCGCCGTTAAATCGTGAATCGTTGAATCGTCAAATGGGATACCCGTTTTACATTATAACGTTTGGACGAATCCGTACGCCTTAGCGCGAGATGTCATCCTGGCTCAACATCCTAAACCCCTCGCCTGTGAGGACCGAGGAAGCACATTCGGTATCGTCCACATGCAGAGCCAACGCGGCGAACCCGCGTGGTCGCGTCAGCAACGGGTAGGTGAAATGGACATTGACCTCGGCCATGAACAATGCGGCCAGTAATTTTACCAGTTGTGTGGCCACTTCTCGCATTTCCACCACCACCACTTCGGATACGCCGAACGCGACGTTCTTCTGCCGGAACAATTTTTCAACGCACTCCGGGTCGCTCACAATGATCCGGGCTATGGCAGAGTCGGTCGATTCTGAAACGCTCAATGCCACGACGTGAGTGTTTTGCGCCCCGAGCAACTTCACGATATCAAGCATCGCGCCCACCTTGTTCGGCAGGAAGATAGAGAACTGCTTTACCAGCGGTCCTCTCATCTTCGATGTGGTTTCAGGTAATTCGACAGGCATGGGTAGCAGCGCGACAGCGAACATCCTCATCGCGCATTGGCAAACTATCTCATTTTCAGTGCCTTGTTAGCAACCAATATTGAAGAGAAGCGAGTTATTAAATCATGAATCG
>Ga0209803_1003187_pt1 | contig 9938 bp, 10 predicted proteins | sample GraSoiAngelo_138_FD_185895 | JGI IMG/M metagenome (GOLD analysis project Ga0209803, IMG submission 185895) | Grasslands soil microbial communities from the Angelo Coastal Reserve, California, USA - 14_0929_09_40cm (SPAdes) (version 2) | ecosystem: Environmental > Terrestrial > Soil > Grasslands ... | reverse complement strand
GCCGCAGACCGACTCCGAAACATCGAAAGTGATTAATAACGCTCCACGGGCGAGCGTTTGCCTTCTTCGACACTGCGGATGGCTGCGCGTTCTTCACCGAGAACAGCCAGGCGCAGGTCCCAGATTTCGCTGTCAACCTTGCGAAACGCGGCTTCGGAGAATTGGTCGGGTGGCGTAAGATTCTTCTTAAAACGTGCCACGCTCTTCAGGGCGCGATCAATCTGCTTGTGCGGCAATGTGCCCAGAATCCGGTGAACATTCTCGATCTCGGGAATGCGGTGGCAAATCATGGCGAGATCATTTCCGGCGGCAATGACGAGACGAATAGTGTCCTCGAGTTGGTATCCGGTGAGAATCGCACCCATATCGAGGTCGTCGGTCATGATGAGACCATCGAAGCCAAGTTCATTGCGCAACAAATCGGTGATGATACGCCGCGACAATGTGGCCGGCGTTTTCTTCGACTCAAAACATGGATACCAGCCATGGCAAATCATCATGCTGTCCACGTCGTCAACGAATTTGCGAAAGACGGCCAGTTCGTTTTGATCAAGTTGTTCGCGGGTGCGATCGATTCGCGGCAATTGGTAGTGAGCATCGGAAGTCGCAGCCGAGTAACCAGGGAAATGTTTGCCGCAGCTCGCAATCCCCTGCCCTCTCATCGCTTCGTTAAATGCGGCAGCATTGCGCACCACTTGCTCGACCGTTTTCCCATAGCAACGGCCGCGCAATGAATTGTCGGCGTCGTCATCAAAGGAAATGTCGAGGACGGGACACAAATCCAAATTGAATCCGAAGAGGCGCAGCAAACGTCCGGTAATGTCGCCGTGACGCCGGATCAATTCTACATCGTCTTTGTCGCGCAATTGTTGCGCGTTCGGCGGCTCGTTGCCGATCAGACGCAATCGCGAAACGCGACCGCCCTCCTGATCGATGGTGATGATGGGCTCGACTTCGCTCAGGTCGCGCAAATCGTCGATGAGCTTCCGGAGTTGCGCGGCGCTTTCGATATTTCGGCCGAAAAGAATGAACGCGCCCGGTTGCACTTTACGGAAAAGCCGGGCCGTCGCTGGCTCGAGCTCTTTTCCGGGCACACCGGTCATGATGAGTTGACCGAGCGAATCGCCTTTCATAGCTTTCAACCTAGATGTCGCGTCCGTCTGGCGCAAAAATCCACGGCAAATTGCCCGTATTCAAGGCTGTCGTTCTGAGCGAAGCGAAGAATCTCAGATCAGAGATGTTTCGCTTCGCTCAACATGACAAAAAGAAAGGTCATTGAGCATTGAAAAAGATCGGCATTTACGGCGGCTCATTCGATCCCATTCATCACGGACATCTGATCTTGGCCCGGGAAGCGCGCGAGGCTTTGGATCTGGAGAAAGTAATTTTTGTTCCTGCCGCGGTGTCGCCGTTTAAAGAGCGCGCCGCGGCAGCGAGCGGCGATATGCGATTAAAGATGTTGCAGGCCGCGATCGAAAGTGAAGAGGGATTTGCAATTGACGATTGCGAGCTGCGGCGGCCGCCGCCATCGTGGACCATCGATACGGTGTTGGAAATTCGGAAACGCGAGACCGACTCCGAGATTTATCTCCTCATCGGCGAAGATAACGTGGCGACGCTGGACCGTTGGCGGCGGTTCGACGAGTTAAAGAAAATGGTGCGCTTTGTGGTGCTTGATCGCACGGGCTCACAAACGCGACGCAATTACGAGGTCGTGCTCCGGAAGATCGACATCTCAGCCACGGACATCAGAAAGAGAGTTGCGCACCGACAATCGATTCGTTATCTCGTACCGCCAGCCGTGGAAGAAATTATTGAGCGCGAACAACTTTATCGGGAGCAATCGAAATAACGCCAGAAACCCTAGCAAAGACCTGCGCAGAACTCGCCTCGAACAAAAAGGCCGAGGACATCGTTGTGCTGGACTTGCGCGATATCTCGACATTTACAGATTTTTTTGTGATCTGCTCCGGTACGTCTGAGCCTCAGCTGAAAGCGATTGCAAACGAAATCGAAACGCGCTTGCGCGAAGAACATTCGCTTCGACCAGTAGCGATCGACGGATTTCCTGCCAGCCAATGGATCGTGCTCGATTACCTGCAAGTGGTTGTCCACATTTTTCACCAAGACAAGCGCGCCTTCTACAGTTTGGAAGATTTATGGGGCGACGCGCCCCGGATAGAATGGGAAGCGGCAGCGGCACGATGAGGGTCGCTCGTGGCATGCAGCCACTTCGATCAACCTCGCCGGTTGATCAACATTGAGAACCAAATGCCGATTCGCTGCGCTGGTTTGGCGGACAAGGTCGCCGAATTATTTCGGCGAGGGCCTGGGCGGCGGCGTAGGTTTCGGTGCAGCCTGCGGGGCAGGCCCTGAAGCTTGCGGAGCAGGTGTCGGAGGCGGTTTAACGTCCAGCAGTTCTACTTCAAAAATCAGAGTCGCATTCGGAGCGATGTCCGGACCGACGGACCGCTCGCCATATGCCAGGTTCGACGGGACGAACAACTGATATTTTGATCCGACCTTCATCAGTTGAACGGCTTCCGTCCATCCCTTGATCACGCCATTAAGTGGGAAGGTGGCCGGTTGGCCGCGCTTGTATGAACTGTCGAACTCCGTGCCGTCAATCAGCGTGCCGCGATAATTTACTGTCACCATGTCAGTCGCCTTGGGTTGCGGTCCTGTTCCCTCTTTAACGGCTTTATATTGCAACCCGCTGGCAGTGGTTTTTACCCCTTCTTTCTTTTTGTTTTCCTCGAGGAACTTCGCGCCGTCCGTCTTATTTTTCTCTCCGGTTGCCTTCTGTTTTTGTTCCATATCTTTCTCGAATTGCGCCATCACGTCTTTGACTTGGTCCTGTGTGAGCTGCGGCTTGCCAGCAATCGCATCTTTGATGCCCGCAGCCAGCACATCGGTATTGATATCTACCTTCTGCCGGCTCAGGTTCAATCCGATATTCATGCCGATGCTATAGCTGACCTTGTCCTTCTGGTCTTTTAGTTGCGGTGATTTCTCTTGCCCGAACAAAGGCAATGCAAGTAAGGATGCGCTGACAATAAGAATAAAACGTTTCATAAGATGGTTTTTTCCGCGCCGCTTTAATTAAATTAATCGCCGCAGAAAGCCGCACGCTAATGGATAAATGTCGCCCGTCAAGAAAACAGCGTTGCTGGCTGCCGAGTGGCTTTTGTTTTCTAGCCGGATGGCTCGTTGCCGCCACAATTGCGCTCTGGCCGCACATATCGTGCGCCATCGCGCTCTCGCATGGCGACATTCTGAGAATCGGAAAAAGAGTTTGGCAAAATGAATGCAATGGAACTATTTCCGGACTCACTGCATGGAACCAAGGCGAAGACTTCGCATCGCTGGGCATCGGCCATTTCATTTGGTACCCGAAGGGACGGCGCGGTCCTTTCGACGAAAGTTTTCCCAAACTCGTAAGCTTCATTTCAAAGCGCGGCGCCAAATTGCCAACATTACTCTTGACGAGCGGCGAACAGCCATGTCCTTGGAATTCGCGTGCCGAGTTTCTTCAAGCGCAACACACACCGGAGATGAATCAGTTACGTCAGTTTCTCGCTGATACGATCGATCTTCAGGCCGAATTCCTTATTGCGCGGTTGGAGGGCGCGTTGCCTAAAATGCTGGCCGAAGCGGTGCCTGCCGATCGAGCAAACGTACAGCAACAGTTCGAGCGCCTGGCGAGGACATCACAGGGATGTTTCGCCCTTGTCGATTACGTAAATTTCAAAGGGGAAGGCGTCCTGCACACGGAGCGTTATCAAGGCCAGGGATGGGGTTTGCTTCAAGTCCTCGAAGCGATGCACGGCACTTCCGACGCCGGTGCGGTTGATGAATTCGTCCGCGCAGCGAAGGCGACCCTGATTCGACGCGTGCACAATGCGCCTGCCGAACGTCATGAATCACGGTGGTTATCGGGTTGGCTTCGGCGCGTGAACGGCTACAGTGGCGGCTAATCCATGCGACCAAAACTTCGCATACTGCTTTTCGGCATTTTACTGGCTGTTCTTACCAGTGCGGTCAACGGTCAGTTTCGTCTCTTTGGACCAAAGCCCACGCCAAAACCAATGCGCAAAGCGTCGGAGCTTATCAGCAGGCAAGCGCCGTTGAAGGTGAATCAATCTATACTTAAACAGGCGACGCCGGACAATACACACATCGTCGTCTCGATTCCAAAGCAGCGCGCTTACCTGATGATCGACGACCAAGTCGTGGCCGATGGTCCAATCTCGTCCGGCAAACGCGGACACGAGTCGCCAACAGGGCATCTGCACGTGCTTGAGAAAGACCCGAATCACCATTCCAATCTGTACGGCGAATTTGTGGACTCTTCGGGCCGCGTAGTACGCGCTGGAGTCAGTGCCCGGATCGATTCAGCTCCGAGCGGCACGCACTTCGCCGGCGCGCCGATGAGATGGTTCCTGCGTTTGACCGACGAAGGCGTGGGCATGCACGTGGGAATTTTGCCCGGTTATCCCGCTTCGCATGGCTGCATCCGCCAATCGGCCGACGGCGCAAAATTATTTTACGACTACGCGAAGGTCGGAACGCCTGTGGATGTGGGCGACTACTGACGAACCGTCCGATGGTAGGGACGCCGCGCCGCGGCGTCCGGTCGGCGCTGCGCGCCGACCCTAACCGAGTGAAAGCATCTTCCGCCGCAAAAGGTCGAGTCCGGCTTGGGCAGCTAATTGTTTGAATGTCTCCCGATCAGCGGGAAAAAAGAACTTTTTCGCGATCGTTTCCGACGCTGCCGAGGCCAGGGCAACGTAAACTGTTCCAATTGGCTTTTCCGGCGACCCACCGGTTGGCCCGGCAATTCCAGTTGTTGCGAGTGCATAGTCAGATCCTGTACAGGCACCGGCACGTTCGGCCAACGCGCGCGCGACTGGCTCACTCACGGCGCCGTGCGTTTCGATGAGCTTTGGATCGACATCCAACATGTCAGTCTTTGCTCGATTCGCGTAACAAACGTAGCCAGCCACAAAGACGCGCGAGGCGCCGGGTACGTTCGTGACGCGGTTCGCAATCAATCCGCCAGTACACGATTCTGCGGTTGCCAGCGTTTGATTACGTTTTGTGAGCAGTTTGACGATTACTTCTTCCAGGGTTTCATCCGCTGTAGAGAAGATCGAGACTCTCAAGCTTGATTGAATGATGGCATCCGCCTGCTTGATCGCTCTTGGTTCTCCGACGATGCGCACTTCGACCTCGCCCGGGCGCGCACAATAACCGAGCTCAATTCCCGGAATCGTGAGAATCTTTTCGCCGATTGTTTCCTCAACCAGCGACTCGCCCACTCCGGCGATCCTGTAAAGCCGCCGCTCCACTGAGAGCGGTGCGCGAACAATCGAGTGCAGGATCGGCAGCACGAACTTCCTAAACATTGGCTGCAGTTCGCGCGGCGGGCCTGGCATTACAAAAACGTGCGGGGACGGAATACGCGGATTGATGTTCGCCTTCAAATATAATCCGGGTGCGCTTCCGTTTTCGTTTGGAAGAACCTGTGCGCCGACTGGGACATCGGCCTGACGGGCAATGCCCGCAGCCCATTTGATTCCGCGAATTTTAAGTTTTTGCCGCAGCGAAGCCAATAATTGCGCGTCTTGATGCAGTTCTAACCCGAGCGAATCAGCAACCATCTCTCGCGTGATGTCGTCGCTGGTTGGACCCAGGCCGCCGGTCACAAAGAGAATTTCACAACGTGGAAATAATTCGGCCAGCGTATGCCGGATTGCCTCCGTGTCCGGCACCGTGCGCCGCTCCTCGATGCGCAAACCCAACGGAAAAATCTCGCGCGCTATGAAGGTAAGATGGGCGTCTTGAACGTCGCCGAGCAAAAGCTCGGTGCCGGTGTTGATGAGGGCTGTGCGCATGACAGACTGGACAATCAACGCACAACGCCCAACGCTCAACGCGCAAGACTACAACCACAACGCCTGTCATGTTGAGCGAAGCGAAACATCTCAGATCAGAGATTCTTCGCTTCGCTCAGAATGACAGTTTTGAATGATGAAAGCTGGTGTTGAGCGTTGGACGCTTGCCGAAAAATCAAGCCGCGGTCTTGTCTTGCTTTTTGCGAATCAACGGTAGCTTTTTACCCTCTACCACCGCGCGGTTGATCGTCACTTCGGCGATATCTTCGCGACTCGGCACGTCGTACATGATGTCGAGCATGATCCGTTCGAGCATCGAGCGCAACGCGCGCGCACCGGTTCCCTTTGTGACCGCCTGCCCCGCCAGCGCGCGCAAGGCGTCTTTGGTCATTGATAGCCGCACGCCTTCCATTGAGAAAAGCTTGGTGTACTGCTTCACCATCGCGTTCTTTGTCTCGGTGAGAATGGCTACCATTTCTTCTTCGGTCAGCGCATCGAGCGAACTGACCACCGGCAGGCGTCCGATGAATTCGGGAATCATTCCAAAGGCAAGCAAGTCCTCTGGCTCCACGTGACGGATGGCTTGCTTTCGTAATGCTTCCTCCACTTCAAGAGTCGGGCTGCCGAAGCCCATCACCTTTTGGCCGATGCGTTTCTGAATGATTTTGTCGAGTCCGACGAATGCGCCGCCACAAATGAAAAGAATTTTCTCGGTATTGACCTGGATATATTCCTGATGCGGATGTTTGCGGCCGCCCTGGGGCGGCACGTTGCACATGCTTCCCTCCAAAATTTTCAAAAGCGCCTGCTGCACTCCTTCGCCTGAAACGTCGCGTGTGATGCTCACGTTGTCAGTCTTGCGGCCGATCTTGTCGATCTCGTCGATGTAAACGATGCCGATCTCGGCGCGTTTCACGTCGTAATCAGCATTTTGCAAAAGCCGCAGAATGATGTTTTCGACGTCTTCGCCGACGTAGCCGGCTTCGGTCAGCGTGGTCGCGTCGGCGATGCAAAACGGAACGTCCAGGATTCTGGCCAGCGTTTTCGCGAGCAAAGTCTTCCCGGAGCCCGTCGGTCCGATGAGCAAAATGTTGCTCTTCTCAATTTCAACGTCCGCAAGTGGATCGGGCTGAAAGGCGGCGGACGCTTCGGTTGTGGCGGAAGTTTGCAGCACCCGCTTATAGTGATTGTGCACCGCGACAGACAACGTCTTTTTGGCGATGTCCTGGCCGATGACATATTGATCCAGCGCCTTTCGGATTTCTGCCGGTTTGGGCACGCGGATTATGGATGACTGGCGCCTGGCATCCTCGTTGAGTTCCTTATCAAGAATGCTCTTGCAAACGTTGATGCAGCTATCGCAGATATAAACGCCGGGCCCGGCGATTAGCTTGCGCACCTCTGCGTGGCTCTTGCCGCAGAAGGAGCACATCGTGAGGTTAGAAGCGCGGGCCATATTGGTTTTGGAGTATGAGCGCTGTTATCCCGACACTTTACGCGGTAACGCCACCTCCGCGACTTCTACTGACCGATCACCGGACGGCGGCACGGCACCGTCGAGCAACTTTATTTCCTTTCGCGACTTGATCACTTCGTCCACCAGACCGTATCCCTTCGCCTCTTCGGCGGACATGTAATAATCGCGGTCTGAATCGACCCGGACTTGCTCCTCAGATTTGCCAGTGTGCTGCGCAATGATTCGGATGAGGCGTTTCTTAAGCTTGAACATGTAATCAACCTGGCGTTCCACGTCGCTCGCCGCACCCTGCGCGCCGCCAGACACCTGATGGATCATGATATCGGAATTCGGCAGCGCAAAACGTTTGCCCTTGGTACCCGCACAAAGGAGGACCGCCGCCATGCTGGCCGCCATCCCGAGACAATAGGTTGTCACGTCGCAGGTGAGAAATTGCATCGTGTCGTACACCGCGAGTCCTGCCGTCACGGAACCGCCGGGCGAATTGATATAGATGTTGATGTCTTTTTTTGAATCTTCCATCTGCAGAAAGAGCAACTGCGCAATGACAAGATTGGCGATGTGATCGTCCATCGGCGTTCCGATGAAGACGATCCGGTCCTTGAGCAGCCGCGAGTAAATGTCGTAGCTGCGTTCGCCCCGGCCAGTCTGCTCCACGACCATCGGAATCAGTACCTGCGAAACATTTTCGTCCGATACGCTCATGATTTTTGTTCTTTGACAGTGGATTCTTGCGCTGGCTCGATGCTAACATTCGCCTTCAGGAAATCAAGAGTCTTGCCCAGCAGGATCTGCTCAGCGACGTCATCCAATACATCTTTTTGCTGCAACTCCTTGCGCATTTTCTCAGGCGAAATGTCATAACGTGCCGCCTCTTGCCTGATGCGAAGATCGACATCTTCCTTCGCGACTTCAATGTTCTCGCGCTCCGCGATCCGATGCAGAATGAAATTTGTTTTTAACCGATGCGCCGCCACGCCTGCGGCGCCATCGATCAGTTCTCTCTCTTTTTCCTTCAGCATCTCATCAGTAACCCCACGCTCGCGGTTCCGTTGCACTAATTCGGCCAGCGCACGGCGCGTTTCATTTTGCAGAAGCGCGGGAGGCAACTCGAATTGAATCCGCTCGTGCAAATATTTCATGATCTGTGATTCCTTGGCCCGCTCGACATCATGCTCTTTCGCATGCTCGATATCGAGCTCGAGCAACTGGCGAAGATCCACAAGGGTTTTCCCCGGAGCGAGTTTGGCCGCAAGCGCATCGTCGATCGGTGGCAAGACCTTCTCCTTGACCTCGCGCACGGTAACGGCGTAATCCGCTTTTTTGCCCGCCAATTCCTTGACCGGAAAATCTGCCGGGAATTCCACGATCGCCAGGCGTGTTTCGCCCGGCTTTTGTCCGACTAATTGCTCGCAAAATTTCGGAAGAAAATTATCAGCCGCGAGGTGCAGCCAGAATTTTTTGCCTCCTTGCAAATTTTTGCTGGCTTGCGGCGCGATCTCGCTAATCGGCTTGCTGTCCATCGAACCCTCAAAATCAAGCACCGCAAAATCGCCCATTTGCAGTCCACGTCCTGGCACATCGACAAAATCAGCTGACTGCTCACGCAGACGTTCCAGCGCCTCCTCGATTTCGGCATCAGAAACTTTTGTGTCCGGCAACTGCACCGGAATCTTCTTGTAATCGGGCAGCTCGAATTCCGGCGCGATAACCACGGTCGCTCGGAAGCGCATCGACTTGTCTTCGCCGAACTGGATGTCTTCGATGTTCGTTAACGAAGCCACGCGCAAGTGCTCTTGTTCGACTGCTTCGTGATAACTTTTCGAGACGAGTTTCTTGGTCAGTTCGTCCTGGATTTCCTTGCGGAATCTTTTGTCGATCACGGCACGCGGCGCTTTTCCCGGCCGGTATCCGGGGATTTTCGCAAATCGCGCGAAGCTGTTTGCGATCGCATCCCACTCCTTTTCGACTTCCTCAGGCGGCAATTCGATCTGGAGCTTCGAGACCGAACCGGGCTGCCTTTCTACTTCAACCTTCATTGTGAGAAAGCGACGATTGTAGCGGCGCTTGTGTCAAGCGCCGGCCACGCGTTCGCCTTTGACGTAAACCGAATGCGTTTGCGGCGTTCCAAACCAGTACGCCAATTCGCGATAATCTTCGCAGTCGAAGATTGAGAAGTTTGCAAGCTTGCCTCGTTCAAGCGAACCGATCTTGCTTCCCCGACCGAGGCTGTAAGCGGCGTTGATCGTCGCTGCCGTGGTTGCTTCCGCAGGCGACATTTTCATTTGTGTGCAGGCGACAGACAAAATCATCGGCATACTCGGTGTCGGTGACGAACCAGGGTTGAAATCGGTCGCGAGCACAACCGCGAGCCCGGTCTCGATCATTTCGCGCGCGCGCGGATAATCTGTCGATCCAAGCGCATACACGGAACCCGGCAACAGCACTGGTTGGACGCCAACGGATTTCATTGCCGCAATCCCCTGTTCATCTGTTTTCTCCAAATGATCCGCCGTGGTCGCCTCCAGTTCTGCGGCCAGTTTCGCGCCGCCCGAACTGGTTAG
>Ga0209803_1003185_pt1 | contig 9939 bp, 8 predicted proteins | sample GraSoiAngelo_138_FD_185895 | JGI IMG/M metagenome (GOLD analysis project Ga0209803, IMG submission 185895) | Grasslands soil microbial communities from the Angelo Coastal Reserve, California, USA - 14_0929_09_40cm (SPAdes) (version 2) | ecosystem: Environmental > Terrestrial > Soil > Grasslands ... | reverse complement strand
GGATCACGGACACGTGCCGCCGGCTGGTACACCGCCATCGCCAGGCGGCGGCACGTGTCCGTGATCCCCCCCACCACCTTGGGCGTGTTCCGCGTGCTCCAGGTCGGATTGCCGGGGTCCACCCGCTCGGGCGAGAACGCCAGGAAGAAATCCTCCCCGACCTTGAGGCCCGAGCCCGCGAGCGCCGGCAGCATCAGCTCGCGGGTCGTGCCCGGATACGTGGTGGACTCGAGGACCACGAGCTGTCCGCGCCGCAACGTCCGCTTGACCGAGTTCGTGGCTGCGAGCACGTAGCTCACGTCGGGGTCCTTCGTCTTGGAGAGCGGTGTCGGCACGCAGATCGACACCACATCCGGCTCGCCCAGCCGCGCCAGGTCAGCGGTGGCGCCGAACTTGCCCGCCTTCAGGAATTGCGCGACCTGCGCGCTCGGCACGTCCCGCACGTGCGAGCAGCCCGCGTTCAGGTCCTCCACGACGGATGGGCTCACGTCGAAGCCGAGCACCCGGAACCCGGCGCGCGCAAACTCCATCGCCAGGGGGAGGCCGACGTACCCCAGCCCGACGATGCCGATGACGGCCGACCGATCCTGCACCTTCGCCAGCAGCAGGTCGGCGGGGGTGGCGGGGGTAGAGGAGGGGGAGGGGGAGGGGGAGGGGCTCCGCCGGCTCATAGCGTCACCGGTGTGCCGCCGGCCGCGAGCGAGCGGGTGGCGGCGTCGAGCACGCGCACGACCCGCACCCCGTCCTCCGGCGCGGCGCGCGGCGGCTCCACTCCGCGCGCCACGCGCACGAAATGCGCGAGCTCGGCGGCGAGCGGCTCCACGTTCGGGATCTTGGGGATGAAGATGTCGCCCTCGCGGATGGCGAGGCTCTCCCCGTACGACCCGTACTCCGGCGGCCGGTCCACGCCCTTGTCGTAGATGCGGAGCTTCTCCCGCGCTTCCATGTCGTCGAACACGACCATCTGCTTCGCGCCCACGACGGTCAGCTTGCGCTCCTTGTGCGGGTCCAGCCAGGACAGCTGGACGTGAGCCAGCACGCCGCTCGCGAACTCCATGGTGAGGAAGACGACGTCCTCCACCTTCGGCTGCAGATAGCTCCGGCCTTGCGCGGCGACGCGGGTCGGGACCTCCGCGAGCAGGTAGAGGGCCACGGAGACGTCATGGGGGCCGAAGCTCCACAGAGCGTTCTCGTCCGCCCGCACCTGCCCCAGGTTGACCCGCAACCCATACAGATAATAGAGCCTCCCCAAGTCGCCGCCCTGCACCAGGGCGCGCAGCCGCTCCACCGCCGGGTGAAACACCAGCAGATGACCCGCCACGACCGGGACGCGGGCATCGGCCGCGGCGCGCGCCACGGCCTCGGCGTCGCGCACGCTCAACGCGAACGGCTTCTCGACGAGGCACGGCTTACCCGCCTCGATGCACTGCCGGGCGAGCCGCGCGTGGGTGGCCGCGGGCGACGCGACCACGACGGCGTCCACCCGGCCGAGCAGGTCCGCCGTGTCGCCGGTGACGTGCGCTCCCGGATACTGGCGTGCCAGCCGCTCCCGGACCTTGGGGTCGGTGTCGCACACCGCCGTGAGCTCGCCTTCCGCCAGCGCCGCCGCGGTGCGGACGTGGTTCTTGCCCCACATCCCGGCGCCGATCACGCCGAGCCTGAGGCGACTCACCGGTAGAATCCCCTGATCGTCTCGATGACGTAGTCGAGCTGCTCGCGCGCCAGCTCGGGGTACACGGGCAGCGACAGCACCTCGCGGCACGCCCGCTCCGATTCGGGGAGCCGACCCGGCGCATAGCCCAGATGGCTGAAGCAGTTCTGGAGGTGCAGCGGGACCGGATAGTAGACCGCGCTGCCGATGCCCTTGGCCTTCAAGTGCGCCTGCAGCTCGTCGCGCCGCTCGACGCGCAGCGTGTACTGGTGGAAGATGTGCTCATTCGCGGGATCGACCGCCGGCGGCTTCACCTGCGGCAGGCCGGCCAGCGCCCGGGAGTAATAGGCCGCATGCTCGCGGCGCCGGGCGGACCAGGCCGCGAGGTGCGGCAGCTTGGCGAGCAGCACGGCCGCCTGGAGGCTGTCGAGCCGCGAGTTCGTGCCGACCTCGTCGTGATGGTACTGCTTGGCGCCACCGTGCAGCCGCAGCCGGCGCAGCCGCTCGGCGAGGGCGTCGTCCGAGGTGACCATCATACCGCCGTCGCCCCAGGCCCCGAGGTTCTTGCTCGGAAAGAAGGAATAGCCGGTCGCCCAGCCCAACTCACCCGCCATGCGCCACTCGCCGTCGATGCTGCGGCGCGCCCCGATCGCCTGGGCCGCGTCCTCCAGGATCTTGAGGCCGCGAGCGGCGAACGGCAGCAACCGCTCCATCGCCGCCATTTGGCCGTACAGGTGCACGGGCACGATGGCCCGGGTACGCGGGGTGATGGCGCGCCCGACGGCGGCGGGATCGATGTTGAAGGTGTCGGGATCGACGTCCACGAACACCGGCGTGCCGCCCGCGTTATGGATCGCGCCCGCGGTGGCGAAGAACGTGAACGGGGTCGTGATGACCTCGTCGCCCGGCTTCAGGCCCAGGGCCTTGAGCGGCAGCAGGAGCGCGTCCGTTCCGCTGGCGCAGGCGATCGCGTGCTTCGCGTGGGAGAGCCGCGCCACCATTGCCTCGAGCTGCGGCACCGGGGGGCCCATCACGAACTGCTGCGACTCGATCACCGCCTGCACGGCGGGCAGGACCTCGTCCTTGATGGTGCGGTACTGGGCGACGAGGTCGAGCAGCGGGACGTTCACGAGGTCCGCACCTTGCTGGGCGGAGCGACCGGGCGCAGGCTCCCGTCGGACTCCTCGTAGGTCGCGCCGCAGGCCGGGCACACGAGCCCGCCACCGGTAGGCGGGAGTCGCTCGCCGCACTGGCACATCCAGCCGACCCGCCGCGCGGGCACCCCCACCATGAGCGCGTAGGCCGGGACGTCGGACGTCACCACGGCGCCCGCGCCGATGAAGGCGTACTCGCCCAGCGTCACGCCGCACACGATCGTCGCATTGGCGCCGATCGAGCTGCCGCGCTTCACGAGGGTCGGCTGGTACTCGTGCTTGCGGGGCATGTGGCTCCGCGGGTTGAGCACGTTGGTGAAGACGCACGAGGGCCCGCAGAACACGTCGTCCTCGAGGGTGACGCCCTCGTAGATCGAAACGTTGTTCTGGATCTTCACGTTATTGCCGATCCGGGTGCCCGGCATGACGACGACGTTCTGCCCGAGGTTGCAGCGCTCGCCGATCACCGCGCCGGGCATCACGTGGCAGAAGTGCCAGATCTTCGTGCCCTTGCCGATCCGCGCGCCGGCGTCGACGTAGCTCGATTCATGGACGAAGTACTCCGCCATTCAGGCCCCGATCACCTTGACCTCGAGCTCCAGCTCCACGCCGGTCCGCTTGGCGACCGTCTTGCGGACGTGCTCGATCACCTTGAGCACGTCGCTCGCGCTGGCGGTCCCCGTGTTCACGATGTAGTTGGCGTGCAGCGGCGACACCTGCGCCCCGCCGATCGTGAAACCCTTCAGGCCGCACTCGTCGATCAGCATGCCCGCAGTGCGCGTGCCGCTCGGATTCTTGAACACCGAGCCGCAGCACGGCAGATCGAACGGGGTGCCGGCTTTGCGCCAGCGGAACAGCCGCCCTTGCACCTCCTTGAGCTTGGCGGGCGGCTCCTCGATCAGCGCCAGCTTGGCCTCGAGCACCACGACGTTCCCGAGATTCGAGGCGCGGTACTTGAACGAGATCTGCTTGCGCGGGATCTGGCGGATCTTGCCGCGGGCGTCCATCACCGTGCACTCCGTGAGGACCTCGGCGAACTCGGCGCCGTGCGCGCCGCCGTTCATGAACACACCGCCGCCCACCGTGCCCGGAATCCCGATGAAGCGCTCCACCCCGGCGAAGCCGGCCTCCGCCGTGCGCCGGGCGAGGAGCGGCGTCGGCAGCCCCGCGCCCACGATCGCCGTGGCGCCCTTCATCTCGAACTTGTCGATCCCCTTCCCCAGGCGAATCACGACGCCGGGGAAGCCGCCGTCCTTGACGAGGAGGTTCGACCCGAGGCCCAGCAGGAGCCACGGCAGGCCACGGCTCGCCGCCAGCTCCAGCGCCTTCACGACGTCCTCCGTCTCGGCGGGCATCACGAAAAAGCGGGCGGGCCCGCCGATGCGGTACGTGGTGTAGCGCGCGAGCGGCTCGTTCTCGAGCACACGGCCGCGGAACTTGACCTTCGGCGGTGGCGGCGCGGCCGGTGCGGTCGCGGGCTTCGCCTTCGCGCCGCCAGGGGGTGCGGCGCGCTTCGCTACGTCCGCACCGCCGGCGCGCGGCTTGCCGCCTTTGCGGCCGGCGACGGTCTTTCGACGGTCGTTTTTTCGTGCCATTCCTGGAGACTCCTGACGCTGCCGGTTCGGCTGCGCAGCGCGATGATCGCGTCGCACGCGGCGCTGGCCGCCGACATCGTCGTCGTGTACGGCACGCGGTGCATCAGCGCCGCGCGTCGGATCGCGTAGTCGTCCGCCTGCGTGAACTTCCCGAGCGGCGTGTTGATGAGCAGCTGCACCTCCCCCGACACGATCAGGTCGATCGCATTGGGCCGCCCCTCGTGCACCTTGGCCACCTGCTCGGCCGGAATCCCCCGCGCCCGCAGGTGCTGCTGCGTCCCCGCCGTCGCGACGATCCGGAAGCCCAGCTCGTGAAACCGCCGCACGATCGGGACGACGGTCGGCTTATCCGAGTCGTTCACCGTCACGAAGATCGCCCCGGCGAGCGGCAGGCTGCCGTCCGCGGCGATCTGCGCCTTGGCAAACGCCATCCCGAAGCTGTCCGCCAGCCCCATCACCTCGCCCGTGGACCGCATCTCCGGGCCCAGGATGGTATCGACCCCGGGCAGCTTCGTGAAGGGGAACACCGCCTCCTTCACCGCCACCCCGGGGAGCGGAAGGTCATCGGGAACGCCCAGTTCGTCCAGGGTCCGCCCGGTCATCACGGCCGCCGCCAGCCGGGCGAGGGATACCCCGGTAGCCTTGCTGACGAACGGCACCGTGCGGGAGGCCCGGGGGTTCACCTCCAGCACGTAGACCACACCGTCCTTGATGGCGTACTGGACGTTGATCAGCCCTACTACCCCGAGCGCCTCGGCGAACGCCTTGGTGTAGCGCCGCATCTCCTCCACCTGCCGGTCCCCGATGAGGTAGGGCGGCAGCACGCAGGCCGAATCGCCCGAGTGCACCCCGGCGTCCTCGATGTGCTGCATGACCCCGCCGATCACGACGCGGCGGCCGTCGGCGATGGCATCCACGTCTCCCTCGAACGCGTCTTCGAGGAAGCGGTCGATCAGCACCGGATGCTCGGGGGCGACGCGTGCGGCCTTCTCGAAGTAGTCGCGCAGCGAGCCCTCATCGTACACGATCTCCATCGCCCGCCCCCCCAGCACGTAGGACGGGCGCACCAGCACGGGATAGCCGATGCGCTGCGCCACCGCGACCGCCTCGCCCACCGAGCGCGCCGTGCCGTTGGCGGGCTGCGTGACGCCGAGCCGTCGGGCGAGCGCTTCGAACCGCTCCCGGTCCTCGGCGACGTCGATCGAATCGGGCGGCGTGCCGAGGATCGGCACGCCCGCCGCCTCGAGCGGCTTGGTGAGCCGGAGCGGCGTCTGGCCGCCGAGCTGGACGACGACCCCCTTGGGATGCTCCCACCGCACGATCTCCAGCACGTCCTCGAGGGTCAGCGGCTCGAAGTACAGCTTGTCCGAGATGTCGAAATCCGTCGAGACGGTCTCGGGGTTCGAGTTGATCATGATCGTCTTGTAGCCGAGCTCGCGGAACGCGAGCCCCGCGCGGACGCAGCAGTAGTCGAACTCGACGCCCTGGCCGATGCGGTTCGGGCCGCTCCCCAGGATCACGATCCCCGCGTCGCCGAGGGGCTGCGACTCGTTCTCCTCGTCGTAGGAGCTGTACAGGTACGGCGTGGCCGACGGGAACTCGCCGGCACACGTGTCCACGGTCTTGTACGCGGGATGGACGCCGAGCCGCCAGCGCTCCTCACGCACCGCCTGCTCGGTGCCGCCGCGCAGCCCCGCGAGCTGGTGGTCCGAGAATCCCATCCGCTTCATGCGGCGCAGCTGCGGCGCGCCGACACGCTCGAGGCCGGCGAACCACCGCTCGGCCGCGAGCAGCTCCTCCAGCTGATAGAGGAACCAGGGATCGATGCCGGTCGCTTGCGAGATCGCCTCGCCGGAGAGCCCGGCGATGAGCGCCCGCTTGACCTGGAAGATCCGCTCCGGGGTGGCGGTGCGGAGCGCGACCCGCAGGTCGTCCGGGGAATCGCTCGTCAGCCGATCGTCCGCGAGCGTCCGGCCCACGACCCAACCCGGCCGCTCCACCTCGAGCGCGCGCAGGCCCTTCTGGAACGCCTCCTTGAAGGTGCGGCCGATCGCCATCGTCTCGCCTACGGACTTCATCTGGGTGGTGAGGCGGTAGTCCGCGGTGGGGAACTTTTCGAACGCGAACCGGGGCACCTTCACCACCACGTAGTCGAGCACCGGCTCGAACGAGGCGGGGGTGGTCTTCGTGATGTCGTTCGGCAGCTCGTCGAGGGTGTAGCCCACGGCGAGTTTCGTGCCGATGCGCGCGATCGGGAACCCGGTGGCCTTGGACGCGAGCGCCGAGGAGCGCGACACGCGCGGGTTCATCTCGATCACCAGCATCTCGCCGTCGGCCGGGTTCACGGCGAACTGGATGTTGCAGCCGCCCGCCTCGACGCCGATCTCGCGGATGATCGCGATCGCGGCGTCGCGCATGCGCTGGTACTCGCGGTCGGTGAGGGTCATCGCGGGCGCGACCGTGATCGAGTCGCCGGTGTGCACGCCCATCGGGTCGAGATTCTCGATCGAGCACACGATGACGACGTTGTCTCGGGCGTCGCGCATCACCTCCAACTCGAACTCCTTCCAGCCGAGCACCGAGCGCTCGATCAGCGTGGTGTGCACCGGTGACAGGTCGAGCGCCCGCTCCACCAGCTCCTCGAACTCGGCGCGGTTGTAGGCCACGCCGCCGCCCGTCCCGCCCAGCGTGAACGACGGCCGCAGGATCGCCGGGTACCCCGTCTCGACCACCTCGTCCAGCGCCGCGGCCAGGCTCGCGACGGTCCGCCCGACCGGCGTCGCGAGACCGATGCGCCCCATCGCCGCCGCGAACTCGGCGCGGTCCTCCGCCATCTGGATGGCGCGCGCGTTCGCGCCGATCAGCTCTACACCGTACTGCTCGAGCGTGCCGTCCCGCGCCAGCGCCATCGCCACGTTGAGCGCCGTCTGGCCGCCCATCGTGGGCAGCAGCGCGTCGGGCCGCTCGCGCTCGATCACCTTGCGCACCCACTCCGGCGTCACCGGCTCGACGTAGGTGCGGTCGGCGAGCTCGGGATCGGTCATGATAGTCGCCGGGTTCGAGTTGACGAGCACGACCGTGTACCCCTCTTCCTTCAGGGCCTTCACCGCCTGCGTGCCGGAATAGTCGAACTCGGCGGCCTGCCCGATCACGATCGGACCGGAGCCGAGCAGCAGGATCCGCCGGAGGTCAGTCCGCCTGGGCATCGAGCACGTCCCGCAGGGTGTCGTCGAGCGCGTAGCGCGGCGCCCACCCGGTGGCCGCGCGGAGCTTGCCGGCGTCGCCCACGAGATGGGGAATGTCGGCGCGGCGCATCAGATCGGGGTCGGCCTCGGGGATCGCCCGCACGCCCACGAGACCCGCGAGCCTGAAGAACAGCTCCTCGAGGGGGAGGCCCTGCCCCGACGCGACGTTGTAGGTCTCCCCCGGCTGCCCGCGCCCGAGCAGCCGCACGTAGGCCTCCACCACGTCGCGCACGTGGAGGAATTCCCGCACGGGCTCCAGATTGCCGACTTTCACGACGGGCGCGCTCGTCCGCTGCGCGAGCTTGAGGCGCTGCGCCAGGCCCGGGACCACGAAGCGCGCGTCCTGGCCGGGGCCGGTGTGCGCGAACGGCCGTGCCACCACGACGCGCAGGCCGACGCGGCGCCACGCCTCGAGCGCCGCGAGCTCCGCTCCGGCTTTGCTCGCCGCGTAGGGCGAGCAGGGCGCGATCGGGTCGGTCTCGCGGCGCGGTCCGAGGGGCGGTGCGCCGCAGCCGTACACTTCGCTCGTCGAGATCACGAGGACGAGGGGGTCGCCCCGGCCCGCGGCCTTCCCGTCCGCGAGCACCTGGACGAGTCGGGCCGTGCCGCCCGCGTTCACGGCCCACGCATATCCGGGATCGCGCGCCGCCTCGGGGCCCGACGCGACGGCCGCGAGATGCACGACCGCGTCGTACGCCTGCTCCGCGCAGCGGCGGACCGACTCCTGGTCGGTGAGCTCAAGGGACAGCCAGCGCACCGCGTCGCGCTCGTCCGGGGTCAGGTCCCAGCCCCCCGCCGGCGCCGGGCGCTCCAGCGGCCGCACGGCCCCGACCACCTCCCGCCCGTCGTCGAGCAGGCGGCGGACGAGCCAGCGGCCCACGAAACCGTCGGCGCCCGTCACCAGGACCTTCACGCCACCCGCTCCAGGTCCGCGTCCACCATCGTCCGCACCAGCTGCTCGAAGCTGGTGTGCGGCGTCCAGCCGAGCTCGCGCTGGGCCTTCGCCGGGTCGGCCTGCAGCGTCTCGACCTCGGCCGGCCGCACGAACCGGGGGTCGACCTTCACGTAGCGTTGCCAGTCGAGGCCCACGTGCGCGAAGGCGGCCTCGCACAGCTCGCGCACCGAGTGCGTCACGCCCGTGCCGACCACGTAATCCGTGGGCTTCGGCTGCTGCAGCATGCGCCACATCGCGTCCACGTAGTCGCCTGCGAACCCCCAGTCGCGCCGCGCCTCCAGGTTGCCGAGCTGCAGCTCGCGCGCCTTACCCTTCACGATGCGCGCGACCCCGTGGGTCACCTTGCGGGTGACGAACTCGAGCCCGCGCCGTGGCGACTCGTGGTTGAAGAGGATGCCGCTCACGGCGAACAAGCCGTAGGACTCGCGGTAGTTCACCGTGATCCAGTGCCCGTACACTTTCGCGACCCCGTAGGGGGACCGCGGGTAGAACGGCGTCGTCTCCCGCTGGGGGGTCTGCTGCGCCTTGCCGAACATCTCGGACGTGCTCGCCTGGTAGAACCGGGCCGTCGGGTGCGCCAGCCGGATCGCCTCGAGCAGTCGGGTGACACCCAGCGCCGTGAACTCGCCCGTGAGCACGGGCTGGCTCCACGAGGTCGGCACGAAGCTCTGGGCGGCGAGGTTGTAGACCTCGTCGGGCTTGGCGTCGCGCACCACAGATGTAAGGGAGTGCTGGTCGAGGAGGTCGGCCGGCACGATGTGGACGCGATCGAGCAGGTGCCCGATCCGCTCGTACGAGTCGTGCGACGTGCGGCGCACGACGCCCACGACTTCGTAGCCCTTGGCGAGCAGCAGCTCGGCCAAGTACGAGCCGTCCTGTCCGGTGATCCCGGTGACCAGCGCGGTGCGGCGGGATTGCCCCGCCCGGGGGAGCGGTTTAGCTTTAGGCCGCTTTTTCTGGGCGCTCATTCTTCGGTCGGACGGATCCCATGGCTCGAGTGTGCGACATCTGTGGCAAGGGCCCCATGGTGGGGCACAACGTCAGCCACGCGAACAATAAGACGAACCGGCGCTGGTACCCGAACCTGCAGCGGGTGCGGGCCATCGTAAACGGCACCACCCGGCGGCTGCGGGTGTGCACGCGCTGTCTCAAGTCGAACCGCGTCACGAAGGCGGCCTAACGAAAAGGGGGACCCAGGGTCCCCCTCGTCGTCTCGCTGTTTCCCCCGGCCGCTCCGTCACTCACCCAGCAATTCGATCCGAGCCACCTCGGCGCCGTCGCCCGAGCGATGGCCCAGCTTGATGATGCGCGTGTACCCACCGGGGCGCGCGGCGAAGCG
>Ga0209803_1003177_pt1 | contig 9962 bp, 10 predicted proteins | sample GraSoiAngelo_138_FD_185895 | JGI IMG/M metagenome (GOLD analysis project Ga0209803, IMG submission 185895) | Grasslands soil microbial communities from the Angelo Coastal Reserve, California, USA - 14_0929_09_40cm (SPAdes) (version 2) | ecosystem: Environmental > Terrestrial > Soil > Grasslands ... | reverse complement strand
AAAAGCTAACCCTGGAGGCTTCACTCCCGGATGGACACTGGGAGCCAAGTTCGAAGATGGCTACAGCAGCGATGGGTCCGTCTACGATCTTGGATCCGCTCTCGGCTACAACTTTTCTCGTTACTTTGGCATTGATGCGGGCGTGCCGTTCTATTTTGTGAGCACCCCTTCTTCCATCAAGAACAACGATCCGGGTGCCGTCTCCGGGATTGGCGTAGGTACGTTCTTCACGGACCTCCGGTTGAACTACCCTAACCCGTCCCTCAACTTCAGTTCGGCCGTACATCTTACTGCTCCAACCGGCGAAACGAAGAAAGGCCTAAGCACTGGTCATGCAACTTGGAATTTGGCGAACCATATAGACCACGCCTTCGGAGATTTTTCTCCGTTTCTGGACTTCGGCGCGGGTAATACGGTCATGGATACAAGATTTTTCCATCGTCCATTCATCACCTTCGGCTACAACGCTCAATTCAACGGCGGCATTGAATACGACCTTGGCAAGTTCAGTTTCTCGGCCTCGGCGTATGATGTCGCGCCGTGGGGCAATCAAACGGTGATCAGCCGGGTCTTCCGTTGTGGCTCCGCCGCCAAATGCAACGCTGGCGGTGCGACCAAGAACCGCCAGAGGTTCACCACTGCCAGCGTCTCCGCGGGTGCCGCGGACCTCGTGCGCGACAACGGCTACAATGCGGGGATCGACTACAAGCCGGTCGGTTACCTTGATCTCGAATTCGACTACAGCCGCAGCGTTCCGCTGCAACTCAACAGTTATTCGTTCGCCGTCGGCGCCGACCTCAGTTGGCTTTTGCGCCCGCACGTGCGCTAGTCGCCTGTGCCTCGCCAGAATTATGAGCGCGCCTGAAATGGACAACGTACAGAGACGTCGTGTAATTACACGGGTCCCGCAGAGAGCTGTGATGGACCAAAGCAAGTTTTCGGTAGGGACAATGCACAGACAGCAAAGGCGTCTTGCTGGTCCGCCGTTCGCCCTGCGCTTGGGAAGGTCCTGCTCCAAAGCGCAGCGTAGACTTCTGCGACCACCGAGCGACTGACGTTTATGGGAAGAAAACAATTCGAGCGACCAGACCCTTTATTGTTTTTTTTCGTTATGAGGCGTGGGGTATCCTTTATGCTCAGACAAACGATAACAAGGTGACCAAAATCTGGATCTCCGACTAGCCAGGTTCCTTCACCGCCCGCACATCGTACCTATGTGTCGACTGGACGGGGTACCCTACGGGGCGTCCGTAAACATGGAACCCCCACAAGCCAGGTGTTCAACCACGGCAATTTAGTGTCCACACCTGATTGATTTCCGGTGTTGTCAGTCCTACACGTAGAGATTGCCTGTTCTTGAGGTCATCCGGCCCCCTCGGGAGGTCTCGGAGGGAGAACCATGGCTGCAAGTAGTCGATCCGAAAGGCGTATCCAACAGATATGGGACGCAGAGGTTTCGCTTTCAGAACAATCTGTGCCTAAGGAAAAGACGGTCACTGAGAACGTGAGTCTTCACGGTGCACGCGTTACCACGACGCGGTGCTGGCAGCCCGGGACTCGTGTCCTCGTTACTTTACCCCGGAATGGCGTTCGGTTTGAAGGAAGGGTCGCTTACTGCCAGCGCAAGGAGAGCGGCGACTTCGCTATTGGTGTGGAGGTAGCCGCATAGGGAACGTAACCTGACCCCGAGAGGGGCTCCGGTAAGCGCTTCTTGGCGGGCCCAAGTATCCCTTCAAGGAGGTACCGCCCGCGAGTCGATACGCCCGACGGAGTTTGGGTCCGCGCTCGCTGCGGTATTCGGTGAACCTCGGCAAAACTTCCAATGAAATCATTCGATGTTTCTCAATCGCAGCGCGGTAGGATCCGATCATTTCACTGCCACCGTATCAATTCGCCAGAGACAGTTTGCCGTAAATGACTTCGGCACCGGCTATTCCAGTCTCAGCTATCTTCGGCAGTTTCCTATAGACGTGTTGAAAATCGACCAGTCCTTTATCCACCAGATCGCTGCCGATCCCGAAGTTTCCTCCATCGTGAGCGCCATAATTCACATGGGCAAGAGCCTCAAGCACCTCGTGATTGCCGAAGGTATCGAAACGCGAGAACAGAGGACTTACCTTCAGACCCAGCGTTGCACGGAAGGACGAGGCTACCTCTTCAGCCGGCCCCTGGCAGCCGCACAATTTGCCCATTTACTTCAGATGGGCATAGCAGAAACTGTGGTCCACTGAGGGGCCGCACCTCATTGCAAGCGTGGCGGAGCCTGCGAAATAGTATTCGCCGGTGGAATCTTTCAGCAGTGGCAGAAACAATCCCGGAGCTTCGAGCAGATGGCGCTACTGGGTGGAAGCGGCTACAACCTCTCGGGAGCGAACGGCGTGCTACCCGAGAAACTGGAAGGCGCCAAGTGCACGTGGAATCTGGAGGCGCTGCGACAGGAGTAATTGTTTGATATCTTCGAAGAAGAGTGCGGCTAGTCTTGGCTGTTTCACAGTGAGGTTCAGGGATTAGCTCCACTAGTACAACAAGTCTGCGACATGCCGACATCCGTGCGGTTCTATCGCGACTTGCGGGGTTTTCAAATAATGCGGACCTCGCCGGTGCTAGGCGGCGATGGGATGTGTAGTCGCAATCGCCTCCATTTGCCATGGCCAGCATTCGCGGGCGAGTTCACTTGTCCGCGAGTATGCGTTAGGACTAAGCCGCTTGCGCGGCGCACGCTACCAGTGCGATTGTGCCTACCGAAAATTGCATCTAGCCCTTCAATCGCTCGCCAAGGACCATGTAATAATGCGTTACATGTCTTGTCTTCGTAAGCTCCACGAGCGAACGTCGATCTGGATGTCGCTGATTCTTAAGCTCCTCGTGTGCGATATCATTTTTGGCGAACCACAGGGACAAACCAAGTTTTCGGTAGGGACAGTTCTTCGCTCGACTGCAAATTTCGGTTGGGGTCGTGCAGTCCAGTAGGCGACCTCGAAAAGGGAGCACAAAAAGGATGATCAGACGGTGTAGATTCCTTGCCTCAGCGGCAGTACTCATCGTCTCGGCGGTACTGATCACACCATGCCTTTGCGCGGCACAAACATCACCGCGCGGAGATTCTTTCGATGTGCTCATCAAAGGCGGCATGCTTTACGATGGCACGGACCAGCCACCGCGCAGCGCCGACGTCGGCATTCGCGGTGATCGGATTGTTGCGATCGGTCAGCTACACCGTGCGAGCGCCAAATCCGTCATTGATGCAACCGGCCTGGCCGTCACTCCCGGCTTTATCAACATGCTTTCTCACTCCGAGGTGTCTCTGATTGCCGATGGCCGTTCCATGGGTGAACTCAAACAAGGGGTTACGACCCAGATTTTCGGCGAAGGTTCGATGGGGCCGCTCACTGATGAGATGAAGAAGCACCGCATGGACCAGCAGGGGGACATAAAGTACGAAATTGCTTGGACAACTCTGGCCGAATACCTCACCTACTTGGAAAAGCGCGGCGTGTCCCAAAATTTCGCCTCGTTCATCGGCGCGCCCACCATCCGCGAGTACGTGATTGGACTCGAAGATAAGCCTCCAACTCCCGGGCAGCTCGACAAAATGCGCGAGCTGGTACGCCAGGAAATGGAAGCCGGAGCCCTCGGCGTGACTACCGCTCTCATCTATCCGCCCGCCACTTTCGCCAAGACCGATGAATTGATCGAGCTGGCAAAGGTTGCAGCCAAGTACCGAGGTAAGTACATCGCGCACATTCGCAGCGAAGCCAATCAGCTCACCGAGGCGGTCGAAGAAACCATTCGCATCAGTCGCGAAGCAGGTCTTCCGGCCGAAATCTACCACTTGAAAGCTTCCGGGCAGGCGAACTGGCCCAAGCTTGATCAAGTAATCGCCATGATTGAAGACGCCCGTCGCCAGGGACTGAAAATCACCGCCGATATGTATACCTATACCGCTGGCGCGACGGGGCTCAATTCGTGTATGCCACCGTGGGTTTACGACGGAGGTGCCGAGGCTGCCTACAAACGCCTGCAAGACCCGGAAACTCGAAAGAAAATAGCCGACGCGATGCGCACTCCGTCAAAGGATTGGGAAAATCTGTATATGCTGGCCGGCTCGCCCGACCAGATCCTGCTCGTGGGGTTCAAATCAGACGCGCTCAAGGCGCACACGGGAAAGACGCTAGCCGAAGTTGCGCGCCTGCGTGGTAAAGATCCCATCGAGACAATCATGGATCTGGTCTTGGAAGACCGTTCGCGCATCGGCACGGTCTATTTCATGATGGACGAGCAAAACGTCAGGAAACAAATTCGCCAGCCGTGGGTCTCATTCGGGTCAGATGCAGCGTCGATGGCCCCGGAGGGCGTGTTCCTCAAATCTTCCACGCATCCACGCGCCTATGGCAACTTCGCCCGCTTGCTCGGCAAATACGTCCGCGAAGAAAAAGTCATTCCCCTTGCGGAAGCTGTGCACCGGCTTTCGGGATTGCCCGCTACAAACCTCGGGCTCGATCACCGCGGATTTATCAAGGAAGGCATGTTTGCAGACGTAGTGGTTTTCGATCCGCAAACTGTCGCCGACCGTGCTACCTTCGAGCAGCCTCACCAATATTCCATCGGCGTCAGACACGTTTTCGTCAACGGCGTTCAGGTTCTCAAAGACGGCGTGCACACCGGCGGCAAACCCGGCCGCGCCCTCTGGGGTCCAGGAAAGACCAAGTAGAGTTCTGTTCCAAGACTGCACCGGTATACGGTGGATCCGCCCTTTACAACTTTCCTGTGAATCCAGACCGAACGCCCACAGTACGGATGCCACGAATAAAGGATCTCTCGCGACTCCGCACTAGGGTATTTGATTGTTCGCTTGTACCACAGGGAGGGCAACCATCAGGGCAAAGACAATCGGGTCTTGTTTCCTTCGGAGCCGGAGACAAGAAGGAACTGGGAGCAGTGCAGCACCAGAAACGACTGGGGGGCCTGCTGAAGTACTACGAGAGGGAAGCGCCATAAGAGTCGACGGGACAGCTGGCGATGGGCTCACGATCAGCGCGTGTATTCAGGGTGCCGGGAATTCCCATTGCAAAAAAGACTGATTCATCATCGACGCGCGCAGAGCAATGAGTTCTGGCTCAGGGCAGCGACGAGGACTAGCTTTTGGCCGTACGGGAAACGGGAAGTATGGAGAAGCGGGGATGGTGAGCTCACCTACGAGCGAACCTGGCAGAGTCGGCCGTGGCTGGGGAATTCCTAGGCCGGCTTCTCGTGCTTGCGCTCGCGATCCTGCCTGATTGCCAATTGCGGGCGAAGGCTCGCGAGGCTCTTCAGCGTGTTGTACCAAAACGCCGCGCCCAGACTGAGAAACGCCACCGTGACCAAAAGGCCCGGCACTTCGTTCGAGGACTGCATCCAAGGTCGTGCGAAGCCAAGACTCCGCATCCTCACGGCTGGCAAATCCCGGCACAGCTTCGAGGGCGTGCCTCGCTTTGGCTTTCGCTTCCGCGGTGAATTTGTCTTCGGTGGTAGCCATAGAGAGGCTGTCACCGTCGGATTGCTGCGAATTCCTGGGAGGCGGGGCGACGGTGTGAGAAACCCGACGAACCTTGGGCTTTGGCGGTTCAGGGACGGCGGCGACCGTGCGCAACACCGAAGCCATGACCTTGCGATAGACGTCGGGCACGACGGTGTGAGCGCCTTCCTTGGAGTGCGACAATTTCTCCGCCTGGTTGTCAATGGCTTCCGCACTGGCGGCCAATCGTGCGCGCAATTCGGCGCCTTGAAACATCGACTGGAACAGCCGAACGGAGTCAAAGTGCGCGGCAAAGACGAAAATGCAGGAAAGCACGACCGTTACGAGGCGTGCTTTCAGGGTGAAGCGCTGTGAGGCCCGGTCCATGACGTGATCGAACCAAGCGCGCAGGCCTTCCAAGCGCGGCTCGGGCGGAGCAGGAACCGACGCCTCGGTCAATCCTCCCGTGGCAGGAGTGGATTCCGGCTCGGGTTCCTGCGCTTGTGCGGTCACTTTTTCCACTGCGACGGCGACGCCCCCATCCATTTCGACCGGCTCGGCGTGGCGAACGATGCCTTCATCGAAATCTGCAGCCGCCGGGTCGAAACGTTCATTCTGCAGCGGCGCAGCCTTCGAGGAGTGGCGGACGATGCCCTCATCAAAATAGGCCTTCGAGTGGACAGACCGACCCGCTTGCGCCGGTCCTGGTTTCGCTCTGGCTCCCGGCTCATTCTCGGTCCAAACGATCGTGAGCATTGCGTGCTGGGCAGGATCGGGCAGGGTGCCAGGAAGCGGGTCGGAAAGCTTTTCGAGGACGGCGAGCAACTCTTCGACACGGACTGAGGTGGCCAGGCGCCAGCGGCTGAGCAGCCCGCCAAGAATGGCGCCGACGAGCGCCCCGGTGCGCCAGGGATGCTGGCAGAAATTGATCGCTGAAACGTAGCCGGCGAGAAGGTCTGAATATTTGCATGTTTCCGCGGCGAACAGACGCTTGGCAATCACCAGAACGATGGGAGTGACGAAGAAACCTCCAACCCCACCCACGATCCACGGCAGCAGGGGAATTAAGGCGCTAGCGCCTTGCAATTTCCCCGCCGTCTCCGGCGGAATGAAGGGGAGCCGATCCGCGCGAAGGCAAAAGCGCGAAAAGACCGAATCGGAAATCGCGGGATGACGTAGGACTCGGCGGGCAATTTCCTTTGCCCAGCGTCCGGCTTCCTGATCCGGACAGGCGGTTTCGAATAGGTCCACCAGGCTACGCCGCAAATTTGCGCCGCGCAGGCCTAGCAAGCTGACAACAAGTTGCGTGGTCGCCGTGATGAACAGGCTGGCGACGAGCATGAGGACGACAAAAGCAATCACGGTATCAAAGTGTTGAAACATGTTGGTTTTCCAATATGAAAAGTGTAGAGCAGAGTCCAGGGGACGGACAGGGGAAAAGCCGGATGAGTATTCTTATCGTTACGGGCCGTGGAGGGTCGTGCCTGAAGCCTCTTCAACAATCATGGATTCTGAACCGATGTACCCGGTGTGTCTGCCGGAAATCAAGCTACGGATGAGCCTGGAACAAATTGGGACCGAGTCGAGAGCCGATGGTCAATAAGCCAAGCAGCAACACTCGTAAGGCCGCGCGAAACAAAGCCCTCAAGGAAGGCTCCGGTGCCGAAGAACATCGGAAACCAAGTCAAGGGAAGCCGCACTTCCATCCAACCACCAAGAAAGGCGACAAGCAATCCTCCTGCAGCCATCCTGAGTATCCCGACTAGAATCAATCCATGACCACTCAGCTCAAAGGAAAACAGCTCTGGATGGGTTTAGTAGAAGTCCGTGCGCTCAAAGGCACTAGGGTGCTTACCGACGCTAAGGGCGCATTCCTAAATTTGGTCACATGGGCCTCCGATGCTGAGGAGTTCAAGAGCAAAGCCGAACTGGTTCTCGGCAAGTTGGGTTTGTTCGTAGTCCAAATCGAGAATCCCGAGCCTGTATCGATTAGGAGGAAGAACGTAGAATTCGAGGTGGAAGTCGAAGACATGATTGCCGGAGCACTAGACAATCCCAATGCGATCGTGTACGAGACCCTCCATACGTGGAAAAGAGATACCGCCTAGTCGAACCGGCTGAGCTGGCATCTATCACTCCGCAGGAGCGCGGCTCGCAGGGCGCAAGCCGTGCTTACGACACTCAAAGAAAGCAGATGTACCGATACGACGCCACTGAATACACGAACAACGTCTCTGGCGAATGGTTATTTCGCCGATAATGCCTCAGGATTTCTCGTCCTGCTACGACTCTGCGATGCGCAATCTGGCCGTTATTTTCATCCATTTCATCAAATTTGGATCGGTCTCATTCGGGCCGAGCGTTGGACTTGAGTTCGAAACGAGGTAAAGGGCTCCGGCTACGGCACACTAATCGGCCGCCCGCCAATTTTTCCTTGACTTGTTGAGTACGACTGTAGTAGATGTAACCACGGGTGTAGTGGATGCGAAACCGCCGTGTCACACGCTTCGAGCTTCAGCTCCTGGAAAAGCTGTGGGATCTTGGTCCCTGTTCCGTCCGCGAAATTCAAGAGGCCTTGCCCGAAGAACATCGCCCCGCTTACACAACGGTCCAAACGATGATCTATCGGCTCGAACAGAAAGCAGCCGTCAGGCGTGTCAAAAAGGTGGGCAACGCTCACGTCTTTGAAGCAGTGCTGACACGCATGGCCGTCCGCAAACGCCTAGTCGCCGAACTGTTGGATATGTTTGGCGGCGCACCCGCATCCGTGATGTCGCACCTTGTCGAAACGGGCCAACTGACTCTTGCGGACATCCGGGCCGTCGAAAAAGAGCTGGCCAGAAGGGAGAGGAAGAAATGACGCTGGCCCTGGGCCGCCACCTCCTGCAATCAACGCTCTTCGTGCTGATCGTCGGCCTTCTAGCCCTTTGTCTGCGACGCCGCGGTGCGGCGACACGCCACATGATGTGGCTCATTGCCGTCGCGAAGTTCGTATTACCCGCGACACTTTTGTCTCTGCTGGGATCGAGTCTTGCTGAACTCCTCCCATCGAATCACATCTCAGCGAGTGTCCCCGCGGTCCTCTCTCGATGGATAACGTTCCAAGCCATATCCGAGCCCTCGAAGCTGACCAACATTGGCGGTCCCGATCTACTGATTCTGATCTGGTTGCTCGGTTGCGCGGTCATGTTCATCGTATGGTTGCCCCGACTGTGGGCTTCGCTGAACCCTTCGGGCTCCCCTGAGGGTCCGCAGCAAGAGTCATTCCTCCGATTGAAGCAGCGAATCGGATTGCGACGAGAAGTGAAGCTTCGGTTTTCAGATTCCGTCGGCGAACCCGTGCTGGCCGGGTTGCGGAAACCCACCGTGATGATCCCCACGGGTCTTTCCGGGAGCCTCTCTTCCGCGGAACTCGAGTCGGTAATCCTTCATGAGCTGGCCCACGCAGAGCGCCGCGACAACTGGACGGCCGCCTTCGCGCACGCGGTGACCTGCATATTTTGGTTTTATCCTCTCTTGTGGTGGATCGAGAACCGCCTGCACCGTGAACGCGAACTGGCTTGCGACGAAATGGTAGTCCGTTACGGCGCCTCGCCAGAGGATTACGTCGCAGGCATTCTCAAGGTCTGCCGCTTCCAGCTGAGCGGGGACGTTGCCGGGATTTCTGGAGCCTGCGGGTCGAATCTCAAGAATCGAATGGAGGCAATCATGTCGTTTTCTGCTGAAAGGCCGCTCCTGCGAGCGCCGAGAGCTTTGCTGGGAAGCCTGGTCGCTGCTGTCGCCCTGGTCCCTTTGCTGGTTGGTTTCTTGGCCGCCCCAAACAGCTATGGACAAGCTGCAAAGGAAGGCGACCAGCGCACTAATCGACCGAAAGCAGAGAATCCAATCACATGTCTCCGTGCCAGCGTTGCATATCCCGAGGGAACCGTGATTCAGGAAGCAGACCTACCCGAACAGATGTGCGCCCGCGTGTTGAACTCCCCCGACCCGAAAAATCCCGAGGCCCCGCCGACGTACCACGGGCAATGGATCCGCACCAGCAAAGCGATACGGGAACGAAGTCTGACCGTCGTCCACCTTACCGCCCCCCCGCCGTCCTCGTGTTCGCCTAAACCGCCAACCCAGGAAGATCTGTGCACCTGTGGAGACGGCGTAGGTTTCTCTCACGGTGCGCTGGTGAATTCGGCGAAGGGCCCACTCCAATTGCGCTGCGACCACGGCAACTGGGTTCAGACTGCAACACCGAACGTCGAACGGAAATAGGCGCTGCTAATTCCTGATTAGTGCCGCGAGTCTCCCAATAGGAAGCTCAGCCTGCGGCATGCTTGACACGAATTCGTTAAGAAAAGTTCTAGAATCGTCCACTTGGGCGCTCATCGATCGGACATTTACGCCGCCTCCGTTTGTTTAAGACTCGGGTGTGCGCCAAATTTGTCGGTGGAAGTTGTGTTTTTTCTTTTTTGGCCTG
>Ga0209803_1003176_pt1 | contig 9963 bp, 8 predicted proteins | sample GraSoiAngelo_138_FD_185895 | JGI IMG/M metagenome (GOLD analysis project Ga0209803, IMG submission 185895) | Grasslands soil microbial communities from the Angelo Coastal Reserve, California, USA - 14_0929_09_40cm (SPAdes) (version 2) | ecosystem: Environmental > Terrestrial > Soil > Grasslands ... | reverse complement strand
GTCGCCGTCGGGCAGACGGTGGCCGCGAGCTTCCAGACCCCGACGCTCTTCCTCATCGCTGGGGACCTCACCAAGATGCAGGTCGACACCAACGTGAGCGAGTCCGACGTGGGCCGCGTGCGCGATGGACAGCCCGCCACCTTCACCGTCGATGCGTACCCGGGCCAGCCCTTCCACGGCCAGGTCGCGCAGGTGCGGAACGCGCCCATCACCGTGCAGAACGTCGTGACCTACGACGTCGTCATCGCGGTCGACAACCCGGGGCTCGAGCTCAAGCCCGGCATGACCGCCAACGTCTCGATCACGGCGGCGAAGCGCGACCAGGCCCTCCGCATCCCGGTCCGTGCGCTCCGCTTCCGTCCAGACCGAGGCGGAGCCGGGACGCCGGACGCGAGGGCGAAGGAGAGCGCCGTCTACGTCCTCGCGCCGGACGGCGCGCTCCGTCGCGTCGAGGTGGAAGCCGGCATCCGCGACAATCAGCACGTGGAGGTGCTGAAAGGTGACCTTCACGAGGGGGACCCGATCGTCGTCGGCCTGGGGCGCGAGGGCACGGATGCCGCCGCCCCTCCGCGGCTGAAGGGGTTCCACGGGCTGAAGAAGCTCTAGGGAGGCTGTCCGAGTAGCCATGGCTCCCGGCATGCGCCCGCTCATCCAGCTCCGCGACGTGTGGAAGGTCTACCACCTGGGCGACGTCGAGGTGCGGGCGCTGCGCGGCATCTCGCTCGACATCCGGGCCGGCGAGTTCCTGGCGATCGTGGGCGCATCGGGCTCCGGCAAGTCGACGTGCATGAACCTGATCGGCTGCCTCGACCAGCCGACACGCGGCACCTATCGCCTGGGCGACGTCGACGTCGCGACCCTCTCCCCCAACGAGCGCGCGGCGATCCGCAACCGCCGGATCGGCTTCGTCTTCCAGAACTTCAACCTGCTCGGGCGGACGACGGCCCTCGAGAACGTGGCGCTCCCGATGATCTACGCCAACGTGCCGTTCGCCGAGCAGCGCCGGCGCGCGCGCGAGCTGCTCGCGGCCGTCGGCTTGCGCGGCCGCGAGCACCACCTGCCGAGCCAGCTCTCCGGAGGGCAGCAGCAGCGCGTCGCGATCGCGCGGGCGCTCGCCAACGCGCCCTCCGTGCTGCTCGCCGACGAGCCGACCGGCAACCTCGACACGCAGTCGAGCATCGAGATCATGGAGCTCTTCGTGCGGCTCCGCTGGCAGCGGCGCGTCACGATCATCCTGGTCACCCACGAGCCCCACATCGCCGACTACACCGAGCGTGTCGTCGCCTTCAGCGACGGGCGAATCGTGTCGGACCTGCCGCAGGCGCCGTCACGGCACGCACCGGAGGCCGCGCGCGGATGAACCTTCTCTGGATGACGGTCGTCACCGCGCTCCGCGCGCTCCGCCGCAACGTGCTCCGCTCCGCCCTCACCATGCTCGGCGTCATCATCGGTGTGGCCGCGGTGGTGACGATGGTGAGCATCGGGCGCGGCGCGAATGCCGCCGTGCAGCAGGAGATCCAGAGCCTCGGCAACAACCTGATGATGATCATCCCGGGGGCCACCACGGCCAGCGGCGTGCACATGAGCTCGGGCTCCGCCGCGACGCTCACGGTGGCGGATGCGACGGCGATCGCCAAGGAATGCCCGGCGGTCAGCGACGTCGCGTGGGCCAAGCGGCAGGCGGTCCAGGTCGTCAACGGCAACCAGAACTGGGCCACGGCGGCGCAGGGGGTGCCGCCCTCGTACCTGTCGGTGCGCGACTGGCCCCTCAGCGCGGGGCGGTTCTTCGACCAGCGGGACGACGCGGGCGCCAATCCGGTGGCGGTCCTCGGACGGACGGTCATCGATCAGCTCTTCGCGCCGGGCGAGGATCCGCTCGGCGCGAGCATCCGCGTGAAGAACGTGCCCTTCGAGGTGATCGGCGTGCTCGCCCGCAAGGGGCAGACGGCGTGGGGCCAGGATCAGGACGACGTGATCCTGATGCCGTTCCTGACCGCCGAGCGGCGCGTCATCGGCACGCAGATCCTGGGCACGGTCGACATGATCGTCGCCTCGGCCACGACCGCCGACGCGCTCCCCAGGGTCGAGCCGCAGATCCGCACGCTTCTCCGCGAGCGCCACCGCATCCCGCCGGGCCAGGACGACGACTTCACCGTCCGCGATCTCAACGAGATCGCCGAGGCCTCGAAGAACGCGAGCGAGGTGATGATGAACCTGCTCCTCAGCGTCGCCTCGGTGTCGCTCCTCGTGGGTGGCATCGGCATCATGAACATCATGCTGGTGTCGGTGACCGAGCGCACGCGCGAGATCGGCGTCCGGCTCGCGGTGGGGGCGCGGAGCGGGCACATCCTGTTCCAGTTCCTGGTCGAGGCGACGGCGCTCAGCCTGGTGGGCGGCGCGGCCGGCATCGTCCTCGGCATCGCCGCGACGCGGCTCATCGCGCACCTCGCGCAGTGGCCGACGCTCCTCTCCGCGCCGGCGGCCGCGGGCGCCTTCCTGGTCGCGGGCGCCATCGGCATCTTCTTCGGCTTCTACCCGGCGCGCCGCGCGGCGCGTCTGGATCCGATCGCCGCGCTGCGCTACGAGTGAGCGTGGCGAGCTTCGCGCCCCTGTCGAGTGCAGGTTTCTGATCGCCCGCCATAGCAGGTGCGTGGCGCCTGGGCCGCGTACCTCGCCGCCCGCACGCTCAGACCGCAGTTTTGTCGCTCTCCTAGGGACACGGGAGGGGCGGGTGTCGTATAGTCCGTGCCGATCCCGTCCCGGCGATGTCAACCTTCCCGGCCGCACGATCGTCCAAGCGGCGGTGACCGGTGCGATGTGCGTGGATGTGCGTGAATGATCGGCCCTCCCCGGAGACCGCACCGGCCGCCGAGGCCGGGAGGCTCGTCCGGGCGGCACGGTCAGGGGACCGGGAGGCGTTCGGGCGACTGGTCGAGAGCCACCAGCGAGCGGTCACCCGCCTCGCCTACCGGCTCCTCGGCGATCCGGACGACGCCGACGGCGCCGCACAGGACACCTTCATCAAGGCATGGGCGACTCTCGGCGAGTTCCGGCACGAGTGCCCCTTCGGGGCGTGGCTCGCCCGGATCGCCGTCAACCAGTGCCGGGACCGGCTGAAGAGGAAGAAGGTCGTCGTGGCGGAAGGCCGCCTCCGGACGAGGATGGACGGGAGGGGAGTCAGCCCTCTCGAGATGGCGGTGGACTCGTCTCCCGGTCCGGAAGCACGGGCCATCGGCCGCGAGATCGGCCGGAAGATCGCCGAGCTGATCCGCGTGCTGCCCGGTATGCAGCGCGAGGTCTTCGCGCTTCGCTACTACGACGACCGTTCCCTGGCCGAAATCGCCGCGCTCTGCCGCGTCAGCGTCGGAACCGTCAAGACCCACCTCTTCCGGGCGACGCAACGCATCGCCAGATCCATGGAGGCGCTGTATGGACACCGGCTACCGATCCCATGACCATCCAACGGATGGGGAGCTTCTCGAGCGACTCCTAGCCCGGGAGGCGGACCCGCACGTGGCAGAGTGTGCCCGCTGCTCGCAGCGCGCCGAGACGATCGCGCGCGCGATCGATCCCCTCCAGGACGAGTCGGCCTCGAAGGCGTTCGACGAGCTCTTCTATCGCCGGCAGGCAGGCCGGATCCGCGACCGGATCGCCGCCGGGGAAGGGAGGCGTCCGCCCGCGCTGGCGCGGCTCGCGTGGGCGGGAGGTGCTGCGGCCGCCGTCGTCGCGGTGGCGCTCGCGCTGCATGGCCGAGCCCCGGTGGCTCGGCGGGGCGGCCCGGCCGACGTGGCGAACACCGCCGGCGGCGCCGTGAACGGCTTTGCGAGCGCGCAGGATGTCGTCGGCGACCGGCTACTTCGGGAAATCGATGAGACGTTGGACGAGGACCCCTATGACTTCGACCCCGTCGGCGGCTGAGGAGGGAATACGGCATGAAGCACCTCGTGAGCAGCCTGATACTAGCCGGCGTCCTCATGGTGCCAGGCCCGTCCGCCGAGGCCAGATCGCACTGGCCGGGCCCTCTGGGAGGGCACCACGGCAAGTTCTGGAAGCGGGGGGACGTTCGCCGTAAGCTGGAGCTGACCGAGGACCAGGTGCGGAGTCTCGAGCAGATCTTCGCCAGGAATGAGCAGATGCTCGCCGACCTCGAAGCGGACGTCAAGAAGAAGAAGGCCGACTTCGAGGCCCTCCTCGCCGACGATCGGGACGACGACAAGAGAATCATGGCCGAGGTCGACCTGCTCGAGCAGGCGCGCGCCAACCTCGGCAAGGCGCGGGTGACGATGCTGCTGGCAATGCGAAAGATCCTGACGTCGGAGCAGCGAGAGAAGCTCAGGCGGGAGCACGAGCGACGCGAGGGTGGCGATTAGGGCCCGGGGAGAGGAGGGAGACCATGATCTGGAGGTTTCGGTTCCGGAAGGCCCGCACGCGAGCCCGCGACAAGGCGCAGGATCGGGGGGACTGGGCGCCGATCCCAAACGAGGTGCGAAGACGGACGCAGCAGGAGTTCCATGCCTGGGCCGCCATGGTCCGCACGTCCGTGGAGGCGATTCAGGCGCTGGCCGAAGAGATCAAGGACAGGGACCGAGCATTAGAGGACTCGCTCCAGAGCCCGAAGCCCGACCCGGCTGCGATCGGTGCGCTGGTCCTCGAGATCCAGGCGCGCCGCACCGAGATCCAGAGAATCCTGGAGGCATTGCCGGCGCTGGACGATATGGGAGAGGCAGGCGAAGTCGGCCGCCCCGGTGCCGTTCTTCCTCGATGACGCCCCGGGAAGGGAGGATGCGCCCTCCCTTCCCGGTAAATGATCCCGGTAAATGACCCGGCGCGAGTCCGGGGGTAGGCCTCGTGGCCAGCTCTTCGTGCTACCCCCAACCAGGTTCCAGGTTATTGACAGGTCAGTTGCGGCGTCGTTAACGCTCAATTGCGGCCGGGTTAGTGAGCGACGCGCCGGCAAGGCGCCGGAGACCTTCGGCATCCCACAGACTCGCTCGAGCGAACGCGGAGGCCTCACGCGCCGGACCTCTCGCTCTCTTTGCGCGGAGCGTCAGAGAACCAGGGGTCTGGCTCCGGACCCGGAGCGCGTCAGCTGCGGTCCGGTGGGCCTGCTAGGTGTCTAGTGGGCGGGACACGAGGACGGTCAGTGCGGGCGGTCAATCGAAATATCGAGGTGAAATCGTGAGCTACGGGCCAGGCAATTCCGGGTGGGCACCCCTCACCAGGGCGCACGGCACGCGACCCCCCGCCCCGATGGCTTCGCGGGTGCACGCGAACGACTCCGTTCCGCCGCAGATCCGGCTGATGATCTATGCGCAAGACGGGCTCGGCCTGGGCCATATGCGCCGCACGACTTCGATTGCAGCCGAGCTCATCAAGCTCCAGCCCGACGCGGTCGTCCTGACGGTCGAGGATTCGCCACTCGGCAATTTCTTCCGGACGTCACCGAACCACGACTACGTGAAGCTGCCCTCGATCAAGAAGGTACGGCCCGGCGACTGGCGGGCCGTCAACCTCCCCCTCCGCTTCGAGGACGTCCGCGCGTTACGGGAGCAGCTCATCCGCAGCGTCGCGTTGAACTTCCGGCCCGACATCCTGCTCGTCGATCACATGCCGCACGGGGCGATGGGAGAGCTCAGACCAGCGCTCGAGGCGCTCCGGAGGATCGTTCCGAAGGCGAGAGTGGTCCTCGGGCTACGCGACATCATCGATGCCCCCAAGGTCGTCAGGCGCCGATGGCAGATGGAAGGTGCGTACGAAGCCATGCAGCGCTTCTACGACCTGGTGCTCGTGTACGGGAGTCGGGACGTGTTCGACCTCACCCAGCAGTACCGCCTCCCGGAAGGGGTGGCCAGGAAGGTGCGGTATTGCGGTTATCTCTGCACCCCCGCTACGGCGCGCTATCCGGAACGCATCCGGGCTCCGTACGCGAACGGCGCCAGGGCCGGCACCAAGTTGGTCGTGACCATGGCGGGCGGCGGGGCCGACGCGTATCCGATGATGCGAGCCGTACTCGACGCCCTACCCGCGCTACAGGCCAGGGAGCGCCTCGCGCTGGTGATGATCACGGGGCCATTCATGTCGTCGGCCGAGCGCCGCGATCTCCAGAGCCGTGCGGCGGGACTACCGGCGCAGGTTCGAGTCACCGTCTCCGACCCGCTCAGCTACATCGAGGCCGCCGATCTCGTCATCGCGAGGGCGGGCTACAACACCACGATGGAGATTCTCCGCTCGTCGACCCCCGCGTTGTTGATCCCGCGGCCCGGCCCCAGCGCCGAGCAGCGAACGCGCGCGCGGCTGTTCCAGGAGAGGGGGTGGGTCGACGCACTCGACCCGGACGACGTGAACAGCGGCACGCTGGCGGAAGCGATTGCCAGAGGACTGCACAGCGCACCGAAGGCTCGTGCGCTGTCCGGCCCCGATCTCGCGGGCCTGTCGGCCGCGGTCGAACAGCTCATCTCGCTGTTGCGAATCGCCGGGCAGGAGCAGCAGCTCGCTCCGACCGCCGAATGACGTCCTCGGCCGCCCCTCGCGCGCCGAGCCATTGCTACGTCGGCATCGATCGGCGTCTTCCCGAGCTGCCGGCGGCATTCGACCTTCCCGCCGTCTCCAAGCTCTACGAGGAGCGGTGGCCCGGCCGGGCGCGACCAGGGCTCAGGGTCCGCGCCCGGAAGGTTCACGACGTCGACTACCAGCCCTCGGCTCGCTGCCTGGTGGCGCACGAGCTGACCTTAAAGCCCGGGGGCGATGAGCCCGTCGAGACGATCGGAGTGATCGACGTCCGCCCGGCGGGGCTCGGCCTTCGAGTTTTCCACGAGGATCCCGGCCTCCCCTGGCTGGCCGATGCCGCCGATCCCGCGAAGGTGGGCCGCCACCTCTCGGCTCTGGAGCTCGCACCGAGGTCCCGGATCGTTCGCGTCGTCCCCGTGCGCTACAAGCCGGGAGCACGGTGTCTCCTGCGCTTCGACCTCGAGGTCGGTTCCCACCCAAGCGCGCTCTTCGGGAAGGTCCTGGCGATCGACGGGAACCGTCTGTCGTCGGCTCTGAGCGTCCTCCGCGACATCGATGGTGGACGCGAGGTGCCTCGCGTCCTGCAGCCCCTCGGCTATGTGCCCGAACTGCACATGCTCCTGCTGCCGGCGGTGGCGGGGAGCGAGTTCCATCTCCTCGCCTTCGACACGACGGTGGCGCCCGCGGAGCGCCTCCCGTGGATGCGCAAGGCCGGAGCCGCGCTTGCGGGCCTGCACGCCGTGCCGCTTCCGGCCGCGCCGCGGCGGCGCATCATGGACGACGCCGCGTATCTCGCCCGGTTCTCCACGCCCCTCGCCAGGGCAGCACCCTCGCTGGCCCTCGCCTTCGAGGAGGCGCTCAGGCGGCTCGAGTCCGCGAGGGACGAGGAACCAGCGGCGGTCGCCAGCCACGGCTCCTTCCGGAGCGACCAGCTGCTGATCGAGGGCGACGAGCCTCTGATGATCGACCTGGACGGCCTCTGCTGGGCGAACCCGGCTCGCGATGTGGGCAACTTCCTCGCCTACCTTCGCTGGAAGGCGATCCGGGAACCGCACCACTCCTCGTTCGTCGAGGCGGCCATCCCGAGCTTCCTCGCGGGATACGGGTCCGTGCTGACGCTTCCCGACGAGCGGTGGACGGCCCGCTACGAGGCGGGCTCGATGCTGAAGATCGCAGGCCACCGCTTCCGGAAGCTCGACGTGAGCGAGTGGCCGTTGGTACCCCAGCTACTGGACGAGGCGCGAGCGTTGCTCGGGCTCCCCTCCCCCGGCGCTGCCTCTCGTGCAGCGGTCCACACGATTCCTGCGTCCGTCCGAGCGGCGCTCGACGTCGGAGGCATGACCGGGCGCCTCCGGCCGCTCCTCGGTCCATTCGGCGACGGCGGAGCGGCTCAGGTCGTGACCCGGGCGGATCTCGTCTGGCACAAGCCCGACCATCGCTGGACGATCCGCTACACCCTGGACGGAGATGGAGACGCTCTGCTGGGCAAGATGTACCGGGAGGCGGCACGCGGCCGCAGGGTCCACGAGATCATGCGATGGCTCTGGGACCAGGCCGCCAGCGGATCCCCGGAGCTGGGCGTCCCGCGCCCCCTCGGGTGGATCCCCGAGCTCTCCATGCTGGTGTACCGATCGGCTCCCGGCCGCGTCCTCGGCGAGGCGATCCTCGACGAGCGAGCCCCCGCCTACATGGACATGGCCGCCGCCTGGCTCGCCGCGCTGCACGGGTCCCGGCTGCCGCTGGAGAGGGCGTTCGACGTCGGGGCCGAGCTGGCGAACCTGCACGCGTGGTCGTCCGCCGTTGCCGAACGCGACCCCGACCAGGCCAGGGCGGCCTATCACATCGCCCGCCGGCTCTCGGAGCGGTCGTCAGCGCTCGGCGCCGAGGCCGGCCGGCCCATCCACAAGGACTTCCATTACCAGCACGTCTTCGTCGCCGAGCGCGCGAGCGTGATCGACTTCGACGAGGCTCGCCTCGGCGATCCGCACTTCGACCTCGCGCACTTCTGTGCCTACCTCGCGTTGCTGGTCTGCCGCTTCCCGGCCATGAGCACGACCCTCGATCGGCTCCGAGACGAGTTCCTCAGGTCGTACAGACGGCACGCCGAGTGGGAGATCGACGAGCGCTTCGCGGCCTTCTACGCCTACACCTGTTTGAAGATCGCGAAGCAGCTGTGTACCGCACGCGGCCTTCCGCCTCGCCCGCAAGCCGAAGAGGCGCACCGGCAGACGGCGGCGATGCTCGAGGAGGGCCTGACCGCCCTCGAGCGTGGCTTCTGAGGCGGACCGATGGATGCGACCTCGGCCTGTCGCCCGACGCCCCGGTCGGTTGCCTACGTCCTGCGTAGCTATCCGCGACTGTCGCAGACCTTCATCCTGAACGAGATCCGCGCGCTCGAACGTATGGGAGTGGGCATCCGGATCTTCGCGATCACGGATCCGCGTGAGCCGATTACGCAGCCGGAGGTGGCCGAGATACGCGCCCCTGCGCACTACTTGGACAGCCTGGGGCGGACATGGCGGGCGATGCTCTCGGCCCACTCGAGCGTGGCCATCGCGGCCCCGCGCCGATACATCGCAGCCCTGCTCCACGCAGTCAGCGCCAAGGAAAGCGATACCGGCTACCGGGTGGCCTCCCGCTACCGGTGCTTCCATTACGCGGTGCAACTAGCCCTCATCCTGAGGCGGCAGGAAAGGAGCAACGGGATCGCGGTCGGCCACCTGCATGCGCACTTCGCGCACGATCCAACGCTGGTCGCACAGCTGACCCACCTGCTGACCGGAATTCCCTTCAGCTTCACGGCACACGCTCGCGATTTGTACCAGGTGCCCGAGGCTCAGCTGCGGGCCCGAGTCGAGCAGGCATCCACGATCGTGACGTGCTGCAGGTCCAACGCCGCCTTCCTCCAGAGGGTCCTCCCGCAGCGGCTTCATGAGAGGATCGCCCTCGTCTACCACGGCGTGGACCTGCACGAGTTCCGGCCTCGCGAGCCGGATGCCGGCGGGTCAAAGCCCCCGCTGCTCATCTCGGTAGGCCGGCTGGTGGAGAAGAAGGGGTTCGCCGATCTGATGGTGGCATGCCGCGCGCTCAAGGATTCCGGCCGTCGCTTCCGTTGTCGGATCTACGGGGACGGGCCGGAGCGAAGCCGACTGATGACGATGCTCGAGGAGCTCGATCTGGGGAGTCACCTCACGATCGCCGGCGCTCGACCGCGACGGGAGATCATGGCTGCTTACCGGGAGGCTGACGTGTTCGCCCTCACCCCGTTCGTCACGGAAAACGGCGATCGGGACGGCATCCCGAACGTGATCATCGAAGCGATGGCGAGTGGCCTTCCGGTAGTGACCACGGCGGTCGGAGGCATTCCCGAGCTCGTGCGCCCGGGAGTCGACGGGCTGGTCGCCCGGCCTCACGACGTCGAGGGGATCGCGGCGAGCATCGCCACCCTCCTCGACG
>Ga0209803_1003170_pt1 | contig 9976 bp, 8 predicted proteins | sample GraSoiAngelo_138_FD_185895 | JGI IMG/M metagenome (GOLD analysis project Ga0209803, IMG submission 185895) | Grasslands soil microbial communities from the Angelo Coastal Reserve, California, USA - 14_0929_09_40cm (SPAdes) (version 2) | ecosystem: Environmental > Terrestrial > Soil > Grasslands ... | reverse complement strand
AGCGATGGAGACGACATGTGTCTTCACTCCCGTCAAGCACCATGACTCGGCGAGATGGCTCAGAGAAACTATTTTTCTAGCCCTTCTCTTGGATCCAGACGAGGGTTCACCGAAGACGGTGGCTACGGGCGCTTCGAGGTCCAACCTTTTTTTTAGCACTGTGTATGGGGCTAGCGCTCAGCCCAACTTCGGCCTAAAACCCAGAGACATATTCGGGAAATAGCCCTAGCTATTCGCGACTATACACTTCTCTCCAGAGATGTACGTCAGAATAGCGGAAGAGTCGGAGCAGAACGCCGGCCCACATCACGATCCATGCGAAGGTCGGCTCATGAACCGGGGTCAAGCATAATCCGGTTCAGCGTTGCCTTTCTTAATGTTCAGGGTATAGTTGATCTTGCCGCGGAACTCGCTCATACAAAAAGAGTCTGGTTCTTCGCTCCGACACCGAACGATCCCTCGCTTGTAGCGTTGGGAAACCGTTGCCGACACGAATAGGTTGAGAAAGAAATGAGAATAAGTTACCATCTAAACCGCAAGGGCCTTGCGAGCGTCCTAGTGGCGCTGTCATTAGCCAGCCTGATATTTCTATCATCGGCGGCCAGGGCCTCTGCCGCACCTGCCGGCGCTAACTTTGATCATATTGTGATTATTGCGATGGAGAATCAGAACTACGCAAATGTTCTAGGCGATGGGTCCTCTGCAGGATGCCCCTCAGGTACTGCTCCCTTCCTCTGCAGCATGCTTCCCCTCAGCTCGACGATTCCCAACTATCACAGTTATGGGGCTGGAGGATTCTCGGGCGATAGCATTAGCGGCTGCTCGGCGGCTTGTTACACTGCGTTAATCTCCGGCGATACTCAGGGCGTTTCGGACGGATACGGCTGCTGCCTCAGCGGTACTACTCTAGTTGATCAGATGCAGTCTGCCGGCCTCACCTGGCAGGCTTACTGCGAGTCTGGTTGTCCCCGAGGAAATGACCACTTCCCCTTCACAGGTTTCTCTAGTGATGCGAATAGTCCGAACGTCTTCGCAGGCTCATCTGTGAGCACTAGCACGTTTATTGCAGCGGCTAACTCGGCGAGTCCTCCGAACCTTCTATGGTACACCCCGACTGATAATCATAACATGCATGACAACTCGATTCAGACCGGCGACTCATATCTACAGCAATTCCTCGTAGGGTCGAGTAATATTCAGAGTCCGGCGTCTGGATCGCTCCTCGCCTCGTCGGTCTTCACGAGCTCCTCGTATCGGACCCTACTCTACATCTGGTGGGACGAATACGACCCGTCTCCGAACATCATACTCGGCTCCGGCGCCCAGAAAGGATTCATCTCCCAATCCAACTCCTACGATGAGTACGCTTCCCTCCATACAGTGGAGAACAACTGGGGGCTCGCTGCTCTCGGCTATGCTTCTTCGGCTCCGACGATGAGCGACGTCTTCGGTTCAACAACAACCACGCTCTCCCCAAGCTTCGCTGTCAGCCCGAGCACACCCGTCTCGGGGCAGACCGTGACCTTCATCGCCGCAGCCTCCGGCGGTACGAGCCCGTACAGTTACAGCTGGAATCTGGCAGGAACAACCAAGACGGGTAACTCTGTCTCACAGTCGTTCACGAGCGGGACCTATACTACCTCACTGACTGTGACTGATAGTCTGGGAAAGACTGCTACGACCAGCAAGTCTCTGACCGTCCTCTTAGCATCTAGCGGCGGTCCTGCGCCTCTGTACACGCTCTCCTTCCAAGGCTACGATTTTGACGGGGCAAACGAAGAGACGCTTACCGTGAACGGTAATCAAGTAGCAACGATTCCAACAGCCCTCACCAGTTCCAACGGGGCGACTTGGGTCTCCTTCTCGTTCAACATAACCAGTTTTACAGTTCAGGGAACCAACACGGTATCGTTTACTCATGCCAATTCTGATTGTGCAGTTTCTGACCAGGTCCGAAACCTGGCTGTATCAAACCAGACGAGCACGTTATTCAGCAACGCGACCGTTGAGAACATCAACACAGCAACCAATTGCACCGACACTCTGACCTACACCTTCACAATCGGCCCGCCTTCCTCTCAGCCCAACAGTCAGCCGAGCGGAGGTGGAACATGCTTCCTCTGCAATGTCACACAACTACTCCCGACGCTATCACCCCTCTTCATCGGTCTCTTTGCCGGGATGATGATGAGTGTCAGCGTCTTTCTTGCAAGATACCACGGACACAACCGACGGTTGACCGCAATGATTGAAGAGAGACAGATGGGCAAATATGATTGAGAGTACAGGTTGGGCCAAGAATAGTTGGCCATCCTCCCTGCTTTATAGATGGAGTGGTCCAAACTTGCAATTTGGAGCCTCGGGCGGGCTTTGAACCCGCGACCTTGCGGGGCAGAATTCTGCCATTCCGCTTACGAGGCGGATGCTCTCTGTTGCGAGACGCATCTACCAGGCTGAGCCACCGAGGCACCGGCCGAGCCCCGTTCACATCCTTGACTTAAAGCTCTACGATTCTTGGCTAGAATAGAATACGCATGGCCAAGACTGGTCTCACAGAACGCGAGATTATCGGAATGTTGAAACGACATTTCGACTCAGGGCCAAAACTCCCATTGGGGTTCGACGAGGATGTAGCTGCTTTCCCAATGTCCCAGGGAAGACTCGTTGTATTGAAGACTGACATGCTTGTTGGGAGTACTGATGTCCCGCCGGGCATGACACTTAGACAGGCAGCAAGAAAGTCAGTGGTCTCTACCGTTAGCGATTTCGCCGCGAAAGGCGTCCAGCCCCTGGGACTCCTGGTATCTCTGGGCCTGCCTCCTCCGGTTAGCCTCTCGACAGTGAACGAAATCTCGTCTGGGTTGGAGAGAGGCGCAAGAGAATACCGATGTAGAATACTTGGCGGGGACACGAGTGAAACCGATGACCTTGTCATCGACTGCATCGGTTTCGGATTTGCCGAGACCGGAAGGATCCTCCGCAGAGACGGCGCCAAACAAGATGACATCGTGGCTGTGACCGGGGATTTCGGAAAGACCAGCGCTGGAATCCGTGTACTGCTTGGGAAGAAGAAGCCTTCGCGGCGGCGATTCTCCAAACTAATCTATTCGGTTCTCCACCCGTCGGCAAGGTTGGAGACTGGTCTCAAACTCGCTAGAACAGGGTTCGTGAATAGTTCGATTGATTCAAGCGATGGGCTGGCTTGGAGTCTTCATGAAATTGCTCGCCTAAGTCAAGTCAGAATTCTGTTGGAAAGGATTCCGGTGGCACGAGAGGTAAGGGTTTTCGCTGAAGAACAGGGTCTCGTCCCAGAAGAACTCGCCCTATTCGGAGGAGAGGAATACGAGCTAGTCTTGACAATCAAGAAAGACCGATTTGTGAGTCTCAGACGGGAGATTCCTACTCTTCGAAGGATCGGAAACGTGGAGAACGGTCCCGGGGATGTGATTACTCGTTTCGGTGGAAAGCCTAGGAAAGTTGAGCCTCGGGGGTACGAACACTTCACGTAGACAAAATCTTGGGTTTTGAAGGTCCTTGAGCCCAAAAACTTAGGTTAGTCTAGCTTTATTAGAGCCCACTAAAACACTACCAATTGTGTTCTATCGACGGCACTGGGTAGGTGTTAGAGGATGACGGAACTACTAGAGGTCCCCCTACAGTACAAGTCCCGGAGCTTCATACGCAACCTTGCCGTGTATTTTGGACCGGCCCTTGTTGTAAGCGTCGCCTACATGGACCCTGGAAACTACGGAACAGACATCGTAGGAGGATCATCCTTCGGCTATACTATGCTCTGGGTCGTATGGCTCGCTGGCATCATGGCCATGCTTCTCCAATATCTCTCAGGAAAACTGGGAATCGCCACCGGGCATTCTCTGCCGGCGATGATACGACTGCATCTGAAGGCGCCACGCTATGTTATTCCCTACTGGCTCGCATCAGAGGCGGCCGCTGCGATGACGGACCTGGCCGAGTTCCTAGGAACTGTCATAGCTTTGTACCTACTCTTTGGGGTTCCGCTGATCTACGGAACTTTTCTCTCAGTCCTAGACGTATTGTTGATACTAGGCATCACCCGCGGGAGAGCCCGAAGGCTCGAGTACGCATTTCTCCTCTTTGTTTCAATTATCGGATTTGGATACCTATACGAAATTTTCCTAACATCTCCAAACACGGCAGGGATTCTGAGAGGCTCGATCATACCGACTCTTAGCACGGTACCCGAACTCCTTCTTGCGGTCGGAGTCATCGGAGCGACGGTCATGCCTCACGCTGTTTTCCTTCATTCCGCACTGGCAAACGATAGGGTAACTGATCCGAGGGTGGAGGTCAAGAAGTACGTATTACGTCTTCATCAGGCTGAGAGTATCATAATGTTCACGATGGCAGGCCTAGTCAATGCGGCCATAATGATAATGGCTGCTGCGGCATTTTATCCCAAGATATCCGTTCCTACAATAGACATAGCGTACGAGACACTCCTTCCACTCTTCGGTCCTCCCGCCGCAGTGATCTTTGGAATAACCCTTCTATCATCTGGATTATCCTCGTCCACAACAGGCACATTGGCAGGCCAAGCGATCATGGAAGGAATGCTTGGAAAGAAGATCAATCCATGGATGAGGCGCCTTGTCACGAGATTCGTCAACACAATCCCCACCACTATCGCCATCCTTCTTGGATTGAACCCGCTCATCATCCTCGTGTACAGCCAAGTTGCCCTGAGCCTACTGCTTCCTCTCCCTCTGATACCTCTCTGGTGGTTTACTCGGAATAGGGATTTGATGGGAGTATTCACAAACCGGAGAATTACAACGATCTTGGCAGGAATCTTCGTTCTTCTTATAATCGGGCTGAACGTAATGCTGCTCTACTTCACTTTCACCGGTGCCTCGTAGAACGTCAAGAGGCAAGGATACATCTTCGGCGATTCCGACCGAAGCATAAGTCACAAGAAGCCTCCACGTAGGCGTTCTCGCAGTTTCCTTGACAAAGACTGCGGAGGTATACAATGTTCCTCGGGGCACTGCCTATCTTACTAGCCAGCAGGTCCTCCTTTACATTACCTACCTAGTATTCTATGTTCTGCTAGCTCGCATTCTCAACAAAACAGAGGTCGGCGAGGTTGCGGTCCTTGCCCTAATTCAGGCGCTTCTGACGGGACTAATTTCCGGGTCATTACCTCTCGCTGCAACCCGTTTCATATCCAGAAGCATAGTTGCCGGGGATACTCAGGCGGCTGCTGGCGTCGCTAGGGTGACTCTGAGACTGTCGCTCGCATTAGCTGCGCCTGTGGTTGTGCTTGCTATTCTTTTCTCCCCCTATCTGAGCGGCTTCCTTCGAGGTGCCTCAGATCCTGGCAACCTTTTGCTAGTGACTTTCATTGCCTCCTTCTTTCTCGATCTCATGCTTCTCTACACGGCGTTCTTCATCGGCGTTGGACGGTACGCGCAGACTCTCTACCAAAACGCCCTGTTCGTTCCTCTCAGCCGGGGACTGGGGCTCCTGCTAGCATACTACGGTATCGGAGTCTTGGGCATCGCTCCCTTACGGGTCCTCGGCATTGCAACAGGTTGGGCTGTTGGAGGGATTGCGACCGTACTTTTCTCCGTCTATCTTTGGCATGGCCAGCTTCCCAAAGGGGGCAGCTATCCTCTGCGACCCATACTGGTCTTCAGTCTTCCGGTATTTGCATCTGCCCTGATCACTTTGGGCCAGCAGTGGGGCGACCTAGGCATAATCTATCTCCTCCTAGGCGCAACCATTCTGGGACCTTACTACCTTGTAGTGTCCAGTGTGAATTTCTTGTCAGTGCTCTGGACGCCAGTAAATCAGGCGATCTATCCCGCGCTTTCCGCTGCCCACTCGACAGGAGACCCCAAAGAGGTCTCGGACAGATTAGCCACTGCTTTCAGGCTGATCAATTTGACGGTTCTTCCGATTGGTTCTGCTCTGGCTGCAATAACTCCAACCGCTCTTGACATCGTATATGGCGCGACGTACGTGGGCGAGGCCTTGACGTTATCGATTCTCTCATTATCTTCTATTTTCGTGGCCCAGGGGGTCTTGTTGGTCACAACTCTGCAAGCTGTTGGTCATACCAGGCGATACTTGGTGGTCACTCTTGTATCGACTATCGCGTTTATGGGATTCGTGGGGTTTGCAGCCCTCCCGTTGGGAACGCTTTCCGGTGCCATCGGTCGGGCCCTACTTTCAATCCTGATTGTGGCGCTTGCGAGATTTTCGCTTCGCCATGAAGTCTCAACGCATATCGATTCTGCATTGTCAAAGGCCATTCCATTGGCCGCTGGAGTGGGATTGCCGTTGCTGGCCCTTGATCAGTTCTTCCTCCTGTTTCACCCTATTAGACCAGTCTTTCAACTGGTCATCCTCTTCGGCCTATTCGCGGTGTTGTACGGCGGGATTAGCCGGCGGCTCAGAGTATTTCATCACGGAGATTTCGCGATGCTGCACGATGCGCTCCCGAGAATACTGCGGCCATACTTGAAAATGATTCAAGGCATCATCGTTAGCAGCGAGAGCTGAGTCGCGTTGGCGGCAGGAGCGGGCCCGGAGGGATTTGAACCCTCGACCTTCGGCTATCCTCTATTGATAGAGGGCCGACGCTACTGTCCGTGCTGAGCTACGGGCCCGAGCGGTTGCTGAACTAGGCATTGTACAAATAGCTTTACGAAAAAGAGGGGTATCCCTACCTGAAGGCAGGGCGAATTTACTTCTTGGAGAGTTTGCCGATTCCCATGAAGACCAGTGCAAGCATGACAACAGCGATGCCAAGCAGAACTATCTCAACGATCGGTAGCACCGAACTTGCCAGACTAAGCGGCTGATACGTCCCAACCGTGTAGAGGATATTTGCACTGCCAGTGGTGTAGGTACCGCCTTGTTGACTAGGCTCGGCGGTCCCAATGCTTATCGAGATGGTTCCCCCGAAAATGCTCGAGATTCTTCCATCAGTCGGGACCGCGAAAGAATACTGCGTATTGTATGTCTGCCCTTCAGCCAATGCCTGAGTGATGCTTGTGGTGAAATTCCCATCCCAATGATCTGTGATGAAGAACTTCCAAGGATAGGTCACGCTTACGTTCTTAATCGTGAACGCGCTAGTTCCTTGGTTTCTGACAGTGATAAACAGTGTTCCGGAATCACCTGGAGCGTAGCTTGTCCTGTCAGTGCGAGCATAAACAGCAAGCCCTGGTAGAGCGGCGTGGGTAGGCGTAACAGTGACTAGGCCGATGATGCCGATTGCAAGCAATGTGATTGCTATGCTTTTCATTTTCATGAGAGCGCTTCGCCTGCAGTGTCGGTAAAAGGTTAGTTGTTACTCTCGATATGAATTACACGTGGGTGTTCTCAGGAAAACTTGATACGGAATGAGATTGGCGGTGTCTCCAGGGCTCGTCGTCTAAGACGCTTCTCAGCGTCGGCGAAGCCTGGTTAGGACGTCGCCCTGACACGGCGAAGGTCGCAGGTTCAAATCCTGCCGAGCCCACCAACCTTATCACGGATTTCTGAGTGATTCAAGCTTAATGATCCGAACAATGCTTCGATCCTTCGGGCGAGAATTCTGTAGGTTTCTCGCTGAGAATAGAGCGAAGTCTCAATCGATGTTAATGAGACAGGGGTATACGATAGAATTGGGTCTCTGAGACGGCTTTCAACCTACGCCGTTAATTGGGCCCTTACGCTTCGACGTATTAGCCATAGGGACACGAGGGCCGTTACTACTCCATAGACTAGGTGGAAGATGAAGCTCCCTCCTGCAAACATCAGATTCGACAAGTCTGTGGGAGCCAGCAGGTCAGCAACCGGCACATAGACGACGACCCAGATCGAGATCCCTCCTAGCAAGCCTACCCAGAAGCTCTTTCGGGTTGTGTCAAGGGCGAACCTCTTGAGTAAGGCGGTAATTGCGATGAACACTCCTCCCGCTACCAGACCTACCAGGAAATGTAGCGCCCAGCCTGTCAAGACTGGAGAGGAGAAGCCCAGCTTCGTCGCGATGGTCACATAGAAGACCTCCTGGTCCAAAACAAAGGCGCTGAGGCCAGCTAGAAGGCCTAGAACCGCCGCCCCAACCAGACCGCCTACTGCGCCTGCCTTCAGCCCTCTGAGCGCGGAGTAGTCGATTGACCTCATGGCTCCTGTCAGAAGGCTCCAATTTGAATAATAAGAAACTGGAACCGTTCTGAATATCTCGAGTTACAGAACTAATGGCTAGCCTGTACAGTCGCAGGCGTCTCGCTTTCGACCAGACCGTTCAACTCTGCCTCGTGAAGGCTTAGGATGTAGCCATCATTATCGCAGAAGTAGATCTTCAATCGTGGTATCCATCTCATCTCTCTACCGCAGCGAGGGCAATTGACCTTCTCCATTTTTCTTGCGTCTCAGAGTGAGGATATAATTCGGCGCTGTACTGGGGATGTTGTCTTGTCAAACTATGCGGGTTCTGTTTATCTTCTTGTTCTGCCAGGAATATCTTCGGAGCGTAGTGGTAGCTCCGAACCCGCAGGCGGCGCACCTTTTCTTCCGAACATGGTACGAGTGGCGGCCACACCTCCGGCATCGGATGTGGGTACCTTTTCCCCCGGCCTTGCCGAACGAGGTGGTCCCTTTAGTCATGGGTAAAATCTCATCCACACTGGAATGGGTTTCAAGATAAAGGTTCCATCACGAGCAGCTTCGCTTCAGAGTCGTTCTCGGTTTGAATGAGCTGAGGGCTCTATGTTGAAGGACCTATCGCGACTCATGGGCTCAGAAAGTTTTGGAGTTCGTTGACCGCTCTCCGGACCTCTTTCAGAGTCTTCTCGTCATCTGAAGTAGGTTTGTCGTACAATTTGTGAGGCGGGTCTTCGTTGGCAGACTCTTCGAATTGCTTTGCCCAGTCTGATGGGATTTCGTCGCTCGGCTTCGCTCCAGCAAGGGTTGCGAACGCCACGGTCCAGACTCGTGGCACGTTTGCGAGTGTGTATCCGCCACCTCCAAACAATAGTAGCCTTCCATTGCACAGTTCGTGGGCGAGATCATGCATTATGCTTGTGACTTCCGAGTAGAGCTGAGTTGTCAGTCGGAGGTGTGCGAGCCTATCATCGATGTGTCCGTCGGCTCCACACTGGACTAGAATCATCTCTGGCCTAAACTTCTTGACTGCGTCCGGGACGATTTGTCGAAAGGCCTCAAGGTAAGCCTCGTCTCCTGTAGAGGGCATCAGTGGAATGTTGAGCTTCAATCCTTTGGCTGCTCCTCTCCCGATCTCATCAGGAAAGCCAGTGCCTGGAAAGAGAAATTTTCCGCTTTCATGGAAATCAATGTCAAGGACTGCGGGATCATCATAGTAGCCGTACATTACGCCGTCGCCGTGGTGAGCGTCAACGTCGAGGTAGACAATTCGCTTCACGTTGTACCTGGCCTTCAAATGTGCCATTACAACTGCAGGGTCGTTGAATATGCAGAATCCTGAAGCTCTTTCAGGATGCGCATGGTGTAACCCTCCGGAAGGATTGAACGCATGCGACAGTCTGCCACCCATCACCTCGTCGGCTGCGACGATGGAGGCTCCGACAACGAGGCTTGTGGCTTCGTAGCAGCCCTTGAAAGCTGGAGTGTCTCCCATATCCAGGAGACCTGATCCTTTCTTGCTGTACTGTTCGACAAGTCTGAGGTAATCGTCCTCATGGAAAAGAAGAAGCTCTTTTCTAGATGCAAGGCGAGGCTTGATCACTTGGACGGACCCGTGTTGAAGGATTCCCTTAGATCTGATCAGTTCGTAGGTGAGCTTGACCCTTATTGGTCTCAGAGGGTGTTGGGGTCCGAGGTTGTAGTCGAGGAATCCCTCGTCCCAGATGAGACCAGTCTTTCCTGGCAGGGAGGTTTGCCGTCCGATTTTGTCGCTCTACTCTACGTGTACAAAGGCTAGGGGGGATTTTTCGTAGAGTCGGATTGATTTGATGTTAGTGAA
>Ga0209803_1003164_pt1 | contig 9987 bp, 13 predicted proteins | sample GraSoiAngelo_138_FD_185895 | JGI IMG/M metagenome (GOLD analysis project Ga0209803, IMG submission 185895) | Grasslands soil microbial communities from the Angelo Coastal Reserve, California, USA - 14_0929_09_40cm (SPAdes) (version 2) | ecosystem: Environmental > Terrestrial > Soil > Grasslands ... | reverse complement strand
GCGTTGCAACGCGTCGGCGACTCTAAGCGTAACCGTCTTGTCCGGCATATTCCCATCTACCTCGGATGATTCTCCTAGACCGATCGACGATGAATAAAAAGGCTAGATACTAGATACTACTTGAATTGGGGGATAACTTCCCCCCCAAAGTATTCGAGTTGGTCGACTAGCCCCGAAGATGGGAAGTTTAGGATCAGAACGTCTACACCGCCCTCCTCGTACTCCCTGATTCTCCTCGCGGCTTCTGCGCTATTTCCAACCATCACAGAATCATCCACTCTATATCGGTCTCTGGCTTGACCACGCTCAAGGGCTGCGGCTTCGATAAGCCTGTCAACATCGGATTTCGAAGAGGACACCATGCCATCAGTGACCAATGAGATAGTTACGTCCTTGCTGTCCCGTCCCGCCCGCTTGAGTTCCTGCTCGAAACTTGCTTGGCGTGTCTTGAACTCGTCAAGCCTCATTCGATAGCAGTTCCAACCGTCTGCCAATCTAGCTGCCATCCGAACCAAACGAGGGCCTCCCCCTCCGATCCACACAGGCACCTTATGCTTTGGAACGGGAATAGATGGTGCGTCTTTAACGGTGTAGTATTTTCCCTGAAAAGTGGCCTTTCCGTCTCGGAACATCATCTTGATTATTCGGACGGTCTCCTCAAGCCTTGCCATCCGCTCTCCAATTGTCGGATACGCAAATCCATATGCGTCGTATTCGGGTCTATGCCATCCCGCCCCAATTCCCAGTACGACTCTACCTTCAGTAATACTATCCAGTGTGGACGACATCTTGGCCAGCAGAGCCGGGTTGCGAAACGAGTTGCATGCCACTAGCGTGCCAAGCTGGATCGTCCGAGTTATTGTTCCTAGTGCTGAAAGTGAGGTCCATGCCTCCCTAAAGGGAACATCCGGTGGTCCTGCTGGAGGGAGAAGATGATCGTTCAACCATATCGATGCGAAACCGTTCTTCTCTGCAGCAATCGCAGCCTCCTTGGTTGCGGTCCAAGGGCCATAATTCTTGAGGCGAACTCCGAACTCCAAACGTTCACCAGCACTTTGTGAGTAGGTTGGTTTCGTATTTCAAGCGGAGAACTTGGAAACCTTCACAGTTGCGATCTTTCGAAATAATCGCTATCGTTGATGTGCCGTCTGCACGAGCCTCGGCTCCTTTAACATCTCGATCATGTGTCGTGCAAAGTCTGGCAGATCAGGGGGCACGCGCGAAGTCACTAGATTCCCATCGCGGACAACAGGCCGATCCACATAATGCGCGCCAGCATTGATCATGTCGTCCCTTATTCCCGGGACACAGGTCAGCGTCCGTCCTTTGACTATCCCAGCAGATGCCAAGACCTGCCCCGCATGGCAAATAGCTGCAATAGGCTTTCCCTGCTTGTCGAACTCTCGAACAAACGCAAGGATCTTCTCATTCAACCGTAGCTTCTCCGGGCTCTTCCCACCTGGGACGACGAGGATATCGAAATCAGATGCGTCCACCTCATCTATCGACAGGGCTGCCTCGATCGTGTAGCCCTTCTTCCCCTTGATAGGTGTCCTATTCAGCCCGACCACGACAGTTTTCACTCCCTCCTCTTGCAGGCGATAGATCGGATGGAAAAGTTCCAAGTCTTCGAAATCGTCGGCAGCTATGATGGCCGCTCTCTTCCCCTTCAGCGCATCAACCATCTCTTGTCCCCTGCCCTGAAACTACACTACACCGCGAGAAAAAACCTATCTCCAGCACCACGGGGAGTCTCGCTCCAACCATACCTGAGGCCTCGAGATTGTGACCATGTGTCGATAAGGAGATTCAGCCTCCCTTTAACTTTCTTTAAGCCAATTCCGGGAGATCAGGAAAAATCGCTCATTTTACGCCCTGATTGCCAAAATACGCACATGTTTTCTGGCCCCCGATGTCCTCCTCGTGAATTTCCGCTATGTTTAAATGAATAAACCCGTTTCCGCAAAATGCTTTCTAGGCTATTTTGAACGGTAAACGGCAGATCTCGCGCATTTTGAGGCGCAGTAGAAAGTTAAGTTGTAAAAAAGGGGGGGTAGATTGTAGAGTTTCAAGACGTGAAAGAGACTTTCCGAATACTTTCGGTGTAGTCATCGTACGTTCCAGTCTTTATAGGAACCCCCGCTCCCTCTTATTGGATGGGAACAAGCTGTCGCTTCAAAACCAGAAGGATAGTGTGAGAGGAGACTTGGGAGAAGATGTTCGGAGGATGGCAGACCTGCTAAAGTCAGGAGCAACCATGCTCTCAGACATTTGCCCCGAATGTGGAACACCACTCTTCAAGGTCAAGGGAGAGACTTTCTGTGCCAAATGCAACAGGCCAGTCGTCTATACCAAAGCCACAACAGTCCAAGGCGATGTCACATTATCGCCCAGCCACCTACTTGACAGCGTCGAACAAACCATCGTCAAGAAGATCAACGATGCAAACGAGATATTGAAGAATGAAAAACAGCCCGAAAAACTGTCCGCTTACAGCAATCTCCTGTTCGGATGGCTTTCTACCCTTGAAAAACTACGATCATTGAAAGAGACGTTCAAGGAATAGACGAGAACAGATCCTTCAACTCGAATCTCTTTCCATCCGGAAGTATCGTAAACTCAACCTTCCTTCTCTTCCTCCTCGCCAGAAGAATTGGCGCACCAGCTTGCTCGGATAATCCGATGAGCTCAGCCTTCCGAACCTTGCCAAGCCATGATCGACCAGCCTTGCATTCCACAAGAACCGTTCTACCGTTCTTGATGCACACAAGATCTATTGGTTTCGACGACGCGGCACGTATGACAAGGTATCCTTCACGCCTGAAAATATCGCGTATCCGATACTCAAGCCTCCTGCCCATAATATAATTTGACATTTTGCTTGGCAGTTCACTCCATCAAAAAATAATCTAGAGCGAGTCTATCTTAAGATGTTTAATACGCCGAAACTATTTGCTCCGACTAGTTGTCTCTGGTTCTCTTCGATACGTCAACAGAAACAAAAGTGCAACAACAGCGGCAAGTACGAACACAGCCAGCACTGCCAAATGCCCGATCCCAACTCCGGCAAAGCTTCCAACAATTAGCAACCCCAGCGAGGTTAGGAATGAGCCAATTCCAAGCCTAGCGTCAGCATAGAGTTGAGATCGTAGCCACTGCGCCAAACGTGTCGCAACGCGTCTCGACAGTTCATCATCACGTTCCCCTAGGAGAGCGAAATCATCTTCGTACTGGACAACTGGCATAGACGCCTCCATTAGAAACAGTATGGCCACGAATTGAAGAAGCAACACGGCAGTGTCAACCGGTTCCAAGGCCGTCAAGTCACTCGTGACCTTCCCAAGAATCAGGAACCCCAGAAGGCTCAACGATGACCCGAGCACAAGCCATCTCCTTCGCAAAATCATTCCAACAACACCCAACACTGCTGTAATCCCTGCAAAAGGTACCTGCAGTCCGACGACCGCGGCACTAGGGACCGAGAACAGAATCCAAGGCGCTAAGCCTAAATGGTGAAACTTGATGAGTAAAACTAGACCTCGCATCTGCGTTCCTAACGGAGGTTTTAGCGTGCTAGTTGTCGTATCCTTCTCACCTTTGCCGTTCTAAGCCTGGACGATAATGGAACATCTTCTGGCCATTGTACCAGGGTACAAAACCTCTCCAGTCGAAGTAGAAGGTTCTCTCTTTCGAGCATCAAGATCTTGAATGCTAACTTCTCACTCTGAGATTCATAATCGGCGGGTAAGGTTGGCGTCGGTGTCACTACCATGACACTGTAGCCATCAACTGTCAACTGCTCGATCCCGAACGCAACCTCACTATCCAAGAGAGAGGAGACCAAGACAACCTGAGCCCTGGACGGGAGCAATAATCGGGCTAGTTGACTTACAACGTAACCGGTCGGTAGCACGGAGCTTCCGGGCCTCGCTGCGGCGAGCATGTACAGTATCCTTCTTTCCTGTCTCTTCCCGAATCCTGGTCGGACGATGCCGCGTTCGATCCCCTGAAGAACCAGCCCGACACGGTTTCCCTGTCGAAGAAGTAAGCTCGCCATGGACGCGGCAGCTCGTACACCTCTCTCGAAAAGCTCCCTCTCGGAGGATTCGTAGAATGCGACGTCAGTATCCAAAACGATCATGACGTCTGTAACTCGCTCCGACTCTGTCTCGTTTAGGACAAGCCGTCCGTAACGTGCAGTAGCCTTCCAATTGATTCTCTTTGGATCGTCACCGCTTGAGTATGCACGAAGACTGTAGAACTCGCTACCGTGGCCAGTCGATCTCGAAGGTATGGTCCCAGGCCAAGGTCCGAGATGCCGAGGCCGAAACTCTGTCCCTCTAACCTTCTCCGGCCTGGGAAGAACCGCAACAGTATCAGGATCAAGCTTCTCCTCTACCATGTAGAGTCCTAATGGATCCCGAGCGCGGACAAGTAACGGACCGACAGGTGTGTGCCCGCGTGGTGGGCTCGGAAACTTGTATACAAGTTTCTCATTCGCGTTTGCGTCAAGAGCTACGTGTACGGAGTTCGAACCCTTGTCAGGTTTGACATTCGCGGGCAAAACGTCATGGACCTCAAGATTACCAATGCGTGCCCCGCTACGATTCTCCAAGTGTAGTTCGACACGCACATCTTCCTCTCCGAAGCTCTCGCTAGGTTCTACATTCCGGTTCAAGATGACCCTGACATTTTCAGGAAGACCTGACAGATTCGAAAGAAAAAAGACGGAGGCTATGGGAAGAATCAGTGCAGCCAATTGCCAGTCCTGGAATGTGAGTGCCAAGGTCAGCAGGACAGTGCACAAGCCGAAGTATGCAGCGGCCTTGGGCGTGAACAATTCGGACCCTTCTACGAGCTACTTCGTGGTAGGCACTGGGACAGTCTTCAATACTTCCTCGATCGACTGGTTCGGATCGATGCCCTTCACCCATGACTCGGTCTTCATGATCACCCTGTGCACCAAAGCTGACACGGCAACCTCCTTCACATCATCAGGCACAACATAGTCGCGTCCATGGAAGACGGCGCGTGCGCGACACAGTTTGAAGATCGCGAGGCTTCCTCTTGGGCTAGAGCCTACCTCGATCTGCCGTTGATTACGAGTCGCCTGCACGACGTCCGTGATATAACCGAGAACGTCATCGTCGACGTGTATCTCTTCCAGTTTTCGTTGCATCTCAAGAATGGTGTCCGTCTCCAAAACAGGCTCTAGGTGAACATCCTCAGCGGCCCTCTTCATGCGTCGCTGAAGTATCTCCACCTCCTCCTTACGGTTAGGATAGCCAAGTCGGAGCTTCATTATGAACCGGTCAAGCTGAGCTTCGGGAAGAGGATAGACTCCTTCGTATTCGATCGGGTTCTGTGTCGCCATAACGATGAAGGGGTCCTGAATTGGGTGAGTCTTGCCGTCAAGAGTGGCCTGCCGCTCCTGCATAGCCTCAAGCAACGCCGCCTGAGTCTTGGGAGGAGCTCTGTTGACCTCATCCGCCAAAAGAACATTCGTGAATACTGGTCCCCGACGGAGTTCGAAGTCTGTTGTCTTGACATTGTAGACGTAGGTCCCAGTAATGTCTGCAGGCAAGAGATCCGGTGTGAATTGGACACGCGAGAAGTTGCAACCCATGCTCATTGCAAAGCTTCTAGCCAGCAGTGTTTTGGCGAGTCCCGGATTATCTTCGAAGAGTATATGCGAGTTTGCCAGGATTGCTAGCATGACCTTCTCGAGAACCGGTTTCTTCCCTACGATGACGGTTCCAACCTGATCCACGACATTCTGACAGAGGTCGCCTGCTTCTTTGAAGTTCAAGCCTTCCAGTCCTCGATAAGATCGGTCAATTTGGCGAGCATGTTTCGGCGATCCTTTCCCCTTGAGATGCTTCGAGTATAAAGTAAATTGTAGAGCGCGTCGTTCCTAAGAAATCCCCTGGCAAGTCTGGGATCTGAAAGAATCTTCCTAACATCGTCAACAGCTAGGCCTGTTTCAATGCTTGCCTTTTCCACCATAAGCTCCTTCATTCGGCCGAGTACGATCTTCTCGTAATAATCCGTACTGGAGTGGGTTGCAACCTCGATACGTTTGGTCAGCAGTTGCACTTCATGACCGAGACTGCGAGTTGACTGTTTCAGAGGAAGCTGCGTTGGAGAGGGAACCCTCGCTCGGAAATGCAAGTCCACATAGAAGATGACTGCGAGCAGTCCCAAGGGAAGTACTAGAAACGTCAGGGTTGTCGGTATCGAATCAGGAAGGAATCCTCGTATGAGATAGATTGCAGCCGCATAGGCAATCGAGGCGATAAGAACGAGTCTCAGGCTCTTTCTCATTCGAAGCCGAATCCAAGGTTCTGGGAATCGTCGTCGGTGGAATTAGCTGTTTACATTCAATTCTGTTTCTATCTTCATAAGAGAAGCGTGGGCTTCTTGACTGTCCTCTTCGGTCATAGGATGAAGACTATATCGAGCCTCTTCGAAAAGATTCGTCAATGTGCGTATCCCGTCACCGTTTATCATGAAAGTACGCTTGATCGTCCTCTCCAATTCCCGGGCAGTCTGGTCAACTGTTATGCTTGCACCCATCTCTGAGACTGCTCTTATCATGCTGTTGTAGCAGAGAAGTATACGTTCTCTTGGACCTCCATGATCGGATTCCTGAACGATCTGAATCGCGTCCTGTACTGCTCTCAATCCTTGGGCCTGAGCAGCTAGAACAATTGCTCCAGTATTCTCCCTAAACTCGTCCAAGGCAACCTTGGCGCTTCTCAACATAACCGCTGAGCTTACGATTATCAGTCCGAAGAAGGCAAAGAAGAACCATTCTGATTGGACTATTCCCGAAATCGATACTGAAGCGCTCAGGAGAGTCGCAAGAGCACGTGCTGCAGGATTAGCAGTGGCATTCTGATTTACGAATACGAGTTGCTGCAATTGGGAAGGAACAGGAGGCGACCGGCAAGGAATTCCTCCGCACTTGAACCAAAGAACGGCCAGGGCGATCGCCCAAGTTCCCATGAAAATTATGTTATGAATTGTCTTGCTCCTCTTCTTGCCTCTTGCCTTCCTAGCCATTCCTGAGCCTAAAGCGTCGGAAGTGTCTCGCAAAGTCAGGGCCAAGAATACCACCATCACTATCATCGCTGCGAGAGCAATGATGGGAAGTAACATCACAATGTACAACACCCAGTAACTGTTCGCTAGCCAACTTCCACCCGGCTCGCTTCTCGATAGGCTTCCGAGGGCGACCGACAGCGCCAATAGTGCCACTATGAAGTAGATATACCGTCGAAAAACGAGTTGGCGACGAGGGGGGCCCGTCGAAATAGCCATCGCAACAGTAGAATGGGGGCAACAGCCGATAAATAGTTGTCCTAAATTGACTTTTCAGTCCTTTATCGCTTCGAGAATGCTCGCAACGTTCCATAACTTTACTCGAGTGTACGGAGGCATGTTCGGGTCCTGCGAGATATCGTCTAGTGTGGAGATTGCATTTGACGCTCGAACCGCCATAGAGTGACCGGGAACCTGGAGCGCGTCCATAGCGCTTTTGGCGGCGCGCCTGATGTTCCGAGGGGTTGTGTTATCATTAGAGACCTCGTTCAGCACGCCTAAGGCTTGCTTGATACGAGACTCGTACTCTTCCTTCCGCTTCGCTTTTTGCAAGCCATATCACCATTACAAGCTCTGGGCGCATTCTAGCCTGAGGAGAGGAGGGACAACTTTACCTTAAAAGATTTCTATCAAGGCAAGACCTCTGTACCAAGGTCTCGGAGTTCTAAAAAGCCGCCTAATGCGCGTGACCCGGTGTCGTTCTCGTTCTGACTATGTGTTCACTGTTACAGCAGTAGATACATTGCTTGCAGACTAGGCAGAAGCGGTCTTCAGAGAAGAGTTCCCGATCGCATGAGGGACACTTCCTCCACAATTGGGCTGCGCTTCGCCGCGACACTCTCATCTTCGCTCCTGTTGATTCTAGAGGACTCCGATGTCCGACGTTGATATGAACATTCTTTCACCGACGTTCCATGGATAGGCATCTTCTTTGCCGCATAGGGACTCTGGAAGTCGAGACCCTCTTCCGCTGAGAAAAGAAGTCCGTTATTATTCATCAGCAACACTTAATTCACCTAGTCATGGGTGAACAATCTTCTCCATTTCCTAGGCCTAGGGTAGAAGATTCCAAATGAGTTTCAAAAGGGACGATGATGATCCTTGGCTCGGTGCACTTCTCAACTTCCCAACTGTCCTACACTCAAGGGCTTTTTTCGATCATGAAATCAACGCCGAGAATCTCCAGAGAGCAGTCTTGCTGGCACTCCGGTCGATGTCCATCCTTAGCCTGCCAATGGAACTCTCGATATCCGATCACGACGGCTATTACCATGGGACTGTGAGTTTCAAGCTGGGCGTGGGCAACGCTGAAGCCTTCGATGTATTTGATGATAAAGAACAAGAGAGATTACTGCACAGAATCGAGAACAAAGGTCCGTTTCCAACACTCGACCTAGCTTTCAACGCACGGTACGCTGTTACGGATAAAAAGCGGCATACCGCGCGAGAAGATCGATTCCTAGCACGTCTCCTCTTCAGATCAGACAGGATGGAAATGTATGTGCATCATCTCAGGGGCATGAGACGTATAGAACCCGAAGAGATCATCACGATACTAATTGGACAGATTGATGCAGAGTTACAGAAGCTGGGTTATCCAAGACTTCGAAAAGAGAACGTCGAGGCACCACGACAGAACGTCGCTGGGACACTAAAGAGAGTTGGAGTTCGGAAAGGTTTACGGTTTCCCCCTTGATCGACGTCCAGGACTCTTCAATGCCTTCCATAACTCCTCATTGACCTCTGCAAGGGAACGATCACCATTGACTATGGTCCACTTTCTCCGTTTGGCGAGATCAAGGTACGCCTTTCTTACTTTCTGCAGGAATAGCGTATCTCTTTCATGAACGTCCCTACCAGATGTCTTTCTCGTGAAGGATGCTTCAACGGATGTATCAACCAGAATGACTTGGTCGGGCTCAGGTAGACCCGCGTCCAGGTTCGACAACCATCTTTCATCCAGGCCTCTTGCGATTCCGTAGGCTAGGTTTGAGGGATAATAGCGGTCGACAATAATATAATCAGAGTCTCGAAGTAGCTCTCGTAGTTTCTCAAGGCTTTCCCATCTGTTCAGGGAGTAGAGCATGTGAAGCACTTGGTGAGGATAGGAGCGTTTGCCGTCGAGGAAGGCTGCAATCTCACGGCCGGAAAAGCTGTTGTAGATTGGGTAGCTGAGTTTCTCTGTCTTATGTCCGTCCCACTTGAGCCGTCTAGCGAGAAGTCTAGTCTGGGTTTCCTTCCCTGACTGGTCTATTCCTTCAATGACGATAAACCGGCCGGTCAAGGCTTGTCAATCTAGCTAAACATGTCCAGGTAATCAGATCGGATATAACGATTCTAGCCGGGTGAATCACGGACATTTTTCCAGATGTGTCACTTTTCCAGCTCCAGTTGATTAATTGCCATGGAACGATTGAAAGATGCCCTTAGACGGCAACGACTTGTCTTTGGCCGCCTCGTCTTCGAAAATCGGCCAGTCCAATTTCAGTACCGTAGACGATGACTCGGTTATCGGAGCGACGTTGGTAGAATGGGAGCTTGACTACAACAGCTGGGACGACTCGGTCCCTTATTCTCACGCTCAACTTCTCTCCGATTTTTGCATAATGTGGCCTCACAAATCCCATTCCTACACTCTCTCCTAGTGTAGGAGATAAGGTCCCACTTGTTACGAGGCCCACTTCTTGAGCATCGGACAATATTTCCTGTCCCTTTCTTGGGATGCCCTTGCCGACAATTTTGAATCCTATACGGATCCTGCTGGGTCCTTTCTCCCTCTCCTGCTCTATCGGTTTCTTGCCGATGAAATCTGGTTTCTCGAGCCGGGTCACAAACATAAGTCTCGCCTGAACGGGGGTTGTTTTTTCATCGATATCATTTCCA
>Ga0209803_1003163_pt1 | contig 9987 bp, 8 predicted proteins | sample GraSoiAngelo_138_FD_185895 | JGI IMG/M metagenome (GOLD analysis project Ga0209803, IMG submission 185895) | Grasslands soil microbial communities from the Angelo Coastal Reserve, California, USA - 14_0929_09_40cm (SPAdes) (version 2) | ecosystem: Environmental > Terrestrial > Soil > Grasslands ... | reverse complement strand
AGAATTATTTTAAGAACGCCAAAGACGTCCGGCGTACCGATCGTTTCGTTCAACTGGCCATGGCTGCCGCCAAGATGTCGATCCAGGATAGCGGCGTCGACCTAGAGAAGGTCAATCGCGATCGCTTCGGCGTGATCGTCAGCAGCGGCATCGGCGGACTGAAAACGCTCGAAGACCAATTTAGCGTGTTGATGAACAAAGGACCGCAACGCGTCTCCGCTTTCACCATTCCAATGCTCATCAGCAACATGGCCAGCGGCGTTATCTCGATGGAATTCGGATTACGCGGCCCGAACATGTGCATCGTCACCGCTTGTGCGACTTCCAATAACTCCATCGGCGAATCGTGGCGCATGATTAAATTCGGCGACGCCGATATTTTTGTCGCCGGCGGCTCGGAAGCTGCGATCGTCGAACTTGGTCTGGCCGGATTTTCGGCGATGAAAGCGCTCAGTCGGCGGAACGACGAACCGGAGCGCGCGTCGCGCCCATTCGATCGCGCCCGTGACGGTTTCGTCATCGGCGAAGGCGCGGGCATTGCCATTGTCGAAGAGCTCGAACACGCGAAGAAGCGCGGCGCGAAGATTTATTGTGAGCTCACCGGCTACGGACTTTCGGCGGATGCCTACCACATGACCGCCCCGCCGGAAGACGGCGGAGGCGCGGCGCGCGCCATGCAACAGGCGCTGGATCACGCGAAGATCTCGCCCGGCGACGTCGATTACATCAACGCCCACGCCACTTCGACCGGTCTTGGCGACATCAGCGAGACAAAAGCGATCAAGAAGGTTTTTGGCGAGCAAACCAAAGTTTCCATCAGCGCGACCAAATCGATGACCGGCCATTTGTTAGGCGGCGCCGGCGCAATGGAAATGGCGGCCTGCCTATTAGCGATCCGCGACGGCGTGATTCCGCCCACGATCAATCTGGAAAATCCGGACCCGCAGTGCGACCTCGATTACACCGCCAACAAAGCGAAGGAAAAGAAAGTGCGCGTGGTCATGAACAACTCATTCGGCTTCGGCGGCCACAACGCCACCCTCGTGGCGACTGCTTTTGAAGGCTAAACTTCTGATTCAAGCGGATCGCTATCATAGCAAATCGTACCACGTGGTTAAGCCTGCTGTTACTGGCGATTTGTTGGGTGTGGCTAGCGGTGGCTTTCACAGCCACGCGGCAAGCACCATGGAATTCGCTGTGGGTTGGAGTTGCGATTAGCGGCGTTAGTGTCTTTGTGGCTTCGCGAAACGTTCGGTCGATCTTGGGACTTCTGGCACTGATCCCTGCCATCCTTACATTGTTGCTATTGCTGTTTCTGAAACTCGCTTGATCGGATAAGGGCCGGAGATTTTCTAGCCTTGCGGATTAACGGGGAATTGTTTGTTCTTGAGGTTTTCGGGGACGCGTTTGGTTTGTTCGGCTTCGATTTTTTCGGTTGCCTCGTTTAGCGCGTCGTAAGCTTCGCGGCTTTTCTTGGCGCGGCACATGTAACTTGTTGCATGCGCAAGCGGAATGCGCGCTTCGGGCAGGCCGACAAATTCAACCGCTTGTTGCGTCGCGATCGCCAGCGGCAGCGCTCCCGGATCGGCCAGACCGACGTCTTCGCTCGCGAAAATTACGATGCGACGCGCAATGAAGCGGAAGTCCTCGCCGGCGTGCAGCATTTTCGCGAGCCAATACATTGCGCCTTTCTCATCCGACGCGCGCATGCTCTTAATAAATGCGCTGATCGTGTCGTAGTGCGCGTCGCCCGCGCGATCGTAGACGATCGCCTTTTGTTGAATGCTTTCCTCCGCGACCGCGATTGTGAAATGAATGACGCCTTTGGAATCCGGCGGCGTGGTCATCACGCCGATCTCGAGCGCATTTAAGCATTTGCGCGCGTCGCCGTCGCTCAACTTCGCCAAGTGCCGGCGGGCGTCCTTGTCGATCTTCACTTTGTAATTGCCGAGCCCGCGCTCTTTGTCGGCCAGCGCGCGGTCGATCAGTTGTTCGAGTTCCTCGACGCGCAGCGGTTCAAGTTGAAAAACCTGCGACCGCGAGACGAGCGGACTGTTGACGTAAAAAAACGGATTGTAAGTGGTCGCGCCGATCAGTCGCAGGTTTCCGCTTTCGACGTCGGGAAGGAGAATGTCCTGCTGCGCTTTGTTGAAATGGTGGATCTCGTCGATGAACAAAATTGTTTTCTGACCAGAGGTGCGGGTGCGATTGGTCGCGCCCGCAATGACGCGCCGCATTTCGGCGACGTTGCTTTCCACGCCGCTGAGCCTGACGAACTTCGCGTGGGTCATGTCGGCGATGATATGAGCGAGCGTCGTTTTTCCGGTGCCGGGTGGTCCGGATAAAATCACCGACGGCAAACGATCGGCTTCAATCGCGCGGCGCAGTAGTTTTCCCGGCGCGAGGATGTGTTCCTGGCCGACAAATTCATCGAGCGACCGCGGCCGCATGCGTGTAGCGAGCGGCGCACCCGCCTGAGGCGGGTTGCCCTTAACAGAATCGCGGTCTTCGTCCGTAAACAAGTCCTGCACGAATAGAAAATACGACGAGCCGACGAATTGTGCATCTGCAGCGGGCGAGTCCGAGCCGGACTGGCAAGGTCAATCGCCCCTACCTGAAAACCGGAACTTCGCTAGTCAAACGCCGTATTACCTAACCGACGGGTTCTTTCGTTGCGATGAACACACCGCGACAACCATTTGTCGGCTTGGCATTGGTAGCGATGCTTGGAATTACCGTGGCAGATTTTTTTCCGATCGCAGTCTCGCACTGGTGGGCGGTCGCGATTGTGTTCGCGTTGCTCGCAATTCCGCTCTTCGTCTGGCCGACCTTAGGATCGACATACCTCTTCATCGGCGCCGGTTTCTTTGTGCTCCACAATTTTCGAACCGGCGATACCACGGGCCTGCAACTCGCGACTGATCTGAGCGAACGGCCACGCGTGGTGAACGCGGTCGGATTCGTGACGTCGGAGCCAAAGGTAGCGCCAAACGGATTCGCGACCTTTCTGTTCAAGCTCGAGTCAATTGAGTTGGAAGGAAAGACTGCGTCTACCAACGCGACATTGCTCGTTCGCTGGCGCGGCAGCCCCGAATTCGGCGATGAACTGAAACTCTCCGGGATGGCCGAACCGATTGCGCCCCCGCGCAATCCGGGCGAGTTCGACATGCGCTCCTATCTCGCGCGGCAAGATGTGCGGCGAAGTCTTTTTGTTCGCTATCCGGAAGATGGACTTTTGGTTCGAAAACGTGCTGGAAATTCAATCTTGCGAGCAGCCCAGAAATCGCGCGCCTGGATGCAAACTGCGATTTGTCGCGGACTGGATGATTCACCGGAGGTGCAAAATTTTCTGAGCGGCATTGTTCTCGGTTTGCGCCATCAAACGACGGAGGACATCGAAGAGCCGTTTCAGCAAACGGGTACGCTTCATCTGTTCGCCGTGGCCGGTTTGCATGTTGGAATCGTGGCGCGCCTTTTGTGGATTCTCGCGACGGTGGCCCGGCTTTCCCGAAAATGGGCGACAGCGCTCATCATTCCGCTGTTGCTTTTTTACGCCGCCATCACCGGTCTGCATGTTTCCAGCATTCGCGCCGCGGTCATGAGCTCAATTCTCCTCGGTGGCTTTTTCTTCGAGCGAAAAGTGTTCTCGCTAAATAGTCTGGCCGCGGCGGCATTTTTTCTTCTCAGCTGGAACACGAACGAGGCTTTTTCAACTGGATTTCAACTCTCGTTTGCGGTCGTGGGCGCAATTATTCTACTGGCTGATCCTCTTTCCGGATGGCTTCGACCGATTGGCGCGCCCGACCCATTCCTACCGCGGCGGCTGGTGAGTGGTTTGCGGCGTATAATTGGAGTCGGTTACGAATCGATTTGCCGTGGCGGTTCGGTTTCTCTGGCGGCGTGGCTCGGTTCGTTGCCATTGGTCCTCTGGTATTTTCATCTGATCACGCCAAGCTCGCTTCTCGCCAATCTTGTCGTGGTGCCGATCGCATTTTTCATTTTGGCGGTTGCGCTGCTGTCGCTGGGGTCGGCGCCGATTGCCTCGGACTTGTCCCTGATTTTCAACAACGCGAACTGGTCGCTCGCCAGCGCGGTGATTGCTCTAGTCCATTGGTTCGCGCAGCTTCCCGGGAGCCATTACTACGTCGCCGAGCCGCATTGGCCGAAACGACTCAAAATCACAGTCCTGGATGCCGGTGCGGGTGCAGCCATCCATCTCCACGCCCCGCGTACGGATTGGCTTTTCGACTGCGGCAGTGGCCGCGACTACGAAATTCGTCTTCGTTCGTATTTACACCTGGCGGGAATTAATCGAATCGACGGGCTGTTGCTGACTCACGGCGATTCGCTCCACATTGGAGCCACCGAGAGTCTGCTGCGCGATCTTGCTCCGACAGTCATGATCGACAATCCGGCGGCCGACCGTTCCACGATTCACCGGCGTCTTCGCCAAATTTTTATATCTCAGGGATTGAACCTTCTGAGTCTGAAAACGGGTGAGGAGTTTCTCCTGTCTCCCGAAGTGACTGGAAGAATTTTGTTTCCACCAGCGAACTTCACCGGGAGCACATCCGACGATCAGACGTTCGTCGTCCAGCTATCAGTCAAGACGACAAAGATTTTGTTTATGTCGGACAGCGGTTACGCCACGGAGAGATTATTGATTGGATCCGGGGCTGATCTGCGCAGCGACATCTTGATTAAGGGTCAGCACCATTCGGGTAATTCCGGCTCGGATATTTTTCTCGATGCAGTGCAGCCGCGATTAATCGTTGCGACGTCGCGCGATTTTCCACAACAGGAGAGAATTTCGGATGAATGGGCGGAACGGGTCCGAGCCCGCGGGATCAAACTGTTTCGTCAGGATGAAACCGGCGCGGTGGAGCTGGAGTTCGCGGAACGCGAGTGGCAGGCGCGAGCTTATCTCACGGGCGAGATTTTTCGCAGCGCCAATCGATAAATCGGCGCGCCGAGCGCGCTAAATCGTCGCTCAAATTTCGTTAAAGGAAGATCGTTTCGATCCGAATCGACATTTGGATCGACAATGGTGAAGCCGGAATAATTTTCCGCGAGGACGCGAATCTTCTCAAAATAATCCAATTGATCGGTAGCGATTCGGAGAGAACCACCGTCCTCAAGCGCGCGATGAATTGAATCGAGAAAATCTAATCTAACGATTCGCCGGCGCTGATGGCGTCGTTTTGGCCAGGGATCTGGGAACAATAAATAAAATGTTTCGACCGAAGCTTCCGGCAGCAGATAACCAACAGCATAGGAACTCTCCACGTTTAGAACACGGACGTTGTCCAGTGGGCTCGCCTTGCGACACGCCTTTGCTACCCGCCCAACCAGTCGCTCAATACCAAGAAAGTTTTTATCCTGATGAAGGTGGGCCAGTTCGCACAAGAACGAACCGTCACCGCAGCCAAGATCGACCTGCAACGGTGCGACGCGTCCAAAGATCGCGAGCAGATCAAGCGGCGCGACGTATGTTTCCGGGACCAATTCGATCACGAAAGAAAAATGGAGCCGTTGCGAGTAGATTCAACCTCGCAACGGCTAAAAACTGGATCGCGGAACAGCTAGGCGGTTTGTTTCGGGGTAGCGAAACCGATCAGCAGCATCGCAGCTGCGAGCACGACGTGCAGATAGGTGACGGGTGGATTGTTAGAGATCATTCCGAGCAACGGGCCCGCCGGATTCATGAATCCGAGAACGGCCACGATCGCGTAGATGACACCAAAGATCTGAAACCAGAGCCGCGCAGCTCCCGCGCCCGACATTGCCGCGAAGAGGAAGATGGCCCCCGACACGATATGCACGAGATTGTGCGCGGTGTTGACATGGAAGATGCCAAGCAACATCGGCATACCATTCACGTCGCTCGTCACGCCGGAACGAACCCGAGGATCCCAACCGCCAAAAAGACAATACCAAAAAGCATTCCGAGTGTTTTAACCATTGCGAAACCTACTGTTGGTTTAAGACGTTACGTTTATGGCAGTTGGTGCCGCTCGCTGGCAAGATAAAAAGGGGTATTTCGCAACGCGTCTTCGATGAGATTGTCTAAGATCGACAATATGAAACTTGCTCATCTCTTGGTCGGGGCGTGGCTGCTCCTGAACGTGGATCCGTTGCCGGCTCAGGATTCGCCGTCAACGACAAAGACTGCCGTTTTCGCTGGCGGCTGCTTCTGGTGCATTCAGCCAGCATTCGACAAAGCGCCGGGCGTAATCAAAACCACCCTGGGTTACTGCGGCGGGACGGAGCCGAATCCGACCTACGAACTGGTCGGTTCAAAAAAAACAAACTACCGGGAATCGATCCAGATCATTTATGACCCGACAAAAATTTCCTACAAGCAGCTGCTCGACATTTACTGGAAGCAAATCGATCCAACACAATCCGACGGCCAATTCACCGATATCGGTCCAAGCTATCGGGCCGCAATTTTTTATGGCAGCGATGAGGAAAAGAAGATTGCGGAACTGTCGAAGGAAAAGCTGGGCCATTCCGGCAAATTTAAAAAACCGATCGTGACTGAGATTTTGCCGGCGATGAAGTTTTATCCCGCTGAGGATTATCACCAAAAATATTATCAGCAGAACCCGGAACACTTCGAAGCGTTCGAACATGGATCCGGACGCGTGTCGTTCCAGAAGAAAACCTGGGGCGACAAACCGTAAAATCTCGAAGTTTGCCGGCCTAGAATTTGTAGACCCTGGCGTGCTGCGATTCGACGAACTCGGCGCGATCGACGGAAAGAGGCTCGTTCATTACCTTGCCTAATTCCTGAGCCAATACGATGGCAATGGCTCGCGCATCGCGGGTGTAAACCGGAATCGGAAACGAACCGGCGTTACGATCATATCCGTAAATGGTGCCGTCGGTTTCCCAAACACAGTAGGCATGGCCGGCGGGATGATCGTTGTACCGAACGAGGAGAATTTTTGCCCAAAAATTCTCGTCGAGAGCATGCTGAGTCTTAACAACCGCGAGATAATTGCAGGCCGAGATAACGCAGCCGTTCAAAACGACCAGGTCGGTGTCCCCGGGAGAAAGAATAACTGCTTGCTGAGGGCGGCAGCTGAGGGTGACGCAGGCCAACAAGATGGCAGAGTGATAAAAGAGTTTACCGAGGAGGCGATAATTCATGGAAGCGAGATCGAGTGTGCCTATGGGATTTATAACTGTTATAGCACCACGAGCTTCGCCATGTGAAGCTTTATTTTTCACCCGTGCAAGAAAATTGCACACAAACTGAGAAGAACAGATTTTTGGAGAATGGTCCGCCTTCGCCAAGGCTACGGCCCGACAGCCCGAAGGTTTTGGGGACTGGCAAGTCGTTGCTTGCCTCGTGTTCATGGCAACGTAGAAGAAGTCCGCCTTCGCTAAAGCTTCGGCGCGACGGCCTTCGCTCTCTACTTCGTTGCAAGCGAAGATTGGAGGCGAGGGGATTCGAACCCCTGTCCTCGTCGCTATCCACGCAAACATCTACATGTTTATCCGGTGAGATTTTTGAGAAGCCGACGTTGCACCGGCACACTGCCGACTTCCGAGCGTCCACGAATTTCCTTCACCGTCCGGTGCGGTCGCTCCGCCGTCCGATTAGCCTGCTGTCCACGTTTGGCGCCGTAGCAGGCGTCCAACTCCAAACGTCACGGTCAATTAAGCCGCGAGAGCGAGATCTTGGTGATCTGCGTTTATTTGTTTTGGTCCGGTTTTTAACGAGGCCAACGAACCATCCTCGACATGCCGCCTGCGCTTCCAACAATGAGTCGAAACCAGTGCGCCCCCGTGCGATTACCATACAATGCCTATCTTTCCTCGGCAAGACGGCCTAAGGGCGAAGGCTGCGATTGAGATCTTAGTCATCCAATATCCGACACAGAAATATGTGAACGTTTTCGCGAGATTGGGTTCAATGGAGTAATGCCAACGCTGGCGTATGTTGGACCGAACCCATTGCTAGCATCGTCCTCGAACATGGCTGGATTGCTCTGGCGAAAGCGCCTAACGAACTCGCGGTTTACGCTGGTAACGGTTTGCGTCGTTATCACAGGCGGCCTCGGATACGTCGATTATCTCACCGGCTACGAGCAAACGTTTCTCTTATTCTATCTTGTCCCGATCGGACTTGGAACATGGTTCGGCAATTTTTGGATAGGCTTCACGTTCTCGGTGATGAGCATTGTCGCATGGGTCGTTTCCGATGTTGCGGCGGGCGTGCCCACCGTGGGGTTATGGAATATCGGCATGGCTCTTGGATCGTACACTGTCTTTACCAGCCTGCTTTCAAAGCTGCGCACACTCTTGAACGAACTCGATCAGCGCGTGCGCGATCGCACGGCCGCGCTCAAACGCGAAATGGCAGAGCGCGAACGCCTGGATCAAGAGATCGCTGAAGTTGCTGACCGCGAACGTCGGCGGCTCGGCCAGAATTTACATGATAGTCTCGGCCAGCATTTGACCGGGACGGCGCTGGCTGCGCAGGTCCTTCGAGACAAGCTCGCTAATCGCTCGGCGGCCGAGGTCGCGGATGCCGACAAAGTCGTGAATTACATTGAGGAAGGAATTGATCTCACTCGCAACCTGGCGCGCGGCTTCTTTTCGCCGGAACTCGAGGCCGATGGGTTGAATATTGCGCTGCAAGGTCTGGCCGAAAACATCAGCGAGCGATTTAGAGTTCCCTGCACTTTCAATGGTGATGATGCTGTCCACGTCGGTGACGCAACGACGGCCACACAACTTTATCACATTGCCCAGGAAGCGGTCATAAACGCAGTCAAGCATGCCAGCGCGAATAGGATCGACATCGGGCTCGCGCAAAATGGGCAAAAACTGACACTGGCTGTGTCGGATGACGGCCGCGGATTCCCGGAGAAACTTCCTGAGCCGCCTGGCCTGGGTCTGCGGTTGATGGCGCACGGCGCCTCCTTGATCGGAGGCAAACTGGCCATCGCACGCAACCGGGACGGCGGAACTCTCGTCACATGCGAGTTAAACAAACCAGCCTGTTCATTGAAACCCGAACTTTTATGAATCAAAAATCATCCAACGGCGTGGCGCGCAAGCGCCGAGTATTCATCGTTGACGACCATCCGCTCGTTCGGGATGGACTTGCCAACTTCATTAACCAACAGGCCGATCTCGCTGTTTGCGGTGAAGCAGAGGACTCGGCCGGGGCGATTGCCGGAATCGAATCATGCCGTCCCGACGTCGCGTTGATCGATATCTCACTCAAAAACGAATCTGGTCTCGAGTTGGTCAAAACACTACAAGCGCAATTTCCGCAGATCGCCTTGATCGTGCTCTCCATGCACGACGAAGCGCTCTACGCCGAGCGAGCGTTGCACGCCGGGGCGCGTGGATATGTGATGAAACGCGAGACTACGAAAAATGTTCTCACTGCAATTCGGCGCGTCGTTGAAGGCGATATTTACGTCAGCGACCGGGTGGTGAATTCGATGGCGAGGCGCATGAGTTCGCGGAAAACGTCCGCCGCCACGCCGGTAGAACGACTAAGCGATCGGGAGTTGGAAATTTTTCGTTTGCTTGGCCAGGGGCGAACGCCGTCGCAGATCGCGGAAGATTTGCGTCTGAGTCTGAAAACCGTGCAAGCCTATTGTGCGCGAGCAAAAGAAAAATTTGGCGTCAATTCACTAACCGAGTTATTGCGGGCCGCTATTCGCTGGGAAGACGCAATGCACGTGAAGTGACAGACGTGGTAGGGACATCGCGCTGCGATGTCCGGTCGGCGCAGCGCGCCGACCTTACCCTGTCGACCTAACCCGTGCTGGTCGAATGCTGGCCGCCGCAGCGGCCAATTGTCGGGTTGTAACGCGCAAGCCGCAGAAATTTGCCAATCGCTCGAGCATCGCGGGCGGATTGGCCTGGAGCTCTTCAAACCGGAGCTGCTCATAATTCGCGGAATTGGCGAGCCGCTCCCCGGTTACGAGATAGGTTTGAACAAGTTGTCTGCAGTAA
>Ga0209803_1003160_pt1 | contig 9998 bp, 8 predicted proteins | sample GraSoiAngelo_138_FD_185895 | JGI IMG/M metagenome (GOLD analysis project Ga0209803, IMG submission 185895) | Grasslands soil microbial communities from the Angelo Coastal Reserve, California, USA - 14_0929_09_40cm (SPAdes) (version 2) | ecosystem: Environmental > Terrestrial > Soil > Grasslands ... | reverse complement strand
TTCCAGAACCGCCACTTCGCCGCGGTGCGCGACGGGCTCACCATCTTCCAGGACGACTCGCTCTTGTTTCCCCCCGGCACACGTTTCTCCTATTCGAGCTATGGCTGGAACCTCGTTGCGGCCGTGGTGGAGGGCGCCGCGGCGGAAGACTTTCTCCCCTACATCTCGGCGCACGTGTTTCGCCCCCTCGGGCTTACGCACACCGCGCCCGACCGCGCCGACAGCATCATCCCGGGCCGCACGCAATTTTTTGATGGCGAGAGCGCTGGGGTGTATCACGTCGCGCCGCCGGTCGACAACAGCTACAAGTGGGCGGGAGGCGGGTTCGTCTCGACCGCCGAGGATCTGGTGAAGTTCGGGTCCGCGCTGGTCGCGCCCGGGTTCTTGAAACGGGAAACGCTGGACCTGTTGTTCACCTCGCAGCGGACCAGCGCGGGCGAAGAGACGGGCTATGGGATCGGCTGGTTCCTGCGGGCCGACAGCGCGGGGCACCGCTGGGCCTTCCACGGCGGCAGCGCGGTCGGTGGCACGGCGGCGTTCGGTCTGGACCGCGACGCGCATGTCGTGGTGGCGGTGCTCACGAATCTGTCGGACGCCCCGCTCGAGCCGGTCCAGGAGATCGAAAGCGCGTTCGACGCGGTGCGCGGGCGCGCGAACTAGCGGCTACGCCGCCAGGAGCTTGCGCACATTTGCCAGGATCGCCTCCAGCTGGCTCTCTACCTTGCGCTTCTCCCGCAGCCGCCCGCGCAGCCAGGCGATGACCGATCGCGGGGCCCACACGTCCCTCACCGTCAGCGCCGTCGACCCGGCGGTCTCGTCGAGCCGGAACAGCGTTTTCCAGCCGTTACGCTCACCACGCTCCACCAAGCCGAACGCCGTGGGCGGCGCGAAGTCCACGACCTCGAACTCGGTCACGCGGTTTCCGAAGCGCGCCTTGAAGCGCACACCCTTGCGCAGCGGTACGGGGCTCTCCACCCCGGCGCACCCCGGGAGCCATTGGGCGATGCGCGCCGGGTCGGTGAGCACGGCAAAGACGCGCTCGATCGAGGCGGGAACGGGATGGATGACGGTGTGGCTGACGGGACGCATCGGCGGAGGTAGCGTGGCACGGCGGCGCGGCCGTGTCAACGGGGGAGGTGCAAGCGCCGGGGGGCCAACCTGCGCCCCCCGGGCCCCGCACGTCCCGTCTAGTCGTTAGACGCCACTCGAGGAGGGTATCTCACTGACCGTGTCATGCCCATTGCCGTTGCCATTGCCATTGCCGTTGCCGTTGCTGCTGCCGCCGCTGCTGCCGAAAACCTTGGAGCGCCCACCGGTGACGGCCAACCAGCGCCGTCGCATCGTGATCAGATCGTCCAGCTGCTGGCGCAGCTTGGCGACGTTCTGGTCCACCTGGTGGATGCGCCAATCGATGTACTGCTCGGCCTGGTCCGGGGTCCAATCGGCCGGGCCCGTAAACACCAGCTGCTCTTTGGGTTCGACATCGTGCACCAGCTGGGCCTCCTCGCGCTCGCCCACCTCCATCTTGGCGAGCACGTCCGTCACTTTGCGTCCCATCATGTCCAGCCTGCGTCCCATGCGGGCCTCCTTACGGCCTTGCTGCGGGTCCTTGTCTAGGGCGCGGTCGCTCGGTCGTGCTGCGCTATATCAGCTCTAGATGATATAGCTGATGGCTGTTATAATATGTCAAGTTGTTATATCACGCAAGGAGGGTGCGGATGCCACGGTATCGAGGCCAGAAGGTCCGCTTTCGTCGCAGGGGTGTGGTGCGGTTGCAGTTACGGCAGCTGCTCGAGGCGCGGGAGGTTTCGCCTTACGGGCTGGCCAAATTCACCGGCCTGAGCTTGAACACGATCTACCGGCTCACCCGGCCGAGTGGGCGGTTCGGACTCATCCGGGCCGACACGATCGAGCGGTTGTGCGGCGCGCTCCGGGTGACGCCGAGCGAGCTGTTCGAGTACGACCGGCCGTCCTAGGGAGGGGAGTGGTGCACCACACCGTCCGCCACGTTTTCGTCGTGCCGCAGCGTGACGACGGCGGTGCGCTTCCGCCCCAGGTCGACCTCAACCACCACGTGGCTCTTGTCGCGCGCCATCCGCCAGCGACGGGACGCCTGCGGCTCGCCGCCGGCCGCCGCCAGCGCGACGGTGACCAGCGCGTCCGGAGGATCGCTCACCGCCGCCAACTGTGCGCAGGTGGCGCAGCGGTGCGACTCGGCGCTCAGCTCCGCGCTGCACACGCTGCGGCCGCAGTATTCGCATGCCGCGCGATGCAGCTCGCACGTCCCCCTACCGCAGATGGGACACGCCGCGACCTCGTCGGAGGCGAACAGCGCCGCCGGCTCCTCGGCGCAGGCACTCCGGTGCCGGGCGCACACCAGGCGCCGCGACCGGTCGGCGCGGCGCAGGTGGGGCGAGCAGTGCACCTGCTCATCCACCGCGCACACCGCCTGATGCGCCGCGCACACGGACTTGCCGCAGCTCGCGCATGATGCCACCTCGTCCACGCCCACCGGCTCGTTGGTTCCGCCCTCACAGTACCTGAGGCACGCCGCGCACAGGCGGCGGCTCCCCTTCGGGGCGTCGGCGTGGCTGCGTTGCGCGTGCCGGTTGCAGACCTCCCGCCCGCAGCTGCCGCACGGCGCGAGACACGCGGAGCACGCCGCGTGCCCGTCCTCCGCGCACACGCCGGCGTGCGCGGTGCAGTGCTCGAGCCGGCAGGACGGACACACCTGCACGTGCTCGTCGCAGGCCGGCAGGCCGTCCACTCGGCACTCAGCCGTCCCATGGTCCACACAGAAGTCCTCGCCGCACACTGAGCAGCGGTGCGAGCAGGACTCGCAGCCGCAGTGGTCGTGCCGGCAGATCACCAGCGTGGTGGGCGGGCGGCCGCAGTGCGGACACGCGAGCGACCAGCCGGAGACGCCACCGAGCGACCGCTGTGCGGCGAACGTCGCGCGCCGCCCCCCCTGAGACTCGACCTGCCACTCGGCGCGCTGCATCAGCACGGCAGCCTCGACGAGCTGCAGCGGATGCACGACGGCCTGCACCTGACTGCGTCGGATCTCTTCAGCGCGGCGCCGCTCGGCCAGCGCGGTGACCGTGGCGATCCCCTCCGGGTCGGCTTGCTCCTTCAGTACCGACTCGAAGTATCGGTCCAGCCGGCCGAGCTCGGTGGCGAGCTCCTGCTCCGCCGCCGCGCGGCGCGTGGCGACGCGCTCGGCCGCCTTCTCCCGCAGATGGCTCAAGAGGAGCTGCAGCAGCTCGCCGGGCTCCCGCGCCGGTACCGGGGCCGCCGCGGCGACCGTCGGATCAGCGGGCTCGACCCGGCCCGCCTCGAGCTCGCGGAACGCGGCGGCCACATCGGCACCGACCGGGGCGCCGGCGGACAGGTCGTACACGTCGGTTTCGACCACCGCCTCTTCCACGCCCGCTCCGGCGCGCAGCACGACGCGCGCCACGAGCCGCCCCACCGGGTGCACCGCCACCCTGGTGGCACGACGCGTGACCGTGCCGTCCCGCACAGGAATCGTCGGCTCGGCGCCCCGCGGATCGCTCGACGGGAGGTCGGCCGGGGCGATCAGGCCGAGCGAGAGCCGCGCCGCCCTGGCGCGAATCGCCTCCACCACCTGGGAGAGGAACGGGCTGCCGAGCACCGCGATCTCGGCCTCCGGGTCGCGCTCAAGCGCGTCGAGCGAGAACGCGACGCTCACGCGTTCGCGGTCTCTGAAGAACGGGCGCTCGGCTGGGGGTAGCTTCAGCTCCGCGTGATCGGGGCCGAGGGACGTCTGCTTCACCCCCGCGAGCTCGCAGTAGCGCTCGAGCAGCGGCCGCAGCGCGGAGCCCGCCAGGGGATCGGCGTCCCGGAGGGGGGCTTGAACCGCCGCTGCCCGCGGCTTGCTGCGAGGTTTGCGCGGGGGTTGGCGCAGCGCTTTGCGCTTCACGCGTCAGCCTCGATATCCACGAGCGCGAGGGGCAGGCGGTCGACCTGTGCCACGAGCGTGATCGCGCGGCCGGCGCTGGTCAGGCCGGTGAGCCGCACCAGGTCCCCGTATTTCGGATGCCGACCGGCCGGGTGGGCGGTCGTGACGCCCCCGACCGGCTCGATCGACTCGAGCGCTTCCAGCACGTCCTTCACGTGCAAGCCGAGCTTGAGGCGCTTCTGGTCCCAGCCGGCCGCCTTGACCACCTGGCTCGTGCCGAGCCCGAGCCGCAGGCGTCCGGGGACCGACAGCGTCCCGAAACGGCGCTCGAGGCGCATGGCGTTGTCGTCCGGCGCGATGAGGGAGTTGAGCGCTTCCTGCTCCTTGCCCGCCGCACTGCTCTTCTCGATGTCGGCGCCCAGCGTCGCCACCCGCCGCGCAAAGTCCGCTTCGCTCTCGGCGGCGAGCCACTCTTCCGCGAGCCGGCCCTCGAACTTCTGGGCGCCGCCGAACTCGCCCAGGATCAGGTCCAGCTCGCCCACGACCAGCTCGAACAGCTTGATCTTCTGGTCGAGTAGCTGGAGGATGTACGCCTCGATGGTCCCCGCCGCTGCGAGGTTCACGATGTGGACCTCGCGCGTCTGCCCGATGCGGTGCAGGCGGCCGATGCGCTGCTCCACCACCATCGGGTTCCACGGCAGGTCGTAGTTCACGAGCACGTTGCAGAACTGCAGATTGCGCCCTTCGCTGCCGGCGCGGGTGGCGATCAGGACGCTGCGCGGATCCTGGTGGAAGGCGCGGATCCGCGTGTCCCGTTCGCTGGTGGAGTGGGCCCCCCAGTAGACGATGGGCTTGCGGCCCAGCTGCTTGACGCGCTCTTCGATCAGCTGAATCGTCGGTCGATGATCGCTGAAGACCACCACGCGGTCCGGCGTTTCCTGCAGTAGTTTTGTCAAGACGTCCAGCTTCGCATGCGTCTTGATGCGCTGCGCCCGCTGGGCGAGCTGCCGGGCGATGGTGCGATACTCGGGGCTGATGCGCTCGGCCTCCCCCAGATGCTGGAGCGATTCGGCGAGCGCGCGCGCGGAAGAGCACAGCCGCTGGCGCAGGTGGATGACCGCGAGCTGCAGGATCCCCTTCTTGGTGGGCCGCCGGCGCCGCTTTCCGTCCTCCGTCTCCTCCTGCTCGGCCGGCTGGATGAAACCCTCGCGATACAACCGTCGCAGGAACTCGGTAGTGCGCTGGTATAGGTCCGCCTCGGCGCGCGTCAGCTTGACCTCGGGGTGGCGCGGCCGGCGCGGCGGCAGGTCCAGGTCGAGCGCGACACTCGAGCGCCGCGTGCGGATCATCACCTCGTGCGTCAGCGTGCGAAGCGCCTCGGGGTCGCGCGGCTGGCGGTGGTCGCCCGAGACCAGGTGCTCGCTCTTGAACTCCTGCCAGGTGCCGAGCTGGCCGGGCCGGAGCAGCGTGATGAGGTTGTACAGCTCGCGCAGGTCGTTCTGGAGCGGCGTCGCCGTGAGCAGCAGGATGAAGTCGCGCTCGATCTTCTCGATGAACTGGTACGTGGCGCCGCGATGGCTCTTCACCTTGTGCGCCTCGTCCACGATCACCAGGTCCCAGCGGTGCCGCAGGATCTCCTCGGCGTGGCGGCGCGAGCGCGCGCGGTCGTGTGAGATGATCGCCCTGGTGATCGTCCCGCGCTGCCAGTCGTCGGGCTTGGTGGGCGTGTCGAAGTGCTCGAAGAACTTCTCTTCCAGTTCGCCCTGCCACTGGCCCACGAGCGAGGCGGGCGTGAGGATCAGCACGCGACGCGCCAGCCCGCGGATCGCCAGCTCCTTATAGACGATGCTCGCCTCGATCGTCTTGCCGAGGCCGACTTCGTCGGCCAGGATGGCGCGGCCGCCCATGTCGCGCAGCACGCGCTGGGCCACGTCGATCTGATGGGGCAACTCCTTGATCGCGTTGGCGTCGAGCGTGATCAGCCGGTCGAAGCCGGGGACGAGGGCGATGCGCTCCGCCTCGCGCCGCAGCTCGTACCAGGCACGGTCGGCCGGCGGCTGCTTGAGCTTGTCGACGAACAGCTGCAGCGAGCGCTCGTCGACCGCCCAGGAGTCGTCGGGGAGCGGATTGGGTTGCGTCACGCCGTGCCTCGATACGGGGGTCGCAATATAGGAAATAGAGCCGCTCGCCAGGGCGCGCATTGACCTGGTGATGCAAGTCACATCTGTGCGCCCCCGCGCACGGTATGCTCACGGCCCCTTACCCGCAGATCGCATGGTCGGGCAAGGCGACGGGTAGTGCGCCCTGGAGACCCACAACTCCCTGGAGGTCACATGAAGGGCACGCTAACTCGCACGGGCCTCGCGCTGGCAGCGATCACCGCCTGTCTCGCGGGCGCTGCGCTCGCGCAGCAGTCGCGGCAGCCGGTGCTTCGCCATGGCTTCTGGTTCAGTGGCGGCCTTGGATACGGCACGCTCGGCTGCCAGGGCTGCAGTGGCCGTGAAGGGTCGATCAGCGGCAATCTCTCGCTCGGCGGAACGCTCAGCCCGAGAGTCCTGCTGGGGGTTTCGACCAATGGCTGGACCAAGTCTGACAGCGGCTCGACGCTTACGGTCGCGGCTGTCACCGCGGCGGTTCGCTTCTACCCGTCCCCGACCGGCGGCTTGTTCCTGACCGGTGGGGTGGGCCTCGGCACAGTGAGCGCCGGGATCAACGGTTTCGGGAGCGCCAGCCAGACGGGCGGGGCCGTGCTGCTCGGCGTGGGATACGATATCCCGATCGGCCGCAGCGTCAGTCTCACGCCTTACTGGAACGGCTATGCGCTGACCTACTCCGGTGGCGACGCGAACGTCGGCCAGCTGGGGCTGGGCATCACGGTGCACTAAGGCCGGGACGTTTCGAGAGACAGGTTGCTGCGCGCCGGACCAAAGGACTGGTCCGGCGCGCTGTGTTCGTAGATTCCCTGCATGGCCTTGGACCCGCTCCCGCAGCAGCGCCTCGCCATTGAAGCGCCGCCCGGCCCAGTTCTCGTGGTCGCGGGACCCGGCGCGGGAAAGACGTTCTGTCTCATCGCCCGCATCAACCATCTCGTCGACACCCTCGGCGTAGCGCCCGAGCGCATCTGCGCGGTCACGTTCACGAATCGGGCCGCCGAGGAGATCGCCGGCCGATTGAAGCACACGCTGCGGAACCGTGCCGACGCGATCACGCGGGGTACGATCCACGCGCTGTGCCTCTCCCTGCTGCGCGAGCACGCGGAGGCGGCGGGCCTGCGGAAGGGGTTCGGTGTTGCCGACGAGCAGTACCAGAAGGTCATCCTGGGCCGGCTGCACGTGCCGCTCGAGCAGCGGGGCGCGCTGCTGAACCGGTTCGGCCGGCACCGGGTCCAGGATTACCGGTTGACGCAGGACGACGCGCGGCTGTATCGGGAGTACGCGGTCTGGCTGGCGCACCGCAACATGCTGGACTTCGACGACCTCGTCACCAAGGCCGAGCAGCTGCTGCGCACGCGAGGCGACATCGCCGACACGATCGCCGCACGCTGGCACCATCTCCTGGTGGATGAGTTCCAGGACGTGAACGCGGTGCAGTACGACCTTCTGAAGCGCCTCGCGGCGCCGCACGACAACCTCTTTGTGGTCGGTGACGACGAGCAGTCGATCTTCACCTGGACGGGGGCCGACCCCTACGTCCTGGTGCGGTTCGGCCGCGATTACGGGATCGAGCGACCGATCGTCCTGGACAAGAACTGCCGCTGCTCACGCCAGATCTTCGAGACGGCGCGGCGGGTGCTCGCGCAGAACCCCCAGCTGTTCGAGAAACAGCTGAGCGCAGACCAGGAATCACCGTACGAGGTCGCCGCATTCGCATTCCGCGACGAAGAGGAAGAAGCCGCCTGGCTGCTCGAGGACCTCCGGAGCGATCGCGCGACCTCCGGCTTGGGATGGGGCGACTACGCGGTCCTCTACCGCAAGCACAAGCTCGGCGAGTACCTCGAGGGACGACTGCTCCGAGCGGGGATCCCCTGCCGGCTGGCGCGCGGCCGCTCGCTGGTCTAGGACGACGTCATCAAGTACGTGATCGCGGCGCTGCGGATCGTGCGGAACCCCGACGATCCCGTCGCGGTCGAGGCGTTCGCGCGCTGCGTGCTCTCGCCGCACTTCCTCCAGGAAGTGATGGCCTCACCCCCGTTCCCCCTCACAGCGGAGAGGCGGGACGCGGGCGACTTCCTCGCCGCCGTACGTGCCCTCGCCCGGCGCCGGCCGGCGCAGGACCCCGACACGAAGAAGCTGTGGCGGCTCGTCTTTCAAGTGGAGAACCTCCGCGCTCTGGCCCGGTCGCACCACGCGCTGGCGCCGCTCGTCGACGAGATCCTCTCGCAAAGCGTCGGGCCGTACCGGAACCCGCTCGAGGAGCGGCACGACGAGCTCACCGATCCCGCCGATAGTCCCGAGGCGGTGCGCCTCGCCGAGCGTCTCGGGGCCGCGATCGCGGGGGAGCGGGACATCGTGATCGAGCCGCAGGAAGGGCTGGAGATTGCGTTACGGGGCATGCTCATCGCCGCGGGCGTCCGCCATGCCCCGTCCTCCCCAACCTCCCGAGCCTCCGCAACCTCCATAGCCTCGTCAACCTGCCCGCTCACCCTGTTCAAGGCGCTGCAGTTGTTGCACGCCCGGGACCTCGAGACCGCGCTCGAGCGCTACGTCACGTTCGACCTCGAGACGACGGACGGCGACGTCGCCACGTGCGGCGTCGTCGAGATCGGCGCAGTGCGCGTCGTGCAGGGCGAGATCGTGGACCGGTTTCACTCGCTGGTCCAGCCGTACCAGCCGATCTCGTCGCGGGCGAGCGCCATCCATGGCTACACGGATCACGACGTCGGGGATGCGCGCTCGTTTGCCCAGGTGTGGCCCGAGTTTCGCGCTTTCGTCGGCGACGACGTCCTGATCGCCCACAACGGCCAGCACTTCGACATCCCCGTGCTGCGCCGGCTGGCGGCGGGACGGGCCGGCGTGGACGGCCTCGTGTTCTACGACACCCTGCCGCTCGCCCGCTCGCTCTCCCGCGACAGCGCCAAGCTGGAGGACCTCGCCCTGCGGTTCGGGATCGACGCCGGCCGGGCGCACCACGCGTTGGACGACGCGGTCACGCTGGCCCGGGTGTATCGTGAGCTCGAGCGCCGGCGGGGGATTCGTGCCCGCAAGGCGGTGCTGGTCAACCTGCTCGACTACCTCGGACTGGCTTTAGCGTTGGAGCAAGGAACGCCGAGCGGGGAGCGCGACCTGCTGTTCACGCTGGCGAAGTTCCACACGCTGGGCCGGTACAGCGATGCGCTGGAGTTCTACGGGGTGGAGCGCGCGCGCGCCGGGAGCGCCGCGCCTCCCGTGGACGACGTTATCCGGCGACTCGGCGGACAGGCGCTCATGACGCGCCTCCGCGCCGAGCCCGACCCCGCGCAGCGTTATCCCGCAGCGGTGGCTCGGTTGCGGGCGCTGCTCGAAGGCGACGCCTCGACGACGCTCTCCGACAGCATCGATAGACTGCTCGAGCGGGTGGCGCTCTCCACGTCGGACGGCATCGAGGTCTCGCCCGACCGCGTCAACCTCCTCACGCTGCATTCGACGAAAGGCCTCGAGTTCTCCCGCGTGTACATCGTCGGCGTCGAGGACTATCAGATTCCCGGTTATCGCGAGTCGACCGAGAATCGCCAGGCCGAGATCCAGGAGGCGCGGCGGCTCGTGTACGTGGGCATGACGAGGGCGCGGGAGCGGTTGGTGCTGACGCGGGTCGAACGCAGGTTCGGAATGGAGGCGGGGGGAAGTGCGTTCCTCGAAGAAATGGGGTTGCAGGTACAGGGCGCGGCGGCCGAATGAGCGAGTCCTAGTCTTTCTTCCAGGCGCCGAGCAGGCGGCGCAACAGCACGAGCTGGCCCAGATGGTACGAATTGTGGTCGGCGAGCACCAACGCTTCGCGCAGCAAGGTTTGGCCGGTGCCGTGCGGGATGCGGGCGAACAGGTCGGTCTTTGGGTCGGCCACGAGGCGCTCCATCACGCGGAGGTCCCGGTCCACTTGGGCC
>Ga0209803_1003159_pt1 | contig 9999 bp, 9 predicted proteins | sample GraSoiAngelo_138_FD_185895 | JGI IMG/M metagenome (GOLD analysis project Ga0209803, IMG submission 185895) | Grasslands soil microbial communities from the Angelo Coastal Reserve, California, USA - 14_0929_09_40cm (SPAdes) (version 2) | ecosystem: Environmental > Terrestrial > Soil > Grasslands ... | reverse complement strand
CGCTCGGATCCGGCGAGCTCGATCTTCGCACGATCGCTCAGGTCGATCATGCCGGCGCGGGTTCGGATCGCACGGACCTCGGCATCGAGGGAATCGTATCCCGCGGGGATTGACCACCCCGCCTCCGAACGGAAAATCGCTCCGCTCAGGTCATGATAGGCCCGCAGCTGAAGTTCTTGCATCCGCATACAACCGATGCATCGGCGCCATTTGGCTTTTACGTGAGGGCTACGCCGCGGGTGCGGCCGCCGGAGCGCCTCCGCAAGGGGAGGGACCGCATCGGAAGTTTCAATACGGCCCGCGCTCTGGTCTCGCCGCGATGGCTCCCGAACTCCGCGACGGTCGGATTTCCGTGTTCGCGAAACGCATCATGCGGAAACCCCGGACCCTTCACTGCCCGTACTGCGACGGCAAGGTCCTGTTCACGCGGAACGAGGAGCACCTCGATGCGAAGAACTGTCCGCACTGCGGGATGCGGGTCGAGCGCCGCGAGTGGCCCGAGAAACTGTACGACCCGATGCCGATCCTGCGGACGAAGCCCGGCGGCCCCGACGCGATGAAGATTGAGACCGCCGATGCGAAGGAGCCCGCGACGAAGAAGGACGAGAAAGAGAAAAAGGCCTAGCCGAAGACCGCGCCGCACTTGAGGCAGTCGCTCCAATACTTTCCCACGGGGGCGCCACACTCCCCGCACTCCCCGCCTTTCGCGGTCTGATCCGCCTTCACGACGACGAGCTCGGGATTCGAGAGCTTGTCCCACCGGGGTTCGCGGACCAGGAGGAACGCGAAATCGTCGCCCCATGTCTCGAGCTCGAGGAACGCGATCTTGCGGGTCGCGAGCATCTCGTTCATGGACTTCATGAGGTCCCGTGCATCTTTGAACCGAACGACCCGCTCTTGGTCGCCGAACCTCAGCTTCGCCTTCCGCAGGTTCAGTTCCTCGTCGAGCCAGCTGACATCTTTCATCTCGATGGTGAGGTTGAAGGAACTGAGGCGGCGGTTGATCTCTGCGAGGACCGCCGAGGGCTCAAACGCTTCCGAGACGCGGAACCCGAGCCAGTCGATCAGGACTCGGGTAATCGCGCGGTATGGCGTCGATTGGTACTCGAGGACGAACGCCGCCTCGCCGCCCGGATACACGGCGACGCGTTTCGCGAAAACGGCTTTCGTCGGCGGGACGGTGAGGCCGAGGTCGACGAGGCCCGCGTGGGCCTGGTTCACGAACGCTGCGGCGTCGCCCGGCTTCGGCACCGCGGGCGGCGCGGCTTTGGGCTCCGGCTTCTTCGCCTCGGGTTCCGGCTTCGGGGCTTTCAGCTCCGGGGGCGCGGCCTTTTCCTTCTTCTCCTTCAGTTCCTCGGCCGCTTTTTCTGCCTTGCCCGTCTCCGGCTTCTCTTTCTTCCAGAACCTGAGGGGCATCCCGCCGCGCGTACTCGGGTCGCGCGTAATAAGAGTTTGGTCGTCAAAACCGCGCGACGTATCATGGGTCCATCGACGCCGCTAAGTACGACCGATGTGTAGCCCCGCCGTCCACGGTGGATGGATGGTCCGCGAGCCACGCGTTCTCTCGTCGCAACCCCTTCGCGAGGGATGGCCTCCGATCACGGAGGAAGAGGTCGAGCTGCCCAGCGGAGCCCGGAAGAACTGGATCCGGATGCACTTCGGGATTTCCGCCGCGGTTCTCGCGGTCACGAAACGGAAAGAGATCGTCTTGACCCGCGAGTATCGGCACGGGCTCGGGCGCGTCACGTTCTCCCTCCCGGGAGGGACCGCCAAGGACGGCGAGTCCGCGGAATCGTGCGCGCGACGCGAACTCCTCGAGGAGACCGGATATCAGGCGCCGAAGCTCCTGGAGATGTACGCGGGAAACAACCTCACCGCGTACCTCGAAGGCACGCTGCACCTCTTCTTTGGGAGGGATTGCCAAGCGACGGAGCGGCGACCGGATCCGGACGAGATTCAGGCGGTCGAGCGGATGAGCGTGACGGAAGCGCTCTCCCGCGCTCGCGCAGGAGAATTCGAATCCGCGGTCGTCACGCTCGGGATCCTCATGGCCGACGCGCGCGGCTGGCTCGTCGGGTGACGTGCCCCGCGCGAGCGCCGCGACCGATTCACCACTGCAGGCCGGTTGAGAATGCGTGGGGCAGGATTTGAACCTGCGAACCCCTTCGGGACAGCGACCTCAACGCTGCGCCTTTGACCAAGCTGGGCCACCCACGCACGGCGCGGTTTGATTGCTGGCTTCGTTATTAATCTTCCTCCAGAGGACGTGGCGACGCCTCCCGCGAATCGAGTCGTCTGTGGTTCCGTCGCTCAGCCCGGAGGCGGATGATTGCCGGGCTCGATGATCATCGGAGGAGGTCCGGACGCGGACTTCGTGACCGCCCAGAGGACGACTCCCGCACAGAACGATGCGCCACCGCTCAGTATCAGCATGATACCTAGCAGAGCACCGTTCGTCGATTCCTCGAACCGCGTGTAGAACCAGATGCCGAGGCCGCCGAGGAAGTAGCCGAGGATCATGAGATTGAACGCGATCCGCCGTCTCGACATCGATCCGCCCGCGCAACGCAAGCCGAAGATGGGCCACGCCGTATTCGAAGCTTAGCCCGCTCCGAATTCAGCGGATGTGAACCTCACCGATTGCCCCGATTGGCAGTGCCTCGAGTGACAGGGTCGGCGTCCACCGGATGACAAAACATATTTGGTGCGCCCGCCCTCGGTGCAACGAGAGGATTTCAGTGCCCCGCCGAAAGCCGAGTCGGCATCCCAAGAAGCACCGCACGTTCAGCGTGATCAATCCCGCGACCGGCGACTCGCTCGCGATGTATCCAATCGCGACCCAAGCGGAGGTCCGTGCGAAAGTCGAGAGGGCCCGCGAGGCGTTCCGCTCGTGGTCGAAACTCGATGCGGAAGATCGTGCGACCTACCTCCTGCATTTTGCGGAGGTCCTCCGGAAGCACAAAGCCGACTACGCGGAGACGATGACGCTCGAGATGGGCAAGATCATCCGCGAATCAATCGCAGAGGTCGAGAAATGTGCCTGGGCCGCCGACTACTTCGGACAGAACGGCCCCGCGTTCCTGCGGCCGGACATCGTCGCGACGGACGCGATGCGGTCCTATGTCGCGTTCCATCCGCGCGGCGTACTCGGATCGATCATGCCGTGGAACTTCCCGATGTGGCAGATTGTGCGATTCGCGGTGCCCGCGCTCATCGCCGGCAACACGGTCGTCGTGAAGCCCGCGAGTGCCTCGCCGCAATCCGCTCTCAACCTCGAGGTGGCGTTCCGCGAGGCGGGCCTTCCCGATGGAGCATTTCAAATCGTCGTTGGAGATCGCACGACGGCGACGGCGCTCATCCGATCTCCTGTGTCCGTGGTGAGCCTGACGGGATCCGTCGGCACCGGGGCACAGGTGGCCCGCGAGGCCTCGAGAGACCTGAAGAAGGTCATCCTCGAGCTGGGCGGCTCCGACCCGTTCATCGTCGCCTCGGATGCGGACCTCGATGCGGCCGCGAAGGGCGCCGTGGCGGGACGATTCGTGAACGGCGGACAGTCGTGCATTGCCGCGAAGCGTTTCTTCGTCGTGGACAGCGTGGCAAAGGAATTCCTTGCGAAGTTCGCGGAGAACATGCGGCGCCTCCGGGTGGGCGATCCGTTGGATCCGTCCACGGACATCGGGCCGCTCGTCAGCCGGATGCAACGTGATGAAATCGAAGGCCAAGTGAAGGACGCGGTCGCAAAGGGCGCGAAGGTCGAGGTCGGCGGGAAGCGCGGCCGTCGCGCGGGCTGGTACTTCGAGCCGACTCTCCTCAGCCACGTCACGAAGAACATGCGGGTCCTCCGTGAGGAGACGTTTGGCCCCGTGGCGCCGGTCGTCGCGGTGCCGGACCTCGATACCGCGATTCGGGAAGCGAACGATTCGGAGTTCGGCCTCGGCGCAAGCCTGTGGACGCAGGACCTCGCGCAGGCAGATGACCTGGCGAAGCAGCTCGAATCGGGAATGGTGTTCATCAACGGGATCGTGAAGTCGGACCCGCGGATGCCGTTCGGCGGCGTGAAGCACAGCGGCGTGGGGCGGGAGCTGAGCCGCTATGGGCTACTCGAGATGGTGAATATCAAGACGGTCGAAATATTCCCCGGGAGTCCCGGTGCGAGCGCGGTCCGCAAGGAGACGGAGTGACCATCATCGGGATCGTAGATCCCAAATGGGAAGGCCGCGTGATTCGACGCGGCACTCAGATGTCAAGTGAAACAAGAAAGGTGGTCCTAGTCGTCCGCGTTATCGCGGTTGCTTTGGCCCGGCGTCGCCTGGGTTCGTCACCCTAGCATCGCCGGACCATGTCTCGAACCCATTGACCGAGGCCGGAGCTGGACCCAAAGCGGTCTTGGAGCATGTGGACGTAGGACGACACGCAAGCGCCGTGGCTTGCCGAGCCCGATCCACTGCCGCTTCCCTGGAGGCTGACGCCTCCGGGCACGACCGCGGGAGCGCTGACGGCAACGGACCCCGCGAGGGCGCCCACGATGAGGGCGATCGCGAAGAGGGCTACCATGTTCGCCAAACCTTTCACCTTCTGACTCTCCTCTTGGCCGGGAGTATTAAAAGGCCTTGTGGAGCGCTAATCACCGGCGATTATTATATGCGACTCTATGCCGAGTAGAGCGCGAGGAGCCTTTGCCTCGGGGACATCGGGGACCGTCGAGCCGTCGCGGAATCACATGGTCTCGGCAGCCTTCTCCTCGCGGGCCACACGGCTCAGCCCGAACGCGAACGCGATGACGACTCCGAGGAGGGTGGTGAAGGGCCCCACGATGACGAGGGCGCGAGATGCGGCTCCCGGAGAGGGACGGAAGACTTCGAGCGGACCCAGTGGACGCCTAGGGGCGGCCATGCCGAAGCTCCATCCCTCGATATCGGCATATCCCTTCCGCCAGCGCGGAAGAGGACAACACGCTGGCCAAGGTGGAACAACGCTGAGGGGGAGATTCGAACTCCCGAGGGCCTTCCGGCCCACCAGATCTCAAGTCTGGCGCGTTGGACCGAGCTTCGCTACCTCAGCCCGGTCGCCATCCGCGGAGGACGGAAATACCTTTAGCTCGGTCGCGTCCTGGCCGCGCGAAACGCCCGTCGGAGCGACCGCACGGCGGCGCCGTCGCACGATCGGAATGATGACCATCGCAACCGCTGCCAGTGCCGGCATGGGGAATTCCGGAATCGGGTAGAACAGGTGACCCCAGGTATCCGGCACGTTCTCGTTGATCGCAGGGCCTCCCCAGCCGTATGCCACGCCCGCGTTGAAGTCGTACGCGATGATCGCGAAACCTGCGGTTTGATTCCCGGTGGGGAGGAGGGTCCCCCATACATCGGTGTACCGGATCTTGAACTCATAGAACTCGTTCGCTGCGAAGCGGCTCGCTCCCGCGTCCCCCAGATCGCATGCCAGGCACTGGGGGTCCCATCCCACGCCGTTGCCCTGCCAGCGCTTCAGAACCGCGTCGCCGTTGCCGAAGACATAGAACAGCTTGTCGTCGACCTGTGGAGTGCTGCCCCCATTGTGCAAGGTGTCAAAGATGATTTCACCCCAGTCATTCTTGTTTCCCGCCGTGTCCGCGGTAACCTGGATGCAGAGGTAGACAAACTGGGTGTCATCCCTGCGGCCGACGAAGAACCGGAGGGCCGCGTTGGACCCCATCGAGGCGCCGTTGTATTCGCCACCGGAAGACGCGCAGTTGCCATCGATCGCGGGCGTGTTCACTAGGAGCGTGGCGCTGATCTGATTCGGAGGGTTGGCGTGAAGCGGGCCCACGGAGACCATCAGAGACGGCGCGTTGCTTGGGATCGGCACGTCGGTGATGTCCCAGCTTCGGGACCAGTCCGACATCGCGAAGACCGTGAGGGGGTTGAAGACCGGCCCGAGGAACGCGGCGGACACAGAGGCCTCGATTTGCGTCCCTGCGAACGCAACGTTCGGAAGTTCCGAGACGAGATCCCAGTTCGAGGTCGTCGAGTTCCATGTGAAGAGCGACGTGGAGCGGATTTGTCCGAGGCGTCCCGTCACCTCGATCATCCGATTCGCGGTGATCGCGCCGATCGACTGGCCGCTCACGTTCCCGGAGTCTGTCTCGACGTACGCGCGCAAGACGTCGAGGCCGGCCCGTCGCGGTAGCCACAAGGGCGGCGGGACGGAGCCGTTCGTCGGAGGGAGGGGAAGGCGCCGTTCGGGGAGGATCGCTCCCGCGAGGATATCGCCCCGCGTCTCCAGATAGAAGTACGCGTTCCCGGGGACCGACATCGCGGATGCCACGATGTCCAGATGGTCCGGGATCGGGTCGATCGGATCGGGCGTCGTGTTGGTCCAGTCGTTGAACACCCCGTCAATCGTCTTCGCCGCAGGGAGGATCTGGATGTAGGCGCGGGCCTCGGGCCCGGCGATCGTCGTGGGCACCGCGGTCCCGTTGGCCGTCGTGACGGCGTCGACCGCGCTGACTCGCAAGGTGACAAACTGACCCGCCGGCAGGAGGCCCGGGTCGAGGGTCACGGTCTGCGTCGTGTTCTGGCCCGCGGCGACCCAGAACGGGAGCGCGAGGGACAGGACGGTTCCGCCGCCAACGAGGTCAAACGTCACGCCGTTCACGCGGATGTCCCTCGCGAGCGCACGGAACGTGAGTTGGAGCACCGGAGTGGGACCCGAGAGGACGTTCGTGAGCGGGGCCTCCTCGACCACCAGAGCGCCAGGCGAGAGGCCGACGACCGCGCCCAGGCCGAGGACCTCGGAGGCGTGGGCCGCGACCACCGCTTGGAGGGCGGGGTCGAATCCGATGAGGTTCCGATCCAGGGCCAGCTCGATCTCGTCGCCGACCGCGATGGCGGGGAAGGGACCGACCGGCTGCAAGGCCGACGCGTTGTCCCGGTCCGCGGCGCCGTTCCACTGCCGGAGGAGGGTGCCCTGGAGCGCGCCGTTCCATCCCCAGATCTCCGCGACGAACTCCGCGTCGGTCTCGGGTGCGTCGTACCCGGGTCGAGTCGGATCGTGGACCAAGACGTAGACGCTGGACACGGTGGGCCCGGCGAACAGAGGACCTCGCGTCTTCGCGTACGCGAACAGCTGACTGCCCTCCGCGTGCACGGCGTAGGCGAGCAGGTTCGCTTGGGCGGGCCCCGAATCCACGGGACCGGCGTTGAGCGGCACGTAGCGCCACTCCGTGAAGTTGCCGTCGACCGCGAACACGTAGGGCGGTGCCGGCGGGACCTGGGTCCCCAAGAGGAGCGAGAGGAGCAGCATGACCGCGACGGATCCGCCGAAAATACCGTACGCGGCGCGGAGGTCCCGCCGAGTCACACTCCGGAACAAAGGTCGCGCGGGTTGACCGTTCGGCGGCCGGACCCCGTTCGTGAGGCCGTTCGTCAGGCCGTTCGTCCGGCCCACCCCATTCACGAGCCCGTTCGTCCGGCCGACGCCGTTCCCCAGGCCGTTCGTCCGACCGTTCCCGTTGACGAGGCCGTTCGTCCGTCCCCGCGTCCCGTTTACGTGGCCGCTGCCTCGGACCGAGGTGTTTCGGGACTGCAGGGCGGACGAGTTCGTCATCCCGTGCGTCGGGGCGGGTGGCAAATCCATGTTCAAGCCCCCGCGGCGCCCCTCGTCCTCATCGGGGTGCGGCGCATGCCGACGGCCATCGCCGCGAAGCCGACGCCGAGGAGAATCATGCCGATGAGAACCGCGCCCACATTCAGACGACCGAACGCGACATACGATTCGCCGAACAGCGGGACTCGGAAGAGGTCGTGCAGGAACGAGCCCAGGACGAGGCCCGCGCCTCCGATGGTGACGTAGAACACGCCTACGTAGTATACGACGCGTCGCCACCGGGACCGCTGGATGTGTGTGGCGCGGGACCGCGGGGGGACGGATTGGGCCGTGGCAACCGGGACGGTTCGCTCCGCCGGCATGGGAGCCTGCATGACGGGTTCAGGGGGGAGAGGCTCGAACTCCGGCTCGGCGATGGGCTCCGCGGGAACGATTTCATCGGGAGGTGTCGGGAGCTCGCCCTCGTCCTCCGGAATCGACTCCGGCTTGGATTCGGCTTCCGGCGGTGGAGGGAAATCATCGGGAGGCGGTGGGGACTCGGGTTGTTCGACCGCCGGCGGCGTGGGCTCTCCCTCGGCGGGAGGCCCCTCTAGGAATTGCTCTTCGGAGGACGCGGTGGCTTCGGTCGCCTTCTCTTCGGGGGCCGGTTCGGGCATTGCCGCGATCGGCGGCTCGACCGGGGCCGGCTCTGCGCGCGGTTCGGTCGGCGTCTCCTCCGTGAGAGCGGATTTCTCGTCCTTCGCCTCGGGACCTTCCTCCCCGAGTTCGCTCTCGTAATCCATGAAGAACCTGGCCCACTGTTTCCGGCTGGCGACATCCTCGGTGGGCGGGGCGGGCGTCGACTCAATCGGCTTTGACTCCTTCTCCCGCACCTTCGCTTGCCAGCCCTGTTCGTCGACGAAGAACAGGAGGCGGGCGACGAGGTCTGCTTTCGTGCCGTCGGACGGCAGGCCGTACTTTCGACACAGGAGCTGAAGCTCCTTCGTCGTGCCCGTTCGGATCTTGACCTTCGCGGGCAGCGAACGGACCGGCGGCTTTGGCTCGCTCGGCCGGAGGACCTCCACGAAGATGCCGCACGTCGTGCACAGCCCTTCGGGCCGGTTCTCGGAAAACTTCAGCTTTCCGCCGCAGTTCGGGCAGCGATCCGGCACGAGCTCCGAAGGCTCCGCCGGCGGCGGAGGACCTGATTCATCTGACATCGATTCGTAGGGAGGTCGGCCGAGCCGGCGCATAAAGTCGATTGGCTGAGTCTTGTCCGTGAGAATCGTGAAAGATAGCCACGGCCGGGACGTGGGCTGGGGACGCCCGAATTAGTGCCCTCGGAGAGGCTCCACGTCGAGCTCGAACGCGAGGGCCGGCTGCACGAGCGCGTACGCTTCGAGGATCCGCGGATGGATTTCCCCGAAGCGACCGACGGCGTGCCCGTCGACGAGGACGGAGGCGGCCCGGCCCGGAATGAAATTCCGGTCGTCCACGGCTTGGACCTCCGCGGTCCAACCGACGTCCCGCAACAAGCTGAGGACGAGCGACTTCGCTTCCGTGAACGAGGCTTTGTGATGGATCGCGGCGGCCGCGACGCGCCGGACGTTCCGCGCCGCGACGACGACATCCGCGATCTCGAAGACCCGCTGCGGCAGCTCGCGGTGTTTGTTCAGGCGGAAGATCGTCAGGAGGGCGGGGAGCATCGACGACCGCAACGTGGAGAAATCATCCCCGAGTGGATTCTGGATCACGACCCGGTCCGGCGCCTCGAACGGATCTTTGGAAGCCGCGACGGTGAGGGACATGACTTCTTGGTACCCGTAGCCCACGAGCAACCCGCGCAGTGCCTCGGCGAAGTCGTTTGCGGCGAGCGGTTCGCCGATCGTCGGGCGCCGCGGCAACGCCCGCGGGTATCGATCGTACCCTGCGGAAATCGCGAGGTCTTCCACGAGGTCCACCTCGTGCAAGAGGTCGAGCCGGTACGCGGGCGAGAGGACCGAAAGCGTTTCGCCGTCCGCGCGGGCATCGTGGCGCATCCGGCGGAGGCCCTCCACCGCTTGCGCCGGCGTCAGCGACAGCCCGAGCCAGGCGTTCGCGCGGCCCAGGTCGAGCGAGTGGGTCGCGGGGGAGAGGTCCGGCGTCTCGAGCGTCCGATCCGAATACTTCGTGCGGACGGTCTGGATCCGACCTCCGCGCTCCGCGAGCGCGGTCGCGAGGATTGCGAGGCAGCCTTGGACCGCCTCGAGGTCCGTGCCCGTGACGTCGAGGAACAGGTTCTGCGTGTCCGGCGTGAGTTGCGTTACGATCCCGTTGATCACGGGAGGGAAGCTGAGCACTTGTCCATGGGCATCCCGGATGATCGGGAAGCGCGGCTTCGATGCGACGAGCGGCGCGTACTCGCGGCCCTTCTCGTGCTTCACCAGGATCTCG
>Ga0209803_1003158_pt1 | contig 10001 bp, 8 predicted proteins | sample GraSoiAngelo_138_FD_185895 | JGI IMG/M metagenome (GOLD analysis project Ga0209803, IMG submission 185895) | Grasslands soil microbial communities from the Angelo Coastal Reserve, California, USA - 14_0929_09_40cm (SPAdes) (version 2) | ecosystem: Environmental > Terrestrial > Soil > Grasslands ... | reverse complement strand
GTCGCTGTAACCGCGGGCCCGCAGGGCCGCAACGACCAGCGGCAACGACGTCACGTCTTTCATGGGGGCGGGCAGCACGCTGATGCCGTCGAAGTCCGAGCCCAAGCCGACGTGGTCCACCCCCATCACCTGCACCGCGTGATCGATGTGCGCCACTAGGCGCTCGATCCCCGGCACGGCGAGCTCCACCGCCACGCGCTGACCCACGAACTGATCCACTGCGAACGCGGACTCTCCGGGACGGTCCCGGTAACGCGCGCGGATCGCGTCGGTCTCGGGCTTCAGGCGGGCGCGGAGCCTCTCGTACTCGCGGCGGAAACGGTCGTCGAGGAAGACCGGGTAGAAGTTGATCCCCACGACGCCCCCGGTCCGGGCGAGCGCGCGGAGCTGGGCGTCGCTCAGGTTCCGGGGATGTCGCGCGAGCGCCCGGCAGGCGGAATGCGAGGCGATCACCGGGCGCGTCGTGACGGCGATGACGTCCCAGAACGTCGCGTCCGACACGTGGGAGACATCCACGAGCATCCCGAGCTCGTTCATGCGACGCACGACCTGCTTCCCGAACGGGGACAGGCCGCCTGAGCGACGGGGGTCCATCGACGCTCCCGCCCAGTCGTTCCCGTTGTTCCACGTGAGCGTCATGTAGCGCACGCCCAGGCGGTACAAGGAATCGAGGCGTTCGAGGGAGTTCTCGATCGCGTGCCCGCCTTCCACGCCCAGGAGCGCGGCCACGTGGCCCCGCGCCGCCGCACCGCGGACCTCATCCGCCGTGGTCGCGAGCTCGACCTGCGGATCGGTGTCGGCGAGCGCCCGCACGGCCGCGATCAGGTCCAGCGCGCGCTGGAACGCGCCCGCTCGCCGATAGCGCGCGTCGACCCAGATCGAGAAGAACGCCGCGGTGAGCCCTCCCTCCTTCATGCGCGGAACGTCGATGTGACCGTCGGAGAGCCGGGCCGAGATGTCCGTGCGCATGTCCAGCATGCGCTGAGGAGTGTCGATGTGGCCGTCCAGAATGACCGCGGGCTGCTGGAGCACGAGCAGCAGTCCTAACGCGAGACCCATGGGGAGCCCCCGATCAGGAACCGGAGCGGCCAGGTGCGCGCCCGCGTGATGCCAATTCGGGGTGTCGTGATGATGTCGAGCCGCTGGCGAGCCGGCCCCCGCACGATCCGCAGCCGGCCCCGCTGCAGTGAGACCCCGTCGAGCCTGCCGGTCACCGCCAGCGCCTCGCACAGCCGCGCCGGACCGGAGCAGAGCCCGCGGTCAGTCGCTCCGCGGCGCCGGCGGCGCATCGTGTCCAGGCCGTCGAGCGGCTCGAGCGCGCGGATCAGAACGGCGGCGGGGAAGCCCTCGGCCTCGGTGACCGCGTTCAGGCACCAATGCATGCCGTAGGTGAAGTACACGTAGGCGGTGCCGGGGGGGCCGAACAGGTGCCGGTTGCGGCGCGTGCGGCGAGCGCCGTAGCCGTGACACGCGGGATCGTCGGGGCCGACGTAGGCTTCGGTCTCCACGATCCGACCCGCCACGCGTCGCCCGCCGACCTCGCTCACGAGAACGTGCCCCAAAAGCCGACGCGCGACCTCGGGTGTCGGTCGCGCGTAGAAGCTCGGGGCGAGGGCGCGCGCCTTCACCCGCCGCCGGTCAGCCCGCGCTTCACCTTCGACCAGAAGGACTCTTGTTCCCCGTCTGCCTCACCCTCTGGCGCGGGTGACGGCGCGGGTGGCGGCTCGCCCGGCGCCCGGTCGGTACGGGGGGGCCGTTCGGCCTGGTCGCGCATCTCGGTCTCGCCGCCGCGCCCGCCGCGTCCTCCCCGACCTCGCCCACCCCGGTGCCGTCGGCCACCTCGTTCACCTCGTTCACCTCGTTCGCCGCCTTCGCCGCGTTCGCCCCGTTCCTCGGGCGGTCCTACCACCGCGGTCGGACCCCGCGGGTCGTCCCGGTCGCGCCCTCCCAGGCCCTCGCCGCCCTCCCTGCCACCCTCGCCGCCACTCTCAGCGGCGCGACTCGGCTCGACCAGGGGCATCTCTGGGGGCTTCACGGGCACGAGTTCGATACGAGGTGTGAAGTTCGGGTCCACCTCCACCACTCCGACTTTGGGAATCTCGGGAGGGGCGACGGCGACGCGAGGCCCGCGCGAGCCGCGGCGGAACCGCGCGCTGCGCGACGGCACCGCCACGACTGCCGGCGGCGTCGCTGGAGCCGCGGGCGGCGCGGTGGCCGCGTTCGGCGGTTGCGACGTCTCGACGACCGCTTCCTCCCCTGCGTCGGGGGCGGACGCCTCGCCGGGGCGCAGCTTCACGGCGTACGCGCCGTCTTCCTCCTTCGAGAGGTCGATGATCTCCGCGTCGTGCGCCTGGCGGAGCAGGTTGGGGAACCGCTCGGGCTCGAGCGGCTCCGCCGCCTCGCCCTTCAGCTCGATCATCGTATCGCGCAGCTCGTCGGCGCTCACCGGCTGCTCGCCGCCCAGGCGGCGCAGCGCCTGCTTGATCAAGCCGAAGCCCTCGCCCAGGGAAAACCCGCTCCCGCCCCCGCTCGCGCGGCGGCCGTCGTCGCGGCGGGCCCCTTCGGCGGCGCGGCGGCGCGGCCGCTCCTCGCGGGGCGCTTCGCCGCGCGGCGCGCCCGTCGCCGTGGGTTGGGCCGCCGCGCCGGGCACGCCCGGGCCGAGCGAGATCTCGTACTGGCCGTTGTCCAGCTTCTTGAGGTGGATCAGGCCGCGGTGCGCCGCCTCGACCACGAACTTGCTGAAGCGCGAGAAGCCGATGTCCTTCTCGTTGAACGACGGGTCGATCTCCTGCATCACCTGCTTCAGCCGGTCGGAGCGCATCACGTCGTTGTGCGCCGTCATCTGCTTCACGGCCTCGACCACCAGCTCCCACGGATCCCGGCGCTCGGTGGTGACGTCGCTTTCTTTGGTCAGCCCCGCGAGCTCGTTGTAGGAGAAGTACTCGTCGCAATTCTGGATCAGCAGGTCGCTCGACGACTCCCGGATGCCGACCCCGATCACGTACTTCCCATACTCCTTGAGCTTGATCACCAGGGAGGAGAAGTCGCTGTCCCCCGAGAGCAGGATGAAGGTGCCGATCTCGGGCCGGGTGAACACGAGCTCGAGCGCGTCGATGGCGAGCCGAATGTCGGTCGCGTTCTTCTTGTTCGATCCGTACGCCGGGGCGAAGATCAGGTCGATCGACGACTCGGACAGCGGAACGATGTACTGCGGGTAGCGCCGCCAGTCGGCATAGGCCCGCTGCACGGCCACCTTGCCGCGGATGATCTCCGACTGCAGCAGCCGCTTCAGCTCCGATTGGAGATCGGAGCGGATCCCCATCGTCACGTTGTCGAAGTCGATCAACAGCGCGGCGTTGGGTGCGTGGGCGGGGGGCTCTTTGTGAACGGGTCGCGGTAGATGGGCATGTTGCTGCGGGGTCATGTGGCGCTCAGGTAAGCGCGCCCGAATGGCGCGGGCATGCCGCTCGCCGGCCGGCCCCAACCAGGGGCACCGGACGGCGCAAGCGGGGCACTTCGGGCACTATGTGGTTGGCGACTGCTTCGCGTCGCAACGCGTTCGTCAAAAGGGGTCGCCTATCAGTTGTGGCTGGAGCGGCAGGCAGGGGGGTCGCCGCGTTCACCGCAGCGCGCCGGGGCCGATTCCTCGGCCTTCCGCCGAGGTCGCCGAGCGCCGCTGGATGAGCCGACGCCACCCGTGCCACCCTCCAACTCCGTGATCGCATTGAAGATAAACAACTTGCGCGATATGTCTAGACCCCCAACACCTTGATGATCACACGCTTCCTGCGCTGGCCGTCCCACTCACCGTAAAACACCCGCTGCCAGGGGCCGAGATCGAGCTTTCCCTCCGTGATCGGTACCAGCACCTCGTGGCCGATCGTCAGGCTCCTGAGGTGCGCCGCCGCGTTGTCTTCACCGGTCTGGTTGTGCCGGTAGCGGCTCGGGTCCCACGGCGCGACCGTCCGCTCCAGCCATTCGAGGATGTCCTGCCACAGCCCCGACTCATGGTCGTTCACGAACACCGACGCCGTGATGTGCATGGCGCTCACGAGGACGAAGCCTTCCCGCACGCCGCTCTCCCGCACCTGCTCGGCCACCGCGTCGCTGACGTCGATGATCTCCTGCCGCGCCTTGGTGTTGAACCACATGTAGTGAGTGTGAGACTTCATTGGTGCTCCCCTCTCCCGGTTCTTGGCTGTGTCGAATTGTCACACGGGCGCTCAAGCCCTAGATTGCGCCTCAATATGGCGCTCCCGTTCCGCCAGCGGATCTTCCTCATCCTCGTGGCGCTGACCGCCACTCCCACGACGCTCGCCGTGATCGGCTGGGCCCTGTCGGTGCGGTCGGCGGGTCCGTCGGCCGGCGCCCTGGCGTCGCTCGAGGAAGTTGGCAATTCGGCCCGCACGCTGGCCGAGCGAGTCGACACGCTGCGGCTCTCCCCCGGCCAGCGTGCCGCCGTGCGCCAGCATTTCGCGCAGGTCTCGAACACGGTGACCCTGGCGCGGCGCGCCGACGTCTATCTCCGGTACTACACGGCCGGCGTGGCGGTCGTGATCCTGGTGCTGGGCGGGCTCGTCGTGTTCGCGTCGGTGCGGCTGGCAGGTCACCTGTCGCGCCAGCTTTCGCGGCCGATCGACGAGCTGGTCGGCTGGACGCGGCTGATCCGGCGGCGCGAGCCACTGCCCGCGGGGGAGTCGGCGCGCGGCGCTCCCGACTTCGACGCCCTGCGACAGGGGCTGCGCCAGCTCGCGAGCGCGCTCGACGCCGCGCGCCAGAAGGAGCTCGAGGCCGAGCGGTTGCGGGCTTTCCGCGAGGTGGCGCGCCGGGTGGCCCACGAGATCAAGAACCCGCTCACCTCGATGCGGATCGCGGTGGACCAAGTGAAGCGGTCGGGCGGTCAGGCGGACGGGGGGTCCGCGATGGCCGTGGAAGTCCTGAGCGCCGAAACCGACCGCCTCGAGCGTCTGGCGCGGGAGTTCGCGGATTTCGGCCGTCTCCCGGAAGGGCCGCAAAGCGAAGTGGACGTCGTGGAGCTGCTCCAGGAGTTGGGCCGCACGGCGGTGCCCGAGGGCGTGAAGGTCTCCGTCGAGGCCAACGGGGGGCGGCGCACCGTGCAGGGCTATTACGACCCGCTGCGTCGAGCGTTGAGCAACCTGCTCCGCAACGCCGCCGAGGCGATGGGGGGCCGGGGCGCCATCGAGGTGCGGGTGACGGGCGACGGGCGTGGCATGGCGATCACCATCGCCGACCACGGGCCCGGCATCCCCCAGGAGATGCGGCAGCGGGTGTTCGAGCCCTATTTCACGACCAAGCGCGACGGCACGGGCCTCGGGCTGGCGCTCGTGCGGCAGACCCTCGAGGCCCACGGCGGCACGATCACCGCCGGCGAGACGCCGGGCGGCGGTGCCACCTTCTCGATCGTGTTCCCCACGTGAGCCCGCGCATCCTGCTGGTGGACGACGAGGCCAACATCCGCAAGATGGTGGGTGCGCTGCTGCAGTCCGAGGGTTTCGAGACCGCGGAAGCGGGGAACGGGACCGCCGCGCTGGCGGCGGTGGAGCGCGGCGCGCCGGACGCCGTGCTGCTCGACCTGATGATGCCGGGCGGCCCCGACGGGCTCGCGACGCTGGAGCAGCTAAAGCGCGTGGCCCCGGACGTGCCCGTCGTGATGATGAGCGGCAAGGCCAACCTGACCGACGCGGTGCGCGCCACCAAGCTCGGCGCGTTCCAGTTTCTCGAGAAGCCGCTCACGCCCGAAGGGCTGCTCGTGGCGATCCGCGGGGCGCTGGAGCTCGCGCGCACCCGCGCCGAGAACCGGCGCCTGCACGAGGCGCTGGGGCACAGCGATCCGCTCGTCGGCGTGAGCCGCGCGATGGATGAGCTGCGGGCGTTGATCGCGCGCGTCGCGCCGACCGACGCCCGGGTGCTCATCACCGGCGAGTCGGGCACGGGGAAGGAGCTCGTGGCTTCGGCGATCCACCGTCAGAGCGCGCGCGCCGCGAAGCCCTTCGTGTGCGTCAACAGCGCCGCCATCCCGAAGGACCTGGTCGAGTCGGAGATGTTCGGGCACGAGCGGGGCGCCTTCACCGGAGCCACCGAGCGGCGCGTCGGTCGCTTCGAGCTGGCCGACGGCGGCACGCTGTTCCTCGACGAGGTGGGGGACCTCGGACCAGAGGCCCAGGCGAAACTGCTCCGCGTCTTGGAGTCGGGAGTGATCGAGCGGCTGGGCGGCGAGAAGCCCGTCACGGTGGACGTGCGCGTGATCGCGGCGACCAACAAGGAGCTCACGAGGGCGGCGCGCCAGGGTCACTTCCGCGAGGACCTGCTGTTCCGCCTCAACGTGCTGCCGGTGCACATCCTACCCCTGCGGGAGCGTCCCGAGGACGTGCGTCCGCTGGTGGAGCACTTCGCGGGCCGGCAGGCGGCGCGGCGGGGGCGGCCGCTGGGCTGCGACGCCGGTGCGCTGCAGCTGCTCGCGGCCTACCACTGGCCCGGGAACGTGCGCGAGCTCGCCAACATCGTGGAGCGGCTGGCGATCCTCGGGTCGGGTGACGCCATCACGGCGGACGACGTCGCCCGGGTGCTCCCGGGGGACGGGGTCCGGCCCCCGGCCGGGGGGGAGCGGGCGGGAGAGTGGACCGACGTCGCGCTCTCGGACGCGCTGGACCAGTACGAGCGCGCGCTCATCGCGCGGGCGCTGTCGGCGGCGCACGGCAACGTGGCCGAGGCCGCGCGCCGGCTCGCCACCGACCGCGCCAATCTGTACCGTCGCATGCGGCGCCTCGGGATCGAGCCGCCGCGCAACATGACGGGATGACAACGCCAACCAGGGTTCGTCCCATGCGCACGAGCGTCCTCGTCACGGTCCTGTCGGGCCTCGGGCCCGCGCTGCTCGGCGCCCAGGACACGGCCATCGTCATCATTCCCGAGAGCGCCGGGGTGAGCGTGCAGCCGCGAGAGCTGCCGCGCATCGTGGCCGAGGAAGCGATCCGGCTCTACAACGCGTCCACCACGACGCGGCTCGTCGGCCGCACGCGGCTCCCGCGCGGGAACGAATGGCGCGGCGATGTGGCGGTGCGCAACGGCTCGATCGCCGTCGGCGGGCGGATCGCGGGAACGGTGCTCGTGATCAACGGCGACGCGGCCATCGACTCGACGGCCGAGATCACGGGCGACCTCATCGTCATCGGCGGCACCGTGACGGTGGCGCGCGCGTCCGCCGTGCGCGGCGAGGTGCGCCAGTACCGCGAGCCGCTCGCCTATCGCACGCAGGGCGACGAGATCGCGCTCGCCCCCAACCTGCGGCGCCGCTTCCCCAGTCTCGGCGCCCAGAAGAGCTGGGGCACGGCCGAGTCGCGCTCGGCGCTCACCATCGCCACGAGCGGGACGTTCAACCGCGTGGAAGGCCTGCCCATCGTGTTCGGGCCGACCTTCGACTGGAAGGTCGCGGACGGTCTCCGGATCCGGTTCGACGCATTGGGGATTTTCCGCACGGCCGGCAATCTGTCGGACCGCGGCAGCGACCTCGGCTACCTGGTGCGCTCCGAGCTGCGCGCCGGCGACCGCCAGGCGCTGGGGCTCGAGCTGCGCGCCTACAGCATGGTGGCCTCCGTCGAGGATTGGGGGTTGCACAATGCGGAGGTAGGGTGGAGCGCCTTCCTCTTCCAGCGGGACTACCGCGACTACTACACGAACAAGGGCGTGGCAGGCCGCGCGTTCGTGCAGCCCGAGCCCTCGCTCAACTTCGCGCTGGAGCTGCGCCGCGACGGCCAGACATCGGCCCCGACGCGCGATCCCTGGACGGTATTCCGGAACGCCCAGGCGTGGCGCCCGAATCCGCCGGTCGACGACGGCCACTACGTGACCCTCGGCGGCTACTTCACCCTCGACACTCGCAACGACCAGCTCGATCCGACCGCGGGCTGGCAGCTGCGGGCGCAGCTCGAGCACAGCTGGAGCGCGGACGTGAGCCCGCAGGCCGGCGTCCCGCCCGCCGTGCGGCGCACGATTCCGAGCGACGGCTCCTACGCGTTCAGCCGCGTCTTCTTCGACTTCCGTCGCTACACGCGCGTGAGCCCTTCGGGGCGCGTCAATCTGCGTCTCCTGGCCGGGGGATGGCTGGGCGGCGACCCGTTGCCGCTGCAGCGGCGGCTCTCCATCGGCGGACCCGACCCGCTGGCGGGGTACGGCTTCCGCCACGGCGCGTGCAACCGCGACATCGTCGATCCCGCCTTCCAGCGCACCCTGGTGGCGGCGTGCGACCGCGTGATTCTCGCCCAGGCGGAATACCGGGGCCACATCTCGCTCCACTGGGCCTACGGCGCCGCGCGGCCCGAAGACGAGCAGGCTCGGCCGTTGTTCGCGCTCCAGGGTCCCGACCTGGTCGTGTTCGGGGACGCCGGGCAGGCGTGGCTCGTCGGCAACGGGCCGGGACGGCTCCCCAGCGATCGGCTGCCGACGCCCGGCAGCTGGCTCGCCGATCTGGGCCTCGGCGTCGATTGGGGAGGGTTCGGCGTGTATGCGGCGAAGGGGGTCACGGCGGGCGAGCGGCTGCGCTTCACGTTGCGACTCGACCATCGCTTCTAGGTGCGGCCGGGGCTCGTACTCCTCGCCCTCCTCGCCGGTGCCGCCGTTCCGGCCGCCGCCCAGGCGCCCACCCTGACGATCACGCTGCAGAGCGAGACCCCGCGCATCCAGACCACGCAGCTGCTCGCCGACGGCAAGTTCACCGCGCTGATGCGCTCCGGCTTCCCGCTCCGGCTCCACTACCGCCTGGAGCTGTGGCGCAACCGGGCGACCTGGTTCGATCAGTTCGTGCGCGAGGCCTCATGGGACGCGGTGGCGCACCACGACCCGCTCGCCGACGAGTTCGTACTGATCCGCACCGGCGGCGGCGTGGCGCGCTACGCCACGGCGGAGGCCCTGGAGCGCGCGCTCGAGCTCCCCTACCGCGTCGCCCTCAGCCCCAAGGGCGCGGGACGATTCTATTTCCTGTGCCGGCTCGAGGTGACCACGCTGAACGACACCGACCTGGAGGAGCTGACGCGCTGGCTGCGGGGTGACGTTTCGCCGGCGGTGTCGGGTCAGGGCAGCCTGGGGAGCGCCCTCGCGCGCGGCGCGCAGCGAATCATCGTCCGCATCGCCGGGCTGCCGCGCCTCACGCTGGAGGTGCGGTCGGAGGCTGTGACGAGGGAAAACTAGCGCCCGTACTGGGCGTCGATGGCCTGACGGATCCCGGCGAGCCCGCTCCCCTGGGCCGCGAGCCGCGTCGCGAGCATCGCCTCCCCCATGCAGATGTCGCAGTGGGAAGCGTGCTCCGATTCGAAACAGGTGAGGAGCGAGCGGTGCCCCGAGTGCCGCGAGCAGTCGCAGTGGCAGTAGATGCCGTCGAGGATTTGCGGCGCGCCACGCGCCGCGGCGTATGCCTCCGCGGCCCCGGGAGTGTGCGGCACCGCCGCGGGCGGCAGCACGCGCTCGGCCGTCACGCCGGGTCGCGGCTCGGGATGCGTCGCCGCCCGGCCGGTCCGAGCCAAGACCAGCGTCCCCGCCAGGGCCGCCACACCGGCGGCCGCGACCAGCCACGGGCTCTTGGCCCCGCTCACAACGCCTCGAGCGTGGCGAGCACGTCGGCCCCGTAGAACAGGCGGATGTACTTCGACTGCGTCAACGTCAGCCGGCGCACGGCCCACGCGAGGTGTACGAAGTGCGGCTCGAAGGGAGGGCGCAGCGGCTGCATCCCCGCCTCCTCGGGCAGCAGGTTCCCCTTGCGCGTGTTGCAGCCCGAGCACGCCGTGAGCACGTTGGCCCACGCGTTCGTCCCGCCCCGCGACAGCGGCACCAGGTGATCCCGCGTCAGGCACTCCCGCGGCCGGAGGTCGCGCTGGGTGCGACCGCAAAACTGGCAGCGGTAGTCGTCACGGGCGAAGAGGAAGGTGTTGGTGACCTGGCGGCGGAAGCGACGGGGGACGTGCACGAACTTCACGAGAAGGATGACTGCT
>Ga0209803_1003151_pt1 | contig 10012 bp, 8 predicted proteins | sample GraSoiAngelo_138_FD_185895 | JGI IMG/M metagenome (GOLD analysis project Ga0209803, IMG submission 185895) | Grasslands soil microbial communities from the Angelo Coastal Reserve, California, USA - 14_0929_09_40cm (SPAdes) (version 2) | ecosystem: Environmental > Terrestrial > Soil > Grasslands ... | reverse complement strand
ACAATGTTATCGTGCGCTCTACCGGCCAGCCGACGTATTTCGCGTCCGACATCGCCTACCATTACGACAAGTTCCTGCTGCGCGGCTTCGACCGGGTGGTCGACGTCTGGGGCGCGGACCACCAGGGGCACGTCCCGCGCATGAAGGCGGCCGTCGCGGCACTCGGGGTGGATCCGGACAACCTGACGATCATCATCTACCAGCTCGTGACGCTGAAGCGCGGCGCCGAGACGGTCAGGTTGTCGAAGCGGGCGGGCGAGATTATCACGCTGCGTGAGGTCATCGATGAGGTCGGGGCGGATGCCGTTCGCTTCAACTTCGTTTCCCGCGCGGCGGACTCGCACATGGACTTTGACCTCGAGCTGGCGAAGCGGCAGAGCCAGGAGAACCCGGTGTACTACGTGCAGTACGCGCACGCGCGCATCGCAGGCATCCTGACGCAGGCGTCGGACCGCATCAAGGACTGGTCGGCCGGCGATGTCTCGCTGCTCACGCACGAAGCCGAGCTGGCGCTCATTCGCAAGATGCTGAGGCTACCGGAGCTGGTCGAGGCGATCGCGAACAGCCTGGAGCCGCACCAGCTGCCCTACTACGCGATCGAGCTGGCGACGGCGTTCCACGACTTCTACGAGAAGTGCCGTGTGCTTTCGGACGACGCGGCGCTCTCGATGGCGCGCCTGAAGCTTGTTTCGGCCGCGCGGCTCGTTCTGGCGCGCACGCTGTCGCTGATGGGCATGAGCGCGCCGGAGCGCATGTAACGGACAGTGAGCAGTGAACAGTGAGCAGTGAAATAGTGGACAGGCAACAGAGTTGGGCATCGAGGCATCTGAGGGTTGTGTGACGGGACTTCTGAGGGTTGAAACCCTCAGCTAGGACTGACCTCCCGCGGTCCACTTCGGGGCGCAGCGCCGAGGAGGTCATGCGCGATTGCGCCGAAGAGGCATCGCGCATGCTGCTCGACCGGTTCCCCGGGCGAGCCGGGGGGCAGCGCGGGGAGATGCGGAGGAAGGGGCGCGGCAACTTCGTGACGGAGAGGGACCTCGCCGTTGAGAGCGCTGTTCTCCAGCGCCTGCGGGGTGAGTTTCCGGAGCACGCGCTCCTCTCGGAAGAGGGATCGGGCGCGGCGGGCGACTGGAAGCGGGGTTGGCTGTGGCTCGTCGACCCGCTGGACGGCACGCACAACTACTCGCAGGGCAACCCGGTGTTCTCGTTCACGATTGCGCTCTGCCACGACGGCGCGCCCTTGCTCGGTCTGACTTGCGCCCCGGCGACGGGCGACGAGTTCTTCGCGAGCAAGGGCGCGGGGCTGGTTGTCAACGGCGAGCCCGCCTCGGTTGCGGTAACGCCGTCGTTGGCGGAATCAGTTCTCGGGCTGGACCTCGGCTACGATGACGCGCGCGCGGCGAAGCTGATATCGCTGGTCGCGGAGCTGTGGCCGGGGATGCAGGCGGTGCGCGTGATGGGGAGCGCGGCGCTCGGCTTCGCGTTCGCCGCCTGCGGGCGCTTCGATGTTTACGTGCACCACTTTCTGTACCCGTGGGACTCCGCCGCCGGCATCCTGTTAGTGCAGGAAGGCGGCGGCCTCGTGCTCGACCGCGACGGCGGCCCGATGACGCTCTACAGCGAGGGCGTCACCGCGGGAGCGCCGGGGGCTGTGCAGGACTTCCTGCGCGTCGCGCGCGGGCGGGAGTGGCGATAACTCGTCGACACGGAATCTGCTTTTTTTTCCTTTCATTGTCAAAACTCTTGACAGCGGTTTTGACCAGGACTACTCTCTAGCCGCCGGAGAAAGGGGACAGTTTCTTGGCAAGGCCACTGTGGGCGGTGGCGGGGGTAGCGCTTCTCGGCATAACGGGAGGCGTTGGTATTTTGATTGCCTCTTCCGGGGGCGAAGAAGAGGCTGTTCAACGAGCAGTGACTTCAAGCCCAGGTCCGAGTTCATCGCCAGTCGCCTCAGTTTCACCGGTGCCCTCAGGCTTCCCCTCACCCCGCGAAGGATATATTTGGTTTGCTGCCGATCCCTCATCGCCTGAACCATACGCTGCGCAGATTCCAAAGGAATGGGAGCAACGGAGAGCCGGTGGCCGAATCGATTTTGTTCCACCGGGCACTCTTAGTAACTTCCCCTACTCGGATGTCCCACGTCTCACACTAATGGCCGGTGGTAGCGCCGGCCCATGGGCTCACCCGTTTCAAATCGTCGTTGGCCGGCAGGGAGGGGGTGGATGCCGTGGAGACGTGAACGACGGAGCGGCTGAGCCAAGTTCTAAACGGATGATCGGAACGCTTGAGTGGGAATTCTTCGAATTCGACTGCACGGAAGTACTAATCAATTATCGTCCAAGTGTCACGTACCATGGGCAGGCTTGGGAGGCCCACATCGGCGACAAGGCCATCTCAATGGTTCTTATCCAATCACCAGACCAGCCGTTTCCATCGCAGATCCTTGAGCAGCCGTCGACACCTTCGTCTTGTCGGTGAACCGGTAGGGTGTTCGTGCATCCAGATCCTTGTTCTAATCCGAACCCGGACCAAGGTTGGAACCTGAAATACTCCCCAAATGGCGGCGGCATAGACGTCCAGTACCGTTACGAACGGCTCCGTCCTTAGGAGGTTCGTGTCGGTGTCCGGCTACCTCGCGCGGATGCAGCGGTAGATGCCGAGTGCTCGACCGCGACGGCGGCCCGATGACACTCGACAACGACAGCGTCATCGCTGGCGCGCCCGGGGCGGTGCAGGACTTCCTGCGCGTCGCGCGAGGGAGGGTGTGGCGATAACGCACGGCCAAAGCAACCTGCTTGTAGTTGGATATTTCTCGGCGTAACCTTGTATGCGAGAGACGAAGGGGCATGCTTCCGTGCTCAAGCTTGGGGCTGTCATAGGGATCACGCTTCTCGGTGTAACCGGAGGCGCTGGCATATTGATTGCCTCTTCCGGGGGCGAGGACGAGGTTGTTCAGCAAGTCCGGACGACGCGGTCGGCAGGGACAGTTGCCACGGAGGCGGCAGCGTCATCGACCGCGCCCGTCGTTCCCGAGAATTGGCTGGCATATGCGGACCCGCAAGGGCTGTATTCCTTCAGCTACCCGAGTAGCTGGCACGTCGGCACAGGAGGTCAGCGGTCAGTGATCCTCACGAGTTGGGACACCGCCACCTGGATGTCACCTCAATTCCCATCGAACTCCATCAAAGTCGACGTGATTGTAGCCCCGATCGAACAGGCGGAGGCGAAGCCAGATGGTGCAACTCCGTCTTCACACTTAGCGGGCTCCCAGGGGTGGGAGATCGTCTATATCTATGATCCGTCAGCAACGGGCGGAGTAACCAGAGCCCACGAGATAGCGGCCGACCACGGCTCGTATCGCTACTTTGTCACAGGTCTCTTCGCTCAAGACCATCCCGACGAAGCGACGCTGGTGGCGATAGCCGCTAGTTTCACGTTCGGCCAGTGATGCCTCAGCCCTGCTCGGCCCCATCGCTGCTAAGTGATGCGGCTCGTCATTCTCGCTGCCTGACCGTAGGCCGTTCTAGTCAGCCATTCTTCTCGGTGCGAGGGGCTAGGATGACATAACTAGCCCGCGCGGATGCAGCGGTAGATGCCGACGGGCTCCGGGAGGCCCTTCATGACCGTGGGGCCCATCTCCTCGAACCAGACGCCTTCCATCCGCTCCGCCACACGCTCCGCCGCGGCTTCTGAGATGAGCACCTCGCCGGGGGCGGCGAGGTCCGCGACGCGCGCGGCGACGTTGACGTCGTGGCCGACGAGGTCGCTGCCGCGCTTCGCCGGGCGGCCGTAGTGTACGCCGATGCGCACCCAGAGGGGCAGGTTCTCCTTCGAAGATTGCTCGTCGAAGCGCTCCTGGAGCTCGAGCGCGGCCTCGATCGCGTGGCAGGGGTCGTCGAACCAGAGCATTAGCCCGTCGCCCAACTCCTTGACGATGCGCCCGCGCCCCTCGATCAGGTCGCCCACAAGGCGGTCCTGGACGCCGAGGAGCTCGAGCGCGGCTTCGTCGCCCTGGATGGCCGTGAATTCGGTGAAACCGGCGAGGTCAGTGAAGACGATAGCCCCCTGGACCGTGCTAACGGCGGTCTTCGCCCGGGCGGGGCTCATCGACCCTTTATTTCGAGCGAACCCGATATACTCCTGACCTTCAGGTCGAAGTCTGAGCCCTGCTTGCATTCGCAGTGCATCTTTCCGCTGAGGCTGTTAAATCGCACTCTTGGCAGCTTTGCGCCGAAAACGGTGACCTTCGCCCCGCCCGATACCATCTTCAGCTCGACTTCGTCCGAGCCCGCCGTCCCGATTTCCACGCCGCCACTGATTGTTGAGGCGTGCGTCGGCCCCTCCACCCGCTCGACGCGCACACGTCCGCTCTTGGAGCTGACATCGCAGCGGCCAGCACAACGCTCCACTGAGATGCTGCCGCTGACGCAGCGGGCGTCGAGGTTGCCGAGGACGGTGTCGACATCGATGCCGCCGGAAACAGTAGAGACCTTCACTGAGCCGAAGGTGCCCTTCAGCTTCACGCTGCCGGAGATCGCGCCCACCGATACGTCGGTCCCTAGCGGGCAGCGAACCTCGATGTTTCCAGACTTCGATTTCACTTCGAGAACGGGGCGGTGCTGGCGTTCACCCTCGCCGTGTTCATGGCTGCGCAGATGTCCGAGGATGCCGCGGTGGTGTCGATGGCGGCCCCGCCCGCTCTCCTTCAGCTCGACGGAGCGGTTTGCCGGTTCTATTTCTACATCGCGTCGCTCTTCAGCGATGACGGTTACGCCCCCGGAGGCGCTTAGGACGCGGATTCTGCCGTCTGGGGGAAGGTCGTACTGCACGCCCATTTCGCGTTCAGTTTAACGCATCGGGGGAAGGTCAAGTGTGACGCGGGTCACAGCGCGAACGGCGGGTGCAGTAGAGGGGGCGTGAAGGGCGAAGCATTTGGGAACTGCAGATCGTGGTAGGCGAGCGACAGTGCCTTCGTGTAGGGAACGCTATCGGGCCAAGATGGATGCTTCGCCCCTACGAGAAATGTGCAGCGAGGAGGCCGCCGAACGCCCTGACGGGAGGCCGGGACCGCCGATCTACTCAGGGCGAACGGACATGTGTGCTGGGCCGCGGCGCGAATGCTAGCCGTGCCTTAGCTGGTAGATCGTGTCGCTGAAGGTCAGCAGGAGTAGTTCGCCGTCCGGAAGTTCGTAGAACGACGAGATCTGCTTGCCGGTTTCGAGCAAGACGACCGGCTGTGCCGAGGCGTTGCCGCTATCGAGCGTCCAAATGCGGCCGGAGCAGTAGTCCGCGAAGATGTACTGCCCGTTAAGCTCCGGCATGGCGCCGCCACGGTAGACGTAGCCGCCTGTGACCGCGCACGAACCGCCGTCGTGGGTGCCGTAGACGGCGCGCGGGAACTGAAGGCCTTCGGAGGGTGGGCATGCCTGCTGCTGATTGAAGGGTGCGAAGCCTTCATAGCAGCTCCAGCCGTAATTTCCGCCTTTCACTACTACATCCACTTCTTCGAACGAATTCTGGCCGACATCGCCCAGCCAGAGGGCGCCGGTCGCTCGGTCGAAGCTGTACCGCCACGGGTTGCGGAATCCGTAGGCCCAGATCTCGGGCGCGCCGCCTCCGCCGGCGAACGGGTTGTCCGGCGGGATGGTGTATCGAGCTTGGCCGGTGACGTTCAGGCGCAGCACCTTCCCCAGTAGGGCGTTTGTATTCTGGCCGTTCTTCTGCGGATCGCCCGCGCCGCCGCCGTCGCCGGTCGACAGGTAGAGATTGCCGTCCGGGCCGAAGAGCAGGCGCCCGCCGTTATGGTTGGAGGCGAAGTCGGGCACTTCGAGGAGGCGCGTCTCGCTGCCAGTGTCCATGCCGGTTGTCGAGGCCTGGAAGCGCGAGAGCACCGTCGGCAGACCGCCGGCTCCGTCCTGGGTGTAGTAGACGTAGATTCGGTGATCATTAGCGAAGTCCGGCGAAAACGTGGCGGAGAGCAGGCCTTCTTCGTTTCCGCCGCCACCGACGCGGTCAGATAGGTCTCCGTACACGGTCGGAGCGAAGGCGCCGGTCAGGGAGACACGAAGGATGCGTGCGGCCTTCTGCGCGACCGCGATTGCTTCTGTGTTGCCGGTGCCGGGTATTACGGCGAAGTCGACGATCCGGTCGAACGCGCCCGACTGCAAGAACGGCGCGAGCGTGTAGGTGGGCGGAACAGCGGGAGGCGCCTCCGTCGGCGCAGGCGGCGGCGGGGGCGGCTCGGTCGGCGCTTCGGTGGGGGCGAAAGTCGGTGCGAGGGTGGGCGAGCAGCACGACGGCGTCGGCGTCGAGGAAACAGTTGACGTCGGCCCCGGCGTTCGGCCGACCGTGGGGCAGGGCGAGCAGACGACCTGGGGATTCTCCTCGCCTCCGCCGAACGCACCCGCCGCCCAGAGGGTCACCGCGAGGGAGACCAGAAAGCCTCCGCCGCCGGCCGCGCCCAGAACGTATCGCCGCCGTGCGTCCGACAGGCTACGGAACTGGTCGAGAAGTCTTCGCATACGTCCCTTCCGATATTACGAGACGCAGATTAGAGACGCATTGAAACAATCATCGAATAGCGAGCGCCGAGCTTGCGGGCCGCCGAGTGCCTCGATACCCCGCCTTCGGCGGTACTCGGCACGAACGGATGCGGAAGCGCGGTTCACATGCAAATGCTGAGATTCCTCGCCACGCCACCGACTTCGGGCGGAGGCGGGACTATCTGCTCGCCCCGCCCCGCGAGCTCGGAATGACAGATCGCGAGTGCTGAGACTCCTCGCTACCCCGCGGACTCCCACCAAAGGCGGGACTATCTGCTCGCCCCGCCCCGCGAGCTCGGAATGACAGATCGCGAGTGCTGAGATTCCTCGCCACCCCGCCGACTCCCGCCAAAGGCGGGATTACCTGTTCGCCCCACCCCGCGAGCTCGGAATGACACTTTCTCCTGAATACGGTGCTCGCGTGTGCTATAGCCGCTGGACGAAGCACTCGATGCGCTCGAGGGCTTCTTCGAGGAGAGGCACCGGCGTGGCATAGCACATGCGGACGTGGCCCCGGCCGCACTCGCCGAAGGCGGAGCCGGGGATGACGGCGACCTTCTCTTCGTCGAGAAGCCGCTCCGCGAACTCCATGTCGCTAAGGCCTGTTGAGCGGACGGAAGGGAAGCAGTAGAACGCGCCCTTGGGTTCGAAGGTCGTCAGCCCGATCTCCCGCAAACCTGCGACGGTCAGGCGTCGGCGGGCGTCGAATTCGGCGACGAACTGGCGCGCGTAGTCCTCGCCGTTGCGGATTGCCTCCAGCGCGGCGTACTGCGAGGGGGTGGGCGCGGACATGATGATGTACTGGTGGATCTTCATCATCGCCTCGAGGATGTCCGGCGGGGCGCAGACCCAGCCGACTCGCCAGCCCGTCATCGCATACGCCTTTGAGAACCCGCCAAGGAGGACGGTGCGCTCCTTCATGCCGGGCAGCGAGGGGAAGCATGTGTGGGCGATGCCGTATGAGAGGCGGTCGTAGATCTCGTCAGAGATGACGATGAGGTCGCGCCGCGCCGCGAGTTCCGCGATCTCCGACATGTCCTCGCGAGTCATCTGAGCGCCCGTTGGGTTCGATGGGTAGCCGATGAGGATCGCTTTCGTTCGAGACGTGATCCTGGCCTCGAGGTCGGCGGCCGATACGCGGAACTCGTGCTCCATGTCGGTGGGCACCGTCACGAACTTGCCACCGGCCAGCACGCAGCACGGCTGATAGGCCACGTAGTAGGGATCGGGCGCGAGCATTTCATCGCCGGGGTCGAGGAGAGCATGCGTGGCGAGCAGCAGCGCCTCCGAAACGCCGATCGTCACGATGATCTCGTTGCGAGGGTCGTAGCGGACGCCGTACAACCGCTCGAGGTGCTCGGCGATCGCCTCACGGAGCTGCGGAAGGCCGTAGTTTGAGGTGTAGTGCGTCTCGCCCTTCCTGACGGAGTGAAACGCCGCCTTCGAGAACGGCTCCGGCGTCACGAAGTCCGGCTCGCCGACGCCGAGCGAGATGCAGCCGTCCATGTTGGCGATCAGTTCGAAGAAGTGGCGGATGCCGGACGAGGGTATCTCGAGAACTTTCTGCGAGAAATGTCGCCTCTTCTGCGTGTGGATGCTTTCCGTCAAGCCGCCCTCCCGAGCGTTGTTTTGGCTATGGTAGCAGAGGCGGTTTTGCGTGTCATCGTCGCTAGCCCGCAGAGATTAGGACCCAGAGCGGCAGCGATAAAGCGAGCCCGGGTATAGCGCCGATGAGGCGATGGCCTCGCTTCTCAACGCTCGACAATAGCGCGACGGCCGCGACGCCGATGATGCCGAAGAACATTCCTACGATGAACCCATGTATCTTGAGGGCCGTGTGGTTCGCGTCCGGCCTGAACACTCCAAGCGGGTCGTTCCACCAGTCGCGGTTCTTGGCTGGTGTCCCGGAAATCTGTTCGTCGGCGCGCATCGTTGTCGAAAGAAACGGCGAAATCGCGTTCGCTAATGAGGACGCGGCTACTTGACCGGGAGTTACAGGGCCGAACCGACCCACGTCTACCATGATGAGAAGGGCGTTACCAGCGGTTTATTACGGGCGGGTCTGCCGGCTTATGACTGGACGGTAATCGAGTCCCCGGGTTTGAGGTGGCCCATCGAGCGGACCACTGCAAGGAGTCCGCGTCTTCCGTAGGCGCGTTTCGGCACCTGGTTGTGGTATACCATCAGGTTTTTGCAGGGGTCATTCTGGCCCGTAACTTCGAGCTCGACTCCTGAGGAGAAGGCGAGGACCGCCCCCTCTCTAATGTCGCTCAGATCGCCGAGGCCCTCCACGAGGATGTTCTCGCCGAAGCCGCCCGCCGGAATGTCGGTGTCAAGCTCGCGGTTCAGGTCGTCGAAGACCTCTTTCGCGACGAGGGTGACGTGCCGGGTATTCGGTACCACCTGGCCGTCGCTGCGCGTGCGCATCGGGCCGGCGTGGTAGTCGCCCTCGACCCCATACTCGCCGATCGTGACCTCGCTCTGCGGGTACTTGGGGATGCCTTTCTCCTTGCGCAGGCAGACGGCGGCGACTGTCCCAACTTTCGTTTGTCCTCTTGTCCGTTCGCCAGTTTCTTGTTGAGTCATAGCTCCATCCTCTGTTCGGCGTATCCGCGCGCCTCAATCGGCCAGACTCCCACTACCGTATCACCTTGCAACGCGTAGAACACGTCGTGCAGGTTGATCGTCGGGTCAATGTGCGAAGGGACGAGCTGCAGGCGGTCGCCGGGCTTCAGCGTCGAGCCCGGCGGCACGGCGATCATTGCATGCTCATCCGCCAGGAACGTTACGGTCGCGCCCGGTACAGAGCGAACGTCCGGCATCCCGTGGTCCTGCGAGCACGACTTGTGGCCGCAGTCCGCAGACACGCTCCCGGGCGAGGGCCGGCTTAGCACCGTGCCGAGGACCCAGAAGGCCTGCTCGAACGGCAGCCCCTCTTTCCCATAAGCGGTGTCCATGAGAACGTAAGATCCCGCCTGAATCTCCGTGACGCCGTCCATCCGTCCCGTCATATCGTAGGTGCCCGTGCTGCCCGCGGAGACGATGTCCGTGGGAAAGCCGGCCTCCTTAAAGAGCGGGACAGTCGAGAGCAACCGATCGAGCGCTTGCTTCGCCATCGCCTCGCGCCTCTCGCGCTCTTCGATGCCAGCGGCCGGGCCCTCGTAGCCCATCAGGCCGCGCAGCTCAATGCCGGGCGTGTCGCTCAATTGCCGCGCGAGCGCGACAGCGGCCTCGCCAGGCGCCGTGCCGGCGCGGAATCCGATATTCACCTCGACCAGCACGCCGACCGTTGTTTCAGTGTCCTGCGCTGCCTTCGACATCTGTTCGAATCCAACCTTGGAGTCGACCGCTACCTTGATATCGATGCCGCTCTTCGCGAGGATGGCCACGCGCGCGCACTTGTCGAGCCCGATCACCTGGTTGGCGATCAGGATGTCGTCACAGAAGCCGGCAGCGACCTCCGCCTC
>Ga0209803_1003149_pt1 | contig 10024 bp, 7 predicted proteins | sample GraSoiAngelo_138_FD_185895 | JGI IMG/M metagenome (GOLD analysis project Ga0209803, IMG submission 185895) | Grasslands soil microbial communities from the Angelo Coastal Reserve, California, USA - 14_0929_09_40cm (SPAdes) (version 2) | ecosystem: Environmental > Terrestrial > Soil > Grasslands ... | reverse complement strand
AGGGCCACGAAGCCGGCCACAACCTGCGTGATCAGGGGAAACCGCCTTACTCTACGCATTTGAACCCTCCTTGGGCCACAGGGCTATTCGAAAATCCTCCGGAGCCCACCGACGAGCCCCATTTTTCCCCAGCCCTGTCGCTGCTTGTCTGCGTTGAGCTCCTTTTCAGTCTTCATCAACCATCCCTTGACCCGCTCGGCATCCTCTGCCGTGGGCTTCAACGCGAGGTACTGTCGGAAATGCCGCGTCGCTGACCGGTTGTCATCAAAGCTCACGAGGTAAAGCCTGGCCAACTCAAAATGCGCCTCCGCGTAATTCGGATCGAACTTCAGCGCCGTTTGAAACGCGTTCCGAGCCTCCTCCTTCATTCCCCGCTTGCTATAGCTCATGCCCAGCGCATAGTTCAGCCCGGGCAAATCATCGGCCGGCTTCTCCTCCCGAGCCTTCACCCGCCGCGCCTGGGCCTGCTCCAGGGCTTTCGACAACTCCTCTGCCTTCTGGGTGAGCTTCTTGGCCGTATCCTGCTCGGCCGCGTAGGCTGTTTGCAGCCCCTGAACCGTCGTCTCGAGTTTCGCGCTCCGCGCCTCCAACTCGCTCTTTTGCTGCTCCACGGCCTTCTGGCTGACCTCCAGGGCCTTCACCCGAGCCTGCGCCTCCTGCAGGGCCTTTGACAGCTCCTCTGCCGTCTGGCCGAGTCTCCTGGTCGAGGCCTGCTCGGCCGCATTGGCCGTTTGCAGCCCCTGATACGCCGTCGCGAGCTTCTTGTTCCTGACCTCCAGATTGCCCCGCTCGGCCTCCGACGCCTTTTGCCTTTCCTCCAGGGCCTTCGCCCGGGCCTGCGCCTGCGCCGAGGTTTTTGACAACTCTTGCGCCCTTCGGACGAGCTTCTTGGCCGCGGTCTGCTCGGCGGTATAGGCCGTCTCGAGACCCTGGATCGTGAGGTCGAGATTGGTGTGGGTGAAGTAGGCAATCATCCCACCGCCGCCGAGCAGTCCAAGGGCGAGCGCACCGATGACGACCGCCGCCCTGATCTTTCTTGGCTTCGGTTTGCGTATGCTTTGATCGGTCATGCCGACGTCGAGCATTCCTTCGTCGGGCATTTCTCCCTCGGTCATCCCCTCCTCACTCCTCATCAGTCTCTTCTTTATCCGGCTCTTCTTTCTGCCCTTCTTGCTTTCGCAGTTCAATCCCGGTCACGCCGAGTGATTCCCCGCCGGAGATGATCGTCGGGGTGAGGAAGAAAATGAGCTCGGTCTTCGCCACTCGGTCGTCTCTGCTCCGGAAGAGGGCTCCCAGGATGGGGACCTCCCCCAACAGAGGGAGCTTTTTCTCCGCGCCGACCTTCTCATCTTTCATCAATCCGGCGATGACGAGCGTGGTGCCGTCCTTGACCATCACGCTGGTCTCGGCGCTGGAGGTATCGATGATGGGGATGTTGTTGCCCGCCGCCGTGGTGAGGAAACGGCTCACCGAGCTGACCTCCGGCTTGATCTTCATGCTGACGAAGCCTTCTTCGTTGATGGTGGGAAGCACCTTGAGCTGGAGGCCCACATCAACGAAGGTGACCTGTTCGGCGGTGGTGGCGGCGCTCGCGGTCTGGGTCACCGCAGAGGTCACGTAGGCCTCTCGCGTCCCCACCAGGATTTTTGCCTCCTCGTTTTCCACGACCGCGATGTGCGGCGTGGAGAGGATGTTGGTCTTGCCGATGGATTGGAGGAGTTCCAGAACCGACCTGAACTTATCCGACGAAAAGGTGCCGAGGGTCAACTTGCCGGACGCGCCGGGCGCCGGCACGATGGGAAAGAATTGCGTCACGCGCACGTCCACGACAGTCTTGAAGAGCGCCTCCCAGTCGACCCCGACCTGCAATCGATCATCCAGGCGGACCTCCATGATCCTCGCCTGGATGACAACCTCCCGGGTCTTCCGATCAAACGCGCTGATGACCCGCCGGATATCCTGCATCTGAGAAACCAGATCGGTCACGACCAGCGTGTTCGTTCGCTTATCCAGCCGGACGGCTCCGAGCTTGGGCGTGAGCGCCTTCTCCACCTCGGGCTTGACGTCCGCTGCTTTCGCGTACCGTAACTCGAAGGCCTGGGTCTGCAGCTCGGCAACCCGATCCATGCCCTCGGCGGCCGCGACCATCTGCCCAAGCTTGTCCGGCACGTCGATCAGTATGACCGTACGGGTTTGGGGATCGGCGACGACCCGTCCAACCGTGGACTTCATGTTTCCCAGGACCGTCGCCACGGTGGTCGCGTCGGCATGCTGAAGGTAGAGCGTCTTGAGCTCACGCTGATCGGCAAAAGCGGCGCCAAAGAGACGCTGGTAGTCCGCCTCTGTCATGACGTGGACGACGCGGTTTTGAACCACGTAGGCGAGCTCGTTGGTCAGCGCGATAATGTCGAAGGCATCCTGGATGGTGATGTCCTTCACGGCCAGTGTGACTCGTCCCCCCACATTCTTCCCGGGCACGACGTTGAAGTCCCCCTGCTCGGAGAGAAATTTGAGCACGGCCAGGATGTCCATTTGCCGCAGGTCCAGCGTGATCCGTTTGGCAAGCCCTGGAAGGGACGCCGACTTCTCCGGGGCTTTGATAGCCGGCTGGGAAGGCACGGCCTCGCCGTGAGCTGGCCGCGACTCGGACGTGAGCAGGAGCAACCCTGTCATCAGCCCCGCAACCCCAAGACTGACCAAGGTTCGTCCCATGGAGAAACTCTGCCCGCTAGAAGAGATCGTATTCCGCGTTTCCATAACTAAGAACAACTCTATCCCGCAAGATGGCCTTGATGCGAATCTGGTTGATGGACTCCCGCTCTTTGAGGAAAGAGGTCTCATGCTTGGCCGTGTCTTCGATCATCGCGACAGGGACCGATCCCCACGAGATCCCCACCAACTTCAGACTCTTCGCCCTCTCCCGCAAGACCTCGAGCGGCGTCGGCTCAGGCGGCTTCGTCGCCTCTGGCGGCTTCACGGGCTCCGCCTTTGCTTCTGCCTTTTTGGGCGCCGAGGGAGCAACGGGATTGAAGAGGTCCCTCTGTTCGACCTCTTTCAGATAGTCTTCCACCGGCCGGAGAGCCGCTAACGGCTGCGCCTCCCTGACCGGGAGGCTGGTTGCCCGCGCCTCCCTGGAGAAGTCCAGCGCGCTGGGCCGGACTCTTTGCGCGTTCAGCGCAATCGCAGCGACCACGAGAACCAGGAGGACGATGAGGCCACGGTTGATGAGCTTGAGGTCAAGCTCTCTGGGCGCCAACCTTCCGGAGAACCAGGACGCGACGAGCCGCCTGGCTTTCTCCTTGTACGGGAAGAGGAACGGCGCCCATGCTCTGACGTCCCCGAACGCGAGCCTTCCCCCGCCTTTTTCCCCCGATTCGATGAGCCGCAGGAGCCGTTCCTCTGGCGTCACTGCCCTGAGCACCTTTTCAGGCCAAGACCCGTTTGATCAGCCCGCGGATCATTGCCGCATCGACTTCGTCCTTGTCCGATATCACCACTCGCTCCAACGCATCATGACAGAGGGTCGTGATCCGCCGGGGAGAGCCTTGGGTGTGGCGGTAAATCTCCCGGATCGCGTCCGCCGTAAAGAGATTCCTGCGGGCGGCGTACCCTGCCTTCCGGAGACGAAACGCAATCATCGCCTCCGTGTCCGCTTCATCGAGCGGATCAATCACGGACTTGAGGCTGATACGATCCCAGAGGTTCTTCATTTCTCTTATCCGGGGCAGCAGCTCCATCTGCCCCAGCAGGATGAGCTGGAGGAGCTTAAATTCATTGGTCTCATAATTGAGAAGAGCCCGCAAGAGCTCCAACCCAGCCGAACTCAACCGCTGGGCTTCGTCGATCAGCAGCACGACCGTCCGCTCTTCCTCGACTCCCTTCTGAAAGAGATATCCTTCGAGGATTTCCAGGGACCTGGCGACCGGAAGCGGACTGGACGGAGGGGCGATGCCGAAGAGCTTCACGAGCGCCGTGAGAAACTCGGCCTCTGTCTCATAGACGGGATTGAGGATCAGATGCGAGGAAACCTTCTCCTCCCGCTTCAGGAGCTGGAAGAGCCTCCGGCTCAGCGTTGTCTTGCCCATCCCGACGTCTCCCAAGACGAGACTCAGCCCGCGCTTCAACTTGAGGGCGATCTGCAGCCGGTAAAGGACCGCCTTGTGCGAGACCGACTCGTAAAAGAAGGCGGGATCTGGACTGGTTGAAAATGGCTCGGCCGTGAGCCCCAAAACCCCGTAGTAGCTCATCGTCCTTTTACCTGGAGTTCTCTCATCGACTTTCTCCCGCAGTCGTCCAAAAGCAGTCGTGGCGCCTGGAGAGGCGTCACCGACGCCCCGCGCCGACTGAAGCAGGCTTTCTCCTTCCGACTCCGACTCCACGCCCTCTCGGGCCGGCGCAGCCCCGAGGAAGGCCCGCGCCCCGCCCATCAGCCACGCAAGCCCACGGGCAGCCTCGCCCGTCTCGTGATCCTTCACCAGACCTGCTTCGGGGTTCCCCCCCGATCGGCGCGCGGTCCCACGCTCATCAGCCGCGTCTTCGCCCCCCACCTCGCCTTCGCCGGGCAGGTCTTGAAGATGAACCACCGGACTCACGTCCTCCGCGCGGAGTTCCAGGCCGGCGTCGAGACCCACTGCCGCCGTAAAACTCGGCGCGCTGTCCCGCCGCAATGCATCGTCGTCCACGATATGGATCTCAGGCGCGGAGGGCCGCGGTGGCGCCTCCGGCAACAGCGAGGCCGATCCGGTCACGGGGGCCATGGGTCGTGGGTCGCCGGGCATCAGGTCCAGCGCGGTCCCGAGTCGAGCGAGGTCGACGGGTTTGATCAGGACGACGGTCGCGCCCAGGGCCCGCGCCTGCTGGTGGACTGCGGCGTCAGGGTCTTCCGTGACGACGGCGACCCTGATCGTCGGGTCGAACGGGCGGATGCGCTTGAGGGTCTCGAGGCCGCCCAGCCGTGGCATGTTGAGGTCGAGAACCACAACCCCCGGGCGATGCTGCTTCACACTTAGTAGCGCCTCTAGACCGTTCCGGGCCTCGAGGACAGCGAGCCCGCGGAGCCTGAGAAAGTCCTTGAGGACCTTGCGGGCCTCGGGGTCGTCGTCGACCACGAGGGCCGGTCGCCTGTCGTAGCTCATCGTCTTTTCTTCCGGAACTTCGCCTGGTTTCAGGGCTTCCCTTAGACCAACGTATCCCATACAGATGTTCACCCCCTATAGATTTGGGGAGGAGCTTGTGAGGCTGGCGAGCGGGGCTCCGGCGCTAGCCGAACGGGTCACCGTAGACTTCGGTTTGGTGGCTATTTAGGCGTCGCGATGGCTAGGCGAGCGATCTACTCCTAGGTGGCGACGCCGGGGATCTTCTTGAGCGGCCCGCCGAGCGCCTGCACGACCGCCGCGACGTTGGCATCCGGCGTGTCCAGGGGCAGGACGCAGCCGGGTCCCACGATCAGCCCGATCCCGCGCGTCTGAGCGATGGCGTCCTGCGCCTCCGCCCGAGCCTGCTCCGGCGTGCCGTCCCTCAGCGTCTTCCACTGGTCGAGCCCGCCGACGACGGCTCCGACGGTCTTGGCCCTGCCCTCGGCGAGCGAGGGCGGCGTGGCCCGATCGTCCCAGTTCCAGGCATGGCCAGGTAGCGCCGCCAACCTGTCGAACATGAGCCGGTCGCCGTGGCAGTGGATGATTGTGAGGACCGACTTGCCCTGTACGGATGCCAGGACGCGGCGGTCGTAGGGCTCGCCGAAGCGCGCATAGTCCTCCTCGGAGCTCACGCTTCGGCTGGCCGCCTGGATCGAGTAGAAGATGCCCGAGACACCCTCGGCGAGCGCCAGCGCCGCGAATCGGATCACTGTCTCGGTGATCGCCTCGAGCGCGCCCGTCACCAGCGTCGGGTGCTCGTGCAGGTCGTGCGTGAGCCGCGTGCCCGAGAGCTTGCGGGCGAGCGAGAGCGGCGAGAAGAGTGTTGGAAGGACCGGCGAGTCGCCGATGCGCCGGTCGAAGCCCATCCGCACGATCGTCTCGAGGTGCTCGACCCAGCCGGGCGCCGACCCCGGATCGAGCGGGCGGATCTTCTTCCAGTCCTCGGGCGCGCGGATCGCGCAGCTCACGCAGGGCCGGTGTCCGTCCTCGCGGAGCTCGTCGCCCTCGACGCACCCCCACGCTTCGACCGCGTAGCCGCCGCGCGGCGTGATCTTGAGGAAGTCCGAGCCGTAGCGCTCGTGGAACCGCAGCGTCGTCTGCGCGAGCCCGGCGGCGGAGCGGTCCACCGCCGGGAAGTGGCGCCAGACGGCGTAGGGCACACGGTCGACCGGCTCGCGGTTGATCGCCGCCAGGATGCGCTCGCGCCGGCCCATCTGCTTCACGCCCGGAGGACCCCGTCGCTGAGCACCGACTCGCCGCGCTCGTTGACGGCGTCGAAGCCGATGACACCACCCGCGCGACCGCGACCGCGCACGACGAAGCTCGTGGGCGGGGTGACCATCCCCGTCAGCCGCGCGGCGAGCGCGGTGACGCGCGTCGGGTCGTCACCGAGGTCGTGGCGGATCACCTGCGACACGGCGAGCGCCAGCGTCGCCGTTCCGTGGAGGATCGGGCCGGGCAGGCCGGCCGCTCGCGCCGCCGCGATGTCGGTGTGGATCGGATTCCAGATCCGCGCGCACTCGGAGTAGACGTGGGCGGCCTGCGCGGATACCGCAACGCTCGAGCTCCAGCGGAGCTCGTCTCCGCCCGGCGGCTCGAGCCGCTCGAGGGGGACGACGGCGGCCGCGTTCGCCTTGCCGTCGGTGGTGACGCCGCGGAAGACCGAGCCGTAGTCGGTCGTCGTGACGGGCCGACCGTTCCGGTCCACGGTCGAGTAGCGGATGACGACGAACGTCCCGTTTCGGCTCGGCCGGACCGTGAGCACCTGCCCGCGCGTCAGGAGCCGGTCGCCCGCCTCGGGGCGTCGATGGATCACGAGATGGTGGCTGGTGTGAACGCTGCGCGGCAGCAAGTCGGGCTTGATCGTCTTCGAGCGGAGCGTCTGCGCCACCGTCCACTCGTAGCACGCGGCGAAGAGGGGGTGGGCGATGGGGCCGCTCGGCGCGCTCGTGTCGTAGTAGCGCGGGTCCGTCTCGCCGAGCGACGCGGCGTACGCCATGAGCCAGCGCGCGTCGATCGCCTGGCTGACCGCGCCGACCTCGCGGCCGACGACTTTCGCGGGAATCACACCGGTCATCCGGGTCGCGGGAAGTTCATGGCGTCCACGAAGATCCGCTCGAAGTCCGGGTGCGCGGCGAGCGAGACGTGCTCGATGCGCGCCGCCACGCTCTCGGCGCGCTGCCGCTCGGTCTCCGAGACGAGGCAGAGCTGGGCGCCGAGCGACGCCGCGTTGCCGACGTAGCGGATCTTCTCCTTGGGGAGCGGTGGAATCAGCCCGATGCGCAACGCGCTCGAGATCGAGACGTAGTTGCCGAAGCCTCCCGCGAGCATCAGCTCGGCGACCGTCTCGTCGGACACGCTCGCCACGTGCTGGAGCATCGCCACGCCGGAGGCGATGGCGCCCTTGGCGAGCTGGACCTGACGCACGTCGTCCTGCGTGAGGACGACCTCCTGGCGCGCGCCGGCCTCGCCCGGCCGGAGGACGATCACCTGTCGCTCCTCGCCTCGCATGACCACCCGCTCGCGCAATTTCGGCGGCAACGCCTCGCGCGCCTCGACTCGGATCAGCCCCGTCCAGTCGATCACGCCCGTGTCGAGCAGCCCGGCGAGGAGATCGATGAGCCCCGAGCCGCAGATCCCGAGAGGGTCGGCCTCGCCGATCGTGTGCACGTGGATGTCGTCGTCCACGGTGACACGGTCGATGGCGCCCAGGGCGCCGCGCATCCCGTGGCGGATCTGCGCGCCCTCGAGCGCCGGGCCCGCGGGCGCCGAGCACGCCCAGAGGCGGTCGCGCGAGCCCAGGATGACCTCGCCGTTGGTCCCGATGTCCACCGCGATGCGAATCGCGGCGCCCTCGTAGATGCGGGTCGCCAGGGCGACGGCGACGGCATCGGCGCCGACGAAGCCCGCGACGAGGGGCAAGAGGCACACGCGCGCCTCGGGGGCGACCTTCAGGAACAGCTCGCGCGCGGGGAGGACGAGCGCGTGGCGCATCACGGGGGCGTACGGCGCGAGCCCGACGAAGGACGGATCGATGCCGAGGAGGAGGTGGTGCATACACGTGTTGCCGACGACGACGACCTTGTAGATCCACTTGGCCAGCACGCCCGACTGACGGCAGGCCTCCTCGATGTGCCGGTTGAGCAAACCGATGATCCGCGTGTGGAGCTTCCTGAGGTTGCCCGGGTCGAACTGCGCGAAGGCGATCCGCGACATGAGGTCGCCGCCGAAGACGGCCTGGGGGTTCAGGCTCGAGACCGACGCGAGCTGCTCGCCCGAGTCGAGCTCGATCAGCGTGCTGACGACGCTGGTCGTGCCGATGTCCACGGCGAGGCCGAACTTCATCCCCGCGGTGTCGCCGCGCTCCACGGCGACCACCCGCTCGCTGCCGCGGCCGCCCGGAGGGGCGAACGTCGTGACGGTGACGCCCGCGGGATCGTCGCGCAGGGCCGCCGGCAGCCCCTGGAGCACGGCGAGGCCGACGTCCGTCGGGGTCACGCCCAGGGCGGCGGCGAGCTGCTCGAGGTCGGAGATCTGGTGGTGCTCCTCGCGGGGCAGGCTGACCTTCACGACCTGCTTCCGGATCCCGGAGTCGAGCGTGACGCGACCCATTCCAACGACGCCCGGCCCGGCGCCCAGGATCTGGAACGCGCGCTCCTCGAGCGGCGGCGCGACCTGGACGGTCACGGCCTCACTCGGCACGCACTGGCAGGAGAGCCGGTAGCCCTCGCGGACAAGGTCGTTACCGAGCTGGATCTCGTCCATGATCGTCGGCGGCGGGATCGTGCCGGCGACGAACTTCACCCTGCAGGAGGTGCATCGGCCCCGGCCGCCGCACGTGGCGGTGATCTCGATGGATGCCGCGTGCGCCGATTTCAGGATAGAGGTGTTGGGCGGGAGGGCGAGCGTCCGTCGCGGCGTGGGGTCGCGGGGATCGGTCAGGATGGTCAGGAGGACGGCCATGCTCCCTCATTCTAGTGGTATGCTCCCGCCCATGGAAATACGCCTGGAGACCCTCAAAAGCCTGAGTCAGCTCGCCGGGTTCGACTGGAGCGACGCCGAGCTCGAGGCGGTCCGGCCGGCCGTGGCGCGCACCCTCGACCTCCTGGCGCGTCTCGAGACCCTGCCGCTCGCGAGCGTCGAGCCGACCACGCAGTACCGGGTGCTCTGAGATGCCGGACCTCGTGTGGCGCTCCGTGACCGAGCTCTCACGCATGATCCTGACCAAGGAGGTCTCGCCCGTCGAGGTCGTGCGCGCCTTCCTCGATCGCGTCACGGCGCTCGACGGCAAGCTCAAGGCGTTCATCACGGTCTGCGCCGACGCGGCGCTCGAGGCGGCGCGCGCCGCCGAGGCCGAGCTGGTGGCCGGGCGCGCGGTGGGGCCGCTCCACGGCGTGCCCTACGGGCCCAAGGATCTCTACAACACCCGTGGCGTGCGGACCACGGGCGGCTCGAAGATCCTCGCCGACTTCGTCCCCGCGGACGACGCGACGGTCGTGAGGCGGCTGCGCGCGGCCGGGGCGATCGTGCTCGGCAAGCTCAACATGCACGAATTCGCGTACGGGCCCGAGGGGCTGAACGCCCACTACGGCGACGCGGTGAACCCGTGGGACGCAGGCACCCATCGCATCGCGGGCGGGTCGTCGTCTGGCTCGGGTGTCGCGGTCGCGGCGGCGCTCGCGCCCGCGGCGCTCGGCTCGGACACGGGCGGCTCGATCCGCATCCCCGCCTCGCTCTGCGGGATCAGCGGCATCAAGCCGACGTACGGGCGCGTGAGCCGGGCGGGCGTGCTCCCGCTCGCGTGGTCGATGGACCACGCCGGGCCGATGGCCCGGACGGTGGCGGACTGCGCGCTGATGCTCGGCGCGATGGCCGGCTACGACCCCGCC
>Ga0209803_1003148_pt1 | contig 10026 bp, 6 predicted proteins | sample GraSoiAngelo_138_FD_185895 | JGI IMG/M metagenome (GOLD analysis project Ga0209803, IMG submission 185895) | Grasslands soil microbial communities from the Angelo Coastal Reserve, California, USA - 14_0929_09_40cm (SPAdes) (version 2) | ecosystem: Environmental > Terrestrial > Soil > Grasslands ... | reverse complement strand
CTCGACGTATTTTGCGTGCCAGGCCGCGCAGGCGGCCGCGATTCCGCTCGTGCTATGGCAGGAGACGTTCTCGCCGATGCGGGCGCCGGGTCGATGGTATCAATGGGGGTATGAACGCGTCGCGGGGAACCGCGTTCGTTCCGTCGCGAAACTCTTCGTCCCGCGGACGACGAAGGCGGCCCCGTATCTCCTCAAGCTCGGAATCCCGGAGAGGGCCCTCACCGGGTGGATTCCGACGGGAATCGATCTGTCGATCTACCACCCGAAATCGAGCCCGGTCGATCCTTCGGAATTCGGGTGGCGACGGGAAACGCGGATCCTCCTGGTCGTCGCGAGGCTGCATCGCGACAAGGGCGTCGATTTCGCACTGCGCGTCCTCAGCCGGCTGCGTCGGAGAGACCCGAGCCTGCGGTTAATCGTACGAGGATCGGGTCCCCAGTATTCTTCCCTCGTCCGTCTCGCCGCGGCCCTCGGCGTCGAAGATCTGGTCCGCTTCATCGGCCGAGTTTCTCGGGAGCGGATGGTCGATCTCTACAACGCCGCGACGCTCGTGTTGAGCACAAGCCAAAACGACCTGATGCCCTTCGCGCTCCTCGAGGCGAGCGCATGCGCCCGTCCGTGCGTCGTCACGGATGCCGGCGCGATCACGGACATCGTCGTGGACGGGCAGACCGGGGTCGTCCAGCAAGGAAGGAGCGAGGGCGATTTCGCAAACGCGGTCCTCACGCTGCTCCGAGACGAGGAACGGCGAATCCGGATGGAGACCCGAGCCCGCGAACGGATGGAAACGCTATTCAGCCTGCCGCGCGTGGCCGCGGCTCTGACTCAGGTGTACCATCGTGCCCGCGAGTAGTCTCGATCCGCGTGGTCGCCATCGTGGCGCAAGGATGTCCCGCTTGGATGCGTGGCCCTCGACGGGCGGTTCCGGGTTGGGTTCGTGATGCGCATCCTTTTCGTTCCCGAGGTCGAGCTCGTTGCGACGTCGGAACGGACCCCTTCGCTGTATCGCATGTTGATGGAGGATCACGAAGTCATCGGCCTCAGGTCGCCCATGGACCGGATCGTGTTTGATCCAAGCCGCGCGACATGGCCGCGCTACCTGCTCTACCCGCTGTACATCCTGGTCCTCGCACTACAGGGGGCGCGAGTCGCCCGGCGACACCACGTCGACCTCGTGTTCTGTGAGACCGCGCACCACGCGCTCGCCGGACTCATCGTGGCCAAAGCCCTGAGGATTCACGGCGTTTGGGACAGCCACACGAACATCGAACTCCTCGCGACGAGCCTCGGAAAAGGACCTGTTTTCTCCGTCCTCAGCGCCGCGCTCGAACGGTTCCTTGGAAGCCATGTCGACGCGGTCATCACGCCGACCGAACGAGATGCCTTCGGATATGTCCAGATGGGCGTGCCACGCTCGAAGGTCCACGTGGTCCGGACGTTCGTCAAGCTCCCCGACGATTCGCGAATTGCACCGGCCACCCGGGAGCCCCCGGCGAGGCCATCGGCGAGTCCCATCCTCCTCTTCTTTGGGAGCTTCAAGTACGCGCCGAACCGCGAAGCGCTGGAGTACATCGACCGCGTGCTAGCTCCGTCCCTCGAAAAGAAGGGATTCCACGGCGAAATCCGGATCGCCGGTCGGGACATCCCGGGCTTCGCGTTCCACCCTTCGATTCGGGTCCTTGGCTTCGTCCCCCATCTCCTCGAGGCGATTCGCTCGGCCGACTTGTGCATCGTCCCGGTGTGGCACGGGGCGGGCGTGCTGACGAAAGTCCTCGACTGCATGGCCGCTGGCGTCCCGACCGTCCTGTCGCCATTCGCCGCGGATGGAGTGCCCGAAGTCCGCGATGGCGTCCACGCCTATGTCGCCCGAGATCAGGAGCGCTTTCCGGATCGCGTCCTTGAGGCCCTCCGCAGCGCGAGCCAATGGCGCGGGATCGCCTCGGCGGCTCGGGAGCTGATCGAGACCCACTACAGTTGGGAGAGCCAGAAAAGGCGCCTGGAAGACGTCCTCCGGGTCGCGATGACGTCGCGAGAGTAGGGCATCGTCCCGAGTGGAGTCCGGTCGGCGAACGTCTCCGAATAACCTACAAATAGGGTCCTCCCCATCGAGTCCGTCGTGCTGGACATCCGCCTCGTTCGAGAGAGTCCGGACGTCATTCGCCGCGATCTCGCCAAGCGCAACGCTCCAGAGAAAGCGAAGCTCCTCGACGACGTGATCCGGTGGGACGTGGAATGGCGCAAGGCGCTCGCGGAGGCGGACCGCCTGCGGCGCCGACGGAACGAAATCACGCGGGACATCGCGGAAGCGAAGAAAGCAGGCAAGGCGACGGAGAAGCTCCGCAAGGAGGCCGCGACCCTCCCGGAGGAGATCGACGCGCTCGACGCGAAGACGGACGAACTCGCGGAGAAAGTCCGAAGCGGGCTGTTGCGGCTCCCAAACCTCCTCCATGAAAGCGTCCCGGTGGGGAAAGACGACACGGAAAACGTCGAGGTGGGCCGGTGGGGCACGCCGCGACGGGTCGATTTCGAGCTGAAGTCCCACGGAGAGCTCCTCGAGGCGTTGCGGCTCGCCGACTTCGAGCGGGCCCGGAAGATCGCCGGCGCGGGGTTCGTGTACCTCCTCGGCGACCTGGTGCGGCTGGACCAGGCCCTCCTGGCGTTCGCCCTGAATTACATGGTGAAGCAAGGCTTCACGGCCGTCTTCCCGCCGTTCATGATGCGCCGCAGCGCCTACGAAGGCGTCGTCGACCTCGGGGACTTCGAGACGGTCATGTACAAGATCGACGGCGAGGACCTGTTCCTGATCGCGACGTCGGAACATCCGATGGGCGCGATGTACATGGACGAGATCATCGACGAAGCGGAGCTGCCGATCGCCCTCACGGGTCTGGCCACGCAGTTCCGGCGGGAGATCGGCGGGCACGGCGTTGACACGAAAGGATTCTTCCGCATGCACCAGTTCAACAAGATCGAACAGTTCGTCTTCTGCCGGCCCGAAGACAGCTGGACGTGGCACGAGAAACTGCGGGCGAACGGCGAGGCGATCTATCGGGCCCTCGAGATCCCGTACCGCGTCGTGAACGTGTGCACGGGGGACATCGGCACGGTCGCCGCAAAGAAGTACGACATCGAGGGCTGGTTCCCGCGGCAGAACGCCTACCGCGAGGTGATCAGCTGCAGCAACTGCACCGACTACCAAGCCCGGCGGCTGAACACGCGCGCGGGGAAAGTCGGCGGGGAGAAGTTCTTCCCGCACACCCTGAACTCGACCGCCGATGGCGACGTCCCGCGGCCTCGTCGCAGTCCTCGAGAACTACCAGGAGAAGGACGGCACCGTAGGTGTGCCGAAGGTCCTCCGGCCATACATGGGCGGCCAAGACGTCCTCCGAACGCCGGGGCGGCATTGAACGCAGGGAGTCCCCACCGTCTTTGGCACAGGTGGCCGCGGTTCCTCAATCGGACCATCCGGACAGTCGAGGACAAATCAATATATATTCGGCGCGGGCGTGGTCCTTTGACAGCGGCGAACCGGTAAGGGCCCGCGGGCCGGCGGAATGGCAATCGCCCACATTGCCCTTCGCTACTGCTCGGGGAGTCCGCACGGACCCAAACGCACGGCCGACCAACGCACCGTCGCCCGTTCCCGGGACGACTGACCGTCCTGGCCGGGAGATCGAGGAGGCCTTCTACATGGCGTTCCGGGCGTCCCCGGTGGCCATAGTCATCACGGACCTCCGGGACGGCCGGTTCCTCGAGGTGAACGACCAGTTCCTTCGGTTGTTCGGATTCGACCGCGGCGATGTCCTGGGACACACGTCGGTCGATCTGGGGATGTGGGCCGACATCGAGCGGCGGCAGAACGTCCGCGAACGGCTCCGGGAGTTCGGCTCGATCCGCGACGAGGAGGTGTCGGTCCGTACGAGGATCGGCGAAATCCGGCGGACGCTCCTGTCCGCTGAGGCGGTGGACCTCCGCAATCAACGGGTCATCATCACGAGCCTCGTCGACATGACGGAACTCGGGGCCGTCCGCGAGGCGAAGGCGCGCCTCGGCGCCATCGTGGAAGGGTCCGCCGACGGAATCTACGCGAAAACACTCGAAGGTCGGATCACGAGCTGGAACGCGGGGGCGGAACAGATGTTCGGGTACACGGCCGAGGAGGCGATCGGGCGGCCGGTCTCGTTCCTCGTCCCGGAAGATCGGCGGGCCGAACTCGACCGGGTGATGGACCACCTGCGCGGCGGCGAGACGATCCCTCCGTTCGAAACGGTCCGGGTCCGGAAGGACGGCCACAAATTCGTCGCCGCCGTGACGATCTCGCGGATCTGCGACGAGGCCGGGCGGCTCGTGGGCGCGTCGGCGGCCACGCGGGACATCACGGAACAGAAACGAGCGGAGCAGCTCGTGCGGCGCTCGGAGGCGCGGTTCCGTCACCTGTTCGAGAACGCGGCCGATGGAATCCTGCTCCTCGACCGCCGCGGGACGATCCTCGACGCGAATCCGGCGGGGGCCATGTTGCTCGGCGCGCGGGATCCGGGAGCCCTCCGGGGGATCAACCTCGGCGAACTCCTCCCGGCGCGGGAGCTCGAGAAGGCCCGGTCCTACCTGCGGGCGCTCCTGCACGACGAACCGGTCGCGGAGCCGCTTGAGACGTTCGTGCAGGGAAAGGACGGCGCGCAACGCTTCATGCAGGTCCGGTCGCGCGTGATCCGGGAGGACGGCGTCGACCCGTACGTGCAGGTGATCGCGCGAGACGTGACCGCGGAGAAGGGATACCAGCAGCGGCTCCTGGAATCGGAGCGGCGCGCCTCGATGGCCCAGGTCGCCGCGTTTGTGGCGCACGAGGTCCGCACGCCGTTGACGAACATCGCGCTGCTCACCTCGAGCCTCGAACGCACGGTCGAGGACCCGCACACCCTCGAGAAGCTCGAGAAAATCCACGAGCAGCGGCGCCTCGCGACGAACATCGTCGCGGAGCTTGTCGCGATCACGCGCTCCGATGAGGTCCGCCGGATCGAGACGGACGTCCGCGGCGTCGTCGAAGCGGCGGCCGACCAGGCGATCGCCTTCCGCCAGGGAAAGGTCTCGCTGGTCAAGGAACTCCCCAAGGATCCCGTCATGGCGAACGTGGACCCGCTCCGACTCCAACACGCCCTCGTGAACATCCTGAAGAACGCGTTCCAGGCCGCGTCCAAAGGCTCGGTCACGGTCCGGCTCGAGACGACGCCCGACTCGTTCTCGGTCGGCGTGACGGACACGGGCGCGGGCATGGACGAGGAGGTCCGGACACAACTCTTCCAGCCGTTCTTCACGACGAAGCCGCGCGGGGAGGGGGTCGGTCTCGGCCTCGTCCTCGCGAAGGCGGTCGTCGACGCGCACCACGGATCGATCGCGGTCGCGACGGAACCGGGGACGGGGTCCACGTTCACGATTCGGCTCCCGCGCCCGATGGAGCCGACGCCGCCGGGATCGCGCAAGACGAAGTCTTAATGCCGCACCGGACCATGCGTGGTCACGGAGGGGCGGTTATGCTCTGGATTCAGTTCGGGAACATCAAGGAAGGCCGGTACAAGGACTTCCAAGCGTGGACGAAGAAGAACGAAGGGTTGTTGGAGAAGCACGCGCCACCGGGATGGGCGTACCGCGGTACGTTCGGCACGGTCTTGGGCTTCGGCCGGTACAACGTGGCGGTCATGATGGAGTGCAACAAGTACGGCGACTTCGATGCGCTCCGCGAGCACAGGGACGAGACGTGGGACCGCCTGAACGAAGAGGCGACGGATTTCTTCTTGCCCGGCGAAGCGGAAGCGATGCTCCTGCGAGAGGTCGGGGACGTCAAAGTCCTCGAACCGAAGAAGCCGAAAAAGTAGACGCCGCGTTCCGGAGAGGAAAGCTCCATAACGCGTCCGGGCTTTGCCCTCGCGGGTGGCCATGTCCCTGCTCTGCCCGATCGACTTCCGATATGGCCGGCCGAAGATGAAGGGGATCTTCGAGGAGGACGCACGCCTCCAGCGGCTCCTCGACGTCGAGGCGGCCCTCGCCCGGGCGGAGGCGAAGGTCGGGTTGATTCCGGAGCCGGCCGGGGCGGAAATTGCCGCGAAGGCGACGACGAAGCACGTGACGGTCAAGCGCGTGCAGGCGCTCGAGGAGGAGACGCGGCACGACCTCATGGCCGTCGTCCTCGCCCTCACGGAAGCATGCGATGGCGACGCGGGCAAGTACGTCCACCTCGGCGCGACGAGCAACGACATCCTCGACAGCGCAACCGCGCTCCAGCTCCGTGACGCGATCCGAGTCCTCACGTCGGATCTGGACGAGCTCATCCAGGTCCTCGCGGGCCTCGCGACGAAACACAAGCGGACGATCATGCTCGGCCGGACGCACGGTCAAGCCGCGGTCCCGATCACGTTCGGCCTCAAGATGGCGGTGTTTGCCTCGGAAGTCATCCGGCATCGGGACCGTCTCCAAGAGGCGTCCACTCGCGTCGTCGTCGGCAAGATGTCTGGCGCCGTCGGGACGGGAGCGGCGTTCGGAGCGTACGCCCATGACGTCCAAGCGGCCGTGATGAGCGACCTCGGCATCGGCGTCGAGGAAGCCGCGACCCAGGTGGTCGGGCGGGACCGGTACGCCGAGTTCATCGCGGTCCTCGCGAACCTCGCGGCGTCCCTCGAGAAATTCTGCACGGAGGTCCGGAACCTCCAACGCACGGAGATCGGGGAGGTCGCGGAGGCATTTGAGGCGAAGAAACAGGTCGGCAGCTCGACGATGGCCCAGAAGGAGAATCCGGTCGGGTCCGAGAACGTCTGTTCGCTCGCGCGCGTCGTGCGGTCCCTCGTCATCCCGGCCCTCGAGAACGTGCCGCTGTGGCACGAGCGGGACTTGACGAACAGCGCGTCGGAACGGATCATCCTCCCCCATGGCTGCGTCCTGATCGATGAGATGCTCGCGCGGACGACGGAGATCTTCGACTCCCTCCGGGTCTACCCGGACCGGATGAGAGAAAACCTCGATGCGACGAAGGGGCAGGTCATGGCGGAGGCCGTCATGATCGCGCTGGTGGGCAAGGGGCTCGGACGGCAGGATGCGCACAAGCTCGTCCGCGACACGGCGCACAAGGCCCGGACGAAAGGGATCCACCTCCGCGATGCGCTCTTGGCGGAGCCGAAGGTGACGAAACTCCTATCGAAGAAGGAGATCGACGCGGCGATGGACCCGGCCGCGTACCTGGGAGAAAGCGTGGCGATCGTCGGCGCCTTCGTGCGGCGGGTCCGCTAGGTAGGACCCTCGGGTGGTCTACGGCGCTGATTCCTCGCGGGCAAACCGCCCGCAGGAGGGATCCTCGGCTCGACCTCTCCAGGCACTTCGGGCGGGGGGTTCTCGACGGGCAACTGCAACCCAGGAACTTCGTAGGGTGCGCGCTGGGGCCCTCTGACCAACCCTTCGGCCCGAAACCAGTCGATCGCCTCCTGGATTGACTCGGCAATCGGCCGATATGTCATTCCAAGCTCCCGCACGGATTTCCCGTGGTCCATCGTCGCACCGGTGAGGAGGAAGTCGGCAAGCCATGCTGGCAGACGGGGAGCGGATCGAGTAACGCGAGAGAACACCTCCCCGGAGCGAGAGGCAAGCCAGATCGCACGAGCGCCGATGTGCCTCGATGGCATCGGCGTGCCGGATGCCGCGCTCGCGATGCGCATGATCTCGCCCCAGCCGACGTTCTCGCCGCAAATGATGTATCGCTCGCCGACGCGCCCGCGATGGTACGCGAGGAGGTGCGCGCGCGCAACATCGTCTGCGCCGACGACGGGAAGGCGGGAGTCCTCGGCGAAGGTCCCCGGGAACTCCCCCTTCACGTACGACAGGAGGAACTTTCCCGTGTTGAACGTGTCTCCGGATCCAAGCACAATGCTGGGGATCAGTGTGATCGCAGGAAGACCGCGTTCTCGAACAGCGTTCTCAACGAGTCGCTCCGCCTGTGCCTTGGACAACTCATACGGTCCGAATGCCTTTCCGGGCGGACTGTCTTCGCGCATGACCGCACCGGGGGTGACCCCGATGCCCGACATGCTGCTCGTGAAGAGGAACCGGGGCACCCTGGCGCGGATCGCCTCATCAATCACGTGCGCGGTGCCTTGAACGTTCACGCGGAAATATTCTCGATTGTCCCGGATCCAGGCGGCGACAAGTGCCGCGAGATGGAAGACCGCATCCGCACCGTCCATTCCGCCGCGAAAGGTTTCGGCCTTCGTCACGTCCCCGACCAGAAGTTCAAGACGCGGATGCTCTGGGAGGCGGGTTCGTTCAGGTTCGAGGACGAGGGCGCGGACGCTCCATCCGTCGTCGAGGAGCCTCTTCACCAAGCGGTGGCCGATAAAGCCCGTGCCGCCAGTAATGAAGGCTTGCGGGGCCATCGCCCCGACAACTATCCATCAGGATAACAACGTGTCGGCACCGCAGGTTTGGCCCGCGAACCCTTAAGAAGCGTCTCGGGTTCCGACGTGATCATGCAGTTTGCCCGCGTCGTCGACGCCTACGAGAAGATCGAGGCGACGACGAAACGGCTCGAGATGACGGACCTCCTCGTGGGCCTTCTCCGAGAGACACCGAAGGAGGACCTCGATAAGGTCGTGTACCTCACCCAGGGCCGAATCCGTCCAGATTACGAGGGGGTCGAGCTCGGCCTCGCGGAGAAGATGGTGATGCGGGTCCTCGCACAAGCGACGGGCCTCGACGACGTTCGAATCGCGCGCTCATGGAAGGAGAAAGGAGATCTCGGGCTTGTCGCGGAGCAGGCGATTTCCTCGCGGCGCCAGAAGCCGCTCGAGTCGACGCCGCTCACGACCGACAAGGTGTACGATCACCTTGCTGCAATCGCTCGCGAAGCCGGCGAAGGAAGCCAGGATCGAAAGATCCGTTTGTTGTCCGATCTTCTCGGGAACGCGACGCCGCGGGAGGCGAAATACATCGTCCGCATGGTTGTCGGCCAGATGCGTCTCGGGGTTGCGGACATGACCATTGTCGACGCGCTCGCCGCGACGTTCGCGACGAAGGCCGTCCGGGGCCGAGTCGAACGCGCGTACAATGTCTCATCGGACCTCGGCGAAGTTGCCCGGATGCTCGCATCGAAAGGCCTCGACGGACTTGATGAGATCCACCTGAAGCTATTCCGTCCGATTCGGGCAATGCTCGCGGAGCGCCTCGAGACGCTCCAGGAGATCTTCGCGCGCATGGGGAAGGCGGCCCTCGAATACAAGTACGATGGCCTGCGAGTACAGGCGCACGTCTCCCCGAAGCGAATCGAGCTCTTCTCGCGTCATCTCGAGAACACGACGGGACAGTTCCCCGAGATCGTTGACGGGCTGAGGACGGGGATTCGCGAGCGAGGTGCGATTGTCGAGGGCGAGGCCGTCCCCGTCGATCCGAACACAGGAGAATTCCTCCCGTTCCAAGAAGTGAGTCGCCGTCGCGGACGGAAGTTGGAAGTCGAACGCATGGCGAAAGAGTTCCCCGTGACCCTCTTCGCGTTCGACTGCCTCCTCCAAGGAGACGAGGATCTGACCTCCCGCCCGTACACAGAACGCCGCAGGGCTCTTGAGGGCCTGCTAAAGCCGAATGATTCGATTCGCCTCGCGACGATGCGCGTCTCCGATGACGTGAGACAGGCGGAGACGTTCTTCGACGAGGCCCTTCAGGCCGGATGCGAGGGTCTCATGGCGAAGGCGCTCGACTCGACGTACGACGCCGGCGCGCGCGGATACCAGTGGATCAAGTTCAAGAAGGAATACAGCGCGGCCCTGAACGACACGATTGATCTCGTGATCGTCGGCGCGTTCGCGGGTCGAGGGAAGCGGGCGGGAACGTACGGGGCGCTCCTCATGGCGGCGTATGATAAGGACGCCGACCTGTTTCGGACCGTGTGCAAGCTCGGTACGGGCTTCGACGACGTGACCCTCGCGGCCCTTCCCGAGCGACTCGCCCCTCACATCGTGCCCCATCGGTCCGCGCGAGTGGACTCGAAGCTCGAAG
>Ga0209803_1003145_pt1 | contig 10036 bp, 7 predicted proteins | sample GraSoiAngelo_138_FD_185895 | JGI IMG/M metagenome (GOLD analysis project Ga0209803, IMG submission 185895) | Grasslands soil microbial communities from the Angelo Coastal Reserve, California, USA - 14_0929_09_40cm (SPAdes) (version 2) | ecosystem: Environmental > Terrestrial > Soil > Grasslands ... | reverse complement strand
CTTTGCTTCGGCATCAACAGCGGACCTCCAGGGTCCGGCAGCGCTCGAGCTGCCGCACCGCGGCGGAGGATAGGGGTGCCGCCACCGTCAAGTCAAGCGTAAAGTTGCTACACATTCGACGTGATATGTCTGCGGAAACACGTCGATCGGCTGCACGCGGCCAAGACGATAGCCGGCGCCGAGGAGTACGCGCACGTCGCGCGCCAGCGTGGCCGGGTCGCAGGACACGTAGACGATGCGCGGCGGCCGGAGCGCGGCGAGCGCGGGCACGGCGTCGGCCGCCCCGGTGCGCGGCGGGTCGAGGACGACCGCGTCGAGCGGGCCGGGCAGTGGGCCAGCGAGCGCGCGCGCCACGTCGTCGGCGCGGAAGGTCGCGGCCGCGAGGCGAAGCCGCGCCGCGTTCGCGCGCGCCGCCTCCACCGCGACGCGGCTCCGCTCGATGCCGAGCACCGTGACGCCGCGCCGGGCGAGCGGCAGGCTCAGGGTCCCCGCCCCGCAGTAGAGGTCGAGCACGCGCGCGCCGGGCGCGAAGGCGCCGAGCGCGACCACCGTCGCGACCAGGCTCGGGTTCGCGCCCGGGTTCACCTGCGTGAACACGTCGGCCGGCACCTCGAGCGCGAGCCCGGGCTCGAGCGCCACGCGCACGGTCGGGTCGCCGGCGACGAGGCGGGCGCCCGCGCCCGTGACCACCGTGCCCCGCACGCCGGCGGCGCGCGCGAGCAGCGCCTCGCTCGCGTCCAGGTCCGCCGGGCCCGGGCGCGCCGTCGCCGAGGCGGCGAGCACTACGCCGCCCGCCGCGGCGCTCACGGTGACGCGCCGGAGCGGGACGCGGAGCGCCGCCACCCACGCGCGCGCCGCCGCGAGGTGCGCCGACACGAACGGGTCGGCGAGCGGGCAGTCGGTGATCTCGAGCAGGTCGTGCGAGCGCGCGCGCCGGTAGCCGACCCGTCGCCCCTCGACGGCGAGCGTGATGCGCGCCCGGTAGTGCCAGTCGGCCGGCGAGGGCACGGTGGGGAGCACCTCCACGTCGCGCACGCCGGCCACCCGCGCGAGCTGCTCGGTGACGATCGCCGCCTTCGCATCGCGCTGCGCGCGCGGCGCCACGTGCTGCCACTGGCAGCCGCCGCAGGTCGGAAAGTAGCGGCAGCCGGGGAGGACACGGTCGGGCCCGGCGGCCAGGACCGCGGCGACGCGCGCGCGGAGGTAGCCGCCGTGCCGCTCGACCACCTCCGCCTGCACCCGGTCTTCGGGCGCGGCGTACGGCACGAACACCACCTGCCGGCCGTGGTGCGCGAGCGCGTCGAAGCCGAAGGTCAGGCGCTCGACGTCGAGGACGAGCGGAGCCTCAGCGTCTGTGACTCTAGTCAACCCCGAGCTCGCCCAGCATGAAGAGCATCTCCTCGGCCGTGAACAGGTTGGCGACCAGGCGCCGCATCAGGTCGTGCTCGACGACCCCGCGCGAGGGCACGTCGACGTGGTGCGGCACCACCTGGAAGACGCCGGGGCCGAGGAAGGTCGCCTCGCTCCGGTCGACGGCGTCGATGGCGGAGCGGATCTTGAGGCTGGTGCCCGCCTCGCCCGCGGGCGCGAGCAGGAGATAGTAGGTGACGTCCAGCTCGGAGACGCGCCCCATGCCCTCGCGCCGCGCGCGCGAGAGGTCGGCGATCTCGGCGAGCTTCTTCTGCACGTCCGCGCCGGCGAAGCGGACGGGGCGCGTTGCGATCGCGCCGCGCCCCCGGTCGGCCTCGGCGACGCGCAGGCCCTCCTCCTCGAGGCCGTGCAGCACCGCCGGCCAGAGGCGCTCGAAGGGCTCCTGCACGAGCCGCGTGTGCTCGCCGCGCAGGTGCTCCTTCGGGTCGAGCTCCGGACGCCACCCGCCGCAGCCGAGCGCGACGGCCAGCGCGAGGGCGAGGGAGCGCCGCATGGCCTCTCAATCCTTGGCGAACATGAGGTTCACCTCCGAGAAGGTCGACGGGCGGGCGGTCGCGACCGGCGCGTTCGCCGGCCGCGGGAGCGCGGCCGCGCGCCGCTCGGCGTCGCGCATGCGGTCCTCGGAGAGCGGGTGGCTCGAGAAGAAGCGCTCGACCACGCTCGGCAGGCTGTGCTGCTGCTCGGCGAGCCGGCCGAACACGACCGCCATCTCGCTCGGGTCGTAGCCGGCGGCGTTCATGACCTCGAGCCCGAGGTGGTCGGCCTCCGCTTCCTTGCCCCGGCTGTAGCGGAGGAGCCCGAGCACGTAACCGAGCTTCGTGCCCTCCCACGCGATGGGCGGGACCGGCACCGGGATGACCGAGACGGCGGCGATCAGCGCGAGCTGGGTCAGGTTCTGCGTGGTCAGCATCTCGGTCGCGTGACGGGCGGCGACGTGCCCCATCTCGTGCCCGATGACCGAGGCGAGCTGGTCCTCGTTGTCGCACAGCTCGATGAGCGCCGAGTTGATGTAGATCGGGCCGCCGGGGAGCGCGAAGGCGTTCACCTCGGGCGAATCGACGACGTGGAAGGTGTACGGGAAGAGCTTGAAGGCCGGCTCGGGCGCGGACGCCTGGAGGCGCTGGCCGATCGCGTTGACGAGCTGGGTGAGCGCCGAGAGGCGGAGCAGCGTGACCTCGGAGTCGACCTCCTTCTCGAGCTGCTGGCCCAGGCGGATGTCGCCGTCGACCGAGTAGAAGTTCGGGTGGTAGGGATGCACCCCGGCGCAGCCGAGGACCAGGAGAAGCGCCGCCGCCGGCGCGGATCGCGTCATGCGCCTCCCGTGCTCGCCGGGCGCGCCGCGGCGCGCACCAGCGTGCGGATCGTGCTCGGATGGACCGCGACCCTCGCCCCCGCGGCGAGCACCAGCTCGAGGCGCCCGCCGCCCAGCTGGCCGGTCAGGCTGTCGCCGTTCACCAGCACGGCGGTCGCCTTCTCGCCGCCCTCGGCGAACTCGACCCGGTCGACCTGCCTGGCATCGAGGTCCGTCGCCCGGTTGCCCACCTTCAGGCGAAGCGGGCCGAAGGCGCCGGACACGAGCAGGCTGTCGCCGTTGCGCATCACGGCGCGGAAGCTCCCGTCGCCCGCGGGGGCCTTTGCGGCCCGCAGGCTGAGCTGCTCGATCTGCTCGACGGCGACCCGCTGCGTGCGGCCGCCCGCGGCGATCGCGATGTCCGCGTTCTCGAGAAAGCCGGTCACGGTGTCGCCGTTGGCGAGCACCACGCGCGCGAGCCCGCGCTCGCCGGTGCCGAAGAGGATGCTCGCCACCGCCGCGCGCGGGAGCACCAGCGCGCCGTAGGCGGCGCGGACCCTGAAGCTCGTCTCCTCGACCGTGCCGCGCACGGTGTCGCCGCCGCGGAGCTTTGCGGTGTCGACGTCCGCCCCGCCACGCACCTGCTGCGCCAGCCGGAGGTGCCCGGTGCGCGCGAGGTCGGCGGGCAGCGCGAGGCTCCAGATCTCCCACCCCGTCGCGACGTGGTGCTGGAAGGCGAGCGTGCGGCCGTCGGGCGACCAGGCGGGATGGGTGGCGGGCGCGGGCGCGGCCGTGAGCTCGATCGGCGCCGTGCCGTCCGCGTTGGCGATCCAGAGCGTCGCGTCGGAGCTGCGGCCGTGCGCCGGCCAGCGCGAGAAGGCGAGCTTCGTGCCGTCGGGCGAGAACGCCGGCCGCGCCTCGTGGTCGGGGGAGACCACGAGCGGCGTCGTGCGCCCGTCGCGCACGTCGATCTGGTAGAGGTCGAAGTTGCCGCTCGCGTCGGTCACGTAGACGAGGTGCACGCCGTCGGGGTGCCAGGCGGGAAAAAGCTCGTTGGCCGGCGTGGTGGTGAGGCGGCGGCGCCCGCTGCCGTCCGCATTGACCAGCCAGATGTCGAAGCTGCCACCCTCCTTCGGAAAGGCGGCGTAGGCGATCTGGTGCCCGTCGGGCGACCAGGCGGGCTGATCCTCGGTGCCCGGGTCGTCGGTGAGCGGGACCGGGTTCTGCCCGTCGGCGTCCGCGAGCCAGATGTCACGCGAGCCGTTCAGCTCCGACACGAAGAGGAGCTTCTTGCCGTCCGGGGAGAGGCTCGCGTGATACTCGTCCTTGGTGCCGCCGGTGAGCTTCTTCTCGCCCGCGCCGTCGGCGCCGATGCTCCAGACGTTGCGCATGGCGAAGCCCTTCTGCTTGTCGTCCTTGCGGCGCGCATGGAAGAGGAGCCGGCTGCCGTCGGGCGCCCAGGCAGGCATGGCGCACGAGCCGGTGCCGACGATCCGGCGCGCCGTCCCCTCGTCCGTCGGCGCGGCGGCCCCTGACTCCCCGGCGAGCGCCAGCGCCGTGGCCAGCACGAGGAGCCGACCCCGCATGCCGCACGCTTAGCCCGTCCGGCCGGGTTTGCAAAGCCGCCCTGGGGATCGGCGCGCGAAGTGTGCTAAGAGCGGCCCTCCGATGGCCCGGCTGCTTCCCGGCACGGCCGTCCGCGTCCGTCGCGGGCGGCGGCACGACCTGGCGGCGGTGCAGGCGCTCCTCGCCGCACCCGCCGAGGACCGTCTCGAGCGCGTCTTCCGCCGCATCCTCGCCGATCTCGGCACCGACCTCTACGTGGCCGAGGACGAGCGCGGCGAGATCGTGGGGCTGGTGTCCGTCCTCTACGCCCGCTCGCTCGCGCGCGGCGGCCGCTCCGCGCTCCTCGACGGCGCGCGCGCGCGGCGGCCGGCGCTCCTGGCCGAGCTGGTCGCGTTCGCCGAAGAGCGCGCGCGCAAGCGGGGCTGCCGGCGACTCGCGGCCTGGGTCGACGCGGGGGATGCGGAGCTGCGCGCCGCGCTCCTCGCCCGCGGCTACCACGCCGGGGAGCTGCTCGTGACCGAGCTCGCGGGGGCGTCCTAGTGGCGATCGAGGCCGGCGGAGCGCCGCTCGCCGAGCGCCTGCGCCCGCTCCTCGCGCGCCGCGCGCGTGGCGAGGAGGCGGCCGAGCTCGCCACCTTCGCGCGCCTCCTCTTCGCGCGCGGCGGCGCCTACGCGGAGGAGCTCGCCCCCGAGGAGGCGGCGGCGCTGGTCGCCTCGGCCTTCCGCTTCCTCTCCGCGCCCGGGCCGGAGCTCCGCGTGCGTGCCCTCACGCCCGACTACGCGAGCGAGGGATGGGATGCCCCGGTCAGCATCATCGAGACGGTGATGCCCGACCGCGCCTTCATCGTCGATACGATCCGCTTGCGTCTCGAGCGCGTCGGGGTCCCTTTAATGGCGCTCCTCCACCCCATCTTCGCCGCCCGGCGCGACCCGAGCGGGCGGCTCGAGCTGCTCGCCGACCCCGAAGGCGGCACGCCGCGCGAGTCGTTCACCCACATCGCCATCCCGCGCTCGACCGACACGGCCGCGCTCGCCCGGCTCGAGGCCGACATCCGCGACGCGCTCGAGGACGTGCGGCTCGTCACCGACGACTTCGCGGCCAAGGTGGCGCGTGCGCAGGCGGTGGCCGCCGAGCTCGACGGCCTGGGGCGCACCCGCTCCGCCCAGCTCGCCACCGAGGCGACCGCCGTCGCCGACTTCCTGCGCTGGCTGGTGGACGGCGCCTTCGTGTTCCTCGGCTACCGCGAGTACGGGCTCACGACGCTCGGCGCCGCCACCATGCTCCAGCTCCGCGCCGGCAGCGGGCTCGGGCTCCTCCGCCGCGAGGAGCGCTCGGCCTTCCGCGACGCCCGCCGCCTCGACGAGCTGCCGGCATGGGTGCGGGCGCGGCTCTCCCCGGGCCGGCTCCTGACCGTCGCCAAGACGATGGCGGAGGCGCCCGTCCACCGCCGCGCGCACATGGACGACCTCGGCGTGAAGCAGCTCGACCGCGACGGGCGAGTGGTGGGCGAGCGGCGCTTCGTCGGCCTCTTCACCTCGAAGGCGCATGCCGAGGAGGCGGCCGAGGTGCCGCTCCTCCGGCGGACGCTGCGCCAGATCCTGGCCGCCGAGCGGGTGGTGCCCGGGAGCCACGACCACAAGGCGATCGTCGCCGTCTTCAACGCGCTCCCCAAGTCGGAGCTGTTCGCGAGCACGCCCGCCGACCTGCGCGGCGAGATCGCGACCATCCTCGCCGCCGCGCAGACCGACGACGTGGTGGTCACGCTCGGCCCGCGCGGCGACGGCCAGCGCCTCGTCGTCCTGGTCGTCATGCCGCGCGAGCGCTACTCGGGCGAGGCCCGCGACCGCATCCGGGAGCTGCTCGCCGGGCGGCTCGGGAGCCCGCCGCTCGACGACCACCTGGTCTTCGGCGAGGGCGGGCGCGCGATCCTCCACTTCGCGTTCGCGCCCGGGGCGGCACCGCCGCCCGCCGAGGACGAGCTGCGCGACGCGGTCGCGACCCTCGTGCGCGGCTGGGAGGAGCGGCTCCGCGCCCTCCTCCTCGCGCGCCACGGCGAGGAGGAGGGCGAGCGCCTCGCGGCGCGCTATGCGCGCGCCTTCTCCGGCGCGTATCGGGCGGCGGTGGCGGTGGAGCGCGCGGCCGACGACGTCGTCCTGCTCGACGCGGCGGCGCGCGAGGGGGTGCGCGTCGTGCTCTCCAACGAGACCGCGACCACCACCGCGCTGCGCTTCTACCTCGCGCGCGCGCCGCTCGTGCTCTCCGAGTTCATGCCCGTGCTCGAGAACCTGGGGCTGCGCGTGCTGGCGGAAGACCAGGAGGGGGTGACGCCGGCGGGGGCGCCGCGGCAGAGCGTGCAGACCTTCTTCGTGCAGGACCGCGCCGGGCGCCGGCTCGACCCCGAGGCGGTGGGGCCGCGGCTGGTCGCCGCGCTCCTGGCGCTCGGCGCCGGGCGGGCGGAGAGCGATACACTCAACCGCCTGGTGGTCGAGGCCGGCCTCGACTGGCGCGCCGTCGCCTGCCTCCGGACCTACTGCGGGTACGCCGTGCAGGTCGGGCTCGCCACGCGCCCGGCGGCGCTCGCGGCGCTCGCCGAGCACCCGGAGCCGGCGCGCCTCCTCTTCGCGCGCTTCGCGGCCCGCTTCCGGCTCGACGTCGCGCAGGAGGACCCGGCGGCGCTCCGCCAGCGCTTCGTCGCGAGCCTCGACGGCGTCCAGACGCTGCGCGAGGACCTCCTACTGCGCGCCCTCGGGGACGTCGTCGAGGCGACCGTGCGCACCAACTTCTACGCCCCCGGGCCGGAGCGCGACCACATCGCCATCAAGATCCGCGCCGCCGACCTGGCCCACCTCCCGCCGCCGCGCCCGCTCTACGAGATCTACGTCCACGCCCCGACCATGGAGGGCATCCACCTCCGCGCGGGCAAGGTGGCGCGCGGCGGCATTCGCCTGAGCGACCGCCCCGAGGACTTCCGCACCGAGATCCTGGACCTCATGAAGACGCAGACGGTGAAGAACGCGCTCATCGTCCCGACCGGGGCGAAGGGCGGCTTCGTCGTCAAGGGGACGACGCCGGTGGTCGAGGCGTACCAGACGCTGGTGCGCGGCCTGCTCGATTTGACCGACAACCTGGTCGCGGGCCGCGTCGTCCATCCGCGCGGCCTCGTCATCCACGACGAGGAGGATGCGTACCTGGTGGTCGCGGCCGACAAGGGCACGGCCACCTTCTCCGACGTCGCCAACCTGCTGGCGGCCGAGTACGGCTTCTGGCTGGGCGACGCCTTCGCCTCGGGCGGCACGCACGGCTACGACCACAAGGCGCTCGGCATCACGGCGCGCGGCGTCTGGGAGTGCGTGCGGACGCACTTCCGCGAGCTCGGGGTGGACGCCGACACGGCGCCGCTCACCGTCGCCGGCATCGGCGACATGGGGGGCGACGTGTTCGGCAACGGGCTGCTGCGCTCGCCGCACCTCCGGCTCCGCGCCGCCTTCAACCACGTCCACGTCTTCCTCGACCCGTCGCCGGACCCGGCGCGCAGCTTCGCCGAGCGCGAGCGGCTGTTCCGCGCGGGCAAGGGCTGGGACGCCTACGACCCGGCGTTGCTCTCGCCGGGCGGCGCCGTGCTGGCGCGGGCGGCGAAGCGGGTCACGCTCTCGCCCGAGGCGCGCGCGATGCTCGGCCTCGGCGACGCGACCGTGAGCGGTGAGCGCCTGGTGCAGGCGGTGCTCACGCTCGACGTCGACCTCCTCTGGAACGGCGGCGTCGGCACCTACGTCGCCGCGACCGACGAGAGCAACGCCCGGGTGCACGACGCCGTCAACGACCCGGTGCGGGTGAAGGCGAGCGCGCTCCGCACCCGGGTGGTGGCCGAGGGCGGCAACCTGGGCTTCACGCAGCGGGCGCGCATCGAGTATGCACTCGCCGGCGGGCGGATCGACACCGACGCGGTCCACAACTCGGCCGGCGTGGACATGTCCGACCACGAGGTGAACCTCAAGATCTGCCTGCGCGCCGCGGTCGAGGACGGGCGGCTCTCCCCCGAGGCGCGCAACGCGCTCCTCGCCTCGGTGACCGACGAGGTCGCGGCGCGTGTCCTCGCCCACAACCGCGCCCAGAGCCGCCTCCTCTCCCTCGACCAGGTGCGGAGCCGCCGCCGGCTCGCCGACTTCCGCGCGCTGATGACCGAGCTCGAGCGCGCGGCGGGGCTCGACCGGGCGCTCGAGGCGCTGCCCGACGCGGACGCGCTGCGCGCCCGTCGCGGCACCTACCCTGGGCTCACGCGCCCCGAGCTGGCAGTGTTGATGGCGTACGCGAAGATCCATCTCCAGCACGCGCTCCTCGCCTCCCCGCTCCCCGCAGACCCGCTGCTCGCGCCCTATCTCACGGGCTACTTCCCGGCCGTCGTCACCGAGCGCTTCCCGGACGCGGTGCGCGCGCACCCGCTCGGGCGCGAGATCGTGGCCACCGAGCTCGCCAACACGCTGGTCGACGAGATGGGCGCCACCTTCGTGCACCGCGTGACGCGCGACACCGGCACGACGGTCGCGGAGGCGGCGCGCGCCTGGACGATCGCGTGGGCGGTGGCGGGCGGCGCCGCGCTCGCCCGCGCGATCGCGGAGGGCGGCTTCGCGCTGGAGGCCGAGACCACCTGCCGGCTCGTCCTCGAGCGCACCGGCGAGCGCGTGACCAAATGGGTCCTCGCCAACACCGACGCCGCGCGCCCGGCGGTCGAGGTGGCGGCCGAGCTGAGCGAAGCGACCCCGCGCGTGCGCGACCGGCTGCCCGAGTGGATCGCCGGGGCGGAGGCCGAGTCCTTTGCGAAGCTGCGCTCCGAGCTCGAGATCGCGGGCCTGCCCGCGGCGCTGGCAAACCACCTCGCCACCGCCGACTGGCTCACCGGCGCGCTCGACGTGGTCACGGTCGCACGCGCGGCGGGCGTCGATCCGGAGGCCGCGGCCGCCCGCTACTACGGCCTCGGCCAGCAGCTCGACTTCGCCTGGCTGTGGGCGCGCCTTGCCGAGGCGGGCGAGGACGACCGCTGGCAGGAGCGCGCGGTCGAGGGCCTGGTCGAGGACGTGCTGCGCGCGCGCCGCCGGCTCGCACGGCTCGCGCTGGAGGGCGCCGACGGCGCCGCGGCGCGCTCGCTCGGCAAGGTCCAGGACCTGATCCGCGACCTCCGCGCGGCCCCCCGCACGAGCCTCGCCGCGCTCCAGGTCGTGGTGCGCGAGCTCCGCCGAGCGGCGGAGCGGGAGTGACCATGGCCGTGATCCGCTTCCTCTTCGCGCTGCTGCTCGGGTTCGTGTTGGGCACGGGGAGCGTCCTCTACCTGATCCACTCGGGCGCCGGCGACTTCATGATCCGGCGCACCGAGCCCGTGCAGGACCTCGAGCGGCGCCTGCGCGACGTCGAGCAGCAGCGCGATCAGCTCGGCCGCCAGCTCGAGGACGTCATCAACCGCGCGAGCCGCATGGAGGCGTCGTTCGGCGACCTCGAGCGCCGCTTCGGCGAGCTGCAGCGCGAGCTCGACAAGGCGCAGAAGCCGGGGCAGTAGCGCGGCGCGCGACGGCGCTACCGGCTGTCGGCGGCGAGGCCGATCAGCTTCAAGAAGCCGCACACTGCGAACGCGCCGACCGCGGTGGGCACGATCGGGAGGCCGGCCAGCGGCGGGCCCGCGCTCCAGCCGGTCAGGTCCCACAGCCAGGCCCCGAGGTAGAGGCCGAGCAGGCCCGCGGCGACCCCGATGCCCGGGAT
>Ga0209803_1003143_pt1 | contig 10046 bp, 10 predicted proteins | sample GraSoiAngelo_138_FD_185895 | JGI IMG/M metagenome (GOLD analysis project Ga0209803, IMG submission 185895) | Grasslands soil microbial communities from the Angelo Coastal Reserve, California, USA - 14_0929_09_40cm (SPAdes) (version 2) | ecosystem: Environmental > Terrestrial > Soil > Grasslands ... | reverse complement strand
TCGCCCTGCGTGAAACCGTACCCTGTGCCGGCAAAAGGCAGCGGCCCTGAAGCGTTTGCAGGAGCTGGAGAGCCTCTCGCCGCCGCGGAATTGATCTCTCGATGGACTCAAACCGCGCCCGTCCCCAAGGCGGGCGCGACCAACTTTCAGAAGGGGCGCGTCATCGCGCCTGGCATCCGAGAGGTCGACATGAGAGAGTTATGGCACTGGCTCAAGCACGAGTTTCATGAGGTGCTGCCGCCGACAATTTTCTTTCTCATCGCTTTTCACATCGTCGTCATCGACCGGAGGCTGATGCTCCGCGAGTACGGTCTCCCCCTGTCCTCGATCGTCGGCGCGACGGTGGGGGCACTGCTCATCGCGAAGGTCGTGCTGATCACCGACAAGTTTCCCTTCATCAATCGCTTTCCGGGCAAGCCGCTGATCTACAACGTCGCCTGGAAGACGGCGATCTACATGGCCGCGGCCGTACTCATTCACTACCTGGAGCACCTCGTGCCGATCTGGTGGCGCACGGGAGACCTGGCCACGGCGAATCGTCATCTCACGACCGAGATCGTCTGGCCACACTTCTGGGCCATTCAGCTCTGGCTGATCGTCCTGCTCTTCGTCTACTGCTCGCTGCGGGAGATGGTCCGTGCCATCGGCCGCGAGAAAGTCGTCGACTTATTCTTCGGACGCAGCGCCGCCCGAGTTCTCGAGCGCATATAGAACTAAGGTCCCATTTAGGGGTTCAACATGGATGGTTTGAAATGCATCTGACATGATCCGAGGATGGAAGCTGGTCGTCTTGACTGCCGCGCTCGCCTGCCTGGCGGCGGGTTGCTCGACCGCCACCACGACGGCCTCCTTCACAGCCACGAACGCCTCCACCGCGACTAGCTCCTCCGAAGGACAGCCCGGACTTCGCGTCGATCAATTGCCAAACGGGCTGACCCTCGTCGTCCAGGATCACCGAGCGGCGGACATCGTCGCGGTCTATCTGTGGGTGGCCACGGGCGTGCGCTACGAGAGCCCGACCACGCTCGGTCACGCCCACTTCCAGGAGCACATGCTGTTCAAGGGCACGGACACGTTCGGCCCCGGGTACATCGATCGCACCGTCGAGGGGACGGGTGGACGCTCCAACGCGTTCACGACGTTCGACTACACGACCTTCCAGGTCCTCGTGCCCAGCGAGGCGACAGGCAAGGCCATCCAGCTGCTCGACGACATGGCGTTCCGCTCCAAGTTCGATCCCAAGGAAGTGGGCGCCGAGCGGCAGGTCATCTTCGAAGAATCCCGCATCGAGACCGATAACCCGAGGACCGCCATCGTTCGGCAGCTCCACGGCCTGGTGTTCGGGGACCATCCGTACGGCAGGCCCGTGCTCGGGACGCCGGCCACCATGAACGCGGCGACCCAGGCAAACTTGAAAGAGTTCAATCGCCGGTACTACACGCCGGAGAACATGGTCCTCTCGGTGGTCGGCCCGGTGGACGCGAGTGCCGTGCGGGCCATGGTCGACCGCACCTTCGGTGTTCGCCCACGAACGAGCTACACACCGCCTCCGGTCCCGCCACTGGCCCCGATCAAGGAGGTCGTTCGGCGCACGGTGGAGCGGCCGGAGCAGCAGGCGCATCTCGTTCTGGGCTGGCAGGCGCCAAGCCTCGCCGAATCCGACAGCCTGGCGCTCGATCTCGTCGCCACGATTCTGGCGGGCAGCGAGAGCTCACGGATGGCCAGGACGCTCCGTGACGGCGAGCGAATCGTCACCCGCGTCGCCATGAACAACTCCACGCTGAAGCTCACGGGCATCATCTATGTCCAGGCGCAGCTCGAAGCGGGTGATGTCGAGAAAGTCGAGCGACGCATCCTCGAAGAGATCACGCGCCTGCAGCAGGAGGGACCGACCGAGGAGGAGCGGGAGCTCGCGGTCACCAAGGCGGAGTCGGAGCACGCTCTTGCCTACGAGACGTCGGATGGCGTGGCCTCCGCCTACGGTATCGCGATGACGACCGCCAAGCTCGACGATGAGCTTCGCTACATCGAGCGTCTGCGGACGATCAGTCGCGAGCAGATCCGGGATGCCGCGCGCAAGTATCTGCCCGTGACCGCCTTCGCGCGCATCGCGTTCGTGCCGGGGAAGCCGAAATGATTCGCCAGGCCCTCGTTCTCGTGACCCTTCTGGCCCTGCTGGTTCCGCCGGTGGCTTCGGCCGAAACGGTGGGTGTCACCCGGACCCGTCTGCCCAACGGCATGACCGTGGTCGTCCGAGAGAATCCAGTCGCGCCCCTCGTGGCCTATTCGCTCCTGGTGAAGATGGGCACGCGCACCGAGACGCCGGACAACGCCGGCATCTCGAACATGCTGCAGCTCATGCTGGTACGCGGCACCGAGAAGATGAACGGTGAAGAGATTGCCGCGGCCGCCGACCGGATGGGCGGCAGCATCGACGCCTACGGCGACGCCGACTACTCCGAGATCGCCGCCATTGCGCTTTCACGCCACTGGCAGGCGATGCTCGAGATGGTCGGCGACGTCGCGCTCCGCCCGACCATGCCCGATGGCACCGTGCGCGCAGTGCGCGACTTCCTCGTTCGCCAGATCAGGAACCGCGGCGACAAGCCTTTCGACGTCGCGTCCGACCGGATGCGCGCCGCGCTCTTCGGCTCCAATCCCTACGCCTGGGATCCGCTCGGCCGTCGCGAGAGCGTGGAGAAGCTGAATCGAGACGCCCTCCTGGCGTACTACCGGCGACAGTATTTGCCCGGTCAGATGGTGCTCGCCATCAGCGGCGACGTGAAGAGCGCTGCCGTGCTCGCGCAGGTCGAGCGCATCTTCGGCGCGCTAGCCCCGGGGAAGGCCGAGACGCCGGCGCTGCTCCCACCGCCGTTGATGGCGGCCACGCGACAGGTGTTCACGGTGCCGGGAGCGCAGGCGCAAATCTTCATGGGCGCGCTCGCGCCGCCCTTCACCGATCCCGACTACCCCGCGCTGAAGGTCATGACGGCAATCCTGGGCGGGGGGATGGCCTCGCGCTTGTTCTCCGACCTGCGCGACAAGCAGGCGCTGGCATATACGACGGGGGCGCAGTACCCCGCGCGCGTGGACACGGGCGCCGTCGTGAGCATTCTGGGGACGGCGCCGGCAAACGTGGCCAAGGCCGAGGCCGCGCTCAAGGAGCAGCTGATGCGTATCCAGAACGAGCCGGCGTCGGAGGAGGAGGTGGCCGTCGCGCGCTCCTACGTGGTCGGCAGCCAGGCGATGGACCGTCGCACGAACGCGCGCCAGGCCTGGTATCTGGCCGCCGCCGAGCTGGCCGGCGTCGGCCATCAGTACTTCGACATCTACGCGACCAACGTGAAGAAGGTCACACCCGCCGACGTGCAACGCGTCGCCCGGCGGTATCTCGCCGTGATGCGGACGATCATCGTTCAGCCGCAGTGATTCGCGACACATTCAACCGAAATCGATTCGGGATCGAGGAGAAGCTGGCATGCGAGTAACCCGAACAGTCGTTCTCACGGCGTTGGTCGTCATGTCGGTTCCCGTCGCGGTCGGCGCCCAGACCCTCGGCGAAGTCTTCCGCAAGGTGACGCCGTCCGTCGTCGTGATCCGGGCCACCGGTCGCGAGGTGAGCGCGAGCGGTCAAAAGCAGTTCGCCGAGACGGGCTCCGGCGTGCTCATCTCCACGGACGGCAAAGTCATGACGGCGGCCCACGTGGTGCATACGATGGACGCGATCACCGTGGAGTTGGGGGGCGAGTCGGTGGCGGCGAAAGTGATCGCCTCGGAGCCCGCGGCCGACCTCTCGCTCCTGCAGGTCGAGCGAGTGCCGGCAGCCGCGCGGGTGGCGAAGATGGCCAACTCGGACACCATGCAGGTCGGTGACGCCGTGATCATCGTCGGCGCACCCTACGGCCTCAGCTACTCCCTGAGCACCGGCATCATCAGCGCCCGCTGGGCGCCCAACACCGTCTACCGCACCATGCCGCTGGCCGAGTTCTTCCAGACCACGGCCACGATCAACACGGGAAACTCCGGCGGGCCGATGTTCAACATGGCGGGAGACGTCATCGGCATCGTGAGCCACAACATCTCAAAGTCCGGCGGTAGCGAGGGCCTGGGGTTCGTGGTCACGCTGAACACGGCCAAGCAGCTCCTGCTCGAGAAGAAGTCGTTCTGGAGCGGCCTCGAGGGCCAGTTCCTGCCCGACGACGTGGCTGACCTCCTGAATCTGCCCGCGAACGCGACCGGCTACATCGTCAAGAACGTGGCCAAGGGCTCGCCGGGCGAAGACATCGGTCTCCGCGCCGGGACCAAGGTGGTGGTCATCGACGGCCAGGAGTTCGCCCTGGGGGGCGATATCGTTCTCGAAGCGCTGGGACATCCCATGAAGCCGGCCAATACAGGGAAGATTCGTGAAGAGTTGTCGAAACTCCACTCCGGAGACTCGTTCCAGGTGACCGTCCTGCGCGCAGGGCGAATCATACAGTTGACCGGGAAGGTGCCCTAAAGCAGCACACAGGCGTACGGATCTCAGTCCACGATCTCGAAGCGGCCGCCCGCGTTCTCCACGACGGTGAACCCACGGCCCTGGAGCTCCTGCTTCGCGGTCGGCGACAGCGTCCCCGTCACCCAGAGCTCGAACTTGCCGTTGAACCCGTCGGGCCGGTAGTTCGCCTTGAGATGCTGGCTGAGCTTGTCGGCGTTCGCCGTCCATACCCCGTAGTCCAGCGCGAACGGGATCAGAGCCGTCCCGCTCCGCGTCTGCGCTACCGTCAGCGCCTCGATCATCGTGATTGCCGTGATCGGCCCCTGCGTCTCGTGATACCCGCGCATGAGCTGCGCCATGTTGACGAAGAAGTTGGCTTCGACCTCGTCCGAGGCGGCGAGCGAAGCGTTGAGGTAGGCGTCGCGCCCCGTCGCGCCGGCGATGCGAGCCAGCGAGTCCACGAGGATCAAGTCGTGTCGTGGCGTGTAGGCGGTGTGGTCGAGATAGCGCTTGGCGAGGTCCGGTGCGACGCCCATCTGCTGGAGCTTGGTCTCGTTGACGTTGCGGATGCGCGCCGGCGGCTCGTTCTTGAGGAGGTTGTTGAACGACTGGGAGAGCCCGGTGACGCTGATGACTGCGCCCGCCGTGCCCGAGATCGGCATGGTTCCCACTGAGGCCGTCCAGAGGCCATACGCGCCCGCCTTGCCGATCTTGTCGAGCTCCTCTTGCAGCACCTTGTTGCTCGAGTACGGATCGACGTCGTACCGGCCCGCATACTCGCGCTTGAAGGCGCCGACCTGCAGCAGCTCCTTCGTCCGGCTCTCCTGGCTCGGATCCAGCGTGTTCGACACGGACGTCGAAGAGTTGCTGAAGAGGCGTCCCACGCCCTTGGGAACGCCACTCAACGTCTCTCCGGGCTTCGTGATGACGTTCTTGGCGAACGTCAGCGGCTTGGTGGCTTGCTCCTTGAGCGCCTTCAGGAAGACCTCGCTGCCCGTGATCTGTCGCAGCTCGCCGATGGCCCAGATTTCACGGGCGAGCTTGCGCATGGCGCCGGTGCCCGTGACTTCGAACGGCCCGAAGTCCGAAACCACCTGGTAGTGATACATGTAGCCGTCGGCGACCACCGGGTCGCGCACCGCGTAACGCGGGCCCTTGGCCAGCTCGGCGGGCAGGACGTCCGTAACGTTCTTGTTGGCGGGCGTCTCGTAGTCGGCCGCTCCCGCCGCGACCGCGGCGAGCACCACGCCCGAGAGCAGAAGGACCATCGTCTGGAGCCTCGGCATGTCGTCAACCCTTCCTCGTGTCAGGAACCGTCGCCCCATTAGAGGGTGAACCTCTTCGAGGCGGTATTGGCCTAAAGTCCCATACCCTCCTTCCCAGCGTTTGGCGCAAGATGCCGCCCTGATCTCGCGAATCCTTCGCGAAGGAGGGTCGATGAAAACGCTGGTGACCGCGGTGCTGGTGGTCATGCTGTTCGGCGTCGGTACACTTCTGGCGAGCGACGTGCCGGGTACGTGGAAGACGGTCGACGAGAAGAGCGGCAAGGTCAGGTCCCAGGTGGAGATGTACGAGCAGGGGGGCAAGCTCTTCGGCAAGATCACCGGTCTCGCCGAACCGAACGACGAACAGGGCAAGCCGAAGATGTGCACCAAGTGCACGGGCGCCGACAAGGACCAACCCATCGTCGGGCTCGTCATCATCAAGGACCTCAGCCTGAGCGGAGATCGCTACAAGGACGGCACGATCATGGATCCCGAAGACGGCAAGGTCTACAAGGCCGAGGTGTGGGTCGAGGACGGAAAGCTGAAGGTCCGCGGCTATGTCGGCCTCTTCTACAAGACGCAGACCTGGCTCAAGGCGAGCTAACAATCCGGCGCTTCCTCGCCGGCGGTGTGTTCATTGCCTTGCTGCTCGCGGTATTGTGCCCGGGCGTCCACGCGCAGCCAACGGAGCGGAGCCTCACCGATCTCGCCAAGCAGGCGAAGAATCCCCTGCCGGACATCATCAACGTCCCGATGCAGCACAACTTCGACTTCGGGTCTGGCCCCGGCCACGACACGCAGTACACGCTCAACATCCAGCCGGTGATCCCGTTCCATCTCCCCGGCAATTGGAATCTGGTCACCCGCACCATCCTCGCGGTGATCAACCAGCCGGAGATCGATCCTGGTCAAGGAAGCACGTTCGGCCTCGGCGATACCGACCTGTCGCTGTTCCTGTCGCCTCCGAGCTTGGAAGCGTTCATCTGGGGCTTCGGGCCAATCATCCGGTTCCCGACGGCATCGGCGGATGTCCTCGGCGGAGGCAAGTGGGGGATCGGTCCCACCGTCGCTGGAGTCCTCACCACGGGTCCGTGGGTCGTGGGAGCGCTGGTGAACAACGTCTGGTCGTTCGCCGGTGACAGCACGCGCCCCTCTGTGAACCAGCTGCTTGTCCAGCCGAGCATCAACTACAACCTGCCGGACGGCTGGTTTCTCACCAGCGGCCCGGAGGTGACCGCTGATTGGAAGGCGCCCTCGCGCGACCGCTGGACCGTCCCGATCGGTGGCGGCGTGGGTAAAGTCGTGCAGATCGCGCAGCAATCACTCAATATCCAGGGCGAGGCCTACTACAACGTCGAGCGGCCCGCGGGGGCCGCGGTGTGGACCTTCACGTTCACGCTCCAGCTCCTGTTTCCTAAATGATTACCGCGTCACGGATAGCTCTGATCGCTGGCGCGTTGAGCCTCGCCGGCTGCATGAGCTTCGGTGCGGCGACGCTCGATCGTGATCGGATCGACTTCACGACGGCGGTGGCCAATTCCTGGAAGCACCAGATGCTCCTCAACATCGTCAAGCTGCGATACATGGACACGCCGATCTTCGTGGACATCGGACAGATCGTCAGCGCCTACCAGCTGGAAACGGTGATCTCGGCCGCGGGAACTGTGTCCCCTGGTGGGGGCGCTGTCGGGGGTTTCGCATCGAACTTCTTCACGCTGGGTGCCGCCGGAAGGTACACGGATCGACCGACCGTGACCTACACGCCCTTGACGGGCTCGAATTTCATCCGGACGATGATGACCGCGATCCCGCCGATCCGGCTGATGGAGCTGATCGAGGCGGGGTACCCGGTCGACCTGCTGTTCCAACTCGTCGTGCAGAGCGTGAACGGTGTGTCGAATTCGAGAAGCGGTGGGCGGGCGAAGCCGGCGGATCCGGAATTCTGGACGTTGATCACGGCGATCCGCAAGATCCAGGAATCTGAGGCGCTGGGACTGCGCGTCGTCGTGAACAAAGAGGACAAGCGCGAAGGGCTAGTCCTGACGTTTCCCGCGAGGGAGATCCCGCCGGAGATCCAGGCCGAGCGGGACACCGTCAGAAAGATCCTGGGACTGCATCCGGAGAAATCACAGTTCCACATCATCTACGGGACCGTCGCCGATCGCGACGACGTGATCGCTATCCACACGCGTTCCGGAATGCAGATCCTCATCGAGCTGTCGTCAACCGTGAACGCTCCCGAGGAACACGTGCGCGCCGGCCGGGCCGTTCCACCTCCGCCGCGCCCGGGCGAGGGGCAGGGCGGTCTGCCGACGATCATGCGCATTGCGAGCGGAGCGTCACGGCCGGAGACCCCCTTCACGGCGGTCAAATATCGCGATCACTGGTACTGGATCGACGACAACGACCTCAGGTCCAAAGGCGTGTTCACGTTCTTGCTGATCCTCATGACGCTCGCGGACACGGGCGAAAAGACGCCGCCCCCACAGCTCACGATCCAGGCGAACTGAGGCGTGGGGATGTTGGACCAAAGTCCCATGTCGGGAATTTTCGCCGGCTGATAAGGTCTCGCAAACCGCGGCGTGAAGACGGAAAGCGCGGTGTGAGGAGGACGGAATGAGAAGCACCATGCGACTGATGATCGTGCTCGGGTTTGCCTTGGGTGCCCTGACGCCCGGGGGAGGCGGGGCACTCGCTCAGACGACCGCCCCGCAGCCCGCACCACAGATGAAGACGGACGATCTGCTCCAGGGAGATATCACGAGCGATATCGAATTGACGCGCGCCTCCATCCAGGTGCGTCGGCAGGCGCTTGTGACGGCCGCCATGGACCTTGCGCCCAAGGACGCCGACGTGTTCTGGCCGCTCTACCGGGAGTACCGGGAGGAGATGGCAAAGGTCAACGACCGGTTCGTGAGGCTCCTCACCGGCTATCTGGAGAACTACGACAGCCTCACCGATGAGGCGGCCAGGAAGATGCTCGACGAGTACCTGAGCATCGACCGCGCCCGGAACGGCGTGAAGTCGACGTTCGTCCCGCGCTTCGGGAAGGTGATTCCGGCCAAGCAGGTCGCGCGCTTCTTCCAGATCGACAACAAGCTCGACGCAGTGATCAACGCCGAGCTGGCCAAGCTCATCCCGCTGGCTCGATGACGGTCTTCCAAGGAGGAGAGACATGAAGCGACTGATGACCGTCAGCACGGTGCTGGCATTGCTGGTGCTCGCCGGCGCGGCCGGTGCCGAAGTGTTCGTGTATCCCAAGCAGGGTCAAGGCCAGGACCAGTTCCAGCGCGATCAGTTCGACTGCCACAACTGGGCACAGGGCCAGACCGGCGTGAATCCCTCGCAACCCGTACAGGTCGCCTCCGCGCCGCCGCAACAGGGCGGAGCGATCAGGGGCGGTGCCAGAGGCGCCGCCCTCGGCGCCGTCGGCGGCGCCATCGGGGGGGATGCCGGCAAGGGCGCGGCGATCGGCGCCGGAGTCGGAGCGGCGGCAGGTCTCATGCGCCAGGGGCGCGCGAACCGAGATGCGGCGGCGGCAAACGAGCAGGCGCAAGCGCAACAGCAGGCCAACCTCCAGCGGTACGACCAGGCCTATGGCGCCTGCATGGGTGGCCGCGGGTACCAGGTGAAGTAGCGGGCGTGCATTCGAGGACTCAGGGAGGTCGGCATCCTCGTGTTCGTCGTGCTGTGAGCCGTTAGCTTGGGGTAGGTGTCGATGCCCAGTACACGGGCGAGACGGCAGCTCCATGGCCGACGGCGTTGATGACGCTGTCGGCCTTCCTGCTCCTCTGCCCCTACGCAGGAGCGGCCGTCCCGACGTCTTCTGCCTGAGGGTGGACGGCCGGTCGTTCGTTTCTCCCGCCATCGCTCGATAGCCGAGACGTCGGCGCTCCCTGTCGGTTTTCCAGTCCTCCGGATGATATTTCTGCCAGTAGTCCGCTCGCTCTCGAAACCGTAGTCTCCCGGGTGTCGAGACGATTCGCGATCACCACGGGAGGGCTGGGTATGATCAGAACTTCTCGGGCTGCCAAGGTTGCGTGGCTCATCGTGTTCTACCTCGTCGCTCGCGTCGTCTCGGCGCACGCCGGGGAAGTTCCCCCGGCCGAGGCTCAGGCGTTCCAGCAGGTGTTCCAGAAGGTTGCGCCGTCGGTGCTGGCGATCCGGGCACAGGGTCGCGACGCAATGTCGGGGAGCCAGACGCGCATCATCGAGAGGGGCTCAGGCGTCCTCATCTCCCGGGACGGCCTGGTGCTCACCGCGGCCTACCTGGTGCACGGCATGGACGAGATTTCCGTGGAGTT
>Ga0209803_1003134_pt1 | contig 10064 bp, 9 predicted proteins | sample GraSoiAngelo_138_FD_185895 | JGI IMG/M metagenome (GOLD analysis project Ga0209803, IMG submission 185895) | Grasslands soil microbial communities from the Angelo Coastal Reserve, California, USA - 14_0929_09_40cm (SPAdes) (version 2) | ecosystem: Environmental > Terrestrial > Soil > Grasslands ... | reverse complement strand
TTGCCGCATGCACCGACCCGAACCTGTCAAAGAACGGCAGGCTTGCCACCACGAGAGAAAGCACAAAGCCATGAAACTGACGACCGTCACGCACGTTTCCGTCGATGGAGTGATGCAGGGACTCGGCGGGGCGTACGAGGACCGCAGGGGCGGATTCGAGCGCGGCGGATGGGCCCCGCCGCTGTTCGTCGACGAGGCCTATGCGTTCCTCAACGGGGTCTTCCAGCGCGCCGACGCGTTCCTGTTCGGCCGGCGGACCTACGAGATCTTCGCCGGCTCCTGGGGAGTGTGGCCAGATCCGGGTGACAGCCCGATCTGGACGGCGTTGAACACGAAGCCCAAGTACGTGGCCTCGACCACGCTCACCGAACCGCGCTGGGCGAAGACGACCGTCCTCTCAGGTGACGTCGCGGCCGCCATCCGTGAGCTGAAAGCCAAGTCGGCGGGTGAGCTGCAGGTGCACGGCAGCGGCAAGCTTGTCCGCTGGCTCATCGACAAGCAGCTGGTCGACGAGATCACCCTGCTCACGTATCCCGTGATCATCGGCCAGGGCACGCGGCTGTTCCCTGACACCGGCCGGGACAGTGCGCTCGAACTGGTCGAATCGCGGGCCACCTCCAGCGGGGTGACGATCCAGGTCTACCGGCCCACCGGGCGCCCGCAGTATGCAAACCCCACGCCGACCTGAAGCGCATGACATAGGTGCTGCAGTCAGTGAGAGTCGATCATCAGATGTAGGGCGCGCCATCGCTGAGGGAGAGCGTCGTTCCCGTGTCGAAGGAGCGAAACTACTGTCGGTCGCGAATCAGCCGCTGAAGCTCTTCCGTGTTTAAGGAGCGCCGCTGCTCAAGCCCTCCCGTGTCGACGTAGCGAGCTCCGCATGGAGTCCATGAACCTCCGCGAAGACAAAACTGGGCGATTGAGGCGGGCTGAGCGACCGGGCTGCCTTGCGATCGACCTAGGTAGTAACCAACAGCACCCGTAGCAACCGGTATCAACCCGATGAGAACTGTGAGCATCGCAACACGAGCAAGCCGAGCGACGGTCCCGGTACCAGGCGTTCGCATTTCGGCTGACCTTTCTCCAGCAGCTGGAACAGCCGCGAGCGCAGAATCGACAAGTTCAGGATGCAGATGCGCATCGATCAGGCCACGAAGCATGTCGACCGCCCGAGGGACGCTCGGAGGTTCGGTCGCAAGAAGGTCCGCGATCTCCTCGCCATAGCGCTCGCGCCACCTCGCTGGATAGAACCGCACTAGCAGCGCCAGTTTCATCGAATAGCCAAGCGACGCGCGGCGGTCGTCGTCACTTTGCGGAGCGCGTCCAGTTCAACCGCAAGCGCCGTTGCGCCGGACGCGGTAAGTCGATACGGCCGACGCGGTCCGTCGGCTTTCAGCGCCTCGATGTATTTGGCTGTCTCAAGCCTTCCGATCGCTCCGTACAAGCTGCCTGGGCCGAGGCGTCGTCCGGTCATGGAGGCGATGTCCAGCTGGATCGCATAACCGTGCTTGGGCGCATCAGCGAGGCTAGTCAGAATCAACAGCCCCTCAGTCGACAACTTGCCGCCTTGCGCCATGAGACGGACGCTATTACGCGACGCGTAGTATGTCAATGGGACCAGGCGCCTGCTTATTCTCGTCAGCCTGGCTGAAGGGCCGAAGCACGGCTACGCGATCCAGCAGCATACTCACGTGATGTCCGGGCGGCGTCTCGGCCCAGGAACGCTCTACGGCGCGATAGCCCGGCTCGAGAACATGGGTTAGCTGATCGGGAGTCAGCAGCCAGAGTTCCTCGAGTTCCAGCATCTACGCCTCGGACACGCTCAAATGTGGGAACAACAACCGATTGTTACCGCGGGCACGGTCGCGGAGAGGATGGCAAGAAACGTGGGGGTCAAACACGCGGAAGTGATAACAGCTCGACTCGTCCGAGACGATCGCGGATGGCTCCGGCTGGCGAGCTAGACCGTCCCTCTAGACGCCTGAGATCGTCGCTCACGCCGCGGTCAGGAATTCGCGGACGCGCTCCCCCACCTGCGCGTGCGTCACGAGGGAGAGGTGCCGGCCGCCGTCGATGGGGATGAGCGTGCCGCTCATGCACCCGCGCACCGTGCGCTCCGCGTGGTCGAACGGGATCGCGTTGTCGGCAGTGCCGTGAACGACGAGGGCCGCGACCGTGATCCCCTTCGGCGGCGGGAACGATCCGGAGAGCCGCAAGTCCCGAAGGCCACCGCGCACGCGTCGCTCCGGCGTGGCGAAGGTCCGAAAGAGCCCGGCGACGAGTTGACGCTTGGCGGGATCGAGTGCGGCGGAGAGGAGGGACTTGTTGACGTCGACGCTCGCACGCAGCGCGAACCACGCGACGCCCAGCCCCGCATCCGCCGCTGGGCCGCTGACCGCCGACAGCATCACGACGCGCGTCAGGCGCTGTGGGTGACGTCCGGCGAGATGCAGCGTCGACACCCCGCCCCCCGAGACCCCGACCACCGCGATGCGCTCGATGCCTAGCGCATCGAGGGCGGCAACGTAGAGGTCCGCCTCGGCGTCGAGGCTCCCGACGTCCGGGGTGCCGAGATATCCGGGGCGTGAGACGGCGATCACGCGATGCGCCCGCAGGTCGAGCGCGTGGGCTATCCACGAGCCCTGGTCGAAACCGCCGAGCCCTCCGTGGAGTACGAGGACGCCAGGCCCGTGGCCTGTGATCTCGACCTCGATTGGGCCCTTCGCGGTCGCGATGATCCTGGAGCGGCGCGCGAGCGATGCCCGGCTCCGCATATCGGCGAGCGCGAGCGCAACCATGCCGAGCCCCAGAGCGACCGCGCGTGTCCTCACCCGCGCGCAGTATGCGGTCCCGCGGCATGGGTCCCAAAGGCGCGGACCTCGAGCTGTCAGATTGAGCCGGCGATGCCAGATGGACGAGACGAGGAAGGCCGAGCTATTGATCGGGTGATATAGCCTCCAGATCAGGCCGGCAACCGCGTCGCTCCCGGTCCAACGGCAGCGCATTCAGAGTCTGGTCGACGACTGGGCGAAGATCACCGGCGACGAGCGCAAACCAATCCTGGCCGTCGTCTTTGAGGAGATCCAGGCCGCTCACGTCGACGGCAAACTTGTCGTCGCGTTCAAGCCGCTGCCCCACTGGGAGCCATACGTCGAAGCAGTGCTAACGCAGAAAAAGGCGTCAGAGTCGGCCTCCGACTCTGTTTCAACATCGGAGCGGAAGACGGGACTCTATGTCCCCAATGTTGAAACAGTTGGGCTGGTCCGGGACGAGCGGGATGGCTCCGGCTGGGGGGCTGAGTCCAACCGTCGGCTGATGCACAGATAAATGATCGTGACGGACGCCTCCGCCGAAAAAATTCGGAGATTCGAACAAACTGCGCCAGCCCTGGCCTAGCACCAATCCGGCCCCGACCCGCAACCCATAACGGACATTGGGGGTGACTCGTCGTCACACTCCACGACATACCCCACACGGAGGTGGACGATGAAAGCGATAGTGGTGACGGACCACGCTGCGGGAACGGCCGGGATAAGGCTGGTGGAGCGGCCCATGCCGCGGGCAGCGATAAACGACGTCGTCGTTCAGGTTCATGCGTCGGGATTCGTCCCGACTGAGTTGGCGTGGCCCTCGACCTGGACCGATCGCCTCGACCGTGACCGAACACCTTCGATCCCCGGGCATGAGCTGGCCGGAGTTGTCACCGCCCTCGGCTATGGCACGACGGGGCTGTCGGTCGGACAGCGGGTGTTCGGCCTCACGGACTGGACTCGCGACGGCACCCTGGCCGAGTACGCGGCCGTCGAGGCGCGCAACCTCGCGCCGCTGCCGGGCGACGTCGACTTCACCGTGGGCGCGAGCCTGCCGATCTCGGGCCTGACTGCGTGGCAGGGACTCTTCCAGCACGGCCGGCTTCAGGCGGGGCAGCGCGTCCTCGCGCACGGCGCGGCCGGCGCAGTCGGCTCGATGGTGGCGCAACTTGCACGATTGGCGGGCGCCTACGTCATCGGCACCGGACGCGCGGCCGACCGCGAGAAGGCGCTCGACTTCGGCGCGCAGGAGTTCGTCGACCTCGAGAACGACGTCCTCGAAGACGTCGGCGGCGTCGACCTGGTTTTCGATCTCATCGGCGGCGACGTCGGGAAGCGGTCCGCGCGCCTGGTTCGAGCCGGAGGAACGCTGGTGTCCATCGTCGGGCCGTCCGAGGCGCGGCCGGACGACGGCCTCGCGGTCGACTTCGTTGTCGAGTCCGATCGTGCCCAACTGGGTGAGATCGTCCAGCGAGTGCGGGACGGGCGACTGCGGACGAACATCGGCACCGTCTCGACCCTCGACGGTGCCGTCGCCGCCCTCAATCCAACCGAGCGACGCCCGGGGAAGACGATCATTCGCGTTCGCTCTTGAGGACTCGAGGATGCAAACAATGGCAAAAATGGAAAACAGAGAACGCCTGTTTTCGCCACTTAGCGCACAACGGGAACAATCCTGCGAGCCTTCTATGCTCACCGCGTCCTTCTCGTCCCCCGCGGTGAAAACAAGCGCGCCGCCCTCGAGCGCTCACTCGGAGGCAGCGCCGATGCCATGACCCCGGCCTAGTTGGCAGCCGTAGTTGGACGCGGTCTGAGGGCGTACTCGGAGCGGAAGACGGGACTCTATGTCCCCAATGTTGAAACAATCCGGCTCGTTCGCGATGAGCGCGGGTGGCTCCGGCGGGCCAAAGTGAGCCCCCGGTACGGCTGGTTGTGATTGGCCCGCACGATCGTTGCTCAAGACCACTCCGGACTAATCTCACGACTCAATGGGGAGCGACCTTGTCGGGCGAGACGAGGAACTTGCGGCGATCACGCATTTACTGCTTCGCGTGGCCGCAGGTGGCAGCGGGTGCTGTCTCATCGAGGGCGCCGTCGGGATCGGCAAGACGGCTCTCTGGAATGCTGCCCTCGAGCTCGCCGGACAGCGCGGCTTCCTCGTCCTCAAAGCGCACCCGGTCGAGGCCGAGACCGCCTATTCATTCGCTGCAGTAGCCGACCTCCTGCGACCGGTGTTGGATGAGGTTCTAAAGGGACTTCCCGCACCGCAGAAGGTCGCGCTCGAGACGGCCTTGTTGATCGATGGGGGAAACGATCGCGCTCCCGACCCCCATGCCGTGTCGATGGCCGCCCTGACCGCGCTGGAGTTGCTGGCGAAAAAGAGGCCGGTGGTCGTGGCCGTGGACGACGCGCAGTGGCTGGACAGCCCCTCCCGCATGACGCTCCAGTTCGTCGCCCGAAGGCTGACAGCGCGAATGGCTCTGCTCATGACCGAGCGGACCGAAGGTCATGGCGAGCCAACGACCCAACTCGAAGGCGAGCGCCTCACGCTCCGCCCTTTGAGCGCGGGCGCGCTGCAGCAGTTCATCCACGAGCGCATCGGCGTCGCGCTTCCTCGCCCGACTCTCTTGCGACTGCACGAGGCGAGCGGCGGATATCCGCTCTACGCGCTCGAGATCGCGCGCGCCCTTCGCGCACGGTCGAGCGACCTCGGGGCCACCGACCCGCTGCCGGTGCCGGGAAACCTGCGGCAGCTCGTCGCGCGGCGGCTCGCCGCGATCTCGCCCGAGACACGGAGCGAGCTGCTGGGTGTCGCGTCCAGCGCGCGTCCAGCACCCGCACTCCTTTCGCCCGAGGCACTCCAGGAGGCAATCGCCGCAGAGGTCATCGGGGTCGAGGGAGCGCGCGTCCGATTCACGCACCCGCTCTTTGCTTCCGTTCTGTGGGTGGAGGCGTCCCCCGCTGAACGGCGAGCCGTCCACCGGAAGCTCGCCGACCTTGTCGGGGATGAGGAGGAGGCCGCGAGGCACCTTGCACTCGCGGCGACCGGGCCCGACGAGATCATCGCGGCCCGCCTCGAGCGGGCGGCGGCTCGAGCTCGCGGACGCGGGGCTCCGACTGCGGCGGCGGAGCTGATGGAACGAGCACGTGAGCTCACACCTGAAGCGCATAGGGTGGACCGACTCCGTCGAGCCGTCGATGCCGCCGAGTTCCTTGTCGCCGCACGTTCACCTGGTGCCGAGCAGCTGCTCGAGGCTGTGCTGCCAGCGACGACCGGCAACCTCCGCGCCCGCGCCCTACAGCTGCTCGCGGTCGGCCGCGGTCTCAACGACAACCGAGCTGCCCCGCCACTGCTCGAAGAGGCACTCGAGCATGTCGAAGACCCAATGCTCGAGCTCCGGATCCGGCTCCAATTGAGCGATCCGATCCTTCGCGGCACTAGCGACCGTTCGATCGTGCATGCCGAACGTGCGGTCGAGCTCGCTGAGCGAGGCGGGGACGCGGGACTAATGGCTGCCGCGGCCGGCACGCGCGCCGCGCTCCAGGGCAAGCCGATCGAGGATCTCGAGAGGGCCGCCCGGATAGAGGAGTTGTCGCGCGGCGGCGTTCAAGCTCGGCTCCTGCTCGCCTGGTTGCATCTGGCCAGGGGATCGGACGCAGGGCGCGTTCTGCTCAATTCACTTCTCGATGAGTCTCTGGCTGCCGGGCTCAGGGCGCACAACACGGTCATATCGATGCTGGCATATGCCGAGGCTCGCGCGGGCAACCCCCGTCGCGCGAAGCTGCTCGCGAACGAGTTCCTTTTGTACAGCGTGCCCGAGCAGAACAAGACGGGTGAATCGGGCGGACTGGGCATACGCGCCTACGCGGAGGCGTGCCTTGGCGAGCTTTCGGATGCGCGCCGCGACGCTGACGCCTCGATGCGGATCGCCGATGCCGCGGGCTTCGCGGGTCGCTCGATCCAAACTCGAGGAGTATTGGGGTTCGTCGACCTTTCCGCGGGCGATATAGATCACGCCGCCGAGCACTTTCGCGCGGCAGTCGCCCGGCTAGTCGCGGCCGACCCAGGCGCATGGCCCCCACTCGCCCACACACGACTCGCAATACCGACGCTGCTGGCGGATGCCGTCGAAGCGTTTGCTGACCTCGGCCACCTCGAGGAGACGCGCCCCCTCATCAACTGGCTCGAGCGCGATCCCACAAATCCATGGCATAGCGCTCTCGCGGCACATTGCCGCGGGCTCACCGCGGCCGCACGCGGCGAACAGGAGCGCGCGCAGGCCGACTTCCACGAGGCTGCGGAGCGACTCGAGCCGCTGTCGTTGCCGCTTGACCACGGGCGCGCGCTCCTTGCGCTTGGTGCCGCGCAGCGGCGTGCGCGGCGTAAGAGCGACGCCCGTCGGTCGCTCGAGCGCGCGCTCGAAGTGTTCGAGGGGATCGAGGCGCCGCTCTGGGCCGCGACAGCACAGCGGGAGCTCGCCATGATTGGTGGGCGCCCGGGCTCGGAGGCGGGTTTGACCGCCTCCGAGCGGCGGGTCGCAGACCTCGTCGCATCTGGGCGTACCAACAAAGAAGTGGCCGCAGCCCTCTTCATTTCAGCGAAGACCGTCGAAGGCCATCTCGCGAACGTCTATACGAAGCTGGGCGTCCGCTCGCGGAGCGAGCTGGCGCGCAAGATCGCGTCCGAAGGGGTCCGCACACCGTAGCCCGAGGGATTCTCAGGGGATATCCCGCGTAGCAACTACCAGCGTCCGCCACGAGAGTCTCGGCATGCCGAGCTTTCTCGTCGAGACGTACCTCCCGCGTCCCGGCAAAGCGCGCCTGCGGAGTGCACAGCGCGCGCGCGCTGCGGCGAGAGAGCTCGCCGAGCGCGGCACCCGCATCCGCTTTGTGCGGTCCATGTACGTTCCCGACGACGAGATCTGCTTCCTGGTCTTCGACGCGATCTCAGCGGACGCGGTCGAGGACACCTGTACCCGCGCAGGTCTCCGCTTCGAGCGCGTAGTCGAAGCGGTCGAGTCGCCACTTCCCCGCGGCCGAACGGTCCGACGTTCCAGCACCAAAGCCCGGCTAGGCGAAAGGAGACGCAGATGAATCGTGAACACGAGATCACGCGACGCGAGGTCCTCCGTCGAGGCACGGCGTTGGCCGCCGGGCTCATGGTCGTTCCACTGCTCGAGGCATGTGGCCAGGCCGCGGCACCCGCCAGCACCGTCACCGCCGCGCCGACGCCAACACCACTGCCGGCGCCGGAGACGACGACGTTCCGCATCCAATGCGCATCGTGCGACGCGCCGATCATGGCCGCGGAGCGGTACTTGCGCGATGAAGGATTCACCGACGTCCAGATCACAGACACTGGTGGCGCGGCGGCGCTGGCGTCAGGAAAGCTTGACATGACGATCTTCTTCCCGCCCTCGATCGCAAACGCCGTGCAGTCGGGGACGAAGCTCGTCGCACTCGGCGGCATTCATCCGGGATGCGTGGAGATCTGGGCACCGCAGAGCGTCCCCGCCCTCACCGACCTGCGCGGGAAGACGGTCGTCGTGCGCTCCAAAGCGCTTTCCGAGCTCGGCTACAGCTATCTCGCGCTCGTTCTGAAGCAGGCAGGTGTCGACCCCACTGCGGTGAATTTCGTCGTCCAGGCCGATGCCGATCCCGTGAAGCTCTATCTCGAGGGCAAGAACGACGCGGTGTTCGCGGCCACCACCACGACGGCCGCACTCAAGGCGAACCAGGCGAACAAGGGCCACGTGATCCACTCGCAGGTGATGGACGAGCCGTGGTCGAAGCTCGACTGCTGCATCCTCGCCGCGAACGAGGATTGGTACCGGGTCAACCCAATCGCCGCGAAGCGCGCGCTGCGGGCGATCTATCGCTCTGCCGACGCGCTCCCCGCCGATCGCGCGGACGCGGCGAAGCTCGCGACTGACAGGGGACTCTTCGGCGGCGCCGCGAACGTGGCCCTCGTCCGCGAGGCGGCCAACATGGTCCCGGTCGACTGGCGGGCGTCTGATGTCGACAAGAGCATCCGGTTCTTCGCGCCGCTTCTCAATGACACAGGACTGTCGAAGTTGACAGCCGACGAGATCGCGAAGTTCGTTGACCTGCGCATTTTCAAGGAGCTGAAGACGGAGCTCAAGAAGTAGAGCGCCGTCTCGATCGGACGGGGAATCAAGAGGAGGAGATCGATGATCCAGCGTGCACGTTTGGCGGCGTCATTATTGCTTCTGGCCGCGTTCCTGCCGACGACAGTTGCGGCGAGCGAGGGACCCGCCGTCATCGCGACCATCAACCTGGGGCCGAACACGGAAGCCACAGCGTTCGCTCTGGCAGTCAATCCGAACACGAACAAGACCTACGTGACTCCTGGATGGGAGACGCTTGGTTGCGAGTCCCACATCGTCTCGGTCATAGACAACTCAACGAACACGGTGTTGGCTCCCATCACGGTGGGCCTTAGCCCATTCGGGGTGGCCGTCAACCCAAAGACAAACAGGATCTATGTGGCGAACATCGGCGGCGCTCTCTGCACCGAAGAGTCATCGAATTCCGTGTCCGTCATCGATGGCTCAGCCGACGTGGTTGAAAAAACCATCACCCTGGACGGCGTCGGTCCAGCCTTCGTCGCCGTCAATCCCAGGACGAACAAGATCTACGTCACGATGAACGGCGGCTGCTGTGCCGATGGGCATACGGTCGCCGTTATTGACGGCTCGACAAACGCCGTTTTGCGTTACGTGGACGTTGACCTCAATCCGTCTATGGTGGCTGTTAATCCGCGGACGAACCTCGTATACGTGACGCATGTTGGTGACAAGATCACCGTAATCGATGGATCGACAGACACGGTCGTAGCGACGTTTTCGATTGGCAGTGAGGCGCGGGCCATCGCCTTTGATTCAAATGGCAGGTTCCTGTACGTGGCCGCTCGAAATACGAATCAGCTCGCCGTCGTTGACGCCAGGACGAACGCTGTGGTCCAAACCGTCCCGGTAGGCCGCCGTCCCCATGGTGTGGTGTTCAATCCCGACAACGGGAGGATCTACGTCACCAACCGTGGCAGCTGCGATTCGACGCCTGGCACAGTTTCCGTGATCGACAGCAGTACAAGGACTGTCGAGGCGACCGTCCAAGTGGGCGCGTGCCCGCGCTTTCTCGATCGCAACCCTCGCACGGGCCTGTTGTACGTACCCAATGCGTCCACGAGTCGTTCGGTGTCGGTGATACAAGACCAAAATTGACGGCGTGCAA
>Ga0209803_1003131_pt1 | contig 10067 bp, 10 predicted proteins | sample GraSoiAngelo_138_FD_185895 | JGI IMG/M metagenome (GOLD analysis project Ga0209803, IMG submission 185895) | Grasslands soil microbial communities from the Angelo Coastal Reserve, California, USA - 14_0929_09_40cm (SPAdes) (version 2) | ecosystem: Environmental > Terrestrial > Soil > Grasslands ... | reverse complement strand
AGGGCCAGGTGGCCGCCGTACGCCCCCTTCTGTTCTGACGGCATTGGACTGAGCGTCCTACCTGGCGCATTGCGCCTGCTTGGACTTGCTCCGGTGGGGTGTCGCCGTCTCACCAGATCCCGCGTCAACGTCCTCGCCGGGCGATTCATCCTCGACGCGGGCTGTGTCGTTTCTGCGCCCTTGCCGGCCCTCTCGGGCCCCTCCGCTTGCGCGGGGCCACCGTACCTAGGGAGGGGGGACGTTCCTCAGCAACCCCGAGGGGTCACCGTCGGCCGTCCGCGGTCTCCTGGCCGAGCGAGCCATCCTTGTGGCCCTATTTGGACCTAGCGACCCCGGAACGAGGCGCCTCGGATCCTGCGGGGCCAACGCTATAAGTCGATGTCGCATCGCCGGCCGCGTGGCGGGCGAACGCCGCATCCTCCTGGCAAACTCGATCTACCATCTCACGAACGACGGCGCGGTCTCAGCGCTCGCGGGCCAGATCATCGTATTGCAGGCCGTCTTCGGTGGCTTCGGTCCCGCGGAAGTCGGCCTCCTCGGTGGGACCACACTCGTCGTCACGGCGATCTTTCAGATCCTGTTCGGCATCATGTCGGACCGCCGCGATCCGTCTCGATTCCTTCCGATCGGGATCGTAATCTTGGGCATCGGGTCCCTCGCCGCCTCGCTTTCGTGGAACTTCTGGTCGCTCCTGTTCCTCGTCGCGCTATCCCGAGTCGGGGCCAGTTTCTATCACCCTGTCGGAATCTCGTGGATCGGACGCGAGTTTGACGGGCCCGCACTCGACCGCGCGATGGGGTTCCAGAGCGCCTTTGGGGATGCCGGAGTCATCCTCGGAATCGCGAGCAGCGCGATCCTCGCGGTTGCGTTCGGGTGGCAGTGGCCGTTCCTGTTGTGGGGAGGCATCAACTTGGCGGGTGTCGCGGTCGGCCTGTCGCTCAGCCGCGGCCGACCTTCACCACCGCACCTCGCACCGCGGTCAATCTCCGACTACGTGGGCGTCCTTCGAGACGTGCGCCGCTGGTTGCTCCCTCTCGCGCTGGTCGGGGCCGTGTTCAACATCGTCGCTCTCTTCGGGACGCTTCTCCTGAACTCGAAGTTCGGACTCCCTGCGAACCTCGCGGGCGTCGCGGTCGCCCTTTGGATTCTTACGGGGACAGTGGCCACGTTCTTCTTCGGCCGCCTAAGTGCTCGCTTCGGCCGATATCGGGCGCTCGTGGCATCGTTCGCGGCGCTCGGCGTCGCCACCCTCATTGGCGGGACGATCGGGAACGTGTGGACGGTGCTGGTCGTCATGTGGACGCTCGGCTCCGCGCTCTTCCTCACCTATCCCGCGCTCTTCTCGTTCGTCTCCGAGTCGAGTCATCGGCGCCTGCAAGGTGCCGCGTTCGGGCTGGTCTTTGGATTCCAACTCGTCGGCGGTGCGATCGGGGTCTATCTGGCGGGCGTCCTCGCGAACGCGTTTGGTTCCGGTCCGGCGACTCAGACGTCGATCCCGTTCCTGTTCGCGGGGTTGCTCGGTCTGGCCGGGTTCATCGCACTTCTTGTCGCACGCCCCCGGGTCGCGAACGCCGGAAAAGCAGGTCCTGCGCCGATTCCACCCTTGTGAGCGTCGAGAATCGCTCGCCGCTTTCACGTAGACTTGGGACCTTTTTGTTGTGGAAGGGGTTGCCTCTTCTGCGTGTGTCGGAAACGTCACCCGTTCCGCAGGATCGCTTTAACCGCTTCGAGATTCTGCGGGTGCGCATCGAAGAACTTTCGGACCGGCGCGAGCGCGTCGTTCAGACCAGCCGCGACCCCAGCCTTCAGGTCTTTCGGGTGCAACTCCCCGTCCGCGTACGACTTCGCGACTTCGCTGAAGGAGGCATATGTGACGTCGCCTCCGAACTTCGGATCCCGGGGGATCATGAGCTTCCCCCGACTCGGGAACAGGATGAGTCGCGCGATCTCGAGGACCGGATTGCCGACCGGCTCCTTCGCCGGACAGAACGCCTTTCCAATCTTCCGCTCGACATCTCGCGGGCCGTCGTTCAGCAGGATGCTCGCGTCGGGTCGGGACTTCGACATCTTCCCCGCGACAAGATCCATCCGGCCGCCGCCATCGAGCGCCGGCAACAATGGGGTGTGCAACGCGACGACCTGCTTCCACCCGAGTTTCGGCGCCACATCGCGGTACAGCATGTGTGCGTGTCGCTGATCCATGCCGCCCAGGGCCAGGTCCAGGTTCATCCAATGGATGTCCGCGACCTGCATCGCAGGGTAGATGAGCTTCGATGCATCGAGGTCTGCCTCCTCCTCCTTGCGTCCCATGATCGTGAGCGCGCGCCGGATCCGCGCGACCGTCGAGGCTTTCGAGGCTTGGATCACGGTCTGCCAGTATTCCGGGTGGCGCACGAACTCGTTCGCGTACAGGTATTCGACGGAGTCCGGGACGCCGACCGCCCGAAATCCGTCCTTGAAGTAGTCCGCGCAGATCCGAAGATTCTCCAGATCCCGTCCGAGCTTGTCGTTGATGTACGCATGCCAGTCCGCGAGGAAGATGATCGCGTGAAATCCAGCCCGGATCAGATCCTCGACCTTCGAACCGATGACGAAGGCCGTGCCGATGTGCATCAGCCCGGACGGCTCGAGTCCGACGTAGGCGCGCGGGGTCCCAGGCCGATCGAGGAGCGTCCGCAGCTCGTCGCGGGTGACGACTTCCTCGGAGCCGTGCAGTACGGTCTGGAGCCGTTCCTCCGGGGACATCGACCACCGAACCGGACGAAACAGGATAAAGGTTTCAATCCCCGCGCACGCCGGCTTGCGGAAATCCGACCATGGCCTTAAGTCGGGGAGCGGGCATCCTGCCCCGGGGGAACAGGCATGTGGGGACTTCTCGGGCTACTCGACCTCGGTTCGGTGACCGCGCTCCAAGGGACCGATCTGGTTGGCGCAGCGGTTGGCGCGTTCGTTTTCGTGATCATCGTCCTGATCTTGCTCTTCGCGAGCCTCAAGGTCGTCAAGGAGTACGAACGGATCGTGAACTTCCGCTTGGGGAAGGCCCAGGCCGAGAAGGGCCCCGGGATCGTCGTCGTCATCCCCGGGATTGACAAGCCGGTCCGGGTCGACCTGCGGGAGCGATACCTGACGATCCCGCACCAGACGTGCATCACGAAGGACAACGCCCCGGTGGACGTCGACTTCATCGTGTACTTCAAGGTCGCAAGCGCCGCCGACTCCGTGATCCGGGTGAACAACTTCGAGGGAGCGGCGATGGGGATCGCCACCACGACCCTGCGAGCCGTCATCGGCGACATCATCCTCGACGAGGTGCTGTCGAAGCGCGAAGAGATCAATGCGATCCTCCGGACGAAGCTCGACGAGGTCACGACCCGCTGGGGCGTCAAGGTCACGAACGTCGAGATCCGAGAGATTCTGCCTCCCAAGAACGTCACGGACGCAATGATCCTCCAGATGTCGGCCGAACGGAGCCGGCGGGCCGTCGTCATCGAAGCCGACGGGAGGAAGACCGCCACGGTCACCATCGCGGAAGGCGACAAGCAGTCCGCGGTCCTCCGCGCGGAAGGCGCACGACAGGCAGCGATCTTGAACGCGGAAGGCTACGCGCAGGCCCTCTCGACGATCTTCGGGGCCGCGAAGGGGGTCGACGAGAAGACTTTGATGCTCCAGTACCTCGATGCCCTCCGGGCGCTCGGCGCAAGCCCGGCCACGAAGTTCATCTTGCCCCTCGAGTTCACGGAGCTCATCCGGCCGTTCCGAGGTGTGCTCGCGTCGGCGGAGGGAGCCGCGAAAGGGGATGACCGCTAAGAGTCCGGACCCGCCCGTCTCGAACCTGATCGACCGGCTCTTCCTCTACGGCATCCGCTCGGTCCTGGTCGTGCTGGCGGTCGTCGCGTTCGGCATCTTCCTGATCGTCCACGGCTGGATCGTGAGCCGGTTCGACTACCTCGCCTCGGGCGTCCTGATCGTCATGATCGGGGTCGGACTTGCGTTCGCGTTTCAGCAGACGACGACGAAGGTCATCACTCAGCGCTATTTCTCCGGCGACACGCTGGTCGGCAAGACCGGCCGCGCCCTCGTTGCAATGAAATCCACCGGCAAAGGGGTCGTGCACGTCGAGCACGAATCGTGGAGCGCGGTCGCAGAGGAAGACATCGCCCGCGGGGAGCCGATCATCGTGACGGCTGTGGAATCCGACAACGTGACCCTGAAGGTCCGAAAGCACCAGACCTAAGCGGCGGATCGACTACGGCGTGGTCGGCGGTGTCGCGGACGGTTCGCTCGATTTCGAAGGTTCCGGTCCGGGTGCAACGGTCGTGACTTGGATCTTCCCGTCTGTTACGGCCGTCACACGGACCACGGATCCCTTTGGGATGAATTCATCCGACACCGCGGTCCAATCCTCGGCCCCGACGTTGGCGACTCCGTCCTTGCCAGGGACGAGGTCCGTCGACGCTCGACCCGTCATGTTGACGATCCGGCCGGGATCGATGAGCTTCGGCTGGGCCATGAGGGCGTGCCGGATCCGCGTGAGATACAGGAACGCCACGACGAGGACGGCACCGGTGGCGCCCAGGATGACGTATTGGACGACGCCGTAGGGAGACGGCGAGTACTGGACGTTGTACGCGAGGAGGTAGGTGCCCGCGACCCCGAGGGCGATGCCGGTGATCGCGAAGAACCCGTGGCCCGCTTTCACTTCCAGGATCACGAGGGCCGCCGCGATGATCAGGATTAAGATGCCGACGACCGACGCGCCGATTATCTGGGCACCGAGGAATCCGAGGGCGATGAAGATGACCGCGACCACGCTCAGGAACAGGGTCCGATGGAAGAGATCGAGGACGAGCGCGATGATTCCGACCAGGATGAAGAGCCCGTCGACGGTCGGATCGCTGAGGAAACTCAGGAATCGGTCGTAGAGCGGCTCGCCGAACGGCGTTACCGGGACGCCGCTCAAACCGACGTCCGCGAGGAAAGCATTGAGGGTCTCGGCCTTGCCGGTGATGAGCCCGACGGAGGCCGCCTCGTCGGCAGTATATGCCGAGTTGTTTGCCGCCATGTCGACCGCCGCAGCAACGTTGTATCCGTTCTTCTCGGCGAGCGAACGCATCAACCCGGTCGCAAAGTTCTGGACATGTTCGACCTGGCTCGGATCGCCGCCGATGATGTACGGCGTCGACGGCCCGATAACCGATCCACTCCCCATGTAGATCGCGTTCGTCGCGAGCGCAATGTAACTCCCGGCGGATGCGGCGAATCCGACCGGGGGCACGTACGTGTACACGGCCAGGCCATGGTTCTGCACCTCTTGCGTCGAGTTGATGATCTGCACCATGTTCGCGAGGAGGCCGCCCGGCGTGTTCATGACAATGACCAGATCCTGATTCGATGCGATCGCCGCTTGCGCGGCACGTTGGACGTAGTCTGCGGCCCCGGCGTCGACCTGGATGTCGAAGGTCACCAGGAGGGCGCCGCTGGCTGGGTTCGCAGGCAGCCTCGGCGGGCTCGTCGAAGCCGTCCCCGCGGAGATGGCCAGGGCCGCGAGCAGGACGGCGACTAGACCCAAGGCGGCGACGCTCGCGGTGCGGCTCACGAATCCACTAGGTCCGCTTGCGTAGAAAACGGTTTGGATGGGACTCCCGGGAGATTCCGGGTTCCTACCGACTTCGGACCCTCTCTCGGATCTTGTGGACGGCCTGGCCGGTCTTCTCGGTCGCCTTCGTGACCGCCGGCCTCACGGCCGCGACGGTCTTGTCCACGACTTCCTTGGCCGTCCGCACGGTGGCTTGGGCCGCGGGGGTGACCGCCACGACCATGTCATTCGTCGCCTTCCCGACCGCCTCGACAGCGGGACGCAGAGTCTGTACCGCCTTGTCGAAGGCCGGCTGGAGTTCTTTCGCCGCGCGGTCGAGCACCGTGGTTCCGACGACGAGCGCCTTGTTCACGGCGCGTTCCGCCTGGCGCAGGAGGTGGTCGATCTCGCTCCGAGGCGTTCCGCACGACGGACAGTACGCCGCTTCCGCGGGCAACACCGCTCCGCATTTCGGACAGTTCATTCCGCTCACCGCCGTTCCCCAGGAACCCATCCCTCATCAGTGTTTCGGTCGCCTAGGGTCGATTCTGGCGCGTGACCTCCACTTCTGCCGCGGAATGCACGATGCCGGGCGCGTACGATTTCACAATTCGAGTGTGGATCGCCTGGACATTCATCCAATGCGCTCGCGCGGCCGCCGCGAGCCTCTGGGTCATCGCATCCGGATATTGCTCCTTCGGGCACAGCTCATGGTAGACAATCGTCCCCTTCCCGCGGAGCGCATCGAACGCCACGTCGAGGTATTCACGCGCGTCGAAGTGGCCCATGATCACCCAATCCGCGATCCCTCGGGGAGCGATTGCCCGGCAGTCGCCGAGGAGCGGCACCAAGTTCGTCGCGCGATTGAGCCGTGTGTTCTCGACCAGGTAGCGAAAACTCACCGGATTGAGTTCGCATCCGTAGACGGTCTCGGCTCGCCCTCGAACCGCGATCGGCAGCGAGAAGTAGCCGATCCCCGCGAAGAGATCCACGACGATGGCACCGGGACGGACTCGGTCTGCGATGCCGACTCGCTCGGCGAGGTTGCCGGAGGAGAACATCACGCGCGCGACGTCCATCGCGTATCGGATGCGGCCCTCGATGTGCACCGTTTCGGTTCCGTTTCCCCAGAGGACTTGAACGTCCGGAACCCGCATCGGCCCGTGGATCCCGGAACGGTCTTGGACCACGGTTCGAGCGCCCAAGACCATACCGAAGATTTTGGCGATCACGCGAGCCTGTGGTTGCCCTTCGGAAGGCAGTCGGAGGACGAGGACGCCACCGATCCGCTCCCATCGTCGGGGCGCATGCGCGACGGGAATGCCCGCGGCCTCGAGTCGTTCGCGGATCTCGTGGCGTGGATCCCGAGGCCGCAGGCGATGGGGAAGATCGACGTGCGGCTCGAGGCGTGCGCGAAGTGGGGCGAGATCGAAACGCGGCTCGCCGGTGACGGGGACGAGAATCGAATTGCCCCGCTTCACGATCTTCATCGTCCGGTCGATGAGGCGCTCCATTTGCAAGTTTCGGAGCAGTGACTCTGCGTTTTCTTTCGGGACGACGATTGCGCGAGTCACTCCAACGGATGGTGGATTCGGATTCACTCTGTTCCGCGATACACTCCGCGATAGCTATATGAAGACCGACCCGCTTCGGCGCGCATCATGCGGGCCCCGGCCTTGGCCCTTGCCTTGCTGGTCCTCGCCGTGGTCTTGTCTCCGCCGGCGACTGCGGAGGATTGGGGCGCGGTCGGCAGGGTGAACAAGCTCATTTCGGTCAAAGCGTCGCCCGAACTCGCTCCGGGCGAGAGCGGACGGTTCGAGTTCTACTTCAATTCGACGTATCTCGAGCCGATGAACAACGTCACCTTGAATGCGAGCATCTATCGCTACGCGACGATCGACGAGAGCATCCTCGTCGACTCGTCGTGGCCGTACCCATATCCCAAGATCGCGGAGACGGGGACACGAGCGTGGAGTTGGACCGCCGTCCGGGTGGATCCGGGGACATCCCGGCTGCTGAACTTCACGGTAGTCACAGCCGCGGACAGTCGGGACATGCCGCACGGATCGATTTTCTCTCAATCGAGCTACTTCGTCCGGTTCTCGGTCGAGTTCGAGGGCAATGTGAGCGGGACATTGACGGCGTTCCGCTTCGCTTCGCGCGGTTACTTTACGGACGCGCAGTGGAATCTTGCAATCAGTGCGAACGCCACGAACCCCTGCACGCCGCCGTCTTGTCGGGGGGACGTCAATCTGACGGTCCTCGGCGTTGAAGGAATCGTGCCCGACTCTGCATTCGGCGTGAAGGAGCCGATTCCGCGATGGCCTTTCTATTTGCTAATCGGATTCGCGGCATTCTTCCTCGTCCTCGCGTTCTTGTTCTGGGTCGAGGAAAACCCGGGATCGTACCCGCGGGTCGAGGCCTGGTGGGCGCGGACCCGTGGGCGGATCGCGCGGACCACCGCTCCGCTCCATCGGCGCAGGCCGCCGAAGCCGTGACGGGAAAGGTTTTTACTCGGTGGGCCTTTGTTCGCGCGTGGCCGAAGTCGCCTTTCCCCGGGCGGTCGCGTTCTGGTTCTACGCCCTCGCCTTCCTCGCCGGGATCTTGTTCTACCTCATCTGGGGATTATCGTACGGTTCGTGGAACCTTTTGAGGCCCGAGTGGGTGGGAGCATACGCGGTGACGATCGTCCTCGTCGGGTTCGGGATCGTCGGCATGCTGCTCTATCGAAAATAGGCCCGCCAGCTTTCGTCATCCCACCAACTACTAGGTCCTGATTTCCTCCAACGTGGTCCTGTACAGCGGGACCCTGCGATAGGACGGTACTCAGTACGCTTTGGCGGCGTAGACGAGCTGTTTCGTCTTCTCTCCGCAGACGATGCACTTTCCATCGAATGGCTCCGGGTAGAACGGCGTCCCGAGGACGCTCATCCCGGTGCGCTCCGTGATCGCCTTCCCGCACGATTCCTTGCCGCACCAGCCCATCCGGTTGAAGCCGTCGCGAGCGTCCTCCAGCTTCGTGATTGTGAAGGTGTTGTCCTGGAGGACCTTCTCGGCCCGGTTCCACATGGCGACCTGCATGAGCTCGAGGACGGTCCGTAGGCGGTCCGGGAGCAGCTCCCGGGGCAACTCTTTCTTCTCCCCGGTGTCGCGTCGCACGACCGTGACCGCCCGGTTCGCGAGGTCCCGTGGACCCAGCTCGACCCGGAGGGGCACCCCCCGGGCCTCCCAATAGTAGTATTTCTCCCCGGGCCGGATGTCCCGGTCGTCCAGTTTCACGCGCATCCGTTCGCGCAGCTCGAGGAACAGCCGCTGAGCCTCGAGGAGCATCTCCTCCTGGCGGCCCTTCTCGAGGATCGGCACGACGACGGCCTGGACAGGAGCCGCCGCAGGCGGGAGGACGAGGCCCTTCTCGTCCCCGTGGATCGAAATGAGGGCGCCGAGGAGGCGTTCGCTCATGCCGTCGGTCGTCTGGTGCACGAACTTGTGTTCGCCGGTCTCCGTCTCGTAGGTGACGTCGTAGACCTTCGCGAAGTTGTCGCGGTACTGGTGGAACGTCGCGACTTGGGCGGCCCGACCGGACGGCAAGAGGGTGTCCGAGCCGAGGCTGTAGTGGGCCCCGGGGAACTTGTCCCAATTCGGGCGGCGCGAGACGATGTACGGCAGGGCGAGCGCTCGCATGACCCGCTCGTTCATCTGCAGGTCTTCGTGGATCTGTTGCTCCGCGTCCTCGAACGTCGCGTGGGCCGTGTGGGCCTCGAAGAAGTGGATCTCGCGGACCCGCATGAAGCTCCGCGTCATCTTCGTCTCATAGCGGAAGACCGGGACGATCTGGTACACCTTCAGGGGCAGATCGGCGTGGCTGCGAATCCACAACTTGAACATCGGATACATCGCGGTCTCCGATGTCGGCCGGAGGACGAGCTTCACGTCGAGTTCGTTGAAGCCGCCGCGGGTGACCCAGAACACGTCGCCTTCGAAGCCCTTGACGTGCTCCGCCTCTTTCTTGAACTCGGACTCCGGAATCAGGACGGGGAAGTTGACCTCGCCGTGCCCGGTCGAGTCGAACTCGTCTCGGATCGCCTGGTCGATCAGCTTCATGATCGCCCATCCGTAGGGCCGCCAGACGTTCATTCCCTTGATGGCGTAGCGCTTGTCGCTGAGTTCCGAACGCTCGATGACTTCGTTGTACCACTCGCTGAACTCTTCGTCCTTCCGCATGGGAATGCGACCTTCAAAGAGGCATTGCGATAATATCCTTACGGTGGCGGCTTGGAAGCGCCGAGAAAGGGTTTAATGAACCCGGACGTTCGTCGCCTCCGCAGGCCCGCCATGGCGGAGATCGTCGAGTGCGTCCCCAATTTCTCCGAGGGCCGCCGCAAGGATGTCGTCGACGCGATCGCGGAGGCCATCGGCTCCGTCGCCGGGGTCCGAGTCCTTGATCAGGAGATGGACGCGAACCACAATCGCTCCGTCATCACGTTCGTCGGCG
>Ga0209803_1003130_pt1 | contig 10067 bp, 9 predicted proteins | sample GraSoiAngelo_138_FD_185895 | JGI IMG/M metagenome (GOLD analysis project Ga0209803, IMG submission 185895) | Grasslands soil microbial communities from the Angelo Coastal Reserve, California, USA - 14_0929_09_40cm (SPAdes) (version 2) | ecosystem: Environmental > Terrestrial > Soil > Grasslands ... | reverse complement strand
ATCAGCGCGACGCCGAGGCCGGCGGCGGCGACGGCGCCCGACGCCCGCAGGAGCGCCCGCGGGCCGAGGCCGTCGGCGAGGCGGTCACCCCAGAGCCGCCCGACGGCCATCGCGAGGGAGAATGCGGCGAATCCCGTGGCCGCGGCCGCGCCGCTCTGGCCGAGCGCGTCGTGGAGATAGACGGCGCTCCAGTCTCCCATCGCGCCCTCGGCGAGCAAGCCGAGGAAGGCGACGAGCCCGAGCCCCAGCAGGCGACGCGACGGCGGTCCAACGATGTGGGCCACGCCATCGCGCCGGGGCTCGGACGGGACGAGCCAGCCGAGGGTCCCGCTCACGAACGCCGCGGCGACGATGGCGGTCGCCACGAGGTACCGCGCGGGCAGAGCGTCCAGCGACATCGCCAGACCGGAGAGCGCCGCGCCCACAACGCCGCCGAGGCTCCACAGCGCGTGGAACGAGGACATGATCGAGCGCTGATAGCGGCGCTCGACCGCCACGGCCTGGGCGTTCATCGACACGTCGAGCACGGCGTTGCAGGCGCCCAGCAGCACGAGCGCCGTCACGAGGCACGTGACATCACGGCTGAGGAGGGGCCATGGCAGGGCGAGGCAGAAGACGAGCGCAGCGAGGGACGTTATGAGGCGACTTCCGAAGCGATCGACGAGCCATCCCCCGAGCGGGAGCGCGAGCACGGCGCCGAGCGCCATGAACAGCAGGACGAACCCGAGCGAGCCGTCGCCGATCCCGTGCCGCTCCTTCACTCCGGGGATATGCGCAACCCAGCTTGCGAGGACCGCGCCGTTCACGAAGAAGATCGTCGCGACCGCCAGTCGTGACCGGCGAGACGGCAGGGGGATCGTCGCCATGCGGCGTCAGCGCGCGAGCAGCATCTCGATCTGCTTCTGGTCGGCCGCGTCCACCGAGGTCAGCCGGATGGTCGTCGGGCCGCCGGCCGCCGGGACCGCGCCGACGACCTTGCCGTAGAGGTCGCCCGAGGCCTGTCCGAGGTCGGGGTAGCTGAGCCGGAGGCGGACGTTGGTCAGAGGGGCAAGCTCGCTGTCGAGGCGAGCGGCGAGCGAGTGCCGTCCGAGGCGGGTGACGGCACCCGTGAACTCGCCGGCGAGGCGCTTGCCGTCAACCACCCAGCCGCGGAGCGGCAGCGCGATCTCGACGTACGGATCGTCGCCGGTGTCGGGCTCGGGCAGGCGCTGCGCGAAGCGTCCGCGGATCGCGCGAAGCTCGTAGAGCAGCACCGGCTCGGCGATGCCCTTGAGCTCGACGCGCACGGGCTCGGCGACGTCCGCGAGCGCGCGGATCCGGTCGAGCGTCGCGGCGGTCACGAAGATCTGGCCGCCGACCGTGCACCCCTCCACGCGCGCCGCGAGGTTGACGGCGGCGCCGACCACCGCGTACTTCGCGCGCTGCTCGGAGCCGATGTTGCCGACGACCGCCTCGCCCGTGTTGACGCCGATGCCCATCTCGAAGCGGGGCCAGCCGCGTGCGGCGTTGGCGCGATTCGGCTCCACCATCGCCGCCTGCATCGCCAGCGCGGCCGCCGCGGCGCGCTCGGCGTGGTCCCCGTGGTCGAGCGGGGCGCCGAAGACCGCGAAGATCGCGTCGCCGATGAACTCGTTGATCGTCCCGCCGTGCGCGATGACGATGTCCGCCATCCGCGCGAGGTAGTCGTTCAGGACCTCCATCACCCACGCGGGGTCCCCCTGCTCGGCGAAGCGCGTGTAGCCGCGCAGGTCCGACATGAGGACCGTGACCACGCGTTTGTGGCCGCCGAGCCGGAGCCCTTCGGGCGATTCGAGCAGCGTCTTCGCCACCTCCGGCGAGACGTAGCGGCCGAAGGCGTTGCGGATGAAGTCGCGCTGCCGGAGGCCCGCCACCATCTCGTTGAAGGCGCGGGTGAGCTGGCCCACCTCGTCGCGCGAGCGCACGGGCAGCTCCTGCGAGAGGTCCCCCGCCGCGACGCGCGCGACGCCGCGCGTGAGCGCGCTGATCGGCCGCGTCAGGCGCCGGGCAACGAGCAGGCCGAGGAGCAGCGCCGCGAAAGCCCCGGCCGCCGACGACGTCAAGATGGCGCTGTCGAGCTCCCGCAGCCGGTCGAAGTAGAGGTCCACCGAGTAGTCGAGGCTCAGCACAGCCGCCGTCCGCCCGCGGGTGTCCGCGATCGGCGCGAACGCCGTGATCCAGGCGCCGCTCGGGGCGCGGTAGATGCGCGTGTAGCGCGCGACACCGTCCTCGAAGGTCCAGCCGAGCGGCTCGAGCAGCTCGGCAGCGAGCGGATACGGCTCCCCCGGCCGTCCGGAGCCGTCGCTCGTGACGAGGAGCCTCGCCCGGCGCTTCACCGGGTCGTAGTTCGAGAGCGTCCGGATCGGCGTCGGGAGGAGCACCTCGGCCTGCACCGCGGCGAGCGCCTTCCGGAGCCGCGTGTACGCGCGGGAATCCTTTGCCAGGGTCCGTTGGACCTCGGCGTGGAGCGCCGGATCCACGAGGAGGGCGCCCGTCCGCGCGATGTTGAGGAGCTGCGTGCCGACCGTGTCCTCGACCTCGCGCTTCTGGCGCTCGTGGACGATGGCGCCCACGAGACCGGCGGTAAGGACCGTGAGCGCGGCGAACCCGGCCGCGAGCTTCACCGCGAGGCGCTGCCACGGCCGGAGCGCCGGCGGCGTCAGCGCGCTCGTGCCCGACCCGGCCACGCCGCCGTCAGCGACTGGTCGACTCGCGCGGCTCGAGGCCGAGCAGTCGGTCGAGCGACCACGGCCCCGCACCCCGTGTCAGGAGGAAGATCAGGATCGAGGCCCAGGTGAGGTGCTCCGAGTAGGCGCCCGGATACACGAAGAGCTGGATCGTCAGGATCATCCCGAGCAGCGGCAAGGTCGCGAGCCGCGTCGCGAGGCCCGCGATGAGGAGCACCGAGCAGCCGAGCTCGAACGTCGTTGCCATCCGTGCGGCGATCTCGGGCGCGACCACCGGCACCTTGTACTCGTCGGCGAACAGCTGGACGGTCAGCTCCCAGCTCGCGATCTTGGTGAGTCCCGCCTTCACGAACACGCTCGCGACCGCCAGGCGGAACAGCACCTGGACGATGGACATCGGGAGGCGCCCGAGGACGTCGGTGATCGTGGCGATCCGGCCCCGCGCGCTCGAAGCGCTCATCAGGCCCCCATCCTTGAGCGTGGCGCGCTCGAGCCCACGACGAGCCCGTCGTCGAGAAGCTCGCGCAGAGTTTGCGTGAGATCGAACTCGGGACCGGCGGCCTGCGCCGCCTCCACTGCCCGCTCGAGGTCGCCCCCCGCGGCGAGCGCCGACCGGAACGCGTACGTCGCGGCGGCGAGCGATCGGAACACCACGTCGTCGCCGAGCCGGCGGACTTCGAGCCGCACCCCGCCCGCGTCGAGGTCCACGATCCCGTCGGGATCGGCCCCCGGCTGGTTGGCGCGCCAGACCCGGTCCACCGGCCACCGGGACTCGAGGAACGACGCCGAGGGGTGCAGCCTGAGCGCGAGCCGCGCGGCGCCGTCGGGCGAGAGCCCGCGAAGCCGTGTGGGGTCGAGGGGCTCCGCGTCCTCGGCGTGCAGCGCGCGGTTGATCGCCCACTCCAGGCGCGCGACGTCCGGGAGGTACTGGAGGTGCCGACACGGCGGAAACGCGGCGAGAAACTCTGGAAGGGACTCTCCGTACTCGAAGAGGCACGGCCCGGCAGGCGGGCACGCACGGATGTACCGGTCGACCGCGTAGGCGAAGAACCGTGGGTCCACGAGGCGGCAGACGACCGGATAGGTCGCCTCGAGCGCGTCCGTCAGCGTGCTGAAGACGTGGTTGCGGTAGACCCCGAGCCGCGCGGCCGGCGAGAGGCCGTCGCCGAGGATCGATGCGAGCACCGCGCCGTCGGCCTCGCCGAGCAGGGCACGCGCGACGTCGCGCTCGAGGTCACGCAGCGACGGCATCGCGTTCTCGGCGTCCCGCCGCCTCCAGCAGGCGTCGGGCCTTGGCGGCCTCGTCGAGCAACACGGCGAGCGCGGGCAGACGCGTGTCCCACTCGACCAGCGTCGGGACCGGGCCGAACCGCTCGAGCGCCCGCGTGTAGAGCCGCCAGACGGGATCAGCAACCGCCGAGCCATGGTCGTCGATCAGGATCCTCCGGCCGTCGGCCTCGTTCTCTGCGTGGCCCGCGAGGTGAATCTCGCCGATCCCGGCCACCTCCAGCGCGTCGAGGTAGGCCTCGGGATCTTCGTCGAAGTTACGGCACGTCACGTACACGTTGTTGACGTCGAGGAGGAGACCGCAGCCAGTTCTGTGGGCGAGCTCCGCGAGGAACTCCGGCTCGGGGATCGGCGAGTGTGCGAAGCGGAGATAGCGCGACGGGTTTTCGAGGAGAATCGCGCGGCCAAGCGCCTCCTGAACGCGCGCGACACGGCCGCACACCACGTCGAGACTCGCCTCGTCGTACGGCAGCGGCAAGAGGTGGTTGAAATACGCCCCCTCGGCGACGCTCCACGCGAGGTGCTCGGAGACGAGCTCGGGCTCGACCCGGTCCACCAGCCGCTTGAAGCGCGCGAGGTGGCGCGCGTCGAGCGCGTCGGCGCCGCCGAGGGAGAGGCCCACGCCGTGCAGCGAGAGCGGATAGTCGTGCCGGAGCCGGTCGAGCGCGGCGAGCGCCGGCCCGCCCCCCATGTAGTTCTCTGCATGGACTTCGAGGAAGGCGACGGCCGGCCGGGTGGCCATGACCTCGGCGACGTGCGGCGACCTCAGCCCGATACCCGCACTGGTCCGGACGCGGCCCTCAGCCTCGGTCATGCCGCCGGCTCGGTATTCCACGAGGCGCTCAGGCCCGCTTGGGCTGAAGGCTGCCGCCCACCAGGCGCTCGCACGCGCCGGCAGGCATGTAAATCCACGCGTCACCCTGGCTGTCGCGCTTAGAAGTGCCGGCGCAGGAGGAGTTTGCCGTCTGGCAGTCGTTCTTGCCGGCCTTCGCGACTCCGTAGCACTTCTGGGCCTCGAACTTCGGCTTCGGCGCCGGACCGCCCTGGGCCAGCGACACGAAGGGCATCGTCAGGGCCGCAGCTACGGCAGAAGCGATGAAGAGGTTGGTCTTCTCACGTCGATTCTCCTTTTGTCTCTACGGGCTTGGATGCGTGATCCGACCTCGCTTCGCCACCCTCGCCCCTGCGACTGAGCCCGCGAGCGCAGGGGGATCGGGGCGTCAACCCTAAAGACACGAGGTCGGGGACGGAAGGTTCGCTCGGCCGAGGGCCGCTAGGCCGGGCCGAGGTCGTGCCAGGCCCGGAGCGTCTCCGCGACGCTCCACGCCTGAGCGATGCATCCGGCGGGCGCGAACGGCGGATCGCCGTCGAAGATCTCGGCGATGGAGCCGACGCCGTAGTCGGCGAGGTGATCCGCGAGCGGCGCCAGGAACGAACGCGCCGCCTCCGTGTCGCGGTAGACCTTCACGTGCGCCAGGGCGAACGGGCCGAGAAGCCACGCCCAGACCGTGCCCTGGTGGTACGCGCCGTCTCGCGCGCGCTGGTCGCCGCCGTAGTGGCCCTGGTACTGCGAGTGCCCGGGAGCCAGGCTGCGCAGGCCGTACGACGTGAGGAGATGCCGGGCGCACGCGTCGACGACCCTCCGCTGGCGCTCCTGCGGGAGCGGGCTCGCGGGGAGCGACACCGCGAAGATCTGGTTCGGCCTGAGGGCGTCGTCGTTTCCGCCGGGCCCGTCGATCACGTCGAAACAGCACCCGGCGCGCTCGTTCCAGAACCGCGCGAACCCCGCCTTCGCCCGCGCGGCCAGCGCCTCCCACGGCCCCGCCGGCTTTCCGAGCCGACGGGCGAACCCGGCCATCGCGACGAGCGCGTTGTACCAGAGGGCGTTGATCTCGACCGGTTTGCCGATCCGCGGGGTCACCACCCACTCGCCCACCTTCGCGTCCATCCAGGTCAGCTGGACGCCAGGCTCCCCCGCCGCGAGCAGCCCGTCGGCGGGATCCTCCTTGATCCCGTAGCGCGTGCCCGCGCGATGCCAGCGGACGATCTCCTCGAGCACGGGGAAGAGCGTCTTGAGCGTCCCGTCGTCGTCCGTCGCGGCGAGGTAGGCGCGGATCGCCTCGACGTACCAGAGCGACGCGTCCGCGGTGTTGTACTCGGGCGCCTCGCCCGCGTCCGGGAACCGATTCGGGAGCATGCCGCGGTCGACGAATCGGGCGAACGTCTCGAGGATCCGCCGCGCGACCAAGGGCCGCCCCGTCGTGAGCGCGAGACCGGGCAGCGCGATCATCGTGTCGCGCCCCCAGTCCCCGAACCAGTGATAGCCGGCGATCACGCTCATGCCGTCGGGATCATCGCGGAGCGGCCGTCTGACCATGAACTGATCGGCCGCGAGGACCAGCTGGCCGATCCACTCGGGCGCCCGCCGCGCCTCCGGCCGGGCGCGCTTCCAGGCGCCGACGACCCGCTTCTCGTGGCGCTCGCGGCGGCGCCAGGCCTCGGCGCCGTCGAGCGAGGGCGCCGCCTCGGCCGAGAGCACGAGCGTCAGCACGCCGCCCGACTCGAGCGCGGCCCGGAACGTCCCGGCGTGGAGGTGATCGTCGACCGCGTCGAGCCCGCGCTCGCGCTCGCGGGCAAGGTCGAAGTTGTGATGCCAGGTGTGGGCGATCCGCGCCTCGGCGCCCTCGGCGAGGAGCAGGAGCGGACGCGCGCCGTCGAACGCGGTGACGCGGAGCCCGTGCCTGACCGGCGCCACGTCCATCAGCCAGCCGTCACCGTGGGTGGTCCCGTGGTAGTCACGGTAGTTGACGAGCACCTTGAGCTCGAGCGATACCGACCCGCGCGCCCGACCCACGTGATAGCGGACGTACGTCGTGTTGGCGCCGGGCTCCATCCACACGCGCTTCTCGACCTGGGCGTCGGCGACGGCATACGTCCAGACCGGCGTGGTCCCGTCGAGCCTCCAGTGCTCGATCTCGCGGTAGCCGTGCGGGTCCACCGCGCCGCCGGCCCAGCGGTTGGTGCCGAACGCCGTCGCATGGCCAATGTACGCCGCGCGTTCTTCGACCTTGGCGACCAGGAGCGTGCGGCCGAGCGGCGGCTCCTGCGCCGCCACGAGCAGACCGTGGTACCGCCGCGTCAGCGTGCCCGCCACGGTGGCGGAGGCGAAGCCGCCGATCCCGTTGGTACAGAGCCACTCGCGGCGCTCGGCTGCGTCGAGGTCGCCGCAGAGCTCACGGCCCCACTCGAGCATCAGCGGAGCCGCCCTTTCAGGTGGTCGCCGACCCGGAGGGCGTTGGCCATGATCGTGAGCGCCGGGTTCACCGCCGCGCTCGACGGGAAGAAGCTCGCGTCCACGACGTAGAGGTTGTCGAGCTCATGGGCCTTACAGGTGACGTCGAGCACCGACGTCTTCGGATCCCGACCGAACCGGACCGTGCCGTTCTGGTGCGCCACACCCGCCAGCGGGATGCGCTGGCCGAGGTAGAGGTTGCGCGCGAAGAGGCCCTCGTGGCACTCGTGCCCGTGGACCGTGCACTTCGTCTGCGCCTTCATCAGGCGCTTGAGCTCGGCGGTGAGACGTCGGTGGCCCTCCTCGTTGTTGGGCCGATACGCGAGCACGATGTTGCCCTCACGGTCGAGGGTCACGCGGTTGTCCGGATCGGGCAGGTCCTCGGAGGTGAGCCAGAAGTCGAGCGAGTGCCGGGCCATGAGATCGAGGGTGAAGCCCGGCGCGATGGCGGGCGCGCCCGCCCGGAGCGTGTCGCCGTCGAGCTTGCCCACGAAGGAGATGTGGCCCATCGGATAGTCCCACTCCTCCGAGCCGAAGTAGAAGTCGTTGAGCGCGAGCGTCTTCTGAAAGACCGTGGGATTGGGGCACCGGGAAAGGGCCATGAGGACCGAGTTGACGTGGCCCATATAGTGGCGCCCGACGACGTCGGAGCCGTTGGCGAGCCCGCGCGGATGCCGCTCGTTCGCCGAGCGCAGGAGCAGCGCTGCGGAGTTGATCGCGCCGCACGCGACGACGACGACGTCGGCCGCGTACGTCTCGGTGGCGCCCTGGCGGTCGACGACGATCCGCGTGACCTCGCGGCCGGACGCGCTGGTCTCGAGGCGCTTCACGTGCGCGTTCGTGAGGAGCGTCACGTTCGCGTGCTCGAGCGCTCTGTCCACACACACCACCTGAGCGTCCGACTTCGCGTTGACGAGACACGGGTGGCCGTCGCAGGTCGCGCACCGGATGCAGGCACTCTTGCGCGGGTTCGCCTCGTCGAGCATCACCCCGAGCGGGACGTGGAACGGGCGGCGCCCCAGCCGCGCCCAGTCGTCGGCGAGCTGCTGGATGCGCGGCTCGTGGCTCACCGGTGGATGGGGGTACGGGGCGCCGGCGGGCGGCTCCGTCGGATCGACGCCGCGCTCGCCGTGCACGTGGTAGAGCTGCTCGGCACGCGTGTAGTACGGCTCCAGGTCCTCGTAGGCGATCGGCCACGCGGGCGAGACCCCGCCGTCATGCTTGACCTCCCCGAAGTCCTCGCGCCGCAGCCGGAAGAGCGCGGCGCCGTAGAACTTCGTGTTGCCGCCGACATAGTAGTTCGTGTGCGGGTGGAGCTCCCGACCGTCCCTGTCGCGCCACACTTCCTTGGTGGCGTACTTGCCCTCGAGGTTCACGGCCCGCGTATCCCAGTTGTCCTTCTCGCGGGGCACGTAATCACCGCGCTCGAGGACGAGGATCTTCTTGCCCGTCGGCGCGAGGGCATACGCGAGCGTGCCGCCTCCGGCGCCGGTGCCGATGATCGCGACGTCGTAGCGGGTCGCCATGTCCTATCCTCCGTGAGCGAACTCGGGATAGAGCGTCATCCCGCCGTCCACGTAGATCGTCTGACCGTGGATGTAGTCGGCGGCGTCGGACGCGAGGAATGCCACCACCTTGCCGATGTCCTCCGGGAGGCCGATCCGCCCGTAGGGGATCAGCTTCAAGAGCTTCTCGAGCGCTCCCGGTGTGTCCCACGCTTCGCGATTGATCGGCGTCATGATCGCGCCGGGCGCGACCGAGTTGACGCGGATCCGATGGGGTGCCAGCTCCTGGGCGAGCGACTTCATGAACATGCCGACTCCGCCCTTCGAGGCGGCATAGTTCACATGCCCGGCCCACGGGATCACCTCGTGAACCGAGGAGATACAGATGATCTTCCCGGCCGCGCGCGAGATCGGGTGGCGCGTGCCGCGCCGGATCATGGAGCGCGCGGCCGCGCGCGAGCAGAGGAACACGCCCGTCAGGTTGACGCCCAGGACCGTGTTCCACTGCTCGAGCGTCATCTCGGTGACAGGGGCGTCGCGCTGGAGGCCGGCGTTGTTCACGAGGATGTCGATGCCCCCCCACGTTCGTTCCATCTCGGCGAACATCGCCTCGACCTCGAGCTCCTTCGAGACGTCGCCGCGGATCGCCACGGCGTCGACGCCGTTGCCCCGGATCTCCTCCACGATCTTGGCGGCAGCCTCGGGCTTGGCGACGTAATTCACGACGACGGCGGCGCCGGCGGCGCCGAGCGCGCGGGCGACGCCCTCGCCGATCCCCGAGCTGGCGCCCGTGACGAGCGCCTTCTGACCTTTGAGCGGCTGGTCGTCCATGTGGTTGCTCCTCGTCGGTGCCTTCGTCCGCATTTTGACACGCGTGCCCGCGAGGCGGGTTCACCGGACGGGCTGGGCGAATCCCCAGTCCCTCCCGGCGCGTCTCAACGAGCGAAAGGAGGCCTGCGATGGCACCTCAAGCGTTGGTTCATCTCGCCGACTCGATCCTCTACCTCTCGTCGCTCCTGAGGGATCAGCCGCGCCAGATCGACCGCTATATTGACTACTTTGGCGGCGAGGTCCAAGTCGCGACGGCGCGCGTGAGCTCCGTCGTCTTCCGGTAAGTGTTCAAGTACGCCAGACACGCGTCGCAGTCTCGCAAATGAGCCTCGGTCTCTGTCCCTGCGCTAGACATGCAGCACCGTCGACGCGGTCCGGCGTGACTCACCGGACAGGGTAACGCTCCAATGACGAATGCGCTATCGCGCCACTGGCCGGAATACATGA
>Ga0209803_1003123_pt1 | contig 10074 bp, 10 predicted proteins | sample GraSoiAngelo_138_FD_185895 | JGI IMG/M metagenome (GOLD analysis project Ga0209803, IMG submission 185895) | Grasslands soil microbial communities from the Angelo Coastal Reserve, California, USA - 14_0929_09_40cm (SPAdes) (version 2) | ecosystem: Environmental > Terrestrial > Soil > Grasslands ... | reverse complement strand
CATTCGCGCCAACGCTATTGCACCCGGCTACATCAGGACGCTCGGCACCGAGGGCATGTACGCGGTTATTACCTCAGCATGCCGGGACGCCGCTTCTCCGGCGGCCGCGTCGACTGAGCGGAGAGGAGAACGCGATCAGCGGCAACGAGGTGCGCGGGCGTACCCGTCGCGCGCCCCAAGATCTGCGTGTGGCTCTTGAGTCGGCAACACGATGTTCGGCGTAGTCGCCATGGGCATCGTCACGAACGGCGTCAACATCGCGCGCGCCGTCGACGTGGACCAGTGGCGTTATCGCCAACTCTGAAACACTGACGCACATTGTCGGTACCGAAAAAATTTGTGTGCGCTTCGTGACTCTCCGGCGTCGCGCATGGCACCGTGTTGTCACGCCGCCTAAATATGTTCGGCTTGCCGATTGCATTGCGTGCGCTCGACGCTCACGATTTCCAGAACTTGATGCGCGGGCGCCAGATGGCCGAGTTGTGGCACTCCCTGTGCACCCTCCAATTGCACTAGAGAAGACCCTCTCGATAAAGGCACACCCGCCGCGAGGCGGGGCCGCAAAGCCACGGATCAAGCGCAATGCGCTTGATGGCCGGGTTACCGAAGGAGGGCGGTCGCTCCCCTCCCGAGTCGATCTTCCCAATCGGGCACGCGTGGAACGCGTGCCTTGCCCAAGGAGGGGCCGCGTATGAAGAAGTCAGCCGTCGTTCTCGCCGTCGCCCTTCTCGTCGCCGCGCTCGGCGTGAGTAGTGCGGCCTTCGCCCAGAGCAGCGGGAATTTCACCTATGGCAGCAACGGGGGCTCGACCCACTGTGTTCTGCAGTCCGGCGGCCAAATCATCGGCGGACAACTCTGCGAAAGTAACTGCGCCCTCCAGCCCGATGGCACTGTCGCGTGCACTGGCCAGGGGAGCGACTTATGCGTAGGAGGATTCAGCGTCGGCATCAAGACCAACAGCGGCAATGGCAACGTATTCGTCATGCGGCCGTCGGCCGTGATTGGCCTCCTGACCGATGTCAGCCTCACCACCAAGACCACCCCTTTCACTGGCACCAGCTCAGCACTCGCGGGCGTGAACTTTAGCGTCGACGTGAGCCCCGCGCCGGCCAAAGTCATTCCGAACTATCCGGTGACCTATGCCTCGCGGTTCGTCCAGATCAGCAGCAACCTGTTTGACGTGCTCGCCACGACCTGCACCACCGTCTCGACCACCAACCCGACCGGCAGTTGCTTCTTCGATTTCCATGAGAGCACGGTGTCCGCGCATAGCTTCGACTGGATTGCGACCGGCCTGACATCCGGGCAATACGTGGTGACGGTCAATTGGTCGTCGTCTCTCGGGAACACGGGGATTAGCCGCGCCTTGACCTGCGTGGGCCCGGTGAACTTCACCGTGGACCAGAAGAAGGTGTTCCAGTTCAACAGGACCAATTCGTTCTAACCTCACGCATCCCCGCACGTGAGGCCTCATGCCGCACCGGGCGTGAGGCCTCACGTTCCATGATGCCGCGGGAGCTCGCGATGTCAGTTCGCAGGGGAATAGGAGCCGTCAAACATGCGGGCATTGCCACAGTTTGCGCTTTCTCTGGCCACCATCCTGCTGTGCGCAGGGGTGACCGCTGGGGCCGATCTCGAGTCGGCCCAGCACGCGTATCAAGCCACCGCGCTGCAAGACGCGACGGCCCTGGCGGAGCAAGGCCAGGCGGAGGCCCAGGTCGTCCTGGGCCGGATGTACCTGACGGGCCGCGGTGTGCCCAAGGATCCGGACACGGCCCTCAAGTGGTTCAAGGCCGCGGCCGTGCAGGGCAACGCCGACGGGGCCTTCCTGCTGGGTGCCATGTATTTCTTGCCCCGCTCGGACATCCCGGAAGGGCTGCGGTGGGTGCGGCTGGCCGCCGAGCAGGGCAACCAGGACGCGCAGTTGCTCCTGGGCCAGACCTGTATGGAAGGCCTGCCGGGATTGCCGCGCGATCCGGTGCAAGGCGGGATGTGGCTGCGGTTGGCAGCGAAAGACAATCTCCCGTTCTATGCCGCCCAGCTCGCGGCCGCCGAGAGAGTCATGAGCCCAGAGCAGCGCGCACAGAGCAAAGCGCTGGCCGCAGCCTGGCAGCCGCAGCCTGGACTGCGGCGTGAGGCACCACCGAGCCCCTGAGTACTCCGGGCGCGGGTGGCCGCTTCGTCCCCTGGCGGCGGTCGGACGAATGGCCCTCACCAACTACCTGCTACAGTCGGTGATCTGTACCACGATCTTTTACGGTCATGGCCTCGGGCTGTTCGGCTCCGGCATTTCCTTTGAAGCGATGGGAACGGTGGGCAAGGGTCTATGACGGTTGAGTCCGTTCGACTGATCAAGGACCCGAATGTGACCATCAGTGTAGATTAACCAGAGCCTCCGGGATCTCGTTCTAGCTGTCCGCTCGCCTGCTGTCCGGGTCAGGTCTCAACTCCAGCGGGTTGAGGCCTGCCCCATCTCCGATCCTTCCTCCGCGGCTCGCCATCGAACCCTGACGCGGTTGGATTCGAATACGGCGCCGCAGAAGCAGGACTCGTATGCGACGCATCGTGACGATATGGATCGGACTGGCGGCGCTAAGCGCTCGTGGCGGACGCGAGCCTGGCCGCCGATGAGCTGATCCCGCGGCCACCCAGGCCACCAGGGGCTACCGCGTCGGCGTGCTCGAGCCGAACATGGCCATCCCACACTTTGTCGCCCAGGCCTACAGCTTCGTGGACGAGGCGGAGAAGCTCGGGCGAAGGTCATCCTCTACGACGCCGGCGAGCACAAGAACGTGGCCAAGCAGGTCTCCCAGATGGATCCCGGTGGCGATCGCCTGACCATCGGCGCCGTGCAGGCGCTGCTCGCCCAGGGCAAGAAGCCCGGAGACGTGATCGTCACGATCGTCGACTACAACGACGACACTGAGCGCCTCGTGCGCGAGGGCTGGATCTCCGCGGCGATGGTCCAGGTCCCGGTCACCATGGGGCGCTGGGGCATTCGCGTGGCCGTTCTCGCGCTCGAGAAGAAGCCGATTCCGCCGAACCTCCTGACGCCGATCTACGTCGTGACGAAGGACAACGCCGCCAGATCGATGTGACGGGGGTGCGGCAGCCCGAGGGTTGGCGCCCGCCGTTGCCATCGGGCTGGCCACGTCCTACCATGCACGTCCTGATCGCACCTCTCGGGGGACCGACGATGAGACGATGGCTGCCCGTCCTGCTCTTGCTCGCGCTGGTCCTGCCCTTCGATGCGCCCGCTCAGGCGCCGGCGGTCAAGATCGGCCTGCTGCTCCCATACACCGGCGTGCTCTCGGTGCAGGGGATCGACACCACCAACGGCTTCGAGCTCTACCTCACCAAGATCGGCCGCAAGGCGGGCGGGCGCGCGATCGAGGTGCTGAAGGAGGACGACGAGGCCAAGCCCGACATCGCGCTGACCAAGATCAAGAAGCTCGTCGAGCGCGATCACGTCGATTTTCTGGTCGGCCCGGTCAGTAGCGTCGTCGCCGTCGCCATCCGCAGCTACGTCCACGAGCAGCAGACGCCACTGATCGTCCCCGTCGCCTTCACGCGCGTGCTCACGTCGCCCCAGCAGGCGTCGCCCTCCATCTTCCGCATCGCCGAGACGACGGATCAGTCGAACTATCCGATGGGCGCGTGGATGATGAAGAACACGAAGTACCGGCGGGTCGTCGTCATGGCCACGGACTTCGTGGCCGGCCGCCACGCGGTCGAGGCCTTCATCGCCGGCTTCAAGGCGGCCGGCGGCGAGATCGTCAAGGAGATCTATCCGCCGCTCAACACGCCCGACTTCGCGCCGTACCTGGCGCAGGCGGGCGCCGAGAAGGCCGACGCGGTCTACGCGTGGTTCGCCGGCGCCGACGCGATCCGCTTCGTGAAGCAGTACCGGGAGTACGGCATCGGCGAAAAGATGCCGCTGACCGGGCACGCGGTCCTGGTCGACGATACGATCATGCCCGCGGTCGGCGACGCGGCGCTCGGGATCGTGACGATGGGCTCCTACACGTCCACGCTCGACAATCCCGAGAACAAGGCGTTCGTCGCCGAGTACGACAAGCGCTACAAGACCTGGCCCAGCCGCTACAGCGACGCCGGCTGGATGACCCTGGAGCTGATCGCCCAGGCCCTCGACGACCTCAAGGGCGACCTGAGCCATCGCGACAAGGTCCGCGAGGCGCTGAAGAACGCGCTGCCCAAGCTCAAGACGCCGCGCGGGCATCTCGAGTTCGATCAGTACCGCCAGGTCATCACGCCGATCTACGTCACCAGGGCCGAGAAGGTGGGCGGGCGTTACGTGAACACGGTGATCGAGCGCATCCCGAACGTGCGTCAGGAAGACGTGTGGGGATGGTGGAACAAGAAGTAGCGCTCGAGGTCCGCGGCAAGACCGTCCAGCTCTGGCAGGGCGGGGACGGGCCGCCCCTCCTCTACCTGCACGGCGCCGGCCTCTATATATGGATGCCGGTCCACAACTGGTTGGCGGGTCGCCGCCGCGTGTTCCTGCCGGTCCACCCGGGATTCGGTGAGTCCGGGGGGTTCGACGAGATCGAGGACATCGAGGACCTCGTGTTCCACACGGTCGACGTGATGGACGAGCTCGGGCTCGAGCAGGCGGACGTCGTGGGGCTGTCGCTCGGGGGCTGGCTCGCCGCCGAGCTGGCGCTGCGCCACCCGCAGCGCGTGAAGCGCCTGGTGCTGGTCGACGCCGCCGGCACGCGGGTGGCCGGCGTCCCGCGCGGCAACATCTTCATGGCCACGCCGGCCAAGGCGCGCGCGCTGCTCTTCCACGATCCGGCCTCCAGGCTCGCGACGACGCTGGTGCCCGATGCCGTGCCGCCGGAGCGCATGGAGACGGTCCTGCGCGGCCGGGAAGCCGCCGCGCGGCTGTTGTGGCACCCGCACGTGGCCCAGCGGAAGCTGACGAGCCGACTCGGCCGGATCACCGCGCCGACGCTGGACGTGTGGGGCTCGGACGACAAGCTCCTGCCGCTCGCCTACGGCGAGGCCTACGCCAACGGCATCCCCGGCGCCCGGCTCGTGGTGATCGAAAAATCCGGCCACCTGCCGCCCTTCGAGCATCCCGAGCGCTTTGCCGACGTCGTGCTCAGCTTCCTCGAGGCCTGACGTGCAGATCGTCTGTTTCCATCTCATGCCGTGGCCCCACCTGCCGGCCGACTTCGAGCAGAAGCACGACTCGGCGTGGCTGACGCTGCCCAACACGCTGTTCGATCCCGAGCGCGGGCGGACGCTCTATACGGACTACCTCGACCAGCTGGTGGCGGCCGAACGGCTGGGCTTCGATGTCATCGGCGTCAACGAGCACCACCAGAACGCCTACGGCCTGATGCCGTCGCCCAACATCATGGCCGCCGCGCTCACCAAGATGACGAGCCGCGTGAAGATCCTCGTGCTCGGCAGCGCGCTCCCGCTCTACGACCACCCGCTGCGCGTGGCCGAGGAGGTCGCCATGCTCGACGTCATGTCGGGCGGGCGGATGATCGCCGGCATGGTCGTCGGCCTCGGCGTCGAGGCGTACTCCTACGAGGTCAACCCCACGTTCATGCGCGAACGGTACCGCGAGGCCCACGACCTGATCGTGCGCGCGTGGACGGAGCCCGGGCCCTTCCACTTCGAGGGCAAGCACTACGACTTCCGCTTCGTCAACGTGTGGCCGCGCACCTACCAGCAGCCTCACCCGCCCATCTGGATCCCCGGCTCCGGCTCCATCGAGACGATCCGCTTCGTGGCCGACCGACGCTACCCGTTCATCGCGCTGCCCTACTCGCAGTTCGACGTGATGTGCGAGCACTTCGACCTGCTGCGCGAGTACGCGGCGAGCCACTGCGGCTACGACGTGCCGCCGTCACAGATCGGCTGGCCGGCGATGATCTACGTGGGCGAGACGGACACGAGCGCACGCGAGGAGTTCGAGCCTCACTTCTGGTATCTCGCGAAGAAGGGACTGCGACTGCCCCGCGAGTACATGTTCCCGCCCGGCCACACGTCGGTGGAATCGCAGCTCCGCCCCGGCCACGCGAAGCGCAAGTTCATCTCGCTCATCTCGTCGTGGAAGGAGGCCGAGGAGGGCGGCTACGCCATCGTGGGCAGCGCCGAGACCGTTCGGCAGAAGCTGCGGGAGGGCATCAAGCGCGCCGGCTGCGGCATCATCCAGGGCATCTTCCAGGTCGGCTCCATGCCCCACGCGATGACGCTCGCGAACATGGAGCGCTTCGCCCGGCACGTCATGCCGGCCATCCGCGAGGAGTTTCCTCAGTGACGCCCGACGCGTGCGCGTTGATCGTCATCGACGTCCAGAACGATTACTGCGACGACCAGGGGACGTTCGGCAAGCTCGGCTTCCACCTCGGCGCCGTGCAGGCGGCGGCCGAGCGCATCGTCCACCTGGTCGAGGTCGCGCGGCGGGCCGGCGTGCCGGTGGTGTGGGTGAAGACTCATCACGACCGGTCGACCAACTCCCGCAACTGGCTCTCGCGCCGCACTCGGGCCGGCCTCGAGATCTGCGCCACGGACTCCTGGGGTGCCGAGTTCTACCGCGCCAAGCCGGCCGCCGACGAAATCGTGGTCGTCAAGCACCGCTACAGCGCCTTCGTCGGAAGCAAGCTCGAGGTGGTCCTGCGCACGCTGGCCCGCCCGACGCTGGTCTTCTGCGGCGTGACCACCAACGTCACCTACTTCGGTCGAGTGGCCGACAGCGCGACGATCGCGGGACTGTGGGCCACGTCGGCATGACGTTCTGGACCATCCAGGTCCTGAACGGGCTCTCGTTCGGCATGCTGCTCTTCCTCCTCGCCGCCGGCCTGTCGCTGATCTACGGCCTCATGCGCATTCTCAACCTCGCCCACGGGTCGTACTACATCCTGGGCGCGTACGTCGGGCTCTCCGTGCTCCACGCCACCGCCAGCTTCGCGCTCGCCACCGTGGCCGCGGTCGCCCTGGTGGTCGCGCTCGGCGTGGTGATGGAGCGCTTCGTGCTGCGCCGGCTTCCCCAGCACGAAGAGCTGCCCCAGGCGCTCATGACCTTCGGGATTCTCTTGATCGTCGGCGACGTCTCGCTGTGGATCTGGGGCGGCACGCCCACCCAGCTTCCCAAGCCCGAGGGCCTGTCGTCGTCGGTGCGCTTCGCCGGGATGATCTTCCCGTCGTACCGGCTCTTCGTGATCGCCGTCGGCATCGTCGTGGGGCTGGCGCTGTGGATCTTCCAGGAGCGGACGAGGCTGGGCGCGATGATCCGCGCCGCCATCGACGACGCCGAGATCGCGCGCGCGACCGGCATCAACGTCTCGCTGCTGTCCACGGGCGTCTTCGCGCTGGGCGCCGCCCTCGCCGCGCTCGGCGGGATCATCGGCGGGCCGCTCGTCGGCGTCTATCCCGGCGCCGATTTCGAGATCCTGTTGCTCGCCTTCGTCGTCGTCATCATCGGCGGCCTCGGCAGCCTCAAGGGCGCGCTGTTCGGCGGCTTGCTGGTGGGCCTGCTCGACACGTTCGGCAAGGTCCTGTTCCCCGGCCTCGCGATGTTCACGATCTTCGCGCCGATGGCCATCATCCTCGCGCTGCGGCCCACGGGACTCTTCGGCGCGCGATGACTCGCGGGCTCGCGCTGGTCGCGGCCGTGCTCCTGATCGCGCTGCCGTGGGGGCTCTCGTCCTATCAGCTCGGCCTGCTGACCAAGATGCTCATCTTCGCCGTCTTCGCGATGAGCCTGAACCTGATCCTCGGCTACGCGGGACTGCCCTCGCTCGGACACGCCGCGTATTTCGGCGTCGCCGCCTACACGACGGCGCTGCTGTCGCTGCGCCTGACGCCGAATTTCTGGCTCGATTTCGCCGCCGGCCTCCTCGCGGCGAGCATCACCGCGGGGCTCTTCGGATTGCTCGCGCTGCGCGCCCAGGGGTCGTATTTGCTGATGATCACGCTTGCGCTCGCTCAGGTGCTGTGGGGCATCGCCTTCGGCTGGCGCTCGCTCACCGGCGGCGACGACGGCCTGCCCGGCATCACGCGTCCCGCCGTCGGGCCGTGGCGGCTCGGGGATGGAATCAGCTTCTACTACTTCATCCTCGTCGTCTTCTCGCTGGCCGTCGCGCTGATGTGGCTCGTGGTCCGCTCGCCCTTCGGCCGAGCGCTGGTCGGCATCCGCGAGAGCGCGCGCCGCATGGAGGTGCTCGGCTACAACGTCTGGCTCCACAAGTACGTCGCCTTCGTCCTGGCCGGCACGCTGGCCGGCCTGTCCGGCGCGCTGTTCGTCTACTACAACGGCTTCGTGAGCCCGGCCTACCTCTCCATCGTCTTCTCGGCGATGGCGTTGATCATGGTGATCCTGGGCGGCGCCGGCACGCTGCTCGGCCCCGCCGTCGGCAGCGCCGCCATCGTCTTCCTCGAGAACGCAATCAGCGCGTACACCGAGCGCTGGCTACTGATCCTCGGCCTCATCTACGTGGTCGTGACGCTGTTCGCGCCGGCCGGCTTGCTCGGTCTGCTGCGCGCACGGCAGGCGGCGGTCAGAATGTGAGCGCCTGACGGTTCGTCCAAGGGTCCATGAAGACTCTGGCGACCCGAGCGCTCGCAACCCTGCTGGCCGTCACGATCACCGCCTCCGCCGCGCCGACCGCCCGTGCCGCGGTGCCCACAGCCCCACCTGACGCCTCGCCCCTTGGGCTCATTCCGCCGCGCCTGAGCTACCTTGACGGCGACGTCTCGTTCTGGCGGCCGGGCGCTCAGGACTGGTCGCCGGCGGAGGTCAACATCCCGCTGGCTCCGGGCGACGAGCTCTACACGGCCCACCAGGGCGACCTCGAGATGCAAATCGGGACCCGGGCCTTCGTGCGGGCCTGGGGCGACACCCAGGTGGGCCTGTCGAACCAGGATCGCGACTTCCTGCAGTTCAAGGTCACGAACGGACACGTGTCGGTCGATGTGCGCAGCCTCGATCCGAATCAGACGGTCGAGCTCGACACGCCGCAGGCCGCCTTCACGATCGACCGTCCCGGCTATTACCGCGTCGACGTCGAGCCGGCCCAGACGTCCTTCATCACGCGACGGGGCGGCCGAGCCACGATGACGCCCGCCGGTGGGCCATCCGTCGCGGTCACTCCCAGCGAAGAGGTCGTGCTCGCCGGCGCGCCGAACACATCGGTGCAGGCCTACGTCGCTCCGGACCTCGACGTGTGGGATCAGTGGAACTACGCGCGGACCGAGGAGCTGATCGACAGCATGAGCGCCCGCTACGTTTCGTCCGCCGTGTACGGTGTCGACGATCTCGATCACTACGGCAACTGGCGCGTCGTCCCGACGTATGGGTCGGTGTGGGTTCCGAGCGCCGTTCCCGCCGGGTGGGTACCGTACAGCACCGGGCGCTGGGTCTGGGATCGTCACTACGGCTGGACGTGGGTCGACGCCGCGCCGTGGGGCTGGGCGCCGTACCACTATGGCCGCTGGGTCTTCATCGATGGCTTGTGGGCGTGGGCGCCGGGCCCGATCGTGGTGCGGCCCGCGTACGCTCCTGCGCTCGTTGCCTTCTTCGGCGCACCAGGGGTGGCCGTTGCCGCCAACGCGCCGCTGCTCAGCTGGGTCGCGCTCGGCTGGGGCGAGCCGGTCGTGCCGTGGTGGGGCTCGTCTCGCTTCGTCGGGCGGCCGTCGTGGGTCGGCTGGGGCGGGCCGCGTGTCGTCAACAACGTCGTCGTCAATCGCACGACCGTCGTCGACGTCAAGACCGTCACCGTCTACAGGAACGTCGGCGTGCAGAACGCGGTGGTGGCGGTCCGCGCGGATCACTTCGGCCGGCAACCCGTGCGCGAGGCGCGCGTCGTGGAGGTCGATACGCAGCGGCTGCAGCCCGTGCACGGAGCGGTTCGTACGCGGCCCGATGCCGCGAGCTTCGTCGCCGGCAGCGGCCCCGCGGCGCGGCCGCCCGAGGCTGCCCTCGATCGTCGAGTCGTCGCCACGCGGCCGCCGGCTCGTACCACCGTCGCTTCGCCGCCGAGCGTGGTCGCGGCACCTGCCACCGCACCGGTGGCGCGGCACGAGCCGGCGCCGCGG
>Ga0209803_1003120_pt1 | contig 10078 bp, 15 predicted proteins | sample GraSoiAngelo_138_FD_185895 | JGI IMG/M metagenome (GOLD analysis project Ga0209803, IMG submission 185895) | Grasslands soil microbial communities from the Angelo Coastal Reserve, California, USA - 14_0929_09_40cm (SPAdes) (version 2) | ecosystem: Environmental > Terrestrial > Soil > Grasslands ... | reverse complement strand
GACCCGCGCCCATCTTCTCCACCTTTTCCATCGCGAATGAATCATCACCTCAAACCTCTAGGATAAAGACTTACAGTTTTCGCTTCAACCTCAAATGATTTCTTTATGTACTAATGAGCCCTCAAAACTCTGCACAAGACAATCCGGTGAGCGAAGAATATGGCGAGAAAAGAGACCCGGTCAAATCAACCAGAAGTCTCCAGCAAGTCCATCTCACCCGGGTTGGCTGAGGCTAGGAAGCTCCTTTCGATAGTGGAAAAGTCTCAAGTGCCCTTCGGAGAGTCCGCCCCGATATTCGCGAGGATCAAGGCAGAGATAGACTCTGGCAAGTCTCTAAGCGTTGAAGACCACGAACATCTATTGCGGCTAGTCAACATCGCCAAGGACTGGAACAAGGCCGAGGAGAGCTCGGCATTGACAGAGCCCGACGAAACCCTGTCTGGATAGACAGCCCGAAAATGATACGCCGATAATTTGGTAAATCGCTACTCTCAGCGAAAGGGGGACGGAATGAGCCCTGATCTGGACCCTGTCAAAGACACTCTGTTTTCTGAATTTTTCCCTGCTACTAACTATCGTTTCCTGCAATGCCCGACCGGCGCGTTACAAGCCCCGAATAGTGAGACTCGCCCAGAAAATAGGTTACCTAGAGAATTTCTCCGCCAAAAATACGAAAAAAAAGTTGTGACTCGCGACGCGAGACTCGGCTCCGAGGAGGGAATTAACGAGGCGTAATCTTCTCCGCCCCTGCTCTCCGGAGATAGCAATCACACAAACTGTTCCGCTCTAAACCTGAAAGGCGCAGAACAAGCCTGAATTGCCCTACTTTTGGGGAGCGGCATAACACTGGTAGCACGGTAAAGAGCAGAGTTAGGCTTCCGGAAGGAAGAGGTCATAGCAAGAAACGACTAGTCTATGTCAGGCTAACGGACAACCTCCTACTTCAGCCATACCATGCCATTCGGTTCCACCTGAGACTTTAGTAGCCTAAGACTCACCAGGAGTTGTTCGCTTCGTTTCCATAAAACCGCACAAGGCTCTGTAGCTTTAATGAGATAGTTTGCTATCCGCCTGTTTTGTTGAAGGCCTCGACGATCATCAACCGGCCCTCACAGAATTTAGTTTATAAACTGATAGTAGTTTATACATCGCGAACTGTTAGAGGTCGTTGATAATGACTAGCCTGGACCAAGGCGTCTGGCAACATTTCGGGTTCAGATTAAATCCTCTCGACCCCAGACCGTTAAGCGTATCGCATCAAGATAGAGAACTGATGGTTGGTCGGGACCAAGAAAATCGGAAATTTGCTGCGCTCTCCTCTAATGATCATGGTGTCATCATTGTCGAAGGCAACATAGGGGTCGGAAAGACAAGTTTCGTCAATGCAGCTCAATATGATCTTTCCAAACGAGGTTTCCTCCCGTCACATCAAACGATCGAAGTCAGGGAAAATATGGAGCCTTCTAACCTAGTTCTGTCAGCACTCTCAAACCTCGTCTATTCACTTGAACTCGCGAAAGGGAGAGACGCCAATATGAAGGACTTGTCTCTCAGAGAAGGTAAGCAACTTGTCGCTAACACAGTGAAGGGTGGATGGGGTGGCCAGCTTTCCATCCTGGGAACCGGTGGAGGCGTTCAAAGGCAGGAGACGATAGAGCAGGCACCTACAATAATAATCAACACGGCGCTCCAGAAATTGGATAAGTGGATCGAGAGGGCCAAGGAGAAATTCTCCTATAGGGCTGGAATAGTAGTAATCAACAATCTGGACAGACTCCTTGACCAAGAACTGGTAGAACTCCTCAACAGAGCGAGAGACGTGGCTCTCCTGCGGCCTAACATCCTCTGGACCCTAATTGGCAAAGTAGGCACCTTCACAACCATAGAAGGTCAGGCTCGGAGAGTCAGTGAAATCATAACGGGCCAGCCAATACTATTGAACCCACTTTCACTCGAAAAAATCCACGAAGCGATTCATGTACGGGTCAACAAGTTCGCCGCAAGGAAGGAAGCAAGGTTCCCCCTTGAAAGTAGGTTCATAGATTTGCTTTATGAGGTCTCCCAAGGAGAAATCCGCTTCATATTCAAACGACTTACAGACATAGTCTACGAAGTGGTAGCCGAACTTCCGAGCGTGGACATGATTCCTTCCGACCTGGCCTTCAAAGTTCTAACGAAGCTGGCGGAACAGAGGCTCTCCCAGCTGCCACTTACGGAAAGTGACAAACGTATGCTGCAGAACATGGCACAACATCCCTTTCGAATCAAAGACTACAAAGAATTCAAGCTTTCAAGCCAGCAGGCGCTCCTGAACCGAGTCAGGCGTTTGCAGAAGATGGAACTATTGCAGTCCGAGCGGAGAGATGCCAAGATGGTCATCTATAGAACAGTCGCCGATGTCAACATCGTGTTTAGAAAAGACAAGTAGCCATCCGAAAAAGGGTTGGTTAATAGACACTTGACTTTTTGGGTCTCCACTCATTATGTGACAGTTTGAGAGAACAACTTGACTTTAAGAACATAGTTTCCCCCTCGTATTTTGAGTGGTCAGAAGGGAAAAGATGGGACGGACGAAGCTCGGCGTAGAGAAATGGATTTGGACCGACGCAGATTTCGAGAAAATGGGCTGGCATGATGTTCGCCCGCACGGAATAGCCCGTTATGAGAAAGTAGACCGAGACGAAGAAACGGGATCGGAGGGACATTTCAGCGGGGTTGAACTGCTGCTTGACATCGACTACATTCTCAAAGGGGACACATCTGATCCAAAGCTTTGGAAGTTTTGGGTAGCACCATCGACGCTTGTCTTCGAAAATGTTGCCGACTTTCAGATGAAGTGGGTTGGAGTAATGTTAGATTGGGAAATGGACGATATTGGCAGAGAACCTGGTCGGTATCCAGGGGGTGCAGGTGGGGGCAACAATTTTTTTCTCGCAACGTGAGGGTGGTCTCTGACCCGAACCTGCTTGGCTGTCCGGTCGACTCCCACCAATAATTGTGTCCCGATGGGGGCTTTAGAATGCGAGTTTTAGACTAGGCGTTCTTGTCGGATGCAGCCGATCCGCCAACACTCTCTCTTTGAGGAATACGAACCTGTCCTCTATGGAATCCTCATAGTCGAAGTTCGCGCTCAAGGAGAACTCCTTGTACAGCTCAACCATCGTCCGGTAGGCAATCACACGCGCACTCGTCCCCAACCTCTCATGCAGAATCTTCACAACATCCCCGAACCTGGCCGGGATATCGTCCCGCTTGATGCCCTTCTTGTCCAAAAAGTCGTAGACCCAGTCCCGGATAGGCGCGCCCATCCCTTGGAGGACAAGGTCGAACCAGTAGTTGACCGACATCTGGAACCCTGAGATCAGGTTCGTCCGCATGACTACGACTCCTACTTATCGTGGTATTCGAAGGAACACCAAGATACGCATAGCGTCCCTATCCTCACGGTTTGAGGGTAAATTTCTTGTCTCTGAAAACTCAGTTCGGTGCAGAGCATCTAGGATGAAACGTAGGAGACTACCAAGCTAGGGAACGTAGACTCGTGGATCTTTGCTAATCTACTGGTTTAGAATGCGTTGGGGAGGAGCTAGGTCCAGAGGATGTCGCCTGTTCTTGAACTTCTCTGGGCGTCCACCGCTGGTCTTGTGGCAGCCGCCTGCATGACTATCCTTGAGCTCCCTTTCTGGAAAAAATGGGGGACGGAAGGAGTGGCCGAATGGCAAGTTAATGCTGTGATAGTTTCAATGATTATCCAAAATTTTACTCGGAGAAGAGTGGACAGTAAAATGTCGGTTGTAATGCACGTGTTTCATGGAGCCGCTTTAGGGATCGCCTTTCGTGTTCTTCTTAACTCGGTGGGAACAACGATTCCGTCGTCCTCAATCCTGATTTACGCCATTGTGTACAGCGGTGTCCTTTGGATAATTTCTCCTTTTCTGACAAGGAGGCTCTTCGAACTTGTAGGAGGCTTTCGAATGACAAGAAGAGGATTAGCGGTTAGCTTACTTGCACACGGTGTCTACGGTGCCTCTCTAGGCCTTCTGATTCCGGTACTTGTTTGAACATCAAATTTGTTTTTCCTTGTGGAGAATTATCGCGAGTGGGCACCTCATCGTGGACTGTCATTCTCCGAGTTTTCCGCCGCGGGCAATGTCGCCTTTCGCTGTACGTCGAAAGATGATGACCACTCGATCCGTCGGGTAACCCAGGGTCTCGGACACTACCTGCGTCAAGGAGTGCGCGAGTTCTCTCTTCTGGACTACTGTGATCTTCGAGTCGAGCAGGTCTACTCTGACTGTAGGCAAATCTCGCTAACCACTCTCGAGGACTGAGATGCCGGCTCGACTCATGTTCTCTCGTTTGTATTCTAGAATAGTCACGCGGACATCTTCTGGAGGGCAGTGTAGGATTCTTACAACCGCTTCTGTCGTTTTCTTCATAAAGTCAAGCTTCTGGATCACAGAATGGTCACCTTCAACCATGTTGATCTCGACCCTAGGCATGCCGGGTCAGTTTAGCTTCCGATATCGACGACCTATATGCCTGTTGGAAAGGTCATTCCATTGTGCCATCGATAATCCGGAAACCGACGACCAGATGTGGCCATTATGAACAGTTAAAGGTGGGCACGAATTGGAAGTGTGTTGCTTGTGGACAAATTCTTACAATTTCTGAGAGTATTCAGAACTCTATTGAACTGTCTGAAGTCATGAGGTCGGCGATTGAGAGTAGAAGACCATTGAGCGAGGGTCTAGATGATTTGCTCGGACGTAAAGAGTGGGAGGAAATTCGTGCGAAGATCCCGAGCGCGAAGAAATCATCGACACGGAAGGTCCGAAATCGAGCAAAGGGTCAGAGAACGTTCTAGGCCTCAGGATACACCTAAGTGATCGGCAATAGCCGGCTATTCATTACAATTGGAGCAATCCTCTACCGAATCCTCCAACCAGTACACCGCGACATGCTTACGAAAGGCGCCACCGAATTCGAATCGCGCATTGTATCTGAACATTTCAACTACCTGGAACGACGGAAGAGGGTGTAGTCCTTCTCGTAGAGCGTACTCAGAACAGGTTCTGTTAACTTATCGTTGGGTACCTCTCCATCTTATGGGCTGGTCGTCGGGTCCCGTTGTTCATCCTGCTGGCTATCAAATCAGTCTGGCAATACTATGCTCCATCACGAGAGGTTCTCGTCCTCTTGGACGTGTTCAGGAGGATGATTAACGATTCCATACGTATCGGCCTGGTTAATGACGTGTCTTCGCTGAGGAGGCTTTCACTCCTCTCCTATAGTCAGCTGGCTGATTATGATTCTCCCAGCTGCTACAGGCTCTGCGCCATATCCCGGGCAGCAGGAATATTAGCGGCTAGGAAGAAGAGCATCAAGAGAGGCTTCCCGACTAGACAGCCCTATGCTTTCAGAGCACAGCTCGTCTCCTGTTATGGTTTCAAGGCCAAGAATGGAGGATTAGAGATCGCCATCACGAAGGAAGCGTCTCAGGCTATCCCTGACCAAGCACACGTCAGATGTCATCTCTCAACCGGGAGTCAAGGTTCGCTCTTTCACCCTCACCCAGAACAGGCTGAGCCTATGCATCGCCCGCGACGTTGCCCCAGTAGAGTGCGCGTCTACCGTCGGCGTAGACCGTAATCTTCGCAATCTCACAGTTGGAAACGACGAAGAGACGGTTCGGTACGACCTCTCGGAGACTGTCAGAATAGGCAGGACTACCGTGCATATAGTGGGCTCCCTCAAACGAAACGATGTGAGGACTAGGGGGATCATAGCGTCAAAGTATGGACAGCGAAGAACCGCTAGGACTGGGCATCTCCTCCACAATGCGACAAAAACAATTGTACAATTAGCAGTCAAGCGGAGAGAAGCAATAGTTCTCGGAAGATATCCGGGGCATACGCTGTCTCTACCGTAAGGGTAACGGTCAGGGTAGGAAGTATCGAGCTAGGATGAACGGGTGGAGCTTCAATCAAGCCCAGCAACAGTTGGAGTATAAAGCTAGATGGATAGGACTCTCAGTCATCCGACTGTCTAGGCGTGAGACCAGAGGATCCAGCATGACTTGTCCGAGATGCGGGGAGAGACTCCAATCGGACAAGAGACTGGAACGTAAGCTCTGGTGTGGAAAATGTAGAATCGTAATGGACCGGGACAGGGTAGCAGCGGTTATTATCCTGGCTCGGCGGGGACGGGTGAGGTTCGCACGTTCCCGGCCTCCCATAGTAGAGGCGCAAGGCGGGGCAGTTGAAGCTGTGAAGGGGAACCCGACGCCTACGGTAATCCCCGGAGTCGATGCCCCGAAGCTAACTCAACAAACGAAGAGTTAACAGAACCCCAGTACATCATCAGTGTCTACTTGGATCGAAGCTTTGAGCCGTTCCTGGTCAAGACGGATCATGTCCCTCGATGGATTCCGCTCTGTAGAGACAGCCCCATCTTTGGATCGTACCTGTCGGGGATTGTTGCGGCGGAGGGTTGCATTCTGCTCTATGACAATCATGGTCATACGGACACAGCATTAACCATCACTCTGAAGAAAAGAACCCTACTGGAGGATTTGTCAAGCGCTATTGGCGGGCGAATCTACGAAGTTGAACGAGCCTCTCGACTTGTTGTTTATGGAAAAGCAGCTGCGAAATTGATGGGTAATCTCACCACTCACCACGAAGAGAAGATTAGGAAAGCAGGTCTGGTTATGGATCATCTCGGCCAGCCCTGGCCCGATGTGAAACCCCTATGGCAAGCGCTAGTCAGAAAGATCAGGACTGAGGTGGTAGAGTACCGAGAAAGGGCTAGGTTGGGCTATATTCAGAAGCACGACTCTATACATCCCAAGGACGAGGCACTAACGGAGGCGAAGTAGCAACGGCCAAAGACCCCGTTTGTGGCATGATCGTGGAGGAGGGCAAACATGCTCTCCAGACGACACGTTATGGAACCACGTACTACTTCTGTAGCGAGACCTGCCTTGCACAGTTCCAGGCGCCAGAGAAGAGTCTGGCCCGTCTAAAGCGGCTCGTCGCACTCGGCGCGGCATTCACGATCCCGATTGCTGCTCTGACATATCTTCCAATAATCCCGGACCATCAGATCAACAATATCGTAATGTTTGCTCTCTCGTTGCCCGTACAGTTTGTCGTGGGCCACCGGTTCTACCTGGGAAGTTACGACGCGTTGAGATCTAGGATTGGCAACATGGACCTTCTCATCGGCCTAGGAACAACCGCTGCCTGGGTCTACAGCACAATTGCCACCTTCGTCCCAGGATTCTTTCCTGGCAGCGGCACCTACTTCGAAACATCGGCCATCATAATCACCCTGATACAGACAGGTAATCTCCTCGAATATATCACGAAAGGTAGAGCGTCGGAGGCGGTTCACAGATTACTGAGCCTCCAGCCGACGATGGCGCATGTCCTACGAAACGGCAACGAGATTAGCATCCCCGTTGAGGAGGTTAAGGTTGGCGATATTCTACTGATTCGTCCGGGAGAGAAGGTTCCGGTCGACGGAAGCGTGGTCGAGGGAAACTCCGCAATCGACGAATCCATGATCACTGGAGAGAGCCTCCCACGTGACAAGCGGGTCGGCGACGAAGTGATAGGCGCCACAGTCAACAAAACAGGATTGTTGAGGATTCAAGCGACCAAGGTTGGACAGGACACTGTCCTGTCGCAAATCGCCAAGCTTGTCGAAGAAGCTCAAGTCGGAAAGGCCCCTCTCCAACGCCTAGCAGACAGAGTCTCCGCATACTTTGTCCCAGCAGTCATATTGATCGCGACAGCTTCCGGCCTATTCTGGTACTTCGTCGCGGGAATCGGACTCACCTTCTCCCTCCTCGCATTCGTCTCCGTCGTAATCATCGCTTGTCCTTGCGCGCTCGGAATCGCCACTCCGGCCGCCTTGCTAGTGGGAACGGGGAAAGGTGCTGAGAACGGCATCCTGATCAAGGGAGGGGACCAGTTAGAGGAGGCTGGCAAGATCAACACGATAGTCTTTGACAAGACCGGGACCCTGACAAAGGGGCAACCGTCTGTTACAGACATTTTTCCGGTTGCAAAACTCACCGAGATTCAGATACTCAGCTACGCGGGAGCAGTGGAGAAGGGCAGCGAGCATCCCCTAGCAGCGGCCGTAGTGAACGCAGCACAGGACAAGAGAATCGAACTCTCGGAACCCTCACGTTTTGAAGCTCTTCCAGGTCTGGGTGTGAAGGCGACCATTCAGGGACACGAGGTTCTTCTGGGCAACTTGGAACTCATGAGCAAGTTTTCAGTTCCAGTTGAGGCATATTCTGAAAAAATGGCGGACCTTCAGGATCAAGGAAAAACGGTTAGTCTGCTTGCGTTAGACCGGGAACCAGTTGCGATGATCGGACTCGCTGACACGGTGAAGGAATCCTCAGCGCCAACCGTCGAGGCATTGAAGAGAATGGGATTGGATGTCGTAATGCTCACTGGGGATAACGAACGGACTGCAAAGGCGATAGCACAGACACTTGGCATCCAGACCGTATTCGCAAACGTGCGTCCCGGCGACAAAGAAGAAATTGTGAGGAAGCTTCAGAAAAGCGGGAAGGTTGCAATGGTCGGTGACGGAATAAATGACGCGCCCGCATTAGCAGCCGCCGACGTTGGAATAGCGATCGGTAGCGGGACAGACGTTGCGAAGGAGACAGGTGGCATAATACTCATCAAAGATGACATGACTGACGTTCCCAAGGCTCTTGAGCTAAGCAAGGCTACTGTTAGAAAGATCAAGCAGAATCTTCTCTGGGCGTTCGTCTACAATGTGGCCCTCATTCCAATAGCCGCAGGCGTACTGGTCCCATTTCTCGGACCAGGAATTTATCAGACGCTCCCCCTGCTTGCTGGGGCGGCGATGGCAATCAGCTCTGTAACAGTAGTATCCAACTCACTCTTGCTCCGAAGGTTCAACCCGAAAATTTAGGGAGGTGAGTAGTTGCAGAAGGATCCAGTTTGTGGAATGACTGTGGACGAGAAGAGAGCGAAGTTCACATCCAATCGCGGAGGAAAAACAATCTACTTCTGTTCGGCCGCATGCAAGACATCATTCGACAAAAATCCCCAGAAGTATCTCGCCCATGGCACGTAAAGATCGGTTCCTGTTCTCCCGCCCCGTCGAATATTCGAATTATTCAAAGGCTAGCTTCATAATCGCCCCGGCCTCATAGTGCAAACATGGAAACCAAGATGATGCTTGATGAGACAGAGCTGATGTATGTGTCCGTTCAGGGCATTTCTAATGCGCCAAGGGCCTTCGATAAATTAGAGTCGAAGCTTCCAAGCTTGAAGGGACGCAAGTTCTATGGATACTTCAATCCCGATACTGACGAATACCGAGCGTGTGTCGCTACGGCAGCGGAAGATCCTAGACCCGAGACTATCGGTCTACAGCAATGGACCATTCCGAAAGGGCCGTACGCATACGAGAAAATCGAAGATTGGAATAGTAAGAAACACCTCATAGCGCCTACTTTCGAGAGAATGATCAAAGAAAACACTAGTGTTATCGACTGGTCAAGGCCGATTCTCGAATTCTACAAGAGCATGACCGAACTCAGACTACTAGTCCCTGTTAAAGCGTAAGAAATGAAGTCAAGGTGAAGGGACTTTGTGTGTCTGACCCACTTTGAGCAGATCACCGTTTCCAGAACTTCCACCAAGGCGGTTTGATCGCTGCTCCTACTAGTCCGATTATTCCGGCTACGAAGACGAGTATTGCTGGTGTGGCGAAGCTGGTTATGATGATGAGTATGATTCCTCCAATAACGGCTAGGATTCCCCCGAACCTCATCGGTCCTGTGTAGATGATTACTCCAGCAATTATGGCCCAAAGTCCCAAGAATCCCTCTACCAGCCGAAGGAATAGAGACATCGGCGATAATCCGCCGCCGGTTAGCGCAGAGTAGCCAATCAACGCTCCTCCAATCAGCGCCAGCAGAAAGCCAGCGATGCCGAAGAGCTTCACGAACGCCCTTTTTGCAATTCGGAAAGCGAACATCCCACTCATAAAAGACAGCAGACCAGAGACCTATCTA
>Ga0209803_1003107_pt1 | contig 10103 bp, 11 predicted proteins | sample GraSoiAngelo_138_FD_185895 | JGI IMG/M metagenome (GOLD analysis project Ga0209803, IMG submission 185895) | Grasslands soil microbial communities from the Angelo Coastal Reserve, California, USA - 14_0929_09_40cm (SPAdes) (version 2) | ecosystem: Environmental > Terrestrial > Soil > Grasslands ... | reverse complement strand
GGTTGCTGCACTGCTGTCCGATCTCCGATGGTGCGGCCGCGGTCGTGCTCACCAGCACGCGCGGCCCCGTCCGTGTCGCCGGTGTCGGGCAGGGCACCGACACGCTGGCGCTACGTCACCGTCACGAGCTGACGTCGTTTCGAGCTACCCAGACGGCCGCGCGGGCCGCCTTCACGATGGCGGGATTCGGCCCGGCCCGCGTGGACTTCGCCGAGCTCCACGACGCGTTCGCGCCGTTCGAGCTGATCGCGCTGGAGGACATCGGCCTGGTGCCGCCGGGCAAGTCCGGCGCGATCACGCTGAACGGCGAGACGGCCCTCGACGGCCGGTTGCCGATCAATCCCTCGGGCGGCCTCAAAGCGCGGGGCCATCCGCTCGCCGCCACCGGACTCGCGCAGATCGTGGAGTGCGTGTGGCAGCTTTCTGGTCGCGCCGAAGGCCGTCAGCTCAGTGCACGGATCGGCCTCGCCCACTCCATCGGAGGCCTGGCCACCAACAACTGGGTCACCCTGCTCGAAGCTTCGCGATGACACGCCGCCACTGCGCACACTCAATCATTCAGGAACCTGCGCGAAGCGACACGGGAAATTCAATCAATCGGAAAGTCGTACGCAGCCACTCCGCGCCGCGACCGCGCCACCCACGGTTCGAGCCGCTCTCCAACGCTTCGATACAATGATCGAGCGCATCCCGGCCTCGCGTTGCTCGCGCTGCGGACTGATCGTCGCGCCGCCGGCGACTTACTGTCCGCACCATCCGGCGCGGATGACTCCGACAACGGTGCCCGGGGTCGGCGAGATCGTGTCGTACACGACGCTGCACTCGGCTCCCGAGGGATTCCGCTCGCCGCTCCACATCGCCCTCGTCCAGCTCCAGGGGGGCGCCCGCTTCGTCTGCCACGGCGCGCAGACGCCGCGGGTGCGCATCGGCTCACTCGTCGCCATCGAGGCGGTGGACAACGTCTATTACTTCTCCAGCCTGAACACGCTCGACCGCGCGCGTCTGTTCTGGGGCCGCGCCGGCCGCGCCGGCGATCGCGTCAACGCGATGACCCGCAGCGTGGTGCGCCGGCTCTTCAAGGGAGGCGAAGGTGGCTCGAACTAAGCCGCTCGACGGCGTCCGGGTGCTCGATCTCACACGCGTCCTCGCTGGACCGTTCTGCACGATGATGCTGGCCGACATGGGCGCCGAGGTCGTCAAGATCGAGGAGCCGGGCAAGGGCGACGACACGCGGAAATGGCCGCCGTTCGTGGCGGGCGAGGCCACGTACTTCATGTCGGTCAACCGCGGCAAGAAGAGCGTCACGCTCAACCTCAAGGCCCGCGAGGGCCTGGACATTCTGCGGAGCCTCGCGCGCAAGAGCGACGTCGTCGTCGAGAACTTCCGCCCCGGCACGATGGAACGGCTCGGCGTGGGCTTCAAGGCGCTGAGCCGCCTCAATCCGCGCCTCGTGTACTGCTCGATCTCGGGCTTCGGCGAGTCGGGGCCCGAAGCGCATCGAGCCGGCTACGACCTCATCGTGCAGGGCGAGGGCGGCATCATGGACATCACCGGCTTTCCCGATGGCCCGCCGGTGAAAGTCGGGAACTCGATCGGCGATCTCGTCGCCGGCATGTCCGCCGCTCACGGCATCGTGCTGGCGTTGCTCGCGCGCGTGCGGACCAGGCGCGGCCAGAAGGTCGAGATCGGCATGCTCGACGTCATGGCCTCGCTCCTGACGTACCAGGCGGGGACGTACTTCAACACCGGCGGCAAGCCGAGCCGCCGGGGCAATCAGCATCCGTCGATCGTGCCCTACGAGGTGTTCAAGGCGTCCGACGCCTACCTCACACTCGGCGTCGCCAACAACTCGCTGTGGAAGCAGTGCTGCGCGGCCCTGGAGCGCCCCGACCTGGCGGCCGATCCGCGATTCGACACCGAGGCCAAACGCGTGGAGCACCGCGCCACGCTGGTCCCGTTACTGAACGAGATCTTCGGCGCGCGCGGGGCCGACGAGTGGCTCAAGCGCCTGGAAGCGGCCGGTGTCCCGGCCGGGCGCATCAAGACGGTCGCCGAGGTGTGCGAGAGCGATCACCTGAAATCGCGCGGAATGGTGGTGCGCCTGCGTCATCCGAAAGCCGGCCACGTCACGGTCATGGGCGTGCCCATCCGGCTCCACACGACACCGGGAAAGGCCGCGACGGCGCCACCGCTGCTCGGTCAGCACACGGCGGCCGTCCTCCGTGGCGTGCTCGGTCTCAAGGCGGCCGCCGTCGCCCGCTTGCGCCGCGACGGCGTCGTCTGACGATCAGGCGCCCCGCGAGCCCTCGGGGAGCCGGGCGCCCACGACGACCAGCACGAGACCCGCGGCGACGGCGACGCCCCCGACGACGGGCGAGACCGGGATCGTCTTCTGTCGTTCCGCTTCCACCTTGAGCGGCCCGACGTCGACGACCTTCTCCTTGGACGTGTAGGTGATGCCCTGCCAGGCCAGGGCCACGACACCGAGGACGATCAACGCGATACCGACGAGCACGATTCCCCGCATAGGGCCTCCCATGCGGCGCTCTACCTCCAGGCTACTACACCAGGCCCCGCGCGCGCGCCTTGACGTGTTCGGCCCCCTACCGCATGATGTCGGAATGCGGCGAGCCATCAAGATTTACGACACGACACTGCGCGACGGCACCCAGGGCGAAGGCGTGTCGTTTTCGATGGAAGACAAGGTCCGTCTTTCCGCGCGCTTCGATGCCATCGGCATCCACTACATCGAGGGCGGCTGGCCGGGCTCGAATCCGAAGGACCTCCGCTTCTTCCGCCGCATGCACGACGTCTCGCTGAAGCACGCCAAGCTCTGCGCGTTTTCCATGACCCGTCGCGCCGGTGTCAGCGCCGCCGGCGACGCCAACATGCAGGCCCTGATCGAGGCCGGCGCACCGGTGGCGACGATCGTCGGCAAGTCGTGGGACTTCCACGTGACGCATGCGCTCGAGACGACGCTGCCCGAGAACCTGGCCATGATCGGCGACACCATCGCCTATCTCCGTCCGAAGATGGACGAGGTGATGTACGACGCCGAGCACTTCTTCGACGGCTTCCGGGCCAATCGCGAGTACGCGCTGGCTACGCTGAAGGCCGCGGCCGGCGCGGGGGCGCATTGGGTCGTGCTCTGCGACACCAACGGCGGCACGCTGCCCCACGACCTGGTCGCGATTCTCCAGGTGGTGAAGCGCGAGGTTCCGGCCCGTCTCGGCATCCACGTCCACAACGACGCCGAGTGCGCGGTGGCCAACTCGCTGGCCGCCGTCAGCGAGGGTGTGGAGCAGGTGCAAGGCACGATCAACGGGTTCGGCGAGCGCTGCGGCAACGCCAACCTGGTCTCGATCATTCCGAGCCTCGTGCTGAAGATGGGCGTCGACTGCATCCCGGAGGCGCACCTCCGCGAGCTGCGCGACGTCTCACGCTTCGTCTCGGAGCTGGCCAACCGCAAGCCGTGGACGTCCCAGCCCTACGTGGGCGATTCGGCCTTTGCCCACAAGGGGGGCATGCACGTGTCGGCGGTGCTGAAGCATCCGGAGACCTACGAGCACATCGATCCTCAAGCCGTCGGCAACCACCGGCGTGTGCTCGTGTCCGAGCTCTCGGGCAAGTCCAACATCGTCTGGAAGGCGCGCGAGTATGGGATCGACCTCGACCAGGCCACGCCCGACTCGCGGCGCATCCTGGACGAGCTGAAGTCGCTCGAGGATCAGGGCTTCCAGTTCGAGGGCGCCGAGGCGTCGTTCGAGCTGCTCATGGAGCGCGCGCTCGGCCGCCACCGGCCGTACTTCGAGCTCGACGCCTACCGCGTCATCGTCGAGGAGCAGCACGCCGACGCTCCGGTGGCGGAGGCGACCGTGCGCGTCCGGGTCAAGGGGATCCTCGAGCACACCGCGGCGTCCGGCAACGGCCCCGTCAACGCGCTCGACCACGCGCTTCGCAAGGCGCTCGAGGAGTTCTACCCGAGCCTCAAGACGATGCAGCTGCTGGACTACAAGGTTCGCATCCTCGATGAATCCAAGGGTACCGGCGCCAAGACGCGGGTCCTCGTCACCTCGGGTGACGGTGAGGAGACGTGGGGCACCGTAGGCGTCGCCGACAACATCATCGAGGCCTCGTGGCAGGCGCTGGTGGATTCCGTCGAGTACAAGCTGCGGCGTGACGAGCGCCGCGGCGCCAGCCGCTGACCTTCCGCGTGAACGTCGTGATCGTGGACGACGAAAAACCGATCATGCAGCTTTGCATGAAGGTGCTGGAGCTGCAGGGCCACACGGTGGAGGGTTTCACGCGCGGCGAGGACGCGGTGGCGCGACTGCTCGCCTCGCCGGCCGATCTCCTCGTGGTGGACTACAAGATGCCCGGCCTCAACGGCGTCGAGGTGGTCCGACGGGTTCGCGCCGCTCGGCCCGAGCAGCGCGTGGTGATGATCACGGGCCACGGCACCGCCGAGGTTGTTGCCGAGGCGACCGAGGTCCGCGTCAATGGCCTGCTCTTCAAGCCCTTCACACCCAACGAGCTGGTCGAAGCCACCGTCGCCGCGCTGAAGCCCTGATCCGCGCTGGCCTCAGATCCCGCGCTCGGTGCGCCAGGCCAGGATCTGCTCGGCGTGCTCGCGGTAGTGGTGGGCCGAATTGTTGTCCACGATCTTCCACGTCGTCTTGCCGGGTTGCCAGCGCTCGGGCGCCACGCGGTCGGCGGCCAGCATGAACTCCTCGTGCGATTTGTCGAACTCGAGCAGCACGTCCGCCACGCTGGTGTCCTTGGCCGCCGCCGTGAACCGCGCGTTCCACTCATCGACGTCGTCGTAACTGACACCCTCGGGGATCGGCTTCTCGCCCCGGGCCAGGCGCTCCAGCGCCGGCGCCATCTCACGGTGCCATCCCGCCATGTGGGCGACGATGTCCTTGACGCTCCACGTGCCCAGCCAGACCTCCGTCATGTGCTCTTCGTTGAGCCCGCGGAGCGTGTCATGGAAGGCCTTGTAGTCTCGGGCGGCTTGAGTCAGCAGGTCGTCTTTCGGTGTCACGGGATCCTCCGGTCGCTCGTCGGGAAGCTCGGGGCGTCGTCACCCGGCGAGCAGGTGCTCCGGTCATTCGAAGCAATTCTCTCACGACTGGTTGCGACGGTCCGCGGCGGGCGGCCGGGGGGCGCTGCTCGTGGTGAGGCGGACGGGTTGTGTTACTGGGCTTTCACCGTGTCGGGGAGACAGACGTAGTCGAAAACCAGCCGTTTCCCTGCCTTCAGCTTCATCTCGACATAGCCGTCGCGCACCGTGATCCGTGCGTCGGTGTCCCGACGCGCTTCGTCACGGGCTTGTTCGGCGGTCAGCGAGGGGCGCTTGGGATCCCACGGCGTGCCGTTTCTGACGACGTCGTAGGCCGCGCTCCCCGGACGCTGAGGTAGCTCTCGCGCTTGGCTTGCGCGTTGGCCGAGACGCTCTCGCGGCAATCGGTCAGCCGCTCGTGTTCTTCGACGACCTGCCATTGTCCGGTTGGGAAAGTGAGCGGATCGAAGGTGTGCACCCACAGCACCCACGGTCCAGCGTGGACAGCGTGCGGTGCCGTCACCGTGACAGCGAACATGACGGCCACGATCAGCCGTCGAATCTCATGTGTTGTCTTGAATCGCCCCATTGCCGTGCCCCCGAGGCGATGTATTGCAAAAGGCTTACCGCATGCGCAGAGCCGCGGTTTGACGGGCGTTCGCGCACCGGAAGGCGTCGCGACCGTCAGAGACGTAAGTTCTTCCGACCACTCGAGGCGTAAACTTCCAGAGGCGTAAACTTCTCCGACCACGGGACGTCGCGCGAAACCCGGATTACGGGTGCAGGCGCTTGTAGAACAGCAGCTCGCGATAGCCCTGGGGCAGGTTGTCGATGTGGCCCGACGGGGCAAAGCCGAGGGCGGAGAGCATGCGGATGGCCACGGCGTTCGTCTCCTCGACCGAGGCGTAGAGGCGCGGGCTGGGCGACATCTGCTCCACCGCCTTGACGAGCGCCCGCGCGACGCCGCGCCGGCGGTAGCGCTCGGTCACGCAGACCAGTGACACCATCGTGCACTGGAACCAGTCGGTGCGGTACGCCACGACGCCGACCACCTCGTCGCCCTCGTTGGCGACCAGCAGGTGGTGGCGCTCGACGTGCGAGCGGATCATCGGGCCCGCCCGTTGAGGGCCCAGGACCGTCGTCGCCACGTCCATCACGGCATTGAGATCCGATGACAGTGCGTGGCGAATTTCCATGCGCTCAGTGTATCAACACCGGATACGGCCGACCGTGACGGCCGCGGTTCAGTAGGTGCCGGGACGGATCTGCTTGTAGAGCTCCTTCAGCTTGTCGGCCGAGAATTCGCGTGACTGGCACACCTCGATGATCTTCCGCTCGTCGGCCTCGACGCGCCGCACGGCGTCCGCGACCTTCGGCACGAGATCGGGCGGGATGGTCACGGCGCCGTGCTGATCACAGTGGATCAGGTCGCCCGGCTTCACCCAGAGGCCACCGAGCTTCACGGGCAGCCCGAAATCAACCATGTGGACGTAGGCGTGCGAGACCGAGACGTGGGCCGCGGCGAACTGGAATCCGAGGGCCCGCACTTCGTCGAGGTCACGGACCGAGCCGTCGGTGATGGTGCCGACGGCGCCGAGCGCCTTGTGGATGTTGGCCTGGACCTCGCCCCACTGGGCGCCCTGGCCGCGCGGCTCGTCGAGGTCGTGGACGACGATCACCCGCGGGGCCGGGATCGAGAGGACGTAGTCCCACCACCCGAACGTGCTCGAGCGATGGCCCTCGAGCGGCTGCGGCTCGGCCCGGATGACCGCGGTGACGGCGTGGCCGACCAGAGGCCCCAATTCCGGGAAGAGACAGCGGATCTCGGACGACATGAAGCCCTGGTTGCGAGGCCGCACGTTGAACGTCTCGATGGCGTTGGCGATGCTCGGACTCGAGATCTTCCGGAGCGCGTCGATCACGTCGACCTCCTGGTGATGGCGTCCGGAGACGCCCGTTGGGTTCGAGAGTCAGGACGAGGACGAGCCGGGGTCGCGGACGACCCGGCTCATCTCAGACGGCGTCACGGCGCTGCTGGATGAGCAGCCGGCGCAGCATCTGGACGGCCTCCGCCACCGACTCGAGGTTGGGGTTGACGGCCAGCGCGCGCTCGAAATAGGTCAGGGCGCGCGCCGGCTCGTTCAGCTCCATGTAGATCATGCCGTAGCCGCTCAGCGCGCCGAAGTGGTAGGGGTTGCGCTTCATGACCTCGTCGCAGTCGGCCAGCGACTTGGCGTACTCGCCGAGCACGTAATAGACGGTGGCGCGCTTGTTCCAGCCCTCGGCGAACTCGGGCTTGCGGCGAATGATCTCGCTGAAGGTCTGGACGGCGGCGGCGCCTTGCTGGTCGTTCATCTGCTCGACGCCGACCGCGAAGAGTCGATCGATGTCACGGTCGCCGGAGCGGCTCCACACCTCCCACAGCGCGCGCTCGGTGAGTCGCCGCACGAGCGGGTCGGAGTCACGCAGCGCCGCGGCTAACTTCGGCACGTCGTCGAAGGTGCCCATCGCGCCCAGCGCGGTGACGGCCTGGCGGCGTGCCTCGGGATCCCCCTGACCGAGGGCCTGCAACGCGGCATCCCGCGACATCTTCGCCGACGCCGAGGTTGCGAGGACCAGGACGAGCAGGAGCGCGACGCCTCCGCGCGGCTTCACGGCACGTACGCCTCGTTCACGTGCGTGGCGGCCAGGCCGGGCTGACGTCCACCGCCCGGAATGATGATGCGCCCGTCGACGACGGCGGCGCCGATGCCGTGGCGAGGTGTCGGCATCGGCGTCTTCGAGATCCAGCGATTCGTGACGGCCTCGTACATTTCGGTGGCGCTAAAGATGCGCAAGGGCGCCTCGCCCCCGAAGACCAGGATGCGGTCGGGCAGCGCGGCGGCGGCGAGGCCCCCGCGCGCCGACGGCAGCGGCGGCGCCACCCGCCAGCTATCGGTGGCGGGATCGTAGACCTCCACGTTGGCGAACTGCGTGCCGATGAACGATTCGCGTCCGCCCAGGACCCAGATCTGGCCGCGGAACGCCACCGCGGCGAGATGATCGCGGGCTGTCGGCAACGGGTTGGCGGACGACCAGCGGTTGGCCACCGCATCGTAGATTTCGTGGGCGTTCGTGACGCCATCGCTGGTGCCGCCCAGCGCGTGGATGCGATTGCCGACCCCGGCCGCGGCCAGGCCACCGCGCGGCGTCGGCATCGGCGCGCGCGTGGCCCAGGCGTCCCGCGCGGGATCGTACTCGTAGACGGTCGAGCTGGTCGCCCAGCGCAGGCGACCGCCGGTGTAGCCGCCGATGACGTAGAGCCGGCCGGCGGCCACGGCGGCCGCCGCGTGATGGGTCGCGACGGGAAGCGGGGCCCGCGATTGCCACTCGTTCGCCGCCGGATCGTAGACGTCGACGCTGGCCACCGGCTCACCGCTGTCATTGAAGCCGCCGATCGCGAACACACGGCCCTCGAGCGCCGCCACCGCGATTTCCTGACGCGGCGCGGGCAATGGAGCCAGCGCCGTCCATGTGCCCGACATGCTCTGATCCACCGGGGCGGGCGAGTCGGTCCTGAAGCCGATGCAGCCTGACAGCAGCAACGCGACGAGCGCGAACCGGAGCGTTCTCATCGGCGCTGGAGCAGCTCGAGCAGCGAGGCCTCGTCGAGGATCGTCACGCCGAGCCGGCGAGCATCGTCCGCCTTGCTCCCGGCCGCTTCGCCGACCACGACGTAGCTGGTCTTCTTCGACACCGAGCTCGTGACGCGGCCGCCCAGGCGCTCGATTCGCTCGCGCGCGGCGTCTCGGGTGAGCGACGGGAGCGTGCCGGTGAGCACGAACGTCTGACCCGCCAGCGGCCGTGGCGCGTCAGCCTGGAAACCCGGCTGCGACATTGCGACGCCGGCAACGCCCAGCCGCCGGATCACCTCGGCGTTGCTCTCGTCGTCGAAGAACTTCCGCACGGACTCGGCGATCTCCTCACCGATGCCGCGAATCTCGGTCAGCTCGGCCACGGATGCCTCCTGGACTTTCGACATGCTCCCGAAGTGGCTTGCCAGGACTCCGGCGACCCGCTCGCCCACCATGCGAATGCCGAGCGCATTCAAGAGCGGGGCGAGGCCCCGGGTCTTGGAGCCCTCGATCGCCGTGACGAGATTATGCGCCGATTTGTCGGCCAGGCGCTCGAGCTCCACGAGATCGCCGACGGTGAGCCGGTAGAGGTCGGCGAAGCTTCCCACCAGCCGGCGCTCGACGAGCTGCTCGATGACCGCCTCGCCCAGATGCTCGATGTCCATCGCCCGCCGCGACCCGAAGTGCCGGAGCCGTTCCTTCAGCTGAGCCGGACACGCGCTGTTCGGGCACCGCCAGTACGCCTCGCCGGGGATCCGGATCACCTCGTGCTTGCACGACGGGCATTCGCGGGGGAACTCGAACGCCTTGCTGTCGGGCGGGCGCTTGCCCGCGATGACCTGGACAACGTAGGGGATGACGTCCCCGGCGCGCTCGATCAGCACCGTATCGCCGACCCGGATGTCCTTGCGCCGAATCTCGTCCTCGTTGTGGAGGCTGACGTTGCGGATGGTGACGCCGGCCAGCTCCACCGGCTCCAGCTTGGCCACCGGCGTCAGCGTCCCCGTTTTGCCCACGTGGACGTCGATCGATTGCACGACCGTCGTCGCCTGACGCGCGGCGAACTTGAAGGCCAGGGCCCAGCGGGGATGATGCGTGGTCGAGCCGAGCCGCCATTGCTGCTCCAGCGAGTCGACCTTGATGACGGCGCCGTCGGCGTCGTAGCCGAGCCCGTCGCGTTCGGCCTCCAGCCGCTCACAGTACGTGACGACGGCGTCGAGCGTGGGGCACGGCTCCGTCCGGGGATTGACCTTGAAGCCGGCCGCGCGCAGCGCCTCCAGCGTCTCTGCGTACGTCGTGAAGCCGAGCTCGCGGGCTTCGCTCACGTGGTAGAGGAAGATGTCGAGCGGCCGGCGGGCCGTCGTGGCCGGGTCCTTCTGGCGCACGGCGCCTGCCGCCGCGTTGCGGGGGTTGGCGAACGTCGTGTC
>Ga0209803_1003105_pt1 | contig 10107 bp, 10 predicted proteins | sample GraSoiAngelo_138_FD_185895 | JGI IMG/M metagenome (GOLD analysis project Ga0209803, IMG submission 185895) | Grasslands soil microbial communities from the Angelo Coastal Reserve, California, USA - 14_0929_09_40cm (SPAdes) (version 2) | ecosystem: Environmental > Terrestrial > Soil > Grasslands ... | reverse complement strand
CAGCGCCGGGCTCAGACGGGTCTTGAACGACGGCATGATGTCTCCAGTATGGGGGCCCCGACATGGCCCCCAACTATTCAAGCGAAGGGGGCTACGCCCCCCTCGGACTCCCCCGGCCAGCGTTCGGAGCAGCTCGCGCGTGACGAGCAGCGGTCTCGAGGCACTTTCAAGGCCACGGCCTGTATAGCGCAAGACGCCTTCCGATTCGAGCGCAAGGCATCGCGGTTCGCCCGTCGCCTTGCTCGTGCGCTCGGTGCCGACCTATAATCGCCGCCTTACGATAACGCGAACGATCTGATGTACGCGCTACTGGAGCCATCAACCCGATCGACAGGCGAGGGACGACGATGAGCACGACGCGACGTGAGTTCTTGACAGTGGCGGCCGCCGGCGGAATCGGGGTGACTCTGGGCGCGCCTGTCTTCCTCCGGCGCGCGGCGGCGGCGGAGCCGATCAAGATTGGCCTCCCCTCGGCGCTGTCGGGCAGCAACGCTCAGTACGGGACGCAGGCCAAGCGAGCGTGTGAGCTGTTCGGCAAGGAGATCAACGCCAGGGGCGGCGTGCTCGGCCGGCCGCTCCAGTTCATCTACGAGGACACCGGCGGCGATCCGGCCACCGCCGTGTGCAAGGCTCAGAAGCTGGTCGAGAAGGACGACGTGAAGTTTCTCACCGGTACGGTCCTTTCCTCCGAGGCGCTCGCCGTCTCCGCCAAGTGCCCCGAGTGGAAGGTGATCCTCATGTCGACCATCAACGGGGCGGGTCAGCTGACGACCACGGCGTGGCACCGCTACTTCTTCCGCGTGAACACGAGCGGGCCCATGGGCGCGCGCGCCGTGAGCCTCTACCTCGCGGAGTCGCCGATGAAGCGGTTCTTCGCGCTCGGCAGCGACTACGCGTGGGGCCGCGACAGCGTCGGCTCCTTTGACAAACAGATCACGGCCGCGAAGAAGGACGTCGTCGGCAAGGACTACCCGCCGGTCGGCACGAAGGACTTCGCGAGCTACATCGCCAAGATCAGGCAGTCACGCGCCGAGGCGTGCTATATGGCGCTGCCCGGACAGGACGCGACGATCTTTTTCAAGCAGGCGTCCCAGTTCGGACTCACCCGCGAGGTGAAGCTCGTCACCGAGATCCTCGAGCTCGAGAACTTGAAGGCGGTGGGCGAGGCCATGACGGGGACGATCGGCTCGAGTCGCTACCCCTTCACGGTCGACACGCCGAAGAACCGCGACTTCGTGAAGCGCTTCCACGCCATGCACGGCATCTATCCCGACATGTTCGATGGCGAGACCTACGAGGGTCTGGAGTGGCTGGCCCAGACGATCCAGAAGGCCGGCACCGCCGACGACGTCGAGAAGGTGATCGAGGCCTGGGAGGACTCGACCTACGAGGGGCTCGAAGGTCCATTCTTCATGCGCAAGTGCGATCATCAGGCGGTGCAGCCCGGCTTCGTCGTGGAGGCAGCGAAGGACCCGAAGTACCCGCACCTGATCCCGAAGATCCTGGCAACCTATCCCGGAGACAAGGTGACGCCGAAGTGCCGAACTGAGGACTTCGCGTAGCGTCGCCTCGGAGCGCGGAGAGCGCCTGTGTCGTCCTCCATCTTGGTGGAGCAGCTCTTCGACGCTGCCGCGCTCGCCGCGCTCCTCTTCCTCGTCTCGGTCGGGCTCTCGCTCGTCTTCGGCATCCTGCGCGTCGTCAACTTCGCTCACGGCATCTTCTACATGCTCGGCGCGTACGTCGGGTCCACGCTGGTTCGCCTCACGGGTAGCTTCTGGCTCACGCTCATTCTGGCGCCCCCGATCGTCGGGCTGATCGGTGCGGCGCTCGAGTCGTCGACCCTCCGCTTCATCTACCGCCGGCCGCCGATCTACCAGCTCCTCCTCACGTTTGGCCTCGCGATGATCCTGGAGGAGAGCGTGCGCGTCCTCTATGGCGTGACCGCGAGGTCGGTCGATCCGCCGGTCTTCTTCCAGGGCACGGTCGAGCTCGCGGGCGCTGTCTATCCGCGCTATCGGCTCTTCCTCATCGCCGCCGGCAGTGCCGTCGGTCTGGCGCTCTGGCTTTTCCTCACGCGAACGCGCGCCGGCCTGCTCGTGCGCGCCGTCGCTCAGAACAGCGAGATGGTCGGATGCCTCGGTGGCGACGTGCGCCGCGTCCGCACCGCGGTCTTCGGCCTCGCGTGCGCGCTCGCGGCGTTCGGCGGTGCCTGTGCCGCGCCGATGACGACCGCCTACCTGGGGATGGGGATCAACGTGATCGTCGACGCGTTCGTCGTCGTCGTCGTCGGTGGTCTCGGATCGATCGTCGGCTCGATGGTGGGAAGCCTGATCGTGGGGGCAGCGCAGACCTGGGGCGGGTTCTACGTCTCCGAGGCCGCGATGGCGATCATGTATGCCGTCATGGCCGTGATCTTGCTCTTCCGGCCCTGGGGGCTCTTCGGCGAAGAGGAATAGTGCGGCGCGCGTTCGTCGTTCTCCTCTGGCTCATCTGCGGTCTCCTCGTCGCTGCCCCGTGGCTCTGCGCGCGCCACCAGCTCTCGATCCTGACCGAGCTCTTGATTTTCGGGCTTCTGGCACTCTCGCTCGACCTCATCATGGGCTACACGGGAATGGTTTCCTTCGGCCATGCCGCGTATTTCGGGCTCGGCGCCTACGCGGGCGCGCTCACGCTGCTCACGTGGCAGCTCCCGATTCCGCTGGCGCTCGCGAGTGGAGCCGTCTGCGCGGCAGCGATCGCCTGGCCCATCGGCTATCTCTCCACGCGGAGGACCGGGATCTACTTCGCGATGCTCACGCTCGCCTTCGCGCAGCTCCTCTACACGATCGCCTACAAGTGGCGCTCGCTCACTGGTGGCTCGGACGGCATCACCGGGGTGCCAAAGAGCGCGCTCTGGTGGGCGGGCCCGTCTCTGGGGACACCGCGCGCGTATTACTTTCTCGTGCTCGTCACCGTCGCCGTCGCGTTGCTCGCCTGCTGGGCGCTCGTGCGCTCGCCGTTCGGCCGGGCGGTTGTCGCGATCCGCGAGAACGAGCGCAAGTTCGCGGCGCTCGGCCGCGACCCGGCCCGCTTCAAGCTGATCGTGTTCGTGATCGCCGCCGGCTTCGCGGGCCTCGCGGGCGCGCTGTTCGCGCCGTTCCGCGGCTTCGCGTCTCCGGAGCTGATGTTCTGGGTCTTGTCGGGCCAGGCCCTCATGATGGTCATCGTGGGCGGCATCGGCACCCTCGTCGGTCCGGTCGTCGGCGCGATGGTCTTCATCCTGGTCCAGGAGATCCTGTCGAGCTACACCGAGCACTGGATGATCTTCACGGGCGGGATCTTTGTCCTCATGGTGATCTTCCTGCCCGGTGGCATCGTCGGCACCGCGCGGCGTTGGCTCGAACTCGAGCGGCCCGGATGAGCGGGCCGACCCTCGAAACCCGCAAGCTCTCGCGCTCGTTCGGCGCGCTCCGCGCGGTGGCGGACGTCGACCTTTCTGTGGAGCCCGGCGAGCTCCGCGCGATCATCGGCCCGAACGGCGCCGGCAAGACGACGCTCTTTCACCTCGTCTCCGGCCTGCTCCGGCCGACCGCGGGCCACGTCGTCTTCCGCGGCGCCGACATCTCCGACGTGCCGGAGCCCGCGCGCTGCCTTCGTGGGATCTCACGGACGTTTCAGATCACGAGCCTCTTCGGTGAGCTGTCAGCCGTCGAGAACGTCAGGATGGCCATCCAGCTCAAGCGCGGCGGCAACTTCGTGCTCCTCGGTGGGCGGAGCCTGCTGGCGGAAACCGAGCGACTCGCGCGCGAGACCCTCGGGTTTCTCGGCCTCCACGGGCGGTCCGATGTCCCGGCGAGCACGCTGCCCCACGGCGAGCAGCGCCTGCTGGAGATCGCGATGGCGCTGGCCCAGGAGCCGGTGCTGCTCCTCCTCGATGAGCCGACGCAGGGGCTTTCCTCGGCCGAGACCGCGGCCACCGTCGCCGTCATCCGACGCATCGCCCACGAGCGTCACCTCACGATTCTCCTCGTCGAACACGACATGGACGTCGTGTTCAACCTCGCCGATCGCGTGACCGTGCTCAACTTCGGCCAGGTGATCGCCGAGGGGAGTCCGGCCGAGGTTCGGGCCAACGTCGATGTGCAGACGGCCTACCTCGGCGAGACTCCCTCCCTCCTCGCGGAGCAGGAATGACGACGCTGCTCGAAGTGGACCGCCTCGACACGTTCTACGGCAAGAGTCACGTCCTCCGCGACCTCTCGTTCGGCGTCCCGCGCGGCCGGATCACGACGCTCCTCGGGCGGAACGGCATGGGAAAGACGACGACGCTCCGATCGATCATGGGCCTCACGCCACCTCGGAGCGGCACCATTCGCTTCGACGGCCGCGACATCACCGGGCAGCCGTCGTATCGCGTCGCGCGCCTCGGTCTGGGCTACGTTCCCGAGGGACGCCAGCTCTTTCCGCACCTCGACGTCGGCGAGAACCTGCGACTCGCGGCGCTGTCCCGGAGAGCCGGGGGGCCCTGGACCCACGACGCGCTCTTCGAGTATTTCCCGATCCTCCGCCAGCGCTGGCACCAGAAGGCGAGGAGCCTGTCGGGCGGTGAGCAGCAAATGCTCGCCATCGCCCGCGCGCTCGCCGGCAATCCGGCCTTCGTCATGCTCGACGAGCCATCCCAGGGACTCGCGCCCCTCCTCGTCCGCGAGCTGGGGTCGCTGATGCTGCGGCTCAAGCGGGAGGGGCTGACGATTCTCCTCGTCGAGCAGAACACGCGTCTCGCGCTGACCGTCGCCGATCACGTGCTCGTCCTGCACAAGGGCACCATGGTGTTCGCGGGCCCGATCGAGGAGTTCCGCGCGCACGAGGACGCGCTGAAGGGTGGGTACCTCGCCGTGTGATCAATAGCGGACGCGCACCCGGTAGACGAGCTTGACGGTGTCCTCCTTGGGGACGTCGACCCGGAAGCGCAGCGTGTGGGCCTCGATCTTCTCGGGGGCGTGGCTGGACTGCAGCACCTGCCAGTCGCCGGGCACCGGCTCGATCACCGTGACCGTCTGCGCGTCCTTCTTGTGGTTGCGGAGCGAGATCTCCCACTCCACCTCCCACGTCCTCGGCCCGATCTTCTGGAAGTTGCGCTGGGTGCGCTCACCGACCACGTCGAAGGCCTCGCCCATCTTGATCTTCACGCGCTCGTCCTTCGGCGTGTGGTCGATCCAGTCCTCGCCGACGAACTGCTGGCTGCCGCCGGTATCCGCCTTGTAGACGCGGACACGCCCCTTGGGCAACGGCACGCCCAGCCGGTTCGCCTGGCTGTTCTTGATCTCGAGGTACACGCCGACCTTCTGATTCGAGATCGGTGTCCCGTACGACGTGCGGTAGTAGTCCTGGGCCCCGTAGTAGATGAGCTGCTTGTCGATCCCGATGTCGGTCGCCGCTAGCAACGAGAGCTGTTTCGTCTGGTTGTCCTTGATCGTCGTGCGCCCGTCGAGGGTGTAGAGGTGATACTCGAAGAAGCCCTCGGACTGGAAGTCGCGCCGCGCCTCGGCGGTGGCAGGCGCGCGGGCCGCCATCTCCAGCGCTTTCACGTCGCGAAACCGGTCCACCGCTCGATTGACGTCGCCGGCGACCAGCTTGAGAAGAGCATTTCGATAGATCGCCCCGCTCTTGTTGTCGATCGTGACCCATCCGGTGAGATCGCCGCGCGTATCGGCCGGGTTGAGCACGAGGACGTAGTCGGCCCGCCACGTGATGCCGCTCGTCATGTACGAGGCCTCCACGCGCTGGGGCGCGGTCGCCTGGTTGCGCAGGAGCCAGGCCAGCGTCGGGCGAGACACGAGGTTCTCGGGCAAGGCGGGCAGGATCAGCCGGCCGTTGTTGCCCAGGTGGATCTGGCCGTTGATCTCGAAGACGGGGCCGTTGGTGCTGAGCAGCGTCGCCTCGTGATAGCTGCCGTCGGGCTGATAGAGACGCACGCGCTTGCCGACGTACTTCTCCATCAGCTTGGCGCTCGAGAGCAGGTCGTACTCGTAGTTCTGCTCGAGGATCTTGAGGCCGGCCGGATCGGTCATCGACTTGAGGTGGACGGTGGTGGGGTCGATCAGGGCCGCCACGTCCATGAACTGCACGTCGGTCGTACCAGCCGGCAAGCGGATCTCGCGCACGTCCTTCACGAGCCCGAGATTGCCGTTGTAGATGGTCACCATGACATCTTTCTGCATCTCCAGCGTGATGGCGGGTGGCGTGGCCGGCGCTGCGGTGGGCAGCGCCAGCGCGCCGAGCATCAGCAGCGCGATGAGCCTGGGCTTCATGGTCGTCCTCCGGGCGATCGATTCAACTCCCTTCGTCCGGTTGGACAGGGCAGGGGCGGGAAAGTTCCCGCTGGTGCCGGCGGCTAGCGGGTGAGGCGGATCCGGACGCGAACGGTCTCGGGCAAGCCGGCGGCGTTGGCTTCGGCCTGCCAGCGGCCGAGGCGGGCGACTTCGATCGCGAGGTCGGGATAGCGCTCGCGGGGAACGGTGAGGTCGACCAGGTGCGCATCGCCGTCGGCGCGGGAGGCCGTCACGCTCCCACCGACGCGACGAGCGATTTCCGCGAGCGCGGTGGCTCCGCTGCTGGGGTCGTCCACCGTCAACCGCCCGGAGACATCCGCGGGACCGGGAGCGCTCAGCGCGCGCGCGGCTGATCTCGCCGCAGGGGCGCTCTCCGCGGCGCGCTTTTCGAGGGCGTCGCGCGCCCCGCGATTCTCAGGCGATGGCGCCGCCTCACGCGATTCCTGGAAGGCGCGTGGCGGCTGGGATTCGGCGCCACGCGCGCGGGCGTCGGCGACGGCCTGCTGGGTTTCTTTCTTTTCGTTTCGCGAGCGCTCCGATGGTGCCGGCGTCGCCGGGGCCGGGGCTGGCGGCGCGGCGGGAGCGGCTGGAACGGCTGGAGTTGCGGGGGTTGCGGGCGCGTCAGCCCGGCGCGTGAACGACTCGACGGGCGCCGGGGCTCGCGCGGGCTCCTCGACGCCGGTCGGAGTTTCCACGCGAGCCGGAGCCTCGACGGGTGCCGGAGCCTCGGCGCTCGGTGGAGCCTGCTCGAGACGGACCGACTGCTGCTGCTCGGGCGTCTGCTGATAGACCCACACGGCGAGTCCACCGACGAGGAGGATGGCCGCGGCCTCGAGCGGCAGCTTCGTCCACGGCACGAACAGGCCACGCACCAGCCGCACGGGCCACGGTGCCGGCCGCGCCCGTGTGACGACGCGATCGACGAAGCCGGCGGGAGCCCGCTCGGGCGAGAGCGCTTGCACGAGCGACACCGTCCGCCCGAATCGGTCCAGCTCGCGCCGGCAATCTGCGCAGCCGACCAGGTGAGCGTCCAGCGCGGAACGCTCGCGCGGGTCCAGTTCGTCATCGACGAACGCCGAGAACAGCTCGCGCGCCTCGTGACACGTCACGGCAGGAACCTCTCCAGCTTGGCCTTGAGGTCCAGACGCGCGCGGTGCAGTCGCGAGCGCACGGTGCCCGGCTCGAGGTCGAGCGCGCGGGCGATCTCCTCGTACGACAGTCCCTCGACGTCACGGAGCACCACCACGATCCTTCGCTCCTCCGGCAGCGCCGCGATGGCCTGGCGCAGCGCGGTCGTGACCTCCTCGCGCTCGAGCCCCCCGCCGGTGTCGGAGGCCGGGACGTCCTCGAGCGCGTCGGCGCCGGCCCGCGGGTGCCGCCGCTCGGCCGAGGCCAGCCGGTTCAGGCAGAGCCGCGACGTGATCGCGTAGAGCCACGTCGACAGCTTGGCCTCGCCGCGGAACTCGCCGACGGACCGGTGGACGCGCAGGAAGACCTCCTGAGCGATCTCCTCGGCCTCGGCCGCGTTGCCCAGCATCCGGACCGCCACCCCGAACACGCGATGCTGATACGTTCTCACGAGCTCTTCGAAGGCGACCGGATCACCGGCGCGCAGCCGCTCCACGAGGCCGGGCGGGTCCGGGACGCTCTCCCGCACTATTAGACCGGCCTCCGCCCGCGAAGTTCCCGGGCCGCTCTCCGAGCTGTAATTCGACTCCCCTCGCGCGGCGAAACAACGGGCCGCCTGCTGAAGTGACTGGTCAGGCGGCGTCGTGAAAGAACTTGGCGGCGAAGAATTGGGTCAAGGTCCCGGCGAAGAGAACGCCCAGTGCAAAGAGCATCCATCGATACCGGATCCACGTCGAGCGAAACGCGGACGATTGCGCCGTCACGTCGACCACGTAGGCGGCGCAATAGGCGACGTTCGCCAGGACGGCGAGGACGAAAAGCAGCTCGACCCGGCCGACGGTGATGCGGTTCAGTGACGCCGGCCAGTTCATCGAGAAGAGCACGACGACGATCGATGCGAGCACGGCGTTGTAGGCGATCCGGCGCCACTCCCAGTACCGGATGGCGTCGGTCAAAATCTCGCTCATGGCTTGAGCTTGAGGTCCTCGAACGGCGCCGAGTAGGGGAAGCCGGGAATGGCGTTGGCCCCGGACACCTCGACGCGAGGCCCGACGCCCCAGATGAAGGCGAGGTCGTAGATGGGCACGTTGAGCACGTGCTCGGTCATGGCCTTCTGCATCTGGTGCACGAGGGCCTCGCGCTTCTTCGTGTCCACCTCGCGGGCCTGACGGGCGAAGAGATCGTCGATCTCGGGCAGTGAGCCGTAGGCATAGATGCCACCCTTCGTCGCGTACGGTTCGAGCCGCGTGGCCGCGTTGCCCATGACCGAGGTGATGACGAGGATGATGCCGTGGAGCTTCTTCTCGCGCCAGGCCGTGAAGTAGGCCGCGCGCTCCATCACGCGCATGCGGCTCTTGATGCCGACCGCCTGCAAGTACCCGATGATGGCCTCGCCCATGGAGTTGTACGGCGGGAAGGGATAGAACTCGCCGGCGTCGAAGCCATTGGGATAGCCCGCCTCGGCCAGCAGCTTCTTGGCCCGCGCCGGATCGTAGGCCGGTGGCTCGACGGTGATCGCGAACTGGAAGATGCGCGGGACGATCGAGCCCGTCAGGCGCGAGAAGCCGAGGGTCTCGGCCTGGTTGATCGCCTTGCGGTCGATGGCGTGACTCGCGGCCAGCCGCACGCGGCGGTCGTGCCACGGCGATTTCGGATCCCACTGTTCGGGCAGCTCCAGCCAGAAGGCGCCGGTGAGCAGCGGTGCCTCCAGCTTGACGCCGGGCGTCCTGCGGAGCTCTTCGGCCACGGGGCCGGCGAAGAGATAGGCGAGATCGACCTCACCTCGCTTCAGCGCGGCGGCGCGCGTCGTCTCCTCGGTCATCGTCCGCATGACGAGGCGCTTGATGCTCGGCGCCTTGCGCCAGTAGCCGTCGAAGGCCTCGAGGACCAGCTCCACGCCGGGCGAGGAGGACACGACGCGGTAGGGCCCGGCACCGATCGGGGCCTTCTTGAAGCCGTCCTCGCCGACCTTCTCGACGTATTTCTTGGGGACGATCCAGCCGGCGCCGGAGGCGGTGGTGCCGTAGAACAGCATGAAGTCGGGCCACGGATCGCGCAGGACGAAGCGCACCTGGGACGGGCCGAGCACCTGCACGTCGCTGACCTTCTCCTTCAGGAGCGTGGCGCTGGCGCCCTTGTAGCGCTCGAACGAGAACTTCACGTCCTCGGCGGTGACCGGTGAGCCGTCGTGGAACTTCGCGTTGCGGCGCAGCGTGAACGTGTAGGAGAGGTGATCGCGCGCCTCTTGCCACGACTCGGCCAGGCTCGGCGTCTGCATGCCGCCGGGCATTGGCTTCACGAGCGCGTCGTGGACGGCGTAGAGCACCATGAACGGCGTGCTGAACGCCTCGGTCTCGGCCGGGTCGAGCCAGCGAGCGGCGAGGGTGACGTGCAGGCCGTAGCGCATCTCGCCGTCGGCGGCGAACGCGCGTGCGGGCGTCACGAGAAGAACGACGAGCAGGGCGACGAGCATCCAGGTCTTGCGGACGTGTGTGAGCGACATGCCACGAACAGTAGGACCCGGCGCGATCGAAATCAACCCCACGCGGTGGTTCGGCGTGCGAATCGTCGCTCTGCGCTGCGCCTACTGAAGCGTCCGGCGGAAGAAGTCTTCGATCTCGGCATTGAGGCGCGCGTGGAGCGCCCCGCGGTCGACGCCGGGTGGATC
>Ga0209803_1003096_pt1 | contig 10121 bp, 7 predicted proteins | sample GraSoiAngelo_138_FD_185895 | JGI IMG/M metagenome (GOLD analysis project Ga0209803, IMG submission 185895) | Grasslands soil microbial communities from the Angelo Coastal Reserve, California, USA - 14_0929_09_40cm (SPAdes) (version 2) | ecosystem: Environmental > Terrestrial > Soil > Grasslands ... | reverse complement strand
GAACACGCTAATCCCTAGCGTTTATCCGCAAGACGGACGCCGATTAGGAGCAAACATTCCTGCTTGTGAGCACCGCTCGTTGCTAATGCAGTCAACGCGATGCGGTAGTTGTCTGATACTCCTGCAGCCAGGCGCTCCATTTCATATTTTCTTTCCAAACCGTGATTCCGGAATGACCGAAGTGCTGCTCCACTTCGTACTCGTCATCTTTTTTGACTGGGCACCAGAATAATCGGCCGGCCCTGCGCCAGCCATCGAGGATGATTCCCTGATCGAAAGGCTGATTACGCGCGGTGACTACCAGGGCATTGTTCTCGCTCGTTGTCCCGGGATAAGCTTCACCCCAGTGGAGGACCAGCGTCTTGAGCTTAAGTTCCTTCAACTCGGCGCCGATGTCCTGTGCCCAGTGACCGCACCAGCCGCGTTTTCGCATACCGATGTTGTATAGGAAGACCGTAAACTCCGGGTTAAGAACGACCCGGTATTCGCGTTTGAGACTGCGAGCCTTCGTGTGCGCGGTTACCGATAGCGATTGCGCCTCAGCCGGATCGACGTCAGGCGAGAGAGCTGTCAGCGCTTTGCTCAGGTCCTTGATCGATCTCTCGTCTCTGGCTGTCGCCGCGTGGACCAGAAACAGAAACGCAGCAATGAATAAACTCGTTCGCATCATTTAAGCATTTCTGTCGCACTGGAGATCAGGATTGCAATCACAAACAGCAGCCACGCCAGATACAACTTCCATCGACAGCGGCTATCGCCTCACTAATTCACGAAAATACGCAGCGACATTTGGTTTGAAGTAGAAGTACCATACCGCAGCAGAACCGAAGAGAGACGCATTGACGATAGCCCGCCACATGATTGTATGGCGAAGCACGCTCAGTGCGCCGAGCGTGGATGCATAGAGGATAATCAAGCTGAATACCGCCATGACCACATGGCGCGACCACGTTTTGCCGGCGTGGAGGGCGTAGGCAATCAACGCCATAAGGCAGCCAATGCTACCGACGAGTGGCGCCGCAATGTGCAACCATTCCGATCGGGTGACTCGTTCGCCACCCATGATGTGCGGCCCGACGTCCATAACCGCGAGCAGGATCGACAAGAACATTCCGATGGAGGCGAACCCCGAGAACCAAGTCAAAATTCGAATGGCAAACGGTTGCTTCATTTGATGCGTTGAATTTGTAGTCCACGGCGCCAGGGGGCGTCGAATGTTTTGGCGGAAAGCCAAGCCGCATAACCGCAAAACAGGGACCAGTATGCGCGGGCGCTTGCAGAAGCGACTTGTGCTCAGTCGCGATGACGAACCGATCCGGCGCCGCTGATGTGTTTTTCAATCGTTGGAGGGTTGCCGGAGTACTGAACTTTCCCCGCACCAGTGATTACGACTTTGAGCGTCTCGGCGACTGCGACCTCCGCGTTACCGGCGCCGGTGGTGGAGATTTCCGCAGTTTTAGTTTGCAACGCACTCGCTGCTAACTCGCTCGCGCCAGTCATATCCGCTAGCAATTCGTCAATGTTTCCGTCAAGTGAGACGCGCGACGCGCCGCGCGATTCCAATGCGAATCTTGGGCCGCTCAGCTGCTTTGCATCAAGCTTTACTGCGCCACTGATCCTGGCTCCTGCCCGCGTTGGGCTCGAGATAACCACCCGGATTCCGTGGGTCGGTCGAATCTGTTCGCGGGTGCGCAAATGAATTGTGTCGCCGGAAACGTTGCTCTCGATGTAAGGAAGCAGATTTTCGTCCGTCGTGATACGGAGGCTGGGCGTTCCACTTTGCCATTCGATTGTGAAAGCGCCTCTCACATCGATATTGGCGAACGCGCTGACCGGGCGTTCATCCGTCTTGATATGGCCATTACCGTGAATTCCCACCCAGTGGCAGCCAACCGCCAGAACGACACATGCCGCGAGAAAAACAATCGTAATCTTCTTCATGCAAATATGATTTCTCTAATTACGATGCGGCGGCGGGTTGTTTTGGATTCAGGAAATGTTCCGCCGAGTCGCCGATGTAACGAATCGCGGCCGGCGCAGCCGTCATTCATTCGACAATCTTTAGTTTTACGGCGTCCACAAAAACGTCATCGACGTAGAATTCCACGCGGTAATCGCCGACCGCCCAACCATCTTCGGGTCGCGCGAGCGTGAACGCTCCGTGAGCACTTGGGGTTTCAGCGACAGCGGAGGCTTCGTCAATCTTGTAATCCTGAGGAAAATCTTCGCCAATGTTTTCTGCGATCCACGTAGCCTTCACCTTTGCGCCTATGCGCAAGCGCCGTCCCTGCCAGCGCGCGTAGATCTCGGATGTGGTCGACGAAAAAGTCGTTATCGGTTTGCCGAACCGCTCCTTCGCAAGACTGACTGAAAGCTGCTTCGGGATCGCGTCGGATTTCACTTCAGGCCGAGCCATGATTTTCGGCCGTTCCACCAGCTCCAAAGAAATGCGCTGAAGCAAATCGCCCTTGGCAGCGCGCATTGTCGTCACGTCCTTCACCATGCCGACGCCGCCTGCGAACCAACGGTCGATTGTCGTCCGGCTCGGTGATGTTTGCTCTCCACGAATATGGAACGCACGAAATTCGCCCGCTGGCACCTCGATATCTTCCTCGCCGAGCACGTCGTAATGCTGGTGCACTTTTAATTCGCCGGCCTGTCCGTCGAAATCCCAGCTGGCGCCCTTTCGGAGCGGGCTGGCGATCATGGTCTGTGGCGGACTAAACTTAACCAGTTCGCCGTCCAGATTAATCCGCGCCCAGCAAATAATTCCCTGTTCATTGATGGTAAGAAAGTCCGTGTTCGTGATCGCGCCTCCCCTGTGCATTTCGAATTTGAGAAGATCTTTCCCATCAACGTTCTCTGTTCCATCGATGCGATACAAAACCTGTAGGCGAATCTTGCCATCGGCATCCGTCTTTGCGTTGCGAAGGTCCAGACCCTTGCCGATTTCTTCTGTCATATCGTAACGCCAACTGGTTCCATCTGCGGTCGGAATCATGTCGCCGCCAAACACAACAGCGAGCGGCGCTGCCGTAAGTATTAGGGTCGCGAGTTTCATTTTACGCTTGGGAAATGCGAAAATTCGCGCAGCGGTTAACGTGGTCTGCACCTGACACGCATTCTGACACGAGATGGCAATTTTCGTTCAACCGCCCTGCACTTCATTAACGACCCGCTACGTCAGTCGTCCGCTACTGCAATTCTCCACATTATTTGCAGCGTGCTGGTTTTGCGCGCTCACAGCCGCAACGCCGCTATCGAATGAATCGCGCCACGTCGTTGTAGTCGTCTGGGATGGGATGCGGCCGGATTTTGTCAGCGAACAAAACACACCGGCGCTTTGGAAGCTTTCGCGTGAGGGAGTCACTTTTCGCAATCACCATGCGGTTTATCCTAGTGCCACGATGGTGAACGGCACGGCGCTCGTCACGGGTGCTTATCCCGGCAAGAACGGAATCATTGCAAACCATGTGTATCGCCCCGACATCGATCCTCAGCACGCCGTCGACGTCGAGATTTCAGCGGTAGTGAAGAAGGGAGATGAACTCTCGGGTGGAAAATACATCTCCGTTCCAACCATTCCCGAACTCGTCCAACGCGCAGGCGGGCGCACGGTAATTGCGGCGGCAAAAACTGTCGGGCTCTTGCTGGATCGACACGTTGCAGGCCGCTTTAGCAAGCCTAGCGAGCCCGCCTCTCCCCTCGCCGAAGGGGAGAGGATGAAGGTGAGGGGATCGCGCAGCGTCACGCTGTTCGCGGGCAAATCGTTGCCGAGCGACGCGCTTGCTCCGATTACCGCCGCGCTCGGTCCGTTTCCATCTGGCCATTTGCAACAGGACGCCTGGATAATGAAAGCATTGACCGATCTTCTCTGGAAAGACGGTATGCCGGGCCTGTCGATTCTTTGGCTCGGGGAGCCGGACCTTACGCAACATGAATCTGCGCCGGGCGCGCCGGCGGCGCTCGGCGCGATCAAGTCCGCCGATAAAAATCTGGCGTCTGTTCTATCGGCGTTAGACCAGCGACATGCACGCGAAACAACAGACGTCTTTGTCGTTTCCGATCACGGTTTTTCCACGATCGAGCGCTCGATTGATTTGCGAAAAATTTTGAATGACGCGGGCTTTACCGCGAAGACCGAATTCAACGACCAACCAAAACCTGGAGACATCATGCTCGCCGGCAACGGCGGCAGCGTTCTTTTCTATGTCGTCGGACACAACCAGACGCTCATCCGTCGTCTCGTTGAATTCCTGCAGCAATCCGATTTTGCCGGAGTGATTTTCACCAAAGAGCCGATGGAAGGAACGTTCAGTCTCGACCGAGCGACGATTCAAAATGATCATGCGCCTGACGTCCTGATGGCCTTCCGCTGGAACGATTCGAAAAATCAGTTCGGTGTTCCGGGAGTTATCGACGCCGATTGGCAACGAGCGGCAGGGAAGGGGACACACGCGACGCTCAGCCGGTTCGACATGCACAACATGTTGATTGCAGCCGGCCCGGACTTTCGCCGCGGCCAAACAGATGATTTACCAACAGGCAATACCGATCTTGCCCCAACAATTTTACGGATTCTCGGAATCAAACCGCCGGAGCAACTAGATGGCAGGATTTTGTCCGAAGCGATGATAAATGTCGATCCGAGTACTACGGGACCGAAATCTGAAACCAAAACAATCGACGCTGTAAAAGATTTTCCATCCGGCACGTGGCGGCAATCGCTCAAAATCTCGCGTGTCGACTCGACGACTTATCTCGATGAAGGCAACGGCGTATTTGAAAACAGATTCAACCACGAATGAACACCAATGGATACTAACAGGGAGCGCGAAATTCGTGTTTATATCTGATGTATTAGTCGTTCGAAATCTGCCAGCTGTAGCGGCTGGCGTATCGCCGGCGAGACTTTGCTGTGCCTTCGAGGCGGCTACGGGGATGTTTATTTTGTGGCTTGCTGAATCGCAGTCGGGCCGGTGCTTCAGGTTATTGGATGAAAAAGAACAGTTCCGCCGAGGAGCTGATGCGCGCGATTGAGGTCGTCCTGAGCGGTGAAATTTATGTGAGCCCGCTGATCACCTCCCGCGCCGTTCAACGATTCGCCGGCCGAAAACGCAACATTCCTTGGTCAGCTGGACGTTCTTAGCGATCGCGAGCTGGCAGTATTTTCATTGCTCGCTGCGGAACGACGCATCGGTCAGATTGGGCAAGAGCTTGGGATTAGCCGCAGGACAGTCGAGTCGCACTGTGAAAATATCAAAACCAAACTCGGCTATGCCGATGCTGAAGCGCTTAGGCGCGGCGCGCATGAGTTATTAGGGGCTGCGCACCATTCAAGACGCCATCCCTGAGGGGTTAGTCCGCCGTTAAATCCTGCGGTTGTTGGCAATGCATCACGGGGTTTCAGCATCCCCTATGTGTCCATCCGGGATTCGGCAGGCAAATAAATGCGTGCCTTTCCCGGATAGACCAAGTCTTCCGCAGCCGCGATTGTCCATGCGTACACAAAAAATTTAACAAACAAAAAACTTTTTCGGAACTTCATCCCGCCGCTTCCGTAGAAGGATGGTGAAAGGGAACTATCAATCCCGAATCGAAAAACTCCCCCCTCCGGCTGTAGCAGCGGCCGGCTGAATCCTCATCCAACAATGTCTTGGGCCGCCACGGGAATGGCCCTCCTAGGACAATCACAAAACAAGAAAGAAAAACAAAACAACTAAATGAAAACTAAATTAGCATTAATTATAACGCTGGCGGGATGTTTCCTTTGCGGAAATATCTTCGCGGCTCCGCCTCTTCCCGGCGCGATCTTCACCACCGACTCCACCTGTACTGGCGTCAATGTGAACATCTTCGGGAGTAAAGACGCCGTCTATCTCAACGGCGGACCGTCCCATATCGGTGCGGCAAGTCTGCCCGACGGATCTTACTACGTGCGGGTCACCGACCCCAGCGGAACCCCCGTACTGGGCACCAGCATCGGGTCGGGAAATGACACGCCTTTTGTGGTCAGCGGCGGGGTCGCGAATTGTATTCAGCTTAGTGCAGTTCTGATCAAGGGTTCGGATGCAACGCCCGGCTACGACGACACCACCAACCAAGGCGGCGAGTACAAAGTCTGGGTGAGCACCGTCAACACCTTCGACAACAACAGCACCAAGACCGATAACTTTAAGGTCAAGGAAAATCCCGTAGTGGCTACACTGTGCATCGACAAATTTTACGATGCCAATGCTAACGGTATCAAAGACAACGGCGAAGTTTCAATTAATGGTTGGCAATTCACCATCGTGGCCGACGCCAACCAGATTAACACACGGTTCACCAGCCCGCTTTGCATGGTTACCGAGGCCGGCCTGTATCACATATTCGAATCTGATGCGATTGAAACGAACTGGTTGCACACCACGCCAATTACAACGGATGCTGCCATCCCTCTGACTCCGAATCTGCCGGTAGAGTTCGGCAATGTCTGCCTGGGAGCAGGTGGCGGGTTAACGCTCGGATTCTGGAGCAATAAGAACGGCCAGAACCTGGAAAACGCAGCCGACTTTACGTTTCTTACTGGGCTATGCCTAAGAACTGCTGGCGGCAGCAACCAGGACTTCAACGGGAATCTCACCCAGAATAAGAGCGCTCTACACGACTGGCTGCTCAACGCCAGCGCAACCAACATGGCCAATATGCTTAGTGCCCAACTTGCGGCTATGGAACTGAACGTGCGCCACCCCGGTGTGACCGGGACTAGGCTGGTTTATGGAGGCGACTGCGTTAAGGCCTACCAACAGTCGCAGCAACTTCCTGGAAGTAACGGGTTCATCACGATTAATGACTTGATGACCGCCGCTAATACCGAGCTATGTCTCCATGGAACCACACTTAGCGGCAGTCCGTTCCGCGCATTCCAAGAGTGCATGAAAACCACGCTGGATCAGGCTAATAACAACATAAACTTCGTGCAGGGCTCACCTTGCCCGTTCTCGTTTGCAGGCGTAGCGCCATAATAACGGAAGCATAAAAGTTAACCCCAGCATGAGGGCTCCTCGGGAAACCGCGGAGCCCTTTTTGCTTTGTAGCTGTAGCAAAACCTTAACCACAAAGCCAGAGGTCGGAGGTCAGAAATTCGTGTTTATTCGTATGTGCGCTTGCCGCGCCGAAGCCTTGGTGAAGGTGGATCAGTGGTTAGAACCCATCTCATAAATCGAAACAGCCTGAAGGCAGGCTGTCTCCAACGTTCGTCGTGCATGCATGTCGCTGGAGTCGGGCCGCCCTCGGCTGGCGAACAACCTGATGAAACTACTTATGAGATGACTCCTAGAGATCTCTGCCGAATAATCCGCCGTTGTTCAGCTTTTTCTGAGAACTTCGCCTCGCAATTTCCGGAGAATATTAACCTTCTTCGTTAGACCGAAGCCCCGTGATTATTGTTATTTCATTGCTTGCTGAATAGCGGTCGGGTCGTCCAGCAGAATCCATTCAACCACTGAGACCGGCAGACTCCCGTTCTTGATCAGGTCGTCGTGGAACTGACCGAGCCGGTAATTTGCGCCTTGTCGATCTTTGTAGCGGCCGAGCAAATTCATGGTCTGCCATTTGCCGATGATGTAGCTGATTTTTTGCGTTGGGCTTGAAGCTGCGCCTGCCGCTTCGCCTTCGGCTGCTTCGCGATCCAGTCCGCCCGCGTCCATAAAGTATTTTACGGCTTGTTCGAAGCTCCACCGGCCGGTGTGCAGATTTACATCCACGCCGATGCGTGCGGCGCGATAGCGGGACAATCGTAGGATTTGACCCTGTGCGGGTGAGTTATTCGAATACAAACCGGTTCGCATCAGCATCTCTTCGCCGTACAACGCCCAGCCTTCCACAAAAACAGTGTCCTCGTGCTGACGCCGAATTTCGTCGCTCAAATGATTCGCAATTGAGAGCTGAAGAAAGTGTCCGGGAATGCCTTCGTGTCCGAGGATTGGCCGGGGATCTTCAATCGCCACGCGGATGTAAAAATTCTTCGACTCTGGGTTGTAGGTCGGAATAAAAAAGAACCCGGTTGGATCTTTGTCGTAGACGCCGGGGGGATTCATGAAGCCGCCCGGGCTGGTCGGCTTGAACGCGTCCGGCAACTGTCGAATTTGAAACGGCCCAAGATAATCCGGCAAGGTTACAAGATTGTGCTCCTTCAAGAAGCTGATCATTTCTGCTTCGCGACTTTCGTACGCTTTCAAGAATGATTCCTGGTCAGGGGGAACGTGCGCGGCGCGTTTTGGATTTGGATCGGCCAGTTTTGGATCGGGGAGAAGAGCTTCGAGCGCGCGGTAACGCGCGAGCTCGGCGCGTCCAATCATCTCTACTTCTGAGGCATTGAGCGGCAGAAGCAAAACGTGTTTGAGATAATAATTGTAGTTCGCTTCGCCCATCGGCGAGAAATCGACCATTTGCGGGAGACGTTTTTCCAGCTCGTCGGCGTAACTGTGCAGAGCAGCCAGCGCTGCATCGCGCGCTTTGATCAGGTCATCATGCTCGTTAGGCGCAAGGTCCACGTCGAGCGCCATCAAGCTCTTATTCAAAAGCGGGTCGATTGAGCGCGCCGATTGGATCGCGAGTTGCGCGTAAAGCTTTACCGGGCTTTGCAAATTGCTCACGCCTTGTTTCAACAGCGCCGGCATCTGTTTCAGGCGCGCGGTGGCAGCGAGCGCGCGTTTTCTCGGAGTATCGTAGTCCTTCTTTAGCAACGAAAAGATAGCATTCGTGCATTCACCCGTGTAAATCTGCGGATTTGTCCGCTCGAACTTCAGAACGCGATTTCCAAAATCGACGTTCTCCAGTTGCGATCGGAAAAGAATCCAGTCGATGCGCGCATCCTTCGGCCAGTTATCAGTCTTCATCGCGCGCACCTTGTCCAACAGCGAACGCACATGCTGTGCGCGCTCCGCAATTTTTGCTGGCGAATAATCGGTGAGCCGATCGTCACACGTATGCAGTCCGGCGTCGCTGCTGCGGACGGGATAATTTTCATTTCGCCAGGCGTAGTAATCGTCTGCCATTTTGTGCAGCGCGCCAGCCGCTGCGTCTGCAGTCTGATTTTTGAACGCATTCGTGTTTATGCTGGGCGTGGATTTCGTGATCAGGGCCTTGTTCGACACATCGGGATTTCGCCCCGGGGGCGACTGCGCCACGATAGTGAGAGCGATTAGTGGCAATGCGGAAGCAAACACCGACAAACTGATCCGACGCATGAGGCCAACTCTAATGCCCAATGCCCGATCGCAAAGCGCAAAGCAAGATTGCTGTAGCCGGGATCGGTGATCCCGGTTCTTTTATTCGCTCTCTTCCAGTTCTTCGAGCAATTGCTGTCTCAGATGGCGTCGAGCTGCCTTTTTAATCGCGCGTCGCTGTGCTGCTACAGCTTCCTTCTCCGCCTGGCGTTCTCGCCTTGTTTGTGGCTAGGTGGCCTGCGGGAAGTGCCTGATCTTTGGCCGATCGGCGCCCACGTTTCGCTCTTTTGGTTTTGCGTACGGGTCCATCAAGAAAAATTTACCGCATTTTATTCGCGATAAAAAAGACCGGAAGCGCGGTAAGTTGAAGGATGACTGAAAACAGTGCGACCGCGAGAACTGATCTGTCGTAAAGCAATCCCATGACCGCGCTGCCGACAAACCACGCGATCCCGTATCCGGTATCAAACAGCCCAAATGCGGTGCTTCGTTTCTGTGGCGGAATAACGCCGGTGAGCATCGCTTGAAACAGAGAACCCTGCGCGCTCATTCCGATTCCCCAAAAAACCATCCCAATCAATGCAGGAACAGATGTGCCCAGAAAAACAAAAGGCGCAGCCGCGGCGGAAATAAGAAAGGCGAACAGCGAAATATTTGGGCCGAACCTATCAAACAATCGCCCCAATGGAATCGAAGCGAGCGCGCTGCTAGCCATTGCAACTGCATAAAACACGGGAATTAGGTTCGCGGGCACCGTATTCATCTTGTGAAAATGAAAACCGATCAGCGCGAAGTCGGCGAAACCAGCGGCAATCAGTGAGCCAGCCGCAAGATAAATCCAATAGGCGCGCCTCAGATTCGTCGTCGCGAACGTGTGCCCCATGCCTTCCTCCAGCTCGTGCGGACGTG
>Ga0209803_1003095_pt1 | contig 10123 bp, 7 predicted proteins | sample GraSoiAngelo_138_FD_185895 | JGI IMG/M metagenome (GOLD analysis project Ga0209803, IMG submission 185895) | Grasslands soil microbial communities from the Angelo Coastal Reserve, California, USA - 14_0929_09_40cm (SPAdes) (version 2) | ecosystem: Environmental > Terrestrial > Soil > Grasslands ... | reverse complement strand
CAACCTCGGCCATCCAAGGAGTACGAGACCCCCGCGGCTGGGGGTTCATTGCGAAGCGAGCCGCGCGAGATGGACCTCAATCGTCCGCGCGAGCACATCCCCCATCCGCCGGTATCCGTCGACATCGGGATGCAAACCGTCGGGAGAACCGCAGAGGCGGTGCGGAGCGTTCGCCGCAGCGACGGCGGCGTGTGTGTCTGCGAACGGGATGTCCAGAACCTTCGCGAACGATTCGATCCACATGTTCAGGGTGAAGATTGCCGCGGTGGCCTGCGGCGTCGCCTGATCGTAGGGCAGGACGCTGGCCGCCACCGGAACAATCGCCGAATCGAGGGCGTCGGCGTACATCACGGCGAGTTCCCGTTCCACCGCCTCTGCGTCGCCTCCGCCAAAGATGTCATTGACGCCCGCGAGGATGATCACGTAGGCTGGCTTCGCTCGGACGACATCTCGCTCGAAGCGCGCGCGGATTTCCCCCGCGGTCTGTCCGTTGATCCCCCGATTCAGGACAATCCATTCGGCGTGGGCACGCTCCATCCAATGCGCGTATTGGCTCTCCGGATTCCCCTCCCCGTTCGGCGGGGCCTCGAGCGGCGAAAGGAACGCGGGAGTTCCCGCGGTTGTGGAATCCCCGAGTCCCACAATCGTGACCCGTCGCGGGGGCATCGAACCCTCGATGGAATCCCCGGTTATCATCTTACGCGATGGGCCGGCACCGGGAGAAGAGCGAGAACCCTTTATGGCCGAGTCGGCGGTGCCCATTGGATGCCCCGCGCCGTGAAACCGAGCCGAAAAAGGGACGGACGCCTCGGTCCCCCGCAGGGGTATCCGAAGGATCCGGACAAGTACGCCGACCCGGCGAACTGGAAGTATCCGGTGCACACGCCCTTCCATGCTCGGGCTGCCCGTCGGTACTTCAACGAGCCGCGAAACCGCGTCAAGTACACGCCCGAGGAGCAAGCGTACATCGACAAGAAGATCAACGAGGCCCTCCAGCGATTCGGGGTCGCGGTGAAAATCCGCGATGGGAAAATCGAGGATGAGGCGGGGACGATCCAAGCCGACGTCCCGTTGAACAAGGACATCGACAAGATGACCTTCGAGGAACTTCTCCTCGTCTTCCTCGGGACGAATCGCCTCGCGTCCGCGAAGGGGATCGACCTCTCTTCGGTTTCCGTCGACAAGGAAACGGACACCTTACTCTCTGGGCGGGTGAAGGACTACACGGTTCGAATCGATCGCCAGGAGAAGCGACTGGAACACGACTGTGTCGACTTCCGGACGAACCGCGCCGTCGGACGGCTCATGTGCAAGCACCTGGGAGCGTTCCTCATGCGACTGGATCGGCCGAAGGCGACGCGCCTCCTCCGGGAATTGTTGCGGGAACGAGACCATTGGACGTTCGAGTGAACCCAACCGATCGATAGTCGACATGCTAGGCCGGCGAGAGCCTGTTTACAGGCGGCCGAAATCGGCCTCGCGATCCTTCCTTCTTGCCTCACGATCGACCGGAGTCACGAGCGGCGCTTTGCACGAGGGACAGGCTCCGCCCGCCTCGATGCACGCCTTGCATAGCCACACCCCGCACGTGTGCCTTTCGACACCCGGTGCATGGTGGGTCTCGCACTTTGCGGCGGTCGATTCCGCGGGTTTCGCAGGGGCCTTGGGAGGCGTCGGTTTCCGGGCGTTGGCCTCGGCGTCCTCCTCACGACCGGTCTCCTCATCGTCCTCCGTTCTCTCTTTCCTCGAGGGAACGACGTGGGCTTCGGCCTTCGGTTTCTTCGCCCTCGGCTCGGGCCGGGCCTTCGTCGTGATTTTGTAGCCGCCACCCTCGAAGATCTTCAACGAGACCTCGAGCTTCTTCGCCTCGAACGGTCCCAGGTGGAGCTCCCGGGCGAGGTCGACGAGGTTCCATTCCTCCTTTGGCAGGTCCATCGCCTGACGGATGAGATCGTCGTTGTGCCACTCCGGCGTCGGCTCCAGCGGCGCGTCGCGGACCCAATCGATGTATCCCCAGATCGTCCGCGCTTCCTCCAGGTCGACGTGGGGCAGGACCGTGCTGACGTCCGTGAGGCGCAAGGACTCCAAGGTCCGCTCGTTCTCGACGTGTTGGAGGACTGCGGCGCCGACCGCCTCGTATTTCCGGAGTTCGTCCGCCTCGACCCGGTCCGGGGCGAGGGGCACGGGTTCGTTCACGTACTTGATCACCTCGTCGAGGGACTCGAGCGGGACGGAGCAGTACCGGAACACCTCGTCCCGCGTCGCGGGCCGGGAGAGATGCTTTTCGAACCGGACCACGGCCTCGGCGAAGTTCTCGATCTTCGAGACGTGGAAGCGCTCCTCCGCGGTCGCCCGTCCGTTCTGGGCCGCCTCGAAGGCGGGATCCAAAGCGAGGGCCGCGTCGAAGCACTTGAGCGCCTCCTCGAACCGTTTCAGCCGGAGGAGGGAGAGACCTTTGCTCGTCCACGTGGACTTGTCCCGCGCGTCGATCCGCAGGGCGCCGTCGTACGCCTCCACGGCGGCGTCAAAACGTCCCGCGCGATCCTCCGCAATTCCTCGTGTGTACCAGAGACCCTTGTCGATCGGCCGAATCTCCGTCGCATGGCCGAGCGCGTCCGCCGCGGCAGGGAACTGCTCGAGTTTCAGGTGGAGGAGCCCCTTACCTCTCCATGCGTCGACGGACTCCGGAGAGGCCTCCACGGCCGCATCGAAGGCTTTCAGCGCCTCACCTGTTTTCCCTAGAGCGGCGTACGCCTCGCCGGTCCAGGTGAGGGCCACTCCGTCGTTCGGATTCGCCTTCAGAGCGAACTCGAAACAGGGAATAGCTTCCGCCGTGTGATCCGTCCGCAGGAGACACAGGCCCTTTGTCCGGTGGGCTCCGTAGTCGTTCGGGTCCTTCTGGAAGACGACCGCGAGGAGGGAGAGGGCATCGTCGAAATGGGATTCGTAGGCGAGGCAGGTCGCCTTCCCGCCGAGGAAATCCAGGTTGTCGTGTTCCAGGATGAGGCCGTCCTCGAAGACCTTCAGGGCCTCCGGAATCCGGCCGACATCCAGGAGGATGTGTCCTTTCGCCGCGAGCGCGACCCGGTCTCCGGGGTTGAGGCTCAACGTGCGATCGAAGGCCTCCAGCGCCTCCTTGAGGCGAGACAATCGGGAGAAGAGGGCCCCTCTCGCGTTCCATGTCGCGCGGTCCATCGGGTCCACGCGGGCCGCCCGGTCGAGCGCCTCGATCGCCGCGTCGGTTTTGCCGAGCCGTTCGAGGGCGACCGCCATCTCGCGCAGCGCATCGGTATCCCGGCCGTCGAGTTCGAGGAGCCGCTCGCCCGCCTCCGCCGCGGCTTTGTAGGATCCTTGGAGGGCCAGGAGGTCCCGCCGAATCCGGATGAGGTCGGACCGGTCCGGCGCAAGGGAGGTCGCCCTCGTGATCGCCGCCAGCGCCTCCTTGCCTTCTCCGACCGCGTTCGCCAGTCGGGCCCGGCGCGCCCATGCCTCCGGATCCTTGCCGTCCGCCGTCGTGAGCCGGACGCAGACCTCGAGGGATTCCTTCGTCCGGCCGAGGGCCTCGAACGCGATGCTCAGACTGCGGAGTGCGGTTCGTTCCTTCGGATCCGCGATGAGCGCGGTCTCGAAGACGGGGACCGCCTCCTGATACCGGTGGAGCTCCAGGAGGCATGCGCCCTGGTTCAGGAGGGCTTCTGACGCGGTCGGGTCCAGGACGGCGGCTTGACCATAGGCGTTCGCGGCCTCCTCGTAGCGTTTGAGGGATTGGAGGGAGTTCCCTTTCCCGACGTAGACCTTTGCCTTCTTCGCTTCCAAGGCGAGCGTCCGGTCGAACGCGCCGACGGCTTGTTCGTGACGGCCCAGGCTCTGGAGGGAAAGCCCCAGGAGGTACCAGCCCTTCGGATCCTCCGGCGCATACCGGGTCGTCCGCTCCAGGGAGTCGACGGCCTCGGCAAAGGCGTTCATCCGGTATTGGCCGCGGGCCTTGTCGAGCCAGAGGTTCGCCGAGGCCGGATCCGCCTCGAGGGCGACGTCGAAGGCCTTGACGGCGTCCTCATGACGGCCGAGGGCGAGCAGCAGGCCGGCCTTCCGAGCGGACGCTCCGGCGTCGTGGGGATCGAGCTTGAGGACCGTATCGTACGCGGCGAGGGCCTCGTCCCGCTGTCCGAGCGCTTCGTGGGCGGCCCCTTTCGCGGTCCATGTCGATCGGTCCGTTGGGTCCTTTTGCAGGATCGCGTCGCACGCCCGGAGGAGGACCTTCGGGCTCTTCGAATGAGCGAGGGCGTCCCGCTGGCCTCGGAGCGCGTCCAGGTCGTCCGGCGCGGCGACCCGGAGGCGGTCGAAGGTCGCATAGGACTCCTCCGCCTTCCCGAGGGCAAGCAAGGCGCGGCCCTTGTCCTTCAACGCCCGCGCGTGATGCGGCTGGATCGCGAGGATCGCGTCGCATGTCGCGACGAGCTCGGGCCAACGTTCGGCACCGAGGAGAAGTTGCCGTTTCGTTTCGAGGCCGTCGTAGGACGTCGGTTCCACGGTCAAGAAGGCGTCGAGGGCGGCCACGGCCTCGTCCTTCCGGTTCGTCTGGAGGAACGCATGCGCTTTCGCATAGAGAGCGCCGGAGTGGTTCGGCTCAAGGGCGATCACCTTCGACGTCTCCTGGACGACCTCATCCCATCGGGCGAGGCCCCGCAACGCCTCGAGTCGGCCCGTGTGGGGTTTCAGGGACTTTGGTGAGAGCTCCACCGCGCGGTCGTACGCGTAGACGGCGTCCACATTCCGCCCGATCTTGCGGAGGAGTTCCGCGCGACCGTACCAGGCGTTCGCATCCGCGTCCCGCTGTCGCAACGCCTCGTCGTAGGACCTCAATGCTTCTTCGTTCTGGTTCGATGCGGCGAGGACGTCGCCTCGCAGGCGCCATGCGTTCGGATCGTACGGGTCGACCTGGATCACGCGGTCGAGGCAACGGAGGGCGCGCTGCGGTTCTCCAGCGCCGACGTACGTGAGGGCCTTGCCCTCCAGCGCGTCCTTTCGATCCGAATCGATGCGGAGGGCGCGATCGTACGAGGACTGGGCCTCGTCGGGCTCGTTCCTTCGGCGATGGGCATCTCCCTTCCGGACCCAGAGTTCCGCGTCCTGCGGACTCAACGCGAGGACCCGCGCATATCCATCCGTGTCATCCGGCTCCAAGGTCACGGCCTGCATGTACGCGCGGACGGCCTCGGGCGCTTGCCCGAGGGTCGCGTGGGCGTCCCCTTTCCGCTCCCACAGATCCTTGGCCTTCGGATCCACCTGGAGGGCGATCTCGTAATAGCCGAGGGCGTCCGTCGCCCGGTCCTGCGCGACGAGGATGTCCGCTTGGAGGGCGAGGGCGCTCACATTGCCGCGGTCCAGGGCCATCGCGTGGTTGGCGGCCGCTTGCCCGGATTCCAGTCGGCCGACGCGCAGGAGACCCTCGCCCACGTCGGCGAAGGCCTTCGCATAGTCTTCGAATCGGGCGGTCGGTTCCCGGACTTCGAGGAGGCTGAGGGCCTTGACGAAAGCGACCGCGGCGCGGGCCTCAGAGCCGGCATCGAGGGCCGAGACGCCGGCCTGTACGAGGTGGTTCACCCGTTCGAGCACGCGCGCTTCTCGATCGAAGAGGCCTTGGAAGAGGGCCATCCCTATCATCCCATCCCGCAGGACGCGGCCCCAGGGCGGGGCGCGTCGGACAAGTGGCCGACATGATGGGTGGACGTCTTATAGATATCGCCAAGGGCCATCGCCCCTTGGACAAAGAGTCCCCTCGCCCCGCGGGACGATTCTGAGCGTTGCGACTAAATATCCCGGACGCGATGTCGGGCAGACATTCGTCAGACGAGATGGGATCATGACGCAGAAGGGGCCCGCAAGGGCCGCGCCGACGAACCTGAGGAAGGAAACGCGAGACTGGCTGACCGAGAAGACGATCCCAACGGTCCGAGAAATCGCGCGGGATCTGGAGAATGCCGGAGAGGACGTCCGGGACCTAATCGAGGCGATCGATGAACTCGAGATGCTTCTCCGAGATGGCCCGCGGCGAAACGGGTTCGTTCGGCGTTGAGACCCGAGGGCTGAAGTGCGGGGACCGGGATTGAACCTGGTCAACAGATTGGAAGGCTGTGGCCCAGGGCTGGCGACCAATGGAGTGGCGGGCGCCGGATTTTTCGAAGGTTGGCATTCAATGGCAGCCCCGACTCGTTCCGGAGCTTACCGCTAAGTGGCGGATTGGCTGTGAAGTCCTGGCTTCGCTAGGTGATTCCGGGTCGTGCCCGCGCGCGGGTCCGTTGCTTGTCGGGAGGAGACAACCACGGCTCGCATCCTAAGAAACAGGCTAACAAACTCGGAACCTTCACGGCCCCGAATGCCATGGAACAACTGGCAGTCGAGATGCCAGCTATTGCGTACTATCCACCTTTGCCTCTCTACGCGGGCATCAGTGCCATTCTCTGCGCGGGCTTCCTATTCCTTGCGTTCAGAAAACTGCTTAGAGACAAAAAGCGGGGAAAGGCAACGCTGAGCATCACGTTGGCCGCGGTATTCGCCGTTGCGACAGCAGGGCTCGTCGTGGGTTCGTACCAACAATATGTGGTGATGAATACTTGGAGCTACGATTTTCGTTTGGAAGTTCAGCCCAACGAAACTGTACGGGAGAGCCTGATCGTCCCCATTCCGGGGGAATCCTCTCTCCTCGCAGCGCTACATCTGATTGCCGGCACGGCTAATTGGAGTTTTATCGAAACGATACATGGGCGCGGGCTTTATTTCCAATTCAACGGCTCCGCAGGCCTCGATGCTCTCTTTAGCGAGTTCGCTCCCGGGGGCGCGTATCACAATACGACCCTGACCATGATGAATTCCACTGCCCAGCCTGGCCCGCTGACGGTTTGGATTTTTTACTCCGGAGGCGGTGGGGTCACTGTCCATTTCGCATCGGGTGGTATGGTGATGCCGCAATCCGAATCGATTGCTCCCGGTTGGCGACTCCATCAGCTGCTCTTCCCACCGGTGGCATAAGGGGAATCGACGATCCTACGAGACTGCGATACCGGCGGAAGCGAGTCGCTGCCGAATGGATTCCGTCATGAAGGTACGGGCGGCTTCACCTAGTATTGAGCGGTATGGAGGAGGGCGCACAACATCCCGTCGACGCAGGCTTGATACACGACATTAGCTTCACGGCTGTCGCGCGCCGGTAGTCTAACGGTAAGACTCAGGCCTTCCAAGCCTGCGACGCGGGTTCGACTCCCGCCCGGCGCACCTTCAATCGCCTCTATGGAGGGTGGTTCGGCAGCGGCTCTAGTCCTGACTCGCTAGTGTATCCCTGGACGGCGCGACAAGCAGGGAGATTCGCTTCAATCTTTCAGCGAACACTTGCTCAAACCGCTCCGCTTCCCGGATGCCCTTTGATTTCCTCGGCGCGATGATCTTGCTCTGCCAACAACCAGCAAAAAAGAAGGGGGACCGGCGGAGTTCCGGAGACAACCGTCTCCGCCGATCTTGTGGGATGGATCGGTTAATCGTTAGCCATCGTCATCGGACACGTCGAACTCGAGCGAGCATCCGTACGATGCGTACACGTCCTGCCAGCTGTGGTCTTCTCCCGCGGACATGTCGTTCCCCGCAGCCATCATTACCGCGCTTTGCACACTCGTCCGAAGGGGACGGGGGTATAAGGCGTGAAAGGGGGGAGAGGTGCGCGAAAGTATTCACCTGGAGCGAAACGCCATATCACCGAGTCGTCAGCCACTCGAACGCGTAGTTCGCGATGAGGGCCGCGCCAATCCCGAGCGCGAGGAAGGCGACCCCCGTCTCCCCCATCCCCGCCAGGACGACCGCGACGAGGAAGGACCCGAGGAGGAGGGCGATCAGCCGCCGTGGCGGGACCGTCTCCACGAAGATGACGAGAAACCCGAGCGCAAGGAGGAAGACGACGACTCCATACAGGCCGGCTGCCGCCAGGTCCGGGAGGGCCGCCATCTCGCGGCCGATGGCAGCGTTGGCCATAATCCTATGGCGGGCGCTCCAACACATGCCGAACGTGGACGGCTTTGCCCCTTCGGAGATCCTTCATTTCCCGCCATCCGAGCCGAGCCGTCCCGACGGCACGGACTTCGCCCTCGTGCCGCACCGCAACTTCGTCGCCGGGCCGGATCTCGCGAGCCGCGTCTCGGACTCCGACCGCGAAGATGTTGCCCACCGGGAGGAAGTCGTCGATCTCGACCCAGTAGGCGTCCTTCTTGGAAAGGACTTCGCCCCCCGTCAAGGTCAGCGAAAGCATGCCGCGCGCGGTGTGCATCGCGAGCTGCTGCCCTCCTCGGAGCACCCGGACATCGGGAAAACGGCCTCGGAACGTCGCTCCTTCGACGAGGCCCAATCCGGCGTCGCCGAACTGGAAGCAGGCGAGGTTCGACATCTCCTCCGCGAATCGGGCACCTTTCGCCACCGGCCGGACGGAACTCGCCACTTGATCCAACGTCCGGGTCAACGCGACGAGCGAATCCTCCGAGGTCGGATGGTCCTTCGTGCTGAAGAGGGCGTCGGACAGTGCCTCGTGTACGATCGGTGCTTCCGCCCCGAGGTGCGCGACCACGGCGTCGTACCGGTTCGCCGCCAGGAAGGCCGAGAGGTCTTCGATCACGATCGCGGCCTCGTCGCGGCTCCAGTCCCCCGTCACGGGGATGTCATAATCCCTCGCGGGGTGAAAGCGCTCCAACTCCCGCGGGATGAGTCCCAAGGGAGAGGTGACGATGACCTCGTGGACGACGGACGGGTTCGCAGTCGCGAGGATCGCGTCGCGGAACCGACGGTGGCTGCGGCTCGCCGAGTAGGGCTTGCGCGCGGAACAGGGGAGGAGGAGTAGGACGCGCGCGGACGGCGGCTTCCGATACCGCTCCCGTATTCGACGGCGGAAGCGGACGATCTCCGGCCGATGGAGGGATTCGTGGGAGTAGGCGAGCATCGCTCCACCCGCCACGGCCGTGTATGGTTCCACCCAGTCGTACTCGCGAAGGTCCAGATGACGGACCACCGCCGTGTTCCAGGGAGCGTTCGCGAGCCGACGTTCGACGAGCTCCCGGAGCCGGCCGTGGGCGAGGTGGTTCCGGACGAGTAGGACCTCGCGGTGGAGGGCGTGATCGTTGTGGGCCTCCAGGTCCCCTCCGGTCGTGCACGCGGGACATCCGCAGGCCGCCCGGTCCGCTTCCGACATGGGGACCACTCCATCGGAGGTGTGGAACAGGCCTCGGGCGCTGTCGAGCATCATCCGGCTCGAGTCGACCACGTCAACCCCGGCGTACACCAGAATGGAGACGTTCGAAGGGCTCGCGAGTCCCGTCACCGCGGCGACCTTCGCGGGGCCGAGAGACTCTCGCAGTCGTCGCATCGCGGCAACGAACTCGCGGGGCGACCGCTCGAACTCTGGGCCGTTCGCAAGGAACACGGCATCGGCACGGCTCGCCCTGGTGAGATTCGATTCCCCCACGAGGATCGACAACTCTCCCGCGAATCCGTCCTCGGGGACCTCGAGGTCGGCCATGGAGAGTGGCATCCCTTTCACCGGCGGAAGATCATCCGCGTGGTTCCCGATCCGCGGGGCAAAGAAACTTCCGCTCACGCGGACCTGGAACCGCGGATCCTCGCTGCGCTCCGAGACGAACAAAGCCTCCGCATAGTTCGGCGCGGGGCGCCCTGACCGATGCAGGAACAGGACGAGCGGGGTCGAAAGAGTCCGACCGGACCGAGCCCACATTCCTCGGCGGCCCAAGCCCCCTCGGGCTTCGATCTCGAACATCGGGAGCGAAGCGGATGTCCCGGGCGACTAAAAAGCTCCCTACTCGACACCCACCGTGTTCCGCTCGATGTAGGCGAGCTCCTTCGATTCGAAGGCGCGTTCGTCCACGCTGAGGATCAGGGCGGCCCGTCGGAGAGCGATCTGCTCGTTCACGTACTCCAAGAAGTGGAGAATCCGCGCGAAGTCGTTGTTGATCATGAGGTACTCGATCCCGTCCAGCAGGATGACCGCCCGGGGCGCCTCGTTTAGGAAGTTTCCGATCAGGTTGCTCAGGCTGTTCAAATTGTGCGGATCGATGTAGTCCTTGCCCAACGTCGT
>Ga0209803_1003092_pt1 | contig 10131 bp, 5 predicted proteins | sample GraSoiAngelo_138_FD_185895 | JGI IMG/M metagenome (GOLD analysis project Ga0209803, IMG submission 185895) | Grasslands soil microbial communities from the Angelo Coastal Reserve, California, USA - 14_0929_09_40cm (SPAdes) (version 2) | ecosystem: Environmental > Terrestrial > Soil > Grasslands ... | reverse complement strand
GGAACACGCCCCTCGTCCAGCTGCCGAAGATCATGGACGGTGTGAAGGGTCTCGTCCTGGCGAAGCTCGAGATGATGAATCCCGGAGGGAGCGTGAAGGACCGCATCGGCGAGAAGATGATCGAGGAGGCGGAAGCGAAGGGGACCCTGAGGCCCGGTGGAACGATCATCGAGCCGACGAGCGGAAACACCGGGCTGGGCCTTGCCATGGTCGCGGCGATCAAGGGCTACCGGGCGGTGTTCACGATGCCGGACAAGATGAGCCGAGAGAAAATCGATCTCCTGAAGGCCCTCGGAGCTCGCGTCGTCGTCACGCCGACGGCCGTGCCGCCCGACCATCCGGAGTCCTACTACCGGGTCGCGGAACGCATTCATCGCGAGACCCCAAACTCGATCCTGCCGAATCAGTATGCCAACCAGGCGAATCCGCGGGCCCATTACGAGACGACCGGACCGGAGATCTGGCGGGACACGGATGGCAAGGTCACCCACTTCGTGTGCGGGATGGGCACCGGCGGGACCATCAGCGGCGTGGGAAACTACCTGAAGGAAAGGAACCCGAAGGTCCGAATCATCGGCGTGGACCCACTCGGTTCCATTCTGAAGGACTATTTCTATAAGAAGGAGACAATAAAACCTCACACGTACAAGATCGAGGGGATCGGAGAAGACTTCATCCCGGAATCCACCTGGTTCCAGTACATCGACGAAATCGTGAAGGTCGCGGACAAAGAGTCGTACCTCATGACCCGGCGACTGGCCCGGGAAGAGGCGATCCTCGCGGGGAGTTCGAGCGGGGCCGCGGTGGTCGCCGCGCGCCGCATCGCGGAGACGTTGGGACCGAACGATGTCCTGGTGGTCCTCTTGCCCGACACCGGGGAACGATACCTGTCGAAAGCCCATAATGAGGAGTGGTTGAAGGAACAAGGCTACCTCGAGGAGCCGGTCGCACCGCTCATGGCCATCCTGCGGGCGAAGGAACGGACGATCCCGGGAGTCATCACGATCGACGTCGCGGCGACCGTCCGGGAGGCGGTCGACATGATGCGCCAATACAACGTGTCCCAGCTCCCGGTCCTGGACACCGGGATCCTCGTCGGAAGCCTGCGGGAGGAAAACCTGATGAAGGCCCTCCTGGAAAATCCGAAGATGTACACGGACTACGTCGCGAAGGTGATGGAGAAGCCGTTCCCGCTCGTCGAACCGGGGGCCGACCTCGAACAGGTCTACAAGCTCCTCATGCGGGGGAATCCAGCGGTCGTGGTGGGGAAGGAGAACCGCCTCGAGGGCATCATTACGCGGATCGACGTGATCGAGTACCTGGCAGGTCGGGCCTAGCAAGGCTTTTACGGCGGAGCCGCGACTTCGCCCCGGCGATCTGCGATGCGCTTCGCAACGACGACCATCCATGCAGGACAGGAACCGGATCCTCAGACGGGCGCGGTGACACCGCCCATCTACATGACGTCGACCTATTCGCAGAAGGCGCAGGCCGAGTACGTCTACGGACGCGGCGCGAACCCGACGCGGGACGCGTTGCAGAAGAGCCTTGCCGCCCTTGAGGCGGGAAAAAGTGCCCTATCCTTCTCCAGCGGGATGGGCGCCATCACGACGGCCCTCACGCTCCTGAAGAAGGGGGACCATGTAATCGTCACGGACGACTGCTACGGGGGCGTGTATCGAATCTTCACGCGGATCATGAGCGGGTACGGAATCGAATCGACCTTCCTGGACCTCCGCGACCTCGTGGACGTGGAGGATGCCTTCCGACCGGAAACGAAGATGGTCTGGATGGAATCGCCGACGAACCCGCTGATGAAGGTCGTCGACCTGAAGGAGCTCGCCGTGATCTCGAAAGCGCATGACTCGATCAGCGTCTGCGACAACACCTTCGGGTCGCCCGCGCTGCAGAACCCTCTCGGGCTGGGCGTGGACCTGGTCGTCCACAGCACGACGAAGTACATCGGTGGCCATGCCGACCTCCTCGGCGGAGCCATCGTCACGAACCGCGAGGACCTGTACGAGAAGCTGAGATTCGCCCAGAACGCGCTCGGCGCGGTCCCGAGTCCGTTCGACTGTTGGCTCACCCTCCGCGGGATCAAGACGCTCGCGGTCCGCATGGAGCGGCATTGCGACAACGCGGAGGCGATGGCGCGCTTCCTCGCGGGCCACAAAGGGGTCTCGAAGGTCCACTATCCCGGGTTGCCGGAAGACCCAGGCCATCGGGTCGCGAAGAAGCAGATGCGACGGTTCGGTGGCATGCTGAGCTTCGAAATGCGGGACGCCGCGAAGGTCGTCGAGCGCCTCCGGCGGCTCGAGGTGATCGTCCTCGCCGAGAGCCTGGGCGGGGTCGAGTCGCTCATCGAACATCCCGCGTCGATGACGCACTCCAGTGTTCCGAAGGAGCAGCGCGAGAAGCAAGGCATCACGGAAGGACTCGTCCGATTCTCCGTCGGACTCGAGGACGCCGCGGACTTGCAGGAAGACCTGCAACGGGCCTTTGGCTGACCGCTACCAACGAACCCGCCGGGGAGTCCAGGATGGGACCCGCGGGAACACCTGGGTCGTGTGGGTCGTGAAGCCCGAGGCGATCAGGACGTAGCCGCAAAGGGCGGCCGCCGGGAGCAGTCCTTCACCCACGCTCCAGGAGCGGACGAAGGCGGTCGTCCCCGGATTCTGGAGAATCACACCGGTCGTGGCCGCGGCGACAGCGAACAGGACGACGGCGCCCGCATCCGCCAAGCGTCGCGATCGGGATTCGAGATAGTATGCAACGCGACCGAAGAGGACCCCGTGGAGGGCGAGGATCGGAACGAAGGTCCAGCCGAGGTACGGAAAGGAGGTCACGTACACGACGAATATCCAGGCGTCCGTCGACGAGAGCGAGTGGTACTCGATCGGAAGGATGACCGCGGCCGCCAGGATCATGACGAGCGTAATCACGAACGAACGCCAGGCAATCACCGGGTGGTCGTCTCGAGGCTGACGCCCTCGAAGGTCCCGCAATCCGATCCAAAGGTTCGGCCACGCGGCCATGTGAACGAGCACCGCAACCCAGCCCAGGAGCAGGTCGACGTAGATCGGGCCGAACTCCACGGTGGAGACGATCCACCGTCCGACTGCGAAGGAGGACCAGAAGATGGCGGCGCTCGCTCCGAGGAGCAGGGCGCCACGGTGCAACTCGCGGGGCCAGGAGGCATGATGGCGGGCCGCGCGCGATAATCGGAACGAGCCCGCCATGGCCCGAGTGCACGCGTCGCCCGCGTCGATAAGACGTTGTCTCAGAATCACGCTCGCCTTGACAAAGCACGCCCGCAACCCGCGACATGGATTGACGCGATTGAAAGAACCTTAATACGCGCCGCCCTCATGCGGACGAAGAAATGGCCCTCCGCGTCTACAACAGCCTCTCCCGCAAGAAGGAGGCGTTCGTCCCGCTCCACGGCAATCGGGTCTCCCTCTTCGTGTGCGGACTCACGCCACAGGACCAGACCCACATGGGGCACGCGAAGACCTACGTCGCGTTCGACGTCGTGGCACGCTACCTGCGCCACAAGGGATACCGCGTCTTCTATTTGCAGAACGTCACGGACATCGAGGACCGGATCATCGCGAGAATGAAGGCGACGGGCCGGGCATGGAACGACATCGTCGCGCAGTATTTCGCGGAATACCTCGATGTGATGGACCGACTCCACTGCACGGCGGTCGACGTGTACGCCTTCGCGACGGACTATATCGACGAGATCGTGGAACAAATCCAGGGCCTCATCGGGAAGGGACACGCCTACGTCGCCGAGGACAAGAGTGTGTACTTCGACACGACGACCTTCTCAGGGTGGGGCAAGCTCAGTGGGCAAAAGGTCGAGGAACTCCGGCCGGGTGCCCGGGTCGAGATCGAGGAGCGAAAGCGACATCCCGCGGACTTCGTCCTCTGGAGGGCGCAGAAACCCGGGGAGCCGGCCTGGGACAGTCCCTGGGGAAAGGGCCGGCCAGGATGGCACATCGAGGACACGGCGATCACGATCAGGCACTTCGGCCCCCAATACGATCTCCACGGCGGCGCGACCGAACTCTTGTTCCCTCATCACGAGGCGGAGATAGCCCAAGCGGAGTCGTACACCGGCGTGGCGCCCTTCGTGAAATACTGGATGCACGGCGGCATGGTCATGGTGAGCGGCGAGGAGATGCACAAGTCGCTCGGAAACTTCTGGCCCGTCACGGCCGCATTGCAACGGTACGAGCCCGAAGTGATCCGATTCTTCCTGATCAATGTGCAGTACCGCGGCCCGATCGACTTCACGCCGGACCTGCTCGACGAGGCGAAGCGATCGTACGGGCGCCTCTCGGAGACCGTGCGCACCGTGGACGCGGAACGTCGGCGAGCACCTGCGAAAGGGAAAGCGGATTCCGAACTCCGTGCGTCGACAAAGAAGGCCCTGGCGGATTTCGACGCTGCGATGTCTGACGACTTCAACACACGAGAAGCGATCGCCGTCCTGTTCGAATACGCTCGCGCGGTGAACAAAGCGATGGAGACGGGTGCCGGCCGGGCGGAACTCGACTCGGCGGCCGCCGCCTTTCGAACCGTCGGCGACATCCTAGGACTTTTCCAGATTCCGGTCCTCGCGACCGACCGTTTCGAAGGCGTGATGGAGCTCGTCGTGCGGTTGCGGGAGGATGCGCGACAGCGCAAGGACTTCGCAACGGCAGACCGAATTCGAGATGGGCTCGCTGCCTTCGGGATTGTCTTGGAAGACACCCGAGACGGCGTCCGATGGAAGCAGAAGTGAATCGGGGACGCGGGGACAATTTCGACCTCGTTTTCGACGTTTTCATCCGCGAGAATGAGGGCCTACAAACAGCCGTGCTACAGTATTTAAGCAAACAAGTCCCGAACTGACCTCATCCCGGAGTCAGTTTTCTCCATAGAAACGGGGGTCCGAACCTTTATAATGACCCACCGTATACTCGGAGCATCGTCCGGGATGGGTTGCGAGAGGGCCGGCCAACCCACTTTCGAAGGTTGCGAAATAGATGGTAGAAGAGACCGCCTACGACGCCCAGCAGATCCAGGTTTTGGAGGGCCTCCAGGCGGTCCGAAAGCGGCCCGCGATGTATGTCGGGTCGATCGACAACCGGGGCCTGCACCACCTCGTCCATGAAGTCGTCGACAATTCGATCGACGAAGCCATGGCCGGCTTTTGTAAGGAAATCCAAGTCACGTTGAATGAGGACGGGAGCGTGACCGTCGCCGACGACGGCCGGGGGATTCCGGTCGACCTCCACCCGAAATACGGCGTTCCCGGTGTCGAACTTGTCTTGACGCGGATGCACACGGGCGGCAAGTTCGAACACAAGATGTACCGCGTCTCCGGCGGTCTGCACGGCGTCGGACTCTCCGTCGTTAACGGTTTGAGCGAGTCGCTCGAGGTCCGCGTGCGCCGAGAAGGCAAGGAGCACCGAATGCGGTTCGAACGAGGACAGAAGGCCTCCGAGCTCGAGGTCGTCGGACCGGCGGAAGGGACGGGTACGATCATCACATTCCGGCCGGATCCAAAAGTCTTCGAGACCATCGAGTTCGAGTACGACACGCTCGCTGCGCGACTCCGTGAGCTCGCGTTCCTCAATGCGGGCCTACGGATCATCATCGTGGACAAGATCCGTGGTCGCGGGGACGTGTTCCAGTTTGAGGGTGGGATCGCCGAATACGTGAAGTGGATCAACCGCGCGAAGTCGCCGCTGCACTCGGATCCGATCCGCTTCTCGAAGGAATCCGACGGCACCCTCGTCGAAGTGGCGATGCAGTACCACGATGGCTACAACGAATCCATCTTCACGTTCGTGAACAACATCGACACGATCGAAGGAGGCACGCACCTCGTCGGCTTCAAGGCGGGTCTCGCTCGAGCGTTCATCAAGTACGCGAAGGACAACAAGTACGTCAAGAGCGGCGAAGGCCTCGAGGGCGACGACGTCCGGGAAGGCCTGACGGCGATCCTGAGCCTGAAAATCCCTGAACCGCAGTTCGAAGGACAGACGAAGATGAAGCTCGGGAACTCGGAGGTCAAAGGGATCGTCGAGTCGATCGTGTACGAGAAACTCACGGACTTCTTCAACGAGACCCCGAAGGTCGCGGAGATCTGCATCGGGAAGGCCGTCCTCGCCGCCCAAGCCCGAGAGGCCGCGCGGAAGGCGCGGGAGCTGACCCGACGGAAGGGTCTCCTCGAAGGATTCAACCTGCCCGGGAAGCTGGCGGACTGCCAGGAGCGGGATCCCGCGAAGAGCGAGCTGTTCATCGTGGAAGGGCCGTCGGCAGGAGGGTCCGCGAAACAAGGACGACGCCGGGAGTTCCAGGCGATCCTTCCGTTGCGCGGGAAGATCCTGAACGTCGAGAAAGCCCGGATGGACCAAATGCTAAAGAACGAGGAGATCCGCACGCTCATCACGGCGATCGGCGCAGGCATCGGCGAGGAGTTCAATCCCGAGAAGGTGCGGTATCACAAGATCATCACGATGGCCGATGCGGATGTGGATGGCCAGCACATCACGACGCTGCTGCTCACCCTGTTCTTCCGCTACATGCGCCCGCTCCTCGATAGCGGCTACATCTACATCGCGCAACCGCCCCTGTACAAGATCAAGAAAGGCAAGGAACTCCACTACGCGTACACAGAGAGGCAGCGGGAAGATCTCGCGAGGCGCCTCGGCGACAAGGGGGTGGCGTACCAGCGCTACAAGGGCCTGGGCGAGATGAACGCGGATGAACTCTGGGAGACCACGATGGATCCCGCGCGACGAGTCCTGAAACAGGTGACGATCGAGGACGCCGCACCCGCCGACGCGCTCTTCTCGATCCTCATGGGGGAGGCCGTCGAACCGCGCCGGCAATACATCCAGGAACACGCGAAGGAAGTCGTGAACCTGGACATCTAGGAGGAGCATGCCCGAGGAAGCCCAGGAACCTCGTCCGCGCGTCACGCCACAGCCGATCGAGGACGAACTTCACCGGTCCTACATCGACTACGCGATGAGCGTCATCGTCGGGCGGGCGTTGCCCGACGTGCGGGACGGACTCAAGCCGGTCCAACGGCGCATCCTGCACGCGATGAACGAGCTCGGCATGGGCTCCGGCTCGGCCCACAAGAAGGCCGCCCGGGTCGTGGGCGAATGCTTTGCAAAGGGCACCCTTGTCTCAACCGAGCGAGGGCTCGTCCCAATTGAGGATGTCCGCCGAGGCGACCGCGTGTTCACGGAGGGCGGTGTAGGTTCCGTCAAAGAGCTCTACGAGATGCCACCGCGGCCCCTGATGAGAATAACCCTCGACAATGGCCTGTCAATCGTTTCCACTCGTTCGCAGAAGGTGCGCGTCGTTACCCCAGACTTGTCCTTCGCGTGGAAGGAGGCGAGTGCCATTGAGGCAGGAGAATGGGTGGTGCTCCGCTCCATGTTTGCACCATTCCACACCGCGTTGCCAGAGCTCACTCCATTTGCAGGACGGGAGATGCGACTCAATCGCAACCTGGCGTATCTGCTAGGGCAGTTTGTCTCCGATGGGTGGGCGTCTCGGGAGGGCGAGAGAATACGTTTGGGATTCTGCTCATCGGATCGTCAAGTGATGGTCCGCATCCAACAAATCATTCGCGATGAATTCGCGTACCAGCCTTCCATCGAACCGAAAATTTCTACGGTCGACAAGAACAGAACGCTATTTGTCGTCCGAATCAGCCGCGATGCAATCAATCAATACCTTGTACGAACCTTCGATTTAGGGGCTGCGTATGCCAGCACGAAGAGCATTCCGGATCAGATTCTTCGAGCGCCTCGGCCGGTCGCCATTGCATTTCTCTCCGGTCTCGTGGATGGCGATGGATCGATCGCGACGAGTCGACGGACAATTCACTACGGGTCTGTTTCTCAATCTCTGATTGACCGTCTACAAGTCCTCCTGCACCACCTCGGCTATCACGCGCACCGGTACACGACGCGGGCCAGACCCAAACGGGCCCTGCTCAACGGACGGAAAGTGATTAGCAGGTATCCGTTCTCCTCCCTGGAAATCCGAGGCGATGAGGCGATACGACTCTCGCGGGAGCTCGACCTGGCTGTGCAACAAAAGAGGCGCCGCGCCGGAGCAATGAGAAGGACGGCCAGGCCGATGCAGCTACGCTCGGATATTGTCCCATTCGGGGCCGAGGTCGTCTTCCCAACTCTCACTAGGGCTCACCTGGGATCAGGCTGGTTCGCCGACGCCGAAGGCCGCAAGTTCCGTGCGGGGATCCAGCATGTCAGCGGCAGAAAGATACGCTATTCGGCCGACCTCACTAGCCGACCCCTGCACTTGAATCAGATTGTCGAGTGGGGAATTCTCGAGAAACTTCGCCGAATCGGCTCGCCGTTGGCGCAACACTTCGATTTCATCGAGACTGCGGATCTTACCTTCGTCCAAGTCAAGTCGGTCGAAGCCGCCCCTCAGGACGTGTCCTACGACATCGGCCTTGATAAGGGTCACAACTTCACGGCGAATGGGATCGTCGTCCACAACTGCCTCGGGAAGTGGCATCCGCATGGAGACCTCGCGGTCTACGACGCACTGGCGCGGATGGTCCAGAGCTTCTCCCTCCGGTACCCCCTGATCGACGGGCAGGGAAACTGGGGGAGCACGGAGGACGAGCCCGCCGCGATGCGGTACACGGAATGCCGCCTGGCGAAGACCGCGGAGGCGATGCTCGAGGACCTGGAGAAGGACACGGTCGACTGGATGGACAACTTCGACGGGACGCTGAAGGAGCCGACCGTCCTCCCGTCGAAGTTCCCGAATCTCCTCGTGAACGGTTCCAGCGGCATCGCCGTCGGCATGGCGACGAACATCCCTCCCCACAACCTGCGTGAAATCGTCGACGCGCTCATTATCTTGATCGACAACCCGAACGCGGGGCTCATCGACCTCTACAATCCGGACACGGGGCCGATCCGGGGACCGGACTTCCCGACCGGCGGGATCTTGTACGGAGCCGAGGGGGTCGCAGACGCGTATCGAGACGGCCGCGGACTCATCCGGATTCGCGCGAGGGCTAACTACGAGGAGGCAGGCCACGACCGAGTGCGGATCGTGATCACGGAAATCCCGTACATGGTCAGCAAAGCCGCGCTCGTCGAATCGATCGCGCTGCTCGTCAAGTCGAAACGAATCGACGGCGTAACGGACCTCCGCGATGAAAGCGACCGGGAGGGGATGCGCATCGTCCTCGAGCTGAAGCGCGACGCTGTGGAAGACGTCGTGCTGAACCAATTGTACCACCACACCCAGATGGAGACGACCTTCGGCGTGATCAACCTCGCCCTCCTGGACGGACAGCCGAAGGTCCTGCCCCTGAAGGAATCGATGCAGGCGTTCATCGACCACCGAGTCGTCGTGGTCCGACGGCGGACGGAGTTCGACCTCCGGAAGGCCCGCGAACGGTTGCACATCGTGGAAGGCCTCATCACGGCGGTCGACCACCTCGACGAAGTGATCCGGCTGATCCGACGGGCGCGAGACGCGGACGAAGCCCAAGCGGGCCTCATGAACCGATACCTCCTGAGCGAAAACCAGGCGAAGGCGATCCTCGGGATGACGTTGCGTCAGCTCACCGGACTCGAGATCGAAAAGCTCCGGACGGAGAAGACCGACCTGAATCACAAAATCGAAGACCTCGAATCCATCCTTGCGTCGAAGGATCGGGTCCTAGGGATACTGAAAACCGAGTTCCTCGAGGTCAAGGAGAAGTTCGGCGACGACCGCCGCACGACGGTCGAACTCCAAGCCTACGACATGGAAGTCGAGGATCTGATTCCCGAGGAGAACGTCGTGGTCACGATCACGAACACGGGATACATCAAGCGCGTACCGGCGACCGTCTACCGCACCCAACGGCGCGGGGGCAAGGGCGTCACCGGCATGGAGACGAAGGAGGAGGACTTCGTCGTCAACCTCTTTACCGCGTCGAGCCACGACTACATTCTGTTCTTCTCGAGCAAGGGCCAGTGCTACTGGCTCAAGACCTACCGCATCCCGGTCGGCAGCCGGTACGCGAAGGGGAGACCGATCGTGAACCTCCTTCCGCGACTCGAGCCCGGGGAGCGTATCCTC
>Ga0209803_1003080_pt1 | contig 10149 bp, 7 predicted proteins | sample GraSoiAngelo_138_FD_185895 | JGI IMG/M metagenome (GOLD analysis project Ga0209803, IMG submission 185895) | Grasslands soil microbial communities from the Angelo Coastal Reserve, California, USA - 14_0929_09_40cm (SPAdes) (version 2) | ecosystem: Environmental > Terrestrial > Soil > Grasslands ... | reverse complement strand
GCCGCGATGAGATAGAAATCAGCCCTGACGCAAGCCCTTCCTCACCCGGCTTCGTACCCGCAATCGCAGCCACGTTAATTGCCGGAAATCCAATACTCGCGCCTAGAGACCAGAGGATCATTCCGGGAAGTATTCCGAAATAGTCTCCGTTTGGAGAGATCCCAACGAGTAGGGCGGACCCTGCGGCGATCAGACCAGCCGACCCGACCAACACTCTCCGGATACCAAATCTGTTGACCAAGCGCGAGGCCCCCCAGCCCCCCACGACAAAGAATATGATCGCTCCTGGCAGAAAACCCGCACCTGCCAGTTCGGGGGAATAGCCGAGTATCTGTTGGAGGTAGATCGTGAGGATGAATGAGAGTCCCGCAACGGTTGCTCCGAGTATCAAGGATAGGAGATTAGCGGTTAGAACGGTTCCCCGACGGAGGAAACTCAGAGGCATCAATGGAGCCTTCGATGCCGATTCGATGGCAACGAATGCCGCGAGGACAACGACCGAAAGAGCCAGAGGGGTGATTGTGTCCATCGAAGTGAAACTATTCGCAGCGTTCGTCAACCCGTAGACCAGAAGCAACAGTCCCCCCGTGACCGTCAACGCTCCTGGCAGATCAAGGTGACCATTGAGGAGCCGACCGGCCGCATTAGGGAGATACCTTTGGGAAAGAACGGCCGCCACGATCCCGATGGGAACATTGATGAACATAACAGACCTCCAGCCAAACGTAACTGTGAGGATCCCACCCGCAACAGATCCGGCGGCGAACCCTGCCGACAGCACTGCGACAAAAATCCCCAACGCCCTGTTCCTCTCATTACCCTCAGGGAACAGGCCAATGAAGATCGCGAAAGCGGTGACGGTGGATATTGCTGCACCGATCCCCTGTATCGCTCGGGACACGACAAGGAATAGCAGTGAAGTTGCGAAGCCGCCTGTCATCGAGGCTATCGTGAAGAGAACTATTCCGGAAATGAACAGTTTCTTCTGGCCGTAAATGTCCCCAGCTCGCCCGCTAAGCAATAGAAAGCCCGCCATCGTTATCCCGTAAGCGCCGACTATCCATTGGCTGTCAGCCAAGGACACTATGAATTGAGTTCGAATTGATGGCAGAGCTACTTGGATAATAGAGAAATCAACAACATCTAGAAAAACAGCTGCAATAATCAGTGTAAAGGTCAGTCGCGCGTGCGTGATGATACGGGCGGGACTAGGGGTATTGCTTGGGGGCACCAAAGTCTGATTCTGATCTCCGTCTTTCATCATATTCGGAAGCCGCCTGCAGATTCTGGACGAAGTGAGCCTACTCTTGTTGACCGCCGTGAGCGAGAGTTGGTCACACTAATCGATACAAGCATCGCCAGTCTCTCCGCTACGATATGAAGAAAAAAGAGGGGAGTAGGATTGTACGCGAGTCTTGTCTACATTCGGCCTGAGGCTTGGAACAGGGCGAAAGTGTTGTTGTCCGGGTCTTGGAGGACCGCGAACCATCCCATGTTCGGGATCTCTTCCTTTCCTTTGACAACCTTCGCTCCAAGATTCGTGGCCTTGGCTAGGGATTGGTCGATGTTGACTACGCTGAAATAGTTGAGAAATCCTGTTTCGCCCATGGTCTTCTTGTAGAGTCCACCCATGGTCTCGTTCTCACCGGCGTCTTTGTGAGATATGAGCCAGTAGTCCGTTGGTCCCATAGGAACCTTGGCAATTTTCCAGGTGAAAAGTTGCTCGTAAAAGCGAGCTATTTTCTCCGGCTCGTTGGCAGGGATCTCGAAGTGTACCAGCGTAGCCTCCTTTAGTTGAGGTCGAGTTGTGGTCGTAGCTGCTTCCATTAGAAACCAGCGAGTCTATGCCGTTCTCGCCCCTTCTTAAACGTGACAACACGCGTTGAATCCCCTGTCAGCGCCGCGTGGAATCAATCAGCGCTCGCCGGCGAGAAGTTATTTCCCTTCGCCTGACCCGGCTCCGGTTGAGGCCCCAATGTCAGTCGAACCTGGCTACAGCACCAAAGAGCTTACCCCAGCCACGTGGCAGGATTTTGAGAGATTGTTCTCCAAGCACGGTGGAGTTGGGGGTTGCTGGTGCATGTACTATCAGCGTCCCGGTGGTGGAACAATGAAAGGACTGACACCTTCAGATAGACGCGCAAAGAACAAGCGTGACAAGAAATCGCTGGTTGAAGATGACCGCTCTCATGGAGTTCTTCTGTACGATCGCGGGATTCCTATCGGATGGTGCGCGTACGGATTGAAGAAAGAATTCCCGCGAATCGATAACGGAAGAAACTACCGACGACTGAACATGAAGGACAATCCTGGGAGGCTGTGGCGAATCACATGTTTCTTCGTGGATCGAGACTATCGCAAGAAGGGAATCGCAAAGGTTGCTCTGAATGCCGCACTAAGTTCCATCAAGGCGAAGGGCGGAGGAATCGTCGAAGCGTATCCCGTGACCCACAAATCGGCGAAAGCATGGTCGAAATGGTCGAACTGGTTTTGGTTCGGAACTGAATCAATGTTCGAGAAGGAAAAGTTCAGGGTGGTTGGTATGATGGGACCCCATCATCTATTGATGCAAAGAATCATCAAACCCTGACGGACGGTCCGAGTCATGGTTTGGAACGAGGCTGAGCCAGAGCCTCGATTTCAGACGGAGGAGTCTCTTCCTCTAGTCTCGAGGAACTCACCAGTGCGGCAAGTCTCTGGGTCATCTCAGCAAGACGCTTATTGACCTTGTAATTCACAGTGCCAGCGTCATAAGTCCCATCACTCTTCAACTGACCGGCGTTAACCCCAGTCAGGATCTCAATACCCTCGTCAATAGTACCGATCGGATAGATGTGGAATCTGCCCTGTCTGACTGCCTCGACCACTTCCTCGTTCAGCATCAGGTGCTGGACGTTGCTCCTGGGGATCATTACCCCCTCGTCGCCTTTCAATCCCTTGACCTTGCAAGTTTTGTAGAATCCTTCTATCTTCTCGTTGACCCCGCCTATCGCTTGAACCTCCCCCTTCTGGTTCACGGACCCTGTTACCGCAAGGCTCTGTTTGATAGGCAGTTCCGAGAGCGCTGATATTATCGCGTAGAGTTCAGTGCTGGAAGCGCTATCACCGTCTACGCCACCATAGCTCTGTTCGAAGACAAGCCTGCATGAGAGGCTCAACGGTTTATCGTGAGCGTACTTGTTCTCGAGATAGCCGGAAATGATGAGGACGCCTTTCGTGTGTGTCTGTCCTCCCATTCTAGACTCACGTTCGATGTCGATTATTCCCCTCCTCCCGAGACCTAAGCTGGCTGTAATTCGCGATGGCTGGCCAAAGTCGAAATCTCCGAGGCTAATGACGGAGAGGCCATTTAGCTGTCCCACCTGAGTTCCTGATGTGTCTATGAGGATGATTCCTCGCTCAATCATCTCTTTTACTTTCTCATCCAGAAGATTGGAACGGTAGACTTTCTCGTCGAGAGCCTTTTTGATGTGAACCTCCTTGACTAGGTTGGCCCCGTCTTGTACCGCGTAGAAATTTGCCTCTCTAACGAGATCAGCGATCTCTGGGAACTTCGTCGACAACTTTGTCTGATCCTCAGCTAAACGGGACCCATACTCCACAACCTTCGCAAGAGCCGTGGCTTCCAAATGGTTGAGCCCTTCTCTCTCGCAAAGAGAATGAACAAAGCTGCCGTAAGTCTTCTGGTTCCTATCATTCCTCTCGATCGAATCATCAAAATGGGCTTTGACCTTGAAAAGGATGCCAAAGTCAGGATCCTGAGTGTAGAGTGCCTGATAGATCTCATGATCTCCTACAAGTATCACCTTCACGTTCAACGGTATTGGTTGAGGAACGAGAGTCTTGGTGCCGGCGACTCCAAGTCTCTGTCCAGTCTCTTCGATCAGGATATTTCCACTCTGCAGAACTCTCTTCAGGCCATCGTAGGAAAACTGGTTCTTGAGCAGCTCAATGGCTCCAAGGATGAGGTACCCTCCATTAGCCCGGTGGAGCGAGCCTCCTTTGATGAGGGTGAAATCTGTAGTGAGAGCTCCAAACCGTGATTCGTTCTCAAACTTGCCGAGCAGATTTGTCGCTGTAGGATTATCTTCTGATATCACCGGAGCTCCTTTCAATTCTGAATTATCCACGATTACGTTCACCTCATATCTACGAAACAGGAAATCGGGCAGCGTCTTCTCCAATGGATTCTGTTGTTCCGAGTCTGGCTTCTCTTCAGCCCCTCCCGGAGTGAAGAGTTCAGTATTCTCCATGATGTCGTCTCTGAGCTCGTTGAGATGCTGAACAACATCTGGCAGACCTTCGTAACGGGAAACGAGATTGGTCATGAGTCCACCGATCGCGTAGCGCACCGAATCATCTCTGAGCTTCTTCAGCTCCTCTAGCGTCCTAGCATCCAGATCGTTGACCTCTTTTCCCGCCTTGTCAAGAGCTGATCTGACAGTATCTCTGCTCTGATCGTACTTCTTCTTCACGCGGGCCGGGAGAGAATCGAATTCTTCCTGACTTACCGTCTTACCGTCAACGACGGGGATTATTGTGATGCCCAGCTGAGTCATTCGCACGGTGTAGCCGTGGACCTCCGCTTGTTTGTTTAGGTCGCTGAGAATCTTGTTCCGTTCGGCGACAGCCTTCTTAGTAATGCTATTCCCTCTTGAAACAAACTCGTCGTTCTGGAGCGCTGCAGGAACAGCACGCTTCGCCTGATCGACAAGATTCTTCAGGTCTTTCTGGAAGACCCTGGCTCTACCGGGTGGAAGCTTCAGCGTCTTCGGTTCATATGGGTTCTGAAAATTGTTCACATAGACCCAGTCAGGAGGAACAGGCCGGGTCTTTGCAATGTTCTCCAGGAAACTTCGGGCCGCAGGCCTTTTCCCGGTAATCGGCGGACCTGCAACGTAAACATTGAATCCCTTACCTTTCATTTCGACTCCGAACTTCAACGCCTTCAGAGCACGATCTTGTCCGATTATGCCATCTACTGGACCGAGCTCTGCACTCGTCTCGCACCCGACCTGGTCGGGCGGACACTCCAATCTCAGTTTTTCAGGAGAAAGCTCACTGACAGTCATTGATGGCCCGAAGCAGGAATGGTTCTGTTAAGTCTTCGTTCGAATGCTTTTCAAGTTTGAAGAATGAGAAGAAAAATCGTTTCTCCTCGGCTAGAAGTGTCCCACAGTCGAGATAGAGATTCTAGTTCGACCCTAGGTCTACAGGTCTAATGTTCTCGAAGTCTATGTTCGTTGTGGGCACGGGCAATTCAAAACTTGCCGGGAGATCGCCCCTTCCCAAGCACTTGAATTCCCTGTTGTGACACTTGGGACATTTCAGATCGAAGCGGAGCGACCCCTGTTCAGCCCTTTCTTCGCGTGGAATCCGATATCCGCATCCTGGCCGAGTACACTCGAAAATGTAGGTGGTATCGCTGCCTTCCTGGTGACGTGTTCTTGAAATTGTCTTTCTGCTCGAGGCCTTGAGTGACACTTTCGTATGATTGGTCGGCTTCTTCGTTCTAGCCTTTGCTAGAGCTTTCTTTGACTTGACTGGTAGCTTTGGAGCGTGACTCTTTTTTCCCACTTTTGCCATGAATGTCATTCAAGCACTCGGAGAGTCCGAAGTTTCAGAGTAGTGTTACCAACACTTCGAGGGCGTTAGAAAACTGGGACGTGTTCCGACTGCGTCTCGAGCATAATGACGAGACTATGGCTGAGGACGCAGAGATTCGAATTCCGCATTATAGACCTGCTTCCCAGAGATGAGGAGATCGAATCTGGAGTGAAGCTTCTCAAGGTCGGGATTCTTGGCTACTTGGGAATGAACGTCCTTCATGTGGGATGCATCCTTGAACTTGGCGATCTCGATCCAGAGTTCCTCATCGCTGGCAAGCTCAACGGCTAAGGGCAGGCTAGCTCCGCCGAACTTGGCTGTCATATCTTTGGGGCGTAGAAGCTCGTCGGATAAACACCCAGCATCCTCGAACAGTTTCATAATCGGTTTGAGAGCATGTACAAAGGCCTCTGCCTTTCTTCTCGGAACTCTGTACAAGAAGACAGAACAATAAGCCATGGTAATGACTCATTCCCAGAACTGACTGGGCTTTATTTAGACCCCACCTACTTTGTATCAGACAAATAGAAGAACCCTTACTAGGCGTCGATTTCTCTTACCAATCCATGGGAAAGGGACCGTCCCGGAGAGCTGAAGGCTTCACTGAATCCGTAATACGAGAAATGACAAGGCTATGCCAAACCTACAACGCGATAAACCTAGCACAGGGATTTCCGGACTTTGATCCTCCTGTCAGAGTGAAGAGCGCGGCTTCGCGAGCTATTCGAGAGGGCTACAATCAATACTCGACCACTCACGGTGTCCCTCGCCTCAGACAGTCTATCGCTCGCAAAATGTCCACGTACAACCATGTCCCCTGCAATGCGGATGACAACGTCACCGTAACGTGCGGAACCACTGAGGGCATGATCGCCTCTCTTCTGGCCCTTCTAAACCCAGGTGAAGAAGTCGTAATTTTCGAGCCCTTCTACGAAAATTATGGTCCGGACTCGATTCTCTCAGGAGCGAAGTGCAAGTACGTTGCACTCGAAGAGCCTAGCTTCAAGATCGAAGAAGAGAAGCTGAAGGACGCTTTCTCCAGAAACACCAAGGCGGTCATAATCAATACTCCTCATAACCCGACGGGCAGGGTCTTCAATCGTCATGAACTGGGACTCATTCGAGACCTTTGCATGGACTATGATGCCTTCGCGATCACTGATGAGATCTATGAACACATCCTCTACGACGACAGCAAACACGTTAGCATCGCAAGTCTAGACGGCATGGACAATCGCACAATGACGATTTCTGGATTTTCAAAAACCTACAGCGCAACTGGCTGGCGGGTAGGATACGTGATCGCGCCGAAGAAACTTACGCTCGCAGTGAGGAAGGTCCACGATTTTCTCACCGTCTGCGCCCCCACACCTCTACAAGAAGCGTGCATAGCCGCTCTGAAACTCCCCCTCTCTTATTATCGCGACCTCCGGACCCTTTACGCGAAGAGTAGAAAGTTGCTATTGCAGACATTGGAGGACGCTTCTTTCATCTGCACTGTCCCGGAAGGCGCTTACTACGTCTGGACAGATATCAGACTAACAGGTTTCAAGGATGATAGGAAACTTGCAGAGCATCTGATAAAAAAGATAGGAGTCGGCGCGGTACCAGGTTCGAGCTTCTACCATCTCCCATCAAAAGGGAGACTCAAGCTGCGCTTCTCCTTTTCCAAGATGCCTCAGACTATCGAAATGGCTGCCTCAAGATTGAGCAAATTCAGAATGGCTAGGTCCAGAAGCTGATTGTCGAGAGCTTCAATTGAGCTTCAACCACTCTTTCTCAAGTCTCAATTTCTCCAGGAACCACTTCCTACGAGGAGGATGAAACTCCAGTCGGGGAGGATTAGAAAGAAACGATCCCTTGAGAAAGGCGCTTTCCGATTTTGCGACTTGCAGGTAGCAGGAACCTTCACCGCCCCATTGCTTCATCTCCCCCTTCTTGGTTAGCGAAACTGCTAGATTATTGGCGACAACTTCTGCCTGGCTTTGTGCGAAGACCCCGGCCTTCGGTAGGTAGGGTGCATGCCCGTGGGGGGTCTCAATTGAAGTAATGTCGCCTATGGCGAACACGTCTTCGTGTCGGGTTGCGAGGCTATGGGGATTCACAGGAATCCAACCAGATTCGTCCGTCAGACCTGCATCTCTTGCAACTTGTGATGCACGATGTGGTGGAGTTGTCACGAGAATATCGTACTTCAATTCGGAACCATTTTCGAAGACGACCTTATCCCTCTCCACCTTAGCCAGTTTTGTTTTCGACAAGTATTTGATCCCTCGTTGGTTCAATAGTCTCTCGACTTGTTTACCAATCACGCTACCTGCAGCAGGAACCGGGTGCGGTTCAGGTGTGAAGAAATGGATCTCAATTCTCTTCTTTGCTCGCCGAAAGTGCTCTTCCAGCAACAGAGCAAGTTCATACGGTGCAGGTGGACATTTTATCGGAAGCCGTGATATTCCCATCGCGATCGTGCCGCCGTTGAAATTGATCATGGCTTCCCTGAGTTTCAGAGCTCCTTCTAATGAGTAGGCGTTATGACTGTAAGCCTCGAGTCCGGATACTTGGTCGAAAGCAAGCTCGGCCCCTAGAGCGATAACCAGCTTGTCGTATTTTATCGTCTGAGACGGGGTCTTGACGGTTCGTCCTTTGAGATCAATCTTCTCTACCTTGGCATTGACGATTCGAACATTTTTTCTCTCACTAAGACGTGTTAGATCCCGTTGTATTGTCTCTGGCTGACGCCAGCCAAAGACCAGCCATTGAAATGCGGGGGCAAAAGGGAGCCGCTCCCGAGGCTCTACAACGGTGACTACAGCTGAGTTGCCAACTCGTTTAGAGACAAGATTGGATAAAGTGAAACCGCCCATTCCACAACCGAGAACGACAACGTTTGGTTCTGAAGGCAAGGGCTTCTCAGACTCGAGGGTCTTGCTCTTTCCGACAGCATAACGTTTTGCAATTCGACTCTGCAGATGAGAAGTACTCAGAGACCTAGTGCCACTTGAGCAGTGTCCACGTTCGAGACCGGATGGTCCCCTAAGTAGCTAGGCGGGGTCTTGGAAGAACTGTTTGTTAGGAAGCTGCTTCTACGGGGAATTCGCCGCGGGTCCTTACGAATCTCAATAGTCGGACCTGTTTGCGAGCCTCTTCGTAGCAGAAGTTGCAGAGCCGGACGGACCTTTCTCCGGGTTCAGGCATGAACCAAGTAGTCTCAGTTATCGGCTTAGGATCCTTGCACCAAGCACACTCAACCGTGTTGCCCGGAAGAAGAGTGACCTCACTCATGCTGTTTAGAATGCTCGGACTGGTGAAAGATAAGCCTAGCGGGTTCTGTTAACTCTTCGTTGGTTGAGTCAGCTTCGGGGCATCGACTCCAGGGATTGCCGTAGGCGTCGGGTTCCCCTTCACAGCTTCAACTGCCCCGCCTTGCGCCTCTAGAAGGATGGGAGGCCGGGAACGTGCGAACCTCACCCGTCCCCGCCGAGCCAGGTTGACCGCTGCTACCCTGTCCTGGTCCATTACGATTCTACATTTTCCGCACCAGAGCTTACGTGCCAGTCGCTTGTCCGATTGGAGTCTCTCCCCGCATCTCGGACAAGTCACGCTGGATCCTCTGGTCTCACGCCTAGACAGACGAACGACGGGCAGGCCTACCCATCTAGCCTTGTACTCTAACTGTCGCTGGGCTTCACTGAAGCTCCACCCATTCATTCTACCCCGATTCTTTCTACCCTGACCATTCCCCTTACGGTAGAGACAGCGTATGCCTCGAATATCTTCCAGTACTATTGCCTCTCTCCGCAGGACTGCTACTGCCACAACTGTCTTCGTAGTGGTATGGAGGAGATGACAGGTCCTAGCGGTTCTACGCTCTCCATACTTCGAGGCTATGACCCTTCTAATCCTCGCATCGTCCCGTTTGAAAGATGCGACTATACGCATCGTAGTACTGGCTATACGCAGTCTCGTGAGGTCATACCGGCGCGTCTCTTCGGCGTTTCCAACAGTGAGGTTTCGAAGATTACGGTCTACACCGACTGTGGAGGTGCATTCTAGTGTGTTAGCGTAGTGGGCGAGAGAGAGGCAGAGCCTGTTCCGGGTGAGCGTGAAAGAATGAACCTCAACTCCTGGTTGAGAGATGATGCTTAACGTATGCTTGGTCAAGGGTATGCTCAAACGTTTCCCTCTTGCGATCGGAATCTCTAGCAGTCCATTCTTCGTCTTGAAGCCGTAGCATGATACGAGCTGCTGTCTAACAGCGTACGGGGTCCTATTCGGGAAGCCTCTCCTGAGAGACTTCTTCCTAGACGCTAGTATTCCTGCTGCCCTAGATATGGCGCAAAGCTTGTAGCAGATGGGAGAATCATACTGGGCGAGCTGGTTGTAGGAGACTAGTGAGAGCCTTCTCAGCGAGGACACCTCATTCGCTAGACCTATCCGTATGGACTCGTTGACCATCCTCCTGAACACTTCCAGTGGTTCCAACACTTCCAGTAATACTAGCACGTCCCGTGTTGGAGCATAGTGTTGCCAGACAGACTTGAC
>Ga0209803_1003076_pt1 | contig 10155 bp, 11 predicted proteins | sample GraSoiAngelo_138_FD_185895 | JGI IMG/M metagenome (GOLD analysis project Ga0209803, IMG submission 185895) | Grasslands soil microbial communities from the Angelo Coastal Reserve, California, USA - 14_0929_09_40cm (SPAdes) (version 2) | ecosystem: Environmental > Terrestrial > Soil > Grasslands ... | reverse complement strand
TTTCAACGTCGGCGTCACCCGGTCCGAAAACATCAAGTTGGCCGCCGATCTCAAGAGGGCCGCTGCAAACAGCTAGCAGTCACGCGTTTAGAGGTTCTCGAAATGGAGAGCTCCGCAGTTTTTGCAGTGCGCTGTCCCAAACATGCCGACCGTCTGTCTCTACTCGACGAAGTATCGGCAGCGAGATGCGGAAGTCGACGCGCTCCTAATGGGAGAGGCCGGTACAATCGCGCCTGTTTCGGCATTCACACCCTCCTCTTACGCCTTCCCGAATTAACGCTTCTCCAGCTCGGCCAAACGATTCTTTGCTTGGCTCGCGTAAGGTGAATTGGGATATTGCTCTACGGTTTGCCGGTAAAGCTCCGTCGCGTGCGGCTTGTTGAACTGCTTCTCTTCGAGCTGCGCCGTCTCATACAAATCTTTCGCCTTGTCACCGCACCCTGCGAGCAGCGTCACAAGGCAGCACGCAAGAAACAGTCGTCGCATAACAACTCCTCCTCGCCGCGTCTGTAAGTAAGTTTGTCAAAGTCATCGTCCTCTGTTTTAGAGAGGGTTTTGATAGCCTAAAGGCGCCTCTATGTCTGGCGACAGGAAGGCACATAACTTGATCAGGCCCGGTGCCTCGCTGTAGTTAATCCCACCCGGCGACGAATTATCCATTGTCGCTGTGCTCATGGCACGCTACAGACTGCAGCTTTGTTTCCGTTTTAGGAGCAAGTCATCTTTAGCGAACGAGAACTTACCTAAAACGATTTGGTTTTTCATTTTTTCCTCCGAAGAGGTAGGAAGAAGTCCCTTTTCCTACCTTTCCACTCCGAGCCCCGATTTCCTAGTAAATGATGGAGCCTGCCTCGACCTGTTTTTTCCGGGTCTCATATTCTCTGCGGGATATTCTTTCGTTCTTATAATCATCTTCCAGTTTGTCCATCTGTCGCTTGGCATTAATTTCGTAAGCTGCTCCTGTCGCTAAACTCCCTGTCGCTGCTCCTCCCAAGAACGCGCATCCCCATTGACTGAGGCTCACAAAGAGCAACGGCACCAGATAGTTTTTCATTTTTGAAGCCCTCCTTTTAGTAATGTTAGTTTTCGACCCTGAGATAGCCGTCGTAAAGAATCTAGTTAGATCAACTTTTCTTGATGCCTTTGCATATTTCATCTTCGTTCCGATGAGCAGGCTCGGTCCCCGGACCACCTCTGGACAGCAGACGCGTTATCCGGTCTCGCAGGTCTGCCAGCGTAAAGGGTTTTGCTATGTAATCGTCGCAGCCCGCCTCCAAACAAAGCTCTCGGCTGTCAAAGCCAGCGAGGCCAGTAACGGCAAGAATTGGAATATCTCGGTAATGCGGGCACCTCTTCAGAAATCGGGCCAACTCGAACCCATCCATCCCCGGCATCCACATGTCCAGAAGAATCAGCCTTGGGCTGGTATACTTGAGTTTATCCAAGGCTTCCCGCCCGCTGCTCGAAGTGATCACGTCCCAGCCGTGCCTGGTGAGCACGAGATCGAGAAACTGAAGAAGATCCGGGTGGTCCTCAACCACTAGAACTTTTGCTGGTCGTCGATCCATCTTGCAGTTCATTCAAAAGTTCCCTCCCCAAAATTTTTGCCGCCGAATTATTTTGCTGCTGATTCCTTGCAGCCGATCGCTTCAAGGAACTTTTGTCGCACGACCTCACGGGCCATTTGGTAAAGGATCTCTCGGTCCGAGGACTGAGCAAGGAGCCCCAACGGGATTTGAAATCCGCCTTTGTCTTTGATGTTTCCGCCGCCGTAGTAGGTCTGCCGTTCTTCATCGCGGCCGAAGGCTTTCTTCAAAAAAGTATCGGGATTGACGGTGTCACTCCGGGTGCGGATTGAACCGTCGATGCGTTTGCCGTCGACGATGCCGAATACCAGAACCGTATCGGTGCCTTCGCGGCGCAGCAGGAACTCCGCGGCTTGGGGGATGCCGTCCCGGTGCTCGCTGCGCACAAAGCCGACATCGGTGAAGATGAAATTGTCGACTACCTCTTTATTCTCCAGAGCCTTCTGGACCATGTCCATTACCGCCGGCTTGAGAGACTGGGCGGAAATCTTTTTGAGCGACGGCTGGTCGATGCAAGGCCAAAGGTAGGATGCCGCCTCGAATTCCATGCGGCTGGCCTCGAGCCATGCCATGGTGTCCGAGCGCATGCCGTGCATGAGCGCCGTGGCCAACTGTACCTGGTCGACCTTTTTCGGGTTGAGCCCGTTGGGAAACCGCCCCCGGAGGTATTCGGTGTAGATGGCAGAGGTGGAGGCGCTGTCCTCGCGAATGTCCAGGAACTCGGCAGGAACGTTGCCGGCGCGCTTATGGTGGTCCACCAAAGAGAGCAACGCTTTGCCGGCCAGCTTGTCCGAAATCGGGTTGTGAATTTTCTGGGTGTCAACGAATGCGCTGGCGCTGAAGGGTCGCAGGTCAAACCTGTCGTCGTAGAGTTGCAGATCAATCCCCAGCTGTTTCACCAAGGCATGGTTTTCCTGGTGGCTCACCTCATGAAAACAAAGCAGCGTGGTGTCGATGTCGAACTGCTGAGCTAGAAATCTGTGCGCCAGACCTGAGGCGATAGAATCGGGGTCCGGGTAGCCAATCAGGACGACCAAGATCCGCTCCCCGCCGTGGCGCGCCAGCACCTCGTGAAACTCTTTCCATTTCTCACTGGTGGCTTCCTGTTCTCCGGGGCTGACTCGCTCCACAACGCGCAGCGATTGCTCTTTCTGGGCTATTGCCTCAACTCGGCTTGCCATAAATCCTCCCGTCTTGCAGGTTAGAGTTCAGCAGTCTGAGTGGATCGATCCCGCAGAGTTATCCATAAAAGTGAATCAACGATAACCTGCGCCGCGAGGGAGGCCAAGGGAGTGAAGTCTGTATTTTAAAGGGGAAAAATTCCTGAAAGAGAGGTCGGGGAAATCCCTGAGAGAGTGGACTAGTATCGGGACGGTTATCGGAGAGTCAGGGCCGGATGAGCCCTATGCGAATGGCGTAGCGAACTAATCCTGCAGTCTCGTGTATGGAAAGCTTCTCCATGAGACTCGCCCGGTGAGACTCCGCAGTCTTAACGCTGACGCCTAGGAGAGAGGCGACCTCTTTGGTGGTCTTTCCCTCGGCAACAAGTTGCAGAACCTGGCGCTGTCGTGATGTCAAGGGCGCTTGCAGAAAATCTGTCTTTCCAAGGTAGGCCTCCACCAGGGCTCCGGAGACGCCGGGACTCAAGTAGGTCTTTCCCTTGAATACTTCGGAGATCGCAACGATCAGGTCCGGCGCTGCTTGCGTCTTTAACACGTATCCCCTGACGCCGGCCTTAAGCGCCTCGATTACGTATCGATCCTCTGTATGCATGGTAAGAAGAATCGATCTAGTCTTGCGAGAAATCTTGGCGATCTCGCGGGCTGCGTCGACACCGTTCAAGAGCGGCATGACAAGATCCACTACAGCGATGTCGGGTTGAAGCTGCCGAGCCAGCCGGATTGCGTCGCGGCCATCCGAAGCCTCACCGATCACGTCGAGGCCTTCGCGCTCAAGGAGAGCTTTCAAGCCCTGGCGCATCATCAGATGATCATCGACTAAGAGGACTCGAATCCGCATCTTAGTCCTTTAAGGGAATGCTGATCAGCATCTGAGTTCCGCGTCCACGTTTCGAGTCGATCTGAAGTGTCCCTCCTAACCCATCGAGCCGTTGCCGGATGCCAGTAAGGCCGAGTCCCCGGTGCTTCTTCCTGGCCGTAACCGCGGGCAATCCAAAGCCAACGCCGTCATCGTTGATGGAACAACGGATCACCCGGGGGCCTTGCCGGAGGCGGACATTCACGGTGGTCGCGCGAGCGTGCTTGCCCACGTTGGTCAGAGCTTCCTGAACAATACGGTAGAGGGCCGTTTCAACTGAAGATGGGAGGCGACCATGGTTTGGACCTTGCACGCTAATCTTAAGCCCGGACCGCTTCGAAATCCCTTCGGCCAGAAATTCTAACGCCGGAAGGAGTCCATAATCGTCCAATATGGTCGGGCGAAGCTCGTGAGAAAGCTGGCGCAGATGCTTGCCAATTTGCTCCAGAAGATCCCCGACCTTCTGGAGGCGTACACGAGAAGGGGGCGGAAGATCACGACGAATCTCGTCAAGCGCAAGATAAGTACAGGCGAGAAATTGTCCGGTCTCTTCGTGGAGGGAGTGGGCGATCCGCTTGGCTTCTTCCTCTAATCTTTCGTTCAGCTGCCGCAGCGCGGTATTGGCCTCCCGGACGGCACGATGGGTCATCTCAAATGGCGCGAGGCTCTCGACAAAAAAAATCTCCGCCCCTTGGACCAATCGCACGCTCTTTTCGGGTGCGCGCGGACCCGATAAAAGCTTCACCAGCGCTTTATGATAAAGCGCCGCCATTTCCAACACCCCGAGCCCATCATCGAGGGCCGTTCGACCCAGCTCGTACGCGCGCTGCAAAACCGCCTCCTCCGGATTCGCAACGTGGTCCTGCAGTGCTGACGTATAGAGTGTCTCCAAGTCATGCAAGGGAGCTTTCACAGTCAAATTCCCCCGTAGCGCGCGACCAATACCAAGGCATCGTCGCTGTCTTTCGAGTACTTGGACATAATATTCCCAGCAATTTCTTTCGGCGGATCGTGCGAGTTGATTTCTTCGTCGAAGCCACTGCGGATGCCGTCAGTCGCGAAGACAAGCGTATCTCCCGGCATGATTGGAATGATGGAAGCATCCAGTGTTGGCAATGGGCCGCCCAGCACGCCGGCGCGGATCAATAGAGATTCCTTCTGGGGTTTGATATCGGGGTTCGCCCGCGCCAATAACCCTTCAACGTTGCCCACGCCCATCCAAGTCATTGTTCCCTCAAGACCATTGAGTAACGCCACACTCATCACGACGCCGCGACTTCCACGTAGAGCTTCGTGACTCCTTTTGAAAAGCGCGATGACGTCATCGCGAGCGTTGGCCTCCAGTACATCAACGGCGATTTTCGCAGCGGCTGCAGCTTCCTCGCCGTGCCCAAGCCCATCCACGACCGCCACCAAAACACTAGTCTCGAAAGGCTTCACTAGGCAGTGGTCGCCGGATTTTTCCTGTCCTTTCAGTGTTAGCTGGACAACATCCCACTCAATAAGCGAATCTACCATCGAACTGTACCATCATCATTTCCATTTCTTAACACTCACGGTTGTCCCAGAACCGAGTTCTGAGACGATCTTAAACTCATCCACCAAGCGCCTGACTCCTGACAAGCCCATACCAAAACTGCGCGACGTGCTGAATCCTTCCTGCAAGGCTCGTTCGACGTCTGGAATGCCCGGTCCAGCATCTCGAGCGATCACCCCGATGCCGCGCCGGGCGCCCTCCTCAGCAATGCTCAAGAGGATTTCACCCTGCTGGGCGTAGAGGACGATGTTACGCGCCAATTCCGAGATAGCGGTGGCAATAAGAGTCAGGTCGGTGATCGTAAAGCCTAGTTGGCTAGCCATCTCCCGACCCTTCTGGCGGGCAGTCACGATATCACTGTCCGAACCGATCTGCACCCTGATCTCGTGACTTTTCACGTTCGGTTCTCTTACCTGGTTCCGCTTGTGGCTTTCATTCGCTTGTCTAAAAATGCCAGGCCCTCTTCCAAATCCAGCGCCGTCGAGACTCCCGTAAGTGTCAACCCCAACTGCACCATGGCAAAAGCAACCTCGGGCTGGATGCCGACGATGACGGTCTCGGCCCCTCGCAATCTGATCATGTGCGCGAGGTCACCGAGCGTGCGCACGGCAAATGAGTCCATTACGTCCAGGGCTGTAACGTCGACGATGACGCCGCGCGAGCGAAATGTACCCACCCGCGTCACCAGAGCGTCTCGCAGTTGTAGCAAGTCGGCATCGGTCAACGCGGCCTGGATGCTAGCAATTAGATAATCACGCTGTTTGAGGATAGGTACCTGCATGGGTCAATCTATTTACGATTTTTGGACCGACTCTTCCAGTGGTGCAACTTTGTAGCCGAGTAGCCGTTCGGCCTCCTCGATGCCCCCTTGCAAATCGCCCACCGTGTTCATCTTACTCAAATCGACGCCGATGTTCACCAGGGTTTGGGCGAGTTCCGGCGACAGGCCAGTCACGATCACGGTGGCGCCCAGAAGTCGCGATGCCTCCACGGTCAGCACCAGGTGGTTGGCCACCGTAGCGTCCATCGCCGGCACGCCTGTAATATCCATCACGACGACCCGCGCGCGGTTAGTACGAATGCCACGCAGCAACTGCTCGGTTAGTTGCCGCGCGCGCAGTGGGTCAACCGTACCGATAACCGGTAGAATCAATAACCGCTCACGGACAGGCAGCACGGGAGTGGAGAGTACGCGGATGGCCTCCTGCTGCTCGCGGATGACGCGCTCGCGCTCCTGGACAAAGCTTACCGCCACAGTGTTGGCGATTCTGTTGGCGGCCGGCTCGTAGGCGTCCAGAACACGGCTGAGTTTGGTGAAGTCTGCTCGGTATTTGCCAAACAGGGATCGTGCGAGCACGTCGCGCAGGAGCAACACGATGCCCACGACCTCGTGCGTTTCGACCCCACGCGGAATGATGCGCTCAGATAAGTTGCGGGCGTAAGCTTGCAATCCCGCCACAGCTCCGGTCTCGAGCACGTCCACGTAGTTGTCATAGACCGCGGTCGCCTCGGCGAAAATCTCCTCTTTGCTCATGGCAGTAAGCAGCTGCGCCTCGGTGATCCGGCGCGCCCACTCCTCTCGGAGTTGGGTGCGGCTCTCTCGCAGGTGGGCTACCAACTCGCGCAGCAGCGCAATCGATGATTCGGAAAGGGGCTGTATCGGGACTACTGGAGACCTAGATGTTGCTTGAGCATCAGCCATGGGAAACCTCCTTATGTACCGAGGGGAATTGCTTCACTGTAACCCCTCTTGTCAAGTGATAGTAATAGTAAAACTCTGACAACCTGTGATGTAATACCTGAATGGAATGGTGCGGAAAATCAGGTAAACACCTGATTTTGGGGGTAGAGAATACCTGAAGGAATTCTCGAGATCAGAGAAGTTTCCCCGTATTATTCCAAAAGGGGCGCAACCTCTCGCTGGCGATAAAGGAAATCGAAGAACGCAGAAGGGCCAACGAGGATGTGTTGGCCCTCTTGGAATTTATTAAATCCTCGAAGCGCGGGGTTTGGTTAGGCGCTTAACGAGTGACCGTCGTAGAAGGCGCCGCGGAAGTTTGCGCGGGTTCATTACTCTCGGGCGCTGGTCCGACAAAGTAGATCGGCTCAGTCCCCTTGAGATGGCTTGGGGTAACAACATAATTCCCCCGCACCGCAGGATAGATAATGTTATTGGCTACGTCCGCTCTACCGCCGCTCAACGCCCAGCCAAGCCCGCCGGTAATCAACCCCAATCCGGCGTAGGTTACTTTCGCCGGGATATAAAAGACACTGGCAAGCGCCGCGCCAATACCATATCCCGCTTCCTCACCGACCCCTTCTTTTTGGGGCTGTTGAGACTGCTGATTTGCTGTGTCAGCGGTCTGAGCGTAGAGAGGAGAAGCAGCCATGGCGACAAACAACAACAGGGCCAAGCCCTTAGCTTTTGTTTTCATAAACTGAACATACCGAAGATATGTGCTAGTGTCAATAATAATATTTTAAAATTCTTAATTTGATTTTTCCGACGGTCTTGTAAGTGACCGCCTTGACCCTAGAAGTCTGGCCGTCGATCACGCTATCTACTTAGAATATAGCTGCTCATATAGTCGGACACCGGCTTCGACTAAGACAAAACAAAGTTCTTATTTGTCAAAGATATTTGTCTTTGGGTAGAAAATAGCGCTCGTAACAGGCGCGAATCCGCTCTCGTCTTGCTTCGTAGTCTCGCAACAATTTCTGCCCGGCTCTGGCAGTTTGTTTATGGCGGCTTTTCTTCGCCGTCTCGTACCCCATGCCCTGGGCGATTCCGTCGAGCCTGCCAGGGTCGCGTGCAAAGGCATCAATGGACTGATCGCGTTCCAAGCGCAGGCGATGGTCCAGCCTGCGTAAGAACAGGTAACCGTCGGAGAGGAGTTTATGCTCGCTCTGCGGCAAAATTTTTTTATCCTTTAACGCTTTGAGCGCCTGCAAGGTTTCTCTGCGTCTCAACTCGGGATGACGACAGCCGTGGGTGAGCTGGAGCATCTGGGTTAAGAACTCGATGTCCACCAGACCGCCGCGGCCTTTTTTGAGATTGAAACGGGTTTCGTCTTCACCCGCGAGCTCGCGTTCCATGCGCATGCGCAGATGATGAATCTCGCCGACGCCTTTCGACGTTAGTCCCTGTCCGTAAGCAAAGCTCTCAGTGATTTTTTCAATTTCTTTCCCGAGGGCAGGGTCGCCCGCGACAGAGCGGGCCTTAATCAGCGCTTGTCGCTCCCACAAAAGAGAGCTGGTCTTGTGATACTCACGGAACGCGTCGAGTGAAGATACCAGCGGGCCCGCTTTGCCGGAAGGACGAAGCTGCATGTCGAGTTTATAAGCGATTCCTTCCTCGGTTGCTGCGGACAAGTAAGTGATGAGCTTCTGTCCCACTCGCACGTAGAACTCGTGAGCTCCCAGGATCCCTTTAGAACCACCGCGGCTTTGCGCGTCGTCGTCGGCATCGTAGATGAAGACGAGATCAAGATCGGAGTTATAATCGAGCTCACGCCCTCCCATCTTTCCCATACCGAGGATGGCGAATCTCCCTTTGGGAATGGCGCCGAATCGCTCTTGTATCTCATCGATGGTGATCTGCAGGGCGCATTCCAGACAAGCCTCGGCAAGATTGGAGAGCTGGATCAGAACCGGCTCGAGCTCAATGGCGTCCCCGAGGTCGTGAAGCCCTATGCGAATGAACTCCTCAGTCTTGTAGCGCCGCAACGCATTGAGCTTGGCTTCCAGATCGTTTTGATCCTGCAACGCAGCGCGCAGTTCCCCGAGCATTTCATCCTTTGATTTTTCAAAACGGGTGAGATCGACCCGGATCAAAGTGTCGATCAATTCCGGACGATTCAAAAAAAGGTCGGTGAGGAACTGGCTGTCGGCGAATAAGGTGATCAACAGGCGCATCGTTTCCGGATTCTCCGCCAGGAGCGTGAGAAACCCGGTCCGGCCGCCGATCCGATGGCTAAAGCCAGAAAGATTTAGCAATGCACGGTCCGGAGCCGACGACTCGGCGATTTCAGTGATTAAAGCAGGACCCAAGGTGCGCATCACTTTGAGTCGCTTCGGGCTCGGAGGCGAATAGACTTCGCCCTCTCGCAGGGCGAGAAGATTCTCGTAAGCTTTGGCGGGATCGCTGAAGCCGATTTTGTCCAGCTCGCCGATAATCAGCTCGGGTCGGTCCAGATCGTTCCAGATGCTGCCGGCTTTTGCAGCCCCGTCGGCGATTTCTTTCTGCGCGCCGTAGAAGAGCCCGTCAAAAATGCTCCGCGCGGTGGTTGTGTGGGTACGGTGATCTTTCCAGAAGAGATCACGCGCAGTCTGTTTTTTGACTTGCGTATAGCCCAACCGGCGCGCCAAGGCTTGCTCTTCATCCTTTCCTTCTGGAATGGAGTGAACATGCCCTTCCTGAACCATTTGAACTTTATGCTCTACCTGGCGCAGAAAGCGATACGCGTCGCTCAGCTTGTCTTTGTCCTGAGCGGGAATGAACTTGTACTGCGCAAGTTGTGCCAATGCGCGCAGGGTGCTCGGCTCGCGGATGCGGGGTTCGTAGCCGCCGTTGACCAGCTGCAGCGCCTGGGTAAAGAATTCTATCTCGCGGATTCCGCCGTATCCTAATTTGATATTTCTTTCTTTCTCATGCGGGTTCAGAAGTTCGTTCTCGATGCGTATTTTCAAGTGCCTGAGCTCGTCCACCGTCGTGTAGTCCAGATAGCGCCGATAGATAAAGGGCTCGATCTCTTTTAGAAAATTTCCCCCAAGTTCAAGATCTCCCGCCACCGGCCTGGCTTTGATCAACGCGGCCCTCTCCCAACACTGGCCCCACGACTCATAGTAGAGCATGGCGGAGTCGACGGACTGCACCAGTGGGCCGCTGACTCCCATTGGACGAAGCCGGAGGTCGACGCGAAAAACAAATCCATCTTCCGTTACCTGGCCCATGGCCTGAATGATTTTTTTTCCGACGCTAGTGAAAAATTCTCT
>Ga0209803_1003067_pt1 | contig 10171 bp, 11 predicted proteins | sample GraSoiAngelo_138_FD_185895 | JGI IMG/M metagenome (GOLD analysis project Ga0209803, IMG submission 185895) | Grasslands soil microbial communities from the Angelo Coastal Reserve, California, USA - 14_0929_09_40cm (SPAdes) (version 2) | ecosystem: Environmental > Terrestrial > Soil > Grasslands ... | reverse complement strand
GGTTCAAGGATGGTTTCGGGCTTGGTTCGGAACACGATGCCGAGGCGCTCGATCATGGCCGACCAGAATTCAGCGCGGTGCTCGGTCGACCAACGATGGAGGTCCGCATACGAGCCGACCCGGCGTTCTCGCATCATCGAACCTAAGTTCGACCTACGAATCGTGTCTGGCGACGGGATCCATGCCGGTCCCGGTCCGTCTTTGCCGGGGCGGCCGTCGTAGGCCATCCTGTAGAGGATCGCCTGGGCCCCGAACGCCTCTCTCAGAATCGGGTCCGCTTCGATGAGGCCACGGAATTCGAGCCAAAGCCGGACCTGTGCATCCGGGTTCGTTCGGTCCGTCCGATCTCGGAGAAGGTCGTTCACGCGTCGGGCAAGGGCGCGAGCCGCATCCGGTGACAGACCCGTTCGCTCGAACTCCGCGGGTGTCACGGAGGGCCGCACGGTCGAGAATACCGGCCTCGACTCATAAGCCTGCGGAGGTGGCGAACTGCCGACCGACACTCCAGGGAAATCGGCTCTATTTCGGGGGACCCGGTCCGGGCTTCTCGGCGTCCATTGCCTTCCGTGCGTAGGCGAGGGCGCGCTCAACGGCTTCTCGCGGCGTGTCCACTGGGACAAAGAGGGACGACTCGACGCCGGCCTTGTCCATCGGCCACGTGCGGAGGGCGAACACGGTCTTGCCAAGATCGAACGCGTGGGCCATCTCGCTCAACGTGCCGTACGATCCGTTCACGGCCACGATGGCATCTGCCGTTCGGACGATGATGAGGTTCCTGGCGGTACTCATGGCCGTGGCGATCGGAAGGTCGATGTCATGGTTCGCATCCGCCTTGTTCCCCGTGGGAAGGATGCCGACCGTGAATCCCCCACCTCGCTTCGCGCCCTTCGCGGACGCCTCCATGACCCCGTTCAGTCCGCCGCACACGAGGATGGCATCGGCTCGGGCGATGAGGAATCCGACCTCCTCCGCGAGGGCGATTCCCTCCCGGGAGGCCGTGCTCCCGCCTCCAATCACCCCAATGATCGGTTTTCTCGCCATAAGGGAATCTCCGTTCACACGGACCCTCGCATTAAGACTTTGCCGCAACGGTTTCAACGGCGAGAATGAGCCGCATGGAGGGGCTCGGGGAGCGCCCAAACTTGGCATTGCACTTATGCCGGTCCACCGATCTGCCCTAAGGGAGATCATGGCTCGAGATCCCACAGGTCGTTACTTCGCCGGAACCGATCGAGACCGCGCCGCTTTCGAGGCCGGGATCAAGCTGGGTTCCATTCTCCATCAGTACGTCGGCGTGCCGCTCACTCGGAAGAATGCGGCCTCCCTCGAGCGAGCGATCGAGGCGGCTGCGCGGGTGCAACCGTTGGTCGAGGATGTGAAGGTGAGGATTGACCGAAAGCGGCTCCGGCTCCGAGGCCCATATCGATACGGAATTCTCACGGAGGACCTGTTGCGCGTGGACGTGACCGTGCGGGTCGGCCGATCGAGGGCCGTCGGCGTGCTGCGTTACGTGCCGAAACTCGACTATCCGCTCATGTACTTGAAAGACATTCGATAGGTCCCCCCCGGAGGAACCTCCATCCAAAATATCATATCCGCGCGGTCGCTCGCCGCCGTCCGTGGAGAACCTTCTGGTCTTCGCGACGGCCCTGGGTGTCGTGGCCCTGCTGGAAATCGGGGACAAGACCCAACTGGTGACGATCAGCCTCGCGACCCGCCATCCTTGGGCGAGGGTCCTGCCCGGCGCGGTCCTCGGCCTGACGGCCGCCACGGCGATCGGCGCCACGATCGGCGGCGCGCTCGCGGTGACCCTGGGTAGCGGGCTCCAGTTGATCCGAATCGCCGGTGGAGTCTTGTTCATCGGTCTGGGAATTTGGTCGGTCATTCACGCATGGCGCAATCGGGATCGGTCGGCCCAGGAGGAAATCCCCGTGGTCGCCCGGCACCCGTTTTGGCTCACGGCCGGTTTTCTTTTCCTGGCGGAATTCGGAGACAAGACGCAGATTGCGGTCATCGTCCTCGCGGCGTCGACGGCGGCGCCCGTCTCCGTGTTCGCGGGAGCGAGTCTCGCGGAGTCTCTCGTTGCCGTGACGAGCGTCCTTATCGGCGCGGGCCTGGCGAAAGCTTTGGCGGTTCGCTGGATTCAGGTTGCATCGACGGCCCTGTTTCTCATCGCCGGAGCCCTCCTGATCCTCGAGGCGCTCTCGGTCCTCTAGCCTGCGTGAGGCCGTTTTGCTCGAGCGCGAACTCGGTTGATGCCTCGCGTGCTCTGCGACAGAGGACGAGAAGCTCCGGCCGGGCGCGGCTGATCAACGTATTTGAAATCCGTGTGCGCCGTGACCAAGGGCTAATAAGGAAGCCCCTGTCTGCGCGGACCGGATGGCACAAGCCCGGGAAGTCGAGGTCAAGTTCCGCCGTGACCTCGGCCTCCTGGAGATCACGATGATCGGCCTTGGTCCCACGATCGGGACCACGATCTTCCTCTTAGTCGGGCCCGGCTTCGCAATCACGGGGCCATCGCTGGTCCTTGCCTTCGGCCTGAATTTCGTCGTGACGATGTTCACCGCGATGGCCTATATGGAACTCGGATCCGCGTTCCCGGAGACGGGTGGCGGGTACCTCTGGATCCGCCGGTCCATGCGCGACCCTTGGGGATTCCTCGGGGGCTGGATGTCGTGGTTCGGCCACTGCATCGTCGCCTCGTTCTACATCTACGGGTTCGGCCTCGGGATCGTCGTCGCGTTGAAGACGCTCCTGAACGTCTCCTCCTTGGCGCTCGTCGGATTCGACGAGGGCGCGCTCACCAAGTTGTTCGCGGTCGTCGCGGCCGGGATGTTCATCGCCCTCAACTACCGGGGCACGAAACTCACGGGCCGATCGGAGACCGCGGTGACGATCGTCCTGGTCGCGGTCGTCGTCACATTCATCATCGCCGGACTGCTCCACCTATCGAACACGGGCATCCCCCCGCAGAATTTCCGACCCTTCTTCCATGGGACCTCCGCGGGCGCGCAGTTCCTCACCCTCCTAGGCGCGATGGGTTTCACCTTCATCGTCTTCGAAGGGTACGAAATCATCGCGCAGACTGGCGAGGAGGTTCGGAATCCGGAGAAGAACATTCCGCGCGCAAGTTTCATCGTCATCGGCTTCTCCACGCTGATCTTCGTCCTCGTCGCGTTCGTCGCGATCGGCACCTCCGGGGATTGCTCTGCCGGACCGAGCGTGTCATGCCTCCTGCTCCAGGCCTCCCCGGGGGGCGTGACCGGGAACAACAACGCGATCGCGGAAATTGCGAGGGACATCATGCCCTACGGCCTCCAGATCATCGTGTTCGGCGTGGCCCTGGGAGCTCTGGCGGCCCTGAACTCCCTCATCTTCTCGTCGAGCCGCGTCGCCTTCGCCATGGGCCGGGACGGCGGCCTGCCGCGCGTCCTCGGGCGGCTCCACGCACGGAAGCGGACGCCCCACATCTCGATCGCGGTCTCCGGCCTCATCATCGTGCTCATCACGCTCACGTTGGACATCAACACCGTCGCCGCGAGCGCGGACATCATGTTCCTCCTCCTGTTCCTCATGGTGAATTACGCCGCGATCGTCCTACGCAGGACGATGCCCGACGTGAAACGGTATTACGTGATGCCGCTGTTCCCGATCATCCCGATGCTCGGCATCGCGACAAAGTTCGTGATCGCCCTCAGCCTCTGGACCATCGAACCGATCGCATGGGTCATCGCGCTCGGCTGGATCGGGATTGGCCTCCTGGTGCACTATCTGCACGAGAAGAAGGAGATCGTCATCGGCGTGACGAAGGTCGTGGAGTCGATCCTGCCGATTCACCGCCGGCGGTACCACATCCTCCTTCCGATCGCGGACTTCGATCGGGTGGAGCTCGTCGACTTCGGCGCCATGGTGGCCCAGGTCGAGGACGCGGAGCTCACTCTCCTCCATGTAATCGAGGTCCCGGCGGCGCTTCCCATCGACGCGATCGACCGATCCTATGTGGGCGAGGTGCGCTGGCAACTCGGCAAATTGCGGCGGCATGCGGAGGAACTCGGCGCGTACGCGACCGCGCGGGTCGAGGTGAGCCACAAGGTCTTCGACGCGATCATCGACAACATCCGGGAGGGCGATGCGGACCTGCTGGTCCTCGGCTGGAAGGGCGGCTGGCGCAAAGGCCGGATCCTCGGAGCGAACGTGGACCGCTTCGTCCAGGAGGCGCCGTGCGATGTCGTGGTCTTCAAGTCCGCGGGAATGAAGCCGAAACTGGATCGCATCCTCGTCCTCAATGCGCCGGAATGGCATGTGTCGTACGCGACCGGGTACGCGATCCTGTTGGCGAAGAAGCACCGGGCCAAGATCACGATCCTGAGCGCGGTCCAGACGGACCTGGAGCTGGAAAAGGAACGCGGGTACAGCGCTCGACTCGCGGAGATGTGCCGCACGCACGGCGTGCCTTTCGAGGAAAAATTCGTGAAGATCCGGAACATCGTGGACATGGTCGTGGAAGAGGCGAAGGGATACGACCTGCTGGTCCTCGGGGCCTCCTCGGAATGGCGGCTCACCCAATTCGCGTTCGGTCCGATGCAGGACCAGATCGCCCGCCGCACGGACATCCCGATGTTGATGGTCCGAAAGGTCCGCCGGAAGGAGGAACGGGTGCCGCTTCGGAGTCCCTTGCCCATCCCCGCGGTCCCGCCCGCGCAACCGGCATAGACTGGCCGAACGACGATCGATGCTCCGGTCCACGGGTCAGAATAACGGGGCTCCGCACGCGGAGCAGAATCGGTCGGCCCACCGATTCGTCCGTTCACACTTCGGACACGTCCGGGAGGTGACGGTTCCGGCCGGAGGCACCGGCGGCATGTACATCGGGGCGAAGGTGGGGGCCGCCGCAGCGAAGAGAGGTCCCTTCATCGCGAGGGCCGCGATGGTGAGGACGAGTCCGACGACGCCGAAGATGGCCATCCCGACCGTGAGCGCATGGTAGCTCGAGACGCTCGAAAGGAGGCTCGCACAGAACTGCGGCGGCATCTGTCCTCCCGGGCAAAAGAAGTCGTATTCCGTCTGAGCCGTGCTGGCGGCCACGATGCCATAAAGGGCGCCGAGGAGTCCGACGGTCGCAATCACGATCCCGACGATCAGGAGGACGAGTTTCAACCGGTGAACCGATGCGCTAGAGGTGTGTCGCTTTATGTCCTTTGTTGCGGCCGCGAGCTGGGGAGAGGCCGCTCCCCCGGAGGCCGTGGGCCGGTCTGGCGGCGCCGATTCCCGGACGACGGATTCGAAGAGTGTTTTTATAGAGCAACGCATATTTATGGCGCCGCGTGGGTGGCATGGGCGAGGCGCTCAAAATCGGCATTACGGGCCTCCCCGGTGCCGGCAAGACGTACTGTCTTCTGAAGGTCATCGAGATGCTTGAGGGCGACGGCCTCAAGGTCGGCGGCATGATCACGGAACCGATTGTGAAGCGCAATCGGCGGGAAGGCTTCTACGTGATGGACTGGGCGTCCAAGGAGAAGCGCGTATTCGCCTCCCGCGAGATCGAGTCGAAGACGATGGTCGGCCGGTACGGCGTGGACATCAGCGCGCTCGAAGAGGTCGGCGTGCATGCGCTGCAATCCGCGACCGCGAACGCCGACGTGATCGTGATTGACGAGGTCGGCAAGATGGAGGTGGAATCGCCGAACTTCGTACAGGCGGTGAAGGACGCCTTGGACGCGGACAAGCCCCTGCTCCTGACGCTCCACAAGAAATCCCGCAATCCGCTTCTCCAAGATATCCGCCGCCGGGACGACGTGCGGATCCTCGAGGTCACGATGGTGAATCGCAACCTCCTGCCCTACAAGATCGTGAAACTGATGAAGGGCGAGGTCCTCTAGGAAGAAGGGATATCTGCCTCGCAGGCATCGCGGCGGTCGTGGATTGGCCGTTCCCCGTCCAAGACGTGAAGGAAGGAGCCGCGCGTCTGCTCGTCCCCGATGTACCGCGTCGGAAAGGTCCAGGAACTGCGGGACCGTGGCCGTTCTACAATCCGACGATGACCGTGAACCGTGACCTGGCCGCGATCGTCCTCGCGAAGTTGCCGCGTCGCCCGCGTACCGTCCTCGACGGTCTCGCGGCTACCGGAGCCTGGGGCATTCGGATGCAACTCGAGGCAGGCCCGTACGAGATCACGTTCAACGATCGATCGACTCTCGCGGTGAATCTGATCCGCGAAAACCTTCGTCGCAATCGGATTCGTGGAGATGTGGTGAACGGGGAACTCGTCTCCCTCCTGGGTACGGACCAGTACGATTTCGTCGACATCGATCCCTTCGGCCCGCCCACGCCGTTCTTGGGCGCTTTGCTCGAACATGCCAAGAATGGGTCCGGCCTGGGCGTCACCGCGACGGACACGTCCGTCCTGGGCGGTACGTACGCGGCGGCATGTCTCCGGCGGTATCAAGCGCGGCCGCTCCGGTGCCCTCAGGGCTCGGAGATTGGCCTTCGAATCCTTCTCGGCTTCTGCGAGCGACTCGCAGCGGAAGAGGGCAATGCGATTCGACCGGTCCTTTCGTTCGCGTCAGAACACTTCCTGCGGATCTATGCGACGGTTGACCGCCGCACCGGCGACTCGTCCCTCGGGTTCGTGAAGCGCAGCGACCGCGGGGAATTCATCCCGGCCCGGTCCGACGCGGACGCGATCGGCCCCCTTTGGTTGGGACCGTTGCACGATGCCCCATTCCTTCGACGATTGACGCCCTCCGCCTGGACCTCCGTCCCGGCGGCCCGTTTGCTCTCGAGCCTTCAACGCGAGGCGGACCTCCCGGCGTTCTTTGTGACGACGGACGAACTCGCGGCCCGGGAACATGGTTCTCCTCCGAAGTTGGAATTGTTCCTCGACGCCCTTCGAGAGACCGGCCATCGAGCCGAACGAACGCACTTCCATCCTCGCGGCGTGCGCACGGATGCGCCGCACGACACCGTCCTGTCCGCCTTCCGCGAGCGGATGCCTAGCGGATCCACGGATGGTTCAGGGCCTGCCAGTTAAACCCGAACGCCGCTTCGCTGTCCGTCGCGTAGTGGTACAGGGTGACGACGAGGATCCCGTGCACGACGGACCAGAGGGCGCTCAGGACGAGCCAGTACAGGATCGCTCCGACGGCCCAGCCGAGCGTCGCTGCGCCTCCGACGATTCCCCAGATGAACGGCGCCAGCCCGAACGAAAACAGGAGGAGGAACACCATGCCTGTGCCGAGCACACCCTTCTGGTGCGCTCCCCATCGGTCTTTCAACAGGGCGCGACTGCGACGGAACGCCTTCAGGGGACCGATCCCCTCGACGACCATGGTCGGGAGGACGAACAAGGTCGCGATGGCCCATCCGGACCCGAGGATCCGGGACACGATTCGACCGCCCGCGTCGGATCGGATTGCGGTGAGCCGGAAGAGCAGGCCGACCGTCGCGGCGCACATGGACCAGACGAGGATCTGGAAGAAGCTCGCGTTGGCCGCCTCGACCCCGTCCATCACCGTGGGGTGGCCGCCCTGCAGGCGGACGAACGAGGCCCCGACGATCGCCGCCATGAAGTAGCATGACAGGAAGTACGTGATGAGATACGCGAGGAACATTTCCTGGTACAGGAAGCCGCTCGACGGGGACGCGGGAGGGAATCCGAGCGCGAGGAAGCTGAGGACGACGAAGAGCCAGGTGAATCCGGTGAACACGAGGGCGAAGAACGGCAGGATCATGAGTCGAGGATTCAGGGCGAGGACGCGGAGGCTCGTCCACGTGAGATGGGCGCCCCGCGAAAGCTGCGCCCGGAGGCCCGTCCTGGGCCCGGCCTCGTGTGGAGCCCTGTGGCCCCACTTCGTTGAGTGCATCCAGGCGTTGCAAGAGGCACACCGGTCATAAGCGTTTGTCAATCCTCGTCGTCAGACGCTTCTCCTTCCAGGTGCGTCTGTTCGCCTTCGTACGCTGCGTTGACGAGGCGCACGATCTCCGCGGCCTTCACGGCCCCGATCTTCGGCGTGTGCTCGAGTTCCTCCGCGGATGCGTCGAAGACGGCTCGCACCGTGCCGAACCGTTCCAGGAGATTTCGGGCGAGGGTCTCGCCGATGCTCGGAAGCCCCTCGACCAGGAAGCGCTGCCGTTGTCCGAGGCTCAGCGCCTTCGGCTTGTGTCGGAGCCCGTACTCGGGTGCGCCTTTGTCTTGGCTTTTCCAGAGGACCTTCAGGACAAGGGCCGTCTGTTCCTTGTCCGCCGTCGTCAGGATGGGGACGCGTTCCTTCAGCTCCATGGCGAGGAGAGCGCCCAAGAAGGACTGCGGGTGCTTGAACGTCGAGAGTTCCGTCAGATCCCCTTCGAGGATGAGCAGGGGTTGCGGATACGCCTCTCGGAGCCGTTGGACTTGCTCGAAGAGACGTTTGCGGACGAGCGAGTTGAAGAAGTCCGTGAGGGTCTTCCGTTCGATCCCGACGGGTCCCAGGACGTAGTCGCCCGGGGCGATCTTCTGGACCTCGATGGACACGCCGAGCTCCCGCAATCGGTCGGGAATGTCTCCCGGTTCGTTCGCATCGACGATGAGGGGAGCGCGCACGAGTGGACCGATTTGCCGGACCGACGTAAACGTTCCGGTGGGCGGGCGGAATCAGCCCCGTTAGCGGAAGGTCGGTGAGGCATCCTTTTTAGAGACGCCCGCGTGCCCCGGCCGATGGCGCGTCGGGCGACGGCAAGTCTGCTCGCAGCGACGATGTTCGGCACGATCGACTCGAACGCGCTCGTCCCAATCATCGCCCTGTATGCGCAAGCGGTCGGCGCCGACCTGGTGCAGACCGGGATCATCGTCGGCCTGTTCTCGTTAGTCCACGCCCCCGCGAACTTGTTCTTCGGTCGGATCGCGGATCGTTTCGGACGAAAACTCCCGCTCCAAATTGGTCTCTTGTGGGACTCAATCTCGTTGTTCCTGTACTCGGTGGCGACGACCCCTCTCCTGCTCGCCTTGGTCCGGATCAGTCACGGCATCGGAAGCGGGCTCGTGGGTCCCAGCTCGATGGCCCTGATGGCGGACACGTCGACACCGGAACGCAAAGGGCGTTCGATGGCCCTCTACGGAATCTCGCTCGCCCTCGCGGTGGTCATCGGTTTCGGCATCGCTGGACCGGTCGTGGCGCGACTCGGCTACCCCACCTTATTCTACATTCTGTCGGTCGGACTCGTCGTTGGTTTCCTGATTGCGGCGACGATCCAGGAGCCGACCCAAGCTCGACCGACGATGATGCCGTGGCGGCGCCTGCTCACGTACGCGGCGCGACCCTCACCCGCCGCGGGGTATGCATCGATCTTCAGTCTCTACTTCATCCTCGGCGCCTTCGTCGCGCTCGTTCCTCTCCATCTCCAACAGGAACTCGGATACGGACCCCTGGCGGTGGGCCTGAGCTTCACGGCGTTTGCGATTTTGTCGTTGCTCTTGCATTATCCCGCAGGCATCCTGGCCGACCGATTCGGCCCATCGACTCCCGCGGGAATCGGCCTCGTAGCGGTCGCCCTCGCCATGGCGAGCATCCCGCTGGTCCGGGACCTCCCCGCTCTGATCGTCCTGATGGCTCTCTTCGGCGTCGGGCACGGCTTCGTGTTTCCAGCCGCGTCGACGCTCGTTTCTCGAGGGGCCGACCCGGAACAGCACGGCCTCGTGACGGGCTTGTTCTACGCCGTCCTCGTCTCCGGGGTCGCGGTCGGTGCGCCGGTCATGGCCACCGTCGCGAGCGTCACGACTTTCGGTGGGGGGATCTGGGCGAGTGCTTGGGTCTCGCTCGTCGGCCTGGCGTTTCTTGCCCGTGTTCTCATCTCGACCGAGATGCCCTTGGTCGCCGTGGGCTCGACGAGATCGATCAATGGTCCCAAGTAGGGATGGAGCTCGCGCTCTTCCAGACGATTGCGCGGGAAAATACACGGGACCGATCATACGCATCCTGTTTAACGGCTAAGCCGCTAATGCACCACCGACGGGTGCTAATGTGGCTATGGCGGTTAGTGGCGGCGGGCTGAACACGTCGCCCTTGCGAGCTTCGTGCGTACACCCCCGCTCTATCAACGTCGTCGACTACGACGGCCATAAGATGCCTCGTCTTGAGGGCGGTTTCCGGCTTAGATGCTTTCAGCCGTTATCCGCGTAGCGCGTGGCTGCTGGGCA